>ERZ1026810.488-NODE-488-length-22985-cov-6.303701_pt1 | contig 22985 bp, 29 predicted proteins | sample MGYA00520872_ERZ1026810 | MGnify/ENA primary metagenome ERZ1026810 (study PRJEB33270, sample SAMEA104284477) | anaerobic digester metagenome | biome: Anaerobic digester microbiome; feature: mesophilic sludge digester; material: Anaerobic digester biomass | place... | reverse complement strand
GAGATGCTCAGGAGTCTCGTGGGCTCGGAGATGTGTATAAGAGACAGGGCGTAGGCACCGAGGCTTCCGTAGTCGGTGTAGCCCGTGCCGAGCGGGTCGCCCCACCCGACACCGTCGACCTCGATGGAATAACGGCCGCCGGCGAGGGACGGCACGGAGAGGGAGGGCGCGCCGAGCTTCTGCGGGTCGGAGGCGGCGACTTGAGAGCCGGCGCTGTTCAAAAGCCGAAGTCGGGCATCGAGGTTTGGATGCTCGTCCCAGAGCGACAGCGACGCTGTAAACGGACCGGAACCATCAAAGGTGAACTGGTCGATGTCGGCGGAGGTGTTGATCAGCCCCTTCACCGGTGTGGCCGGCGTGATCGGGGTTCCTGTGGCGAGCGTGTTGCCATGGTCATCGGGCTTGAGGTCGACCCCGTTCGCCGCGATCAGCGAGAGATCGTCCTCCTGCCGGTTGGCGTCGTCGTACTCCCCCTTCGACCACTGGACGATCGGGCGCCATGCAGTGGAGCCCATAATCGGACTCCAGTCGTCATGGCCCGCGTAGTAGGCCGCTCCCGAAGTGCCGTCGTGGCCGAGGGTGAACGTGTGCCCAAGCTCGTGGCTTGAGACATCGCCGTAGTACTTCGGCTCACCGTAGAGCGTGTCCGTGAAGGCCCACGCCGGGCCGAGGTAGCTGCCGGTGGCATCAAAGGCACCAATGATCGCCACCCCCGCGCAACCCGTGCACATCCCATGATTCGAATTGGAATACATGACCCGTTGACCAAATACCTGGTCGGCCGCATTCGTCCGCTCGAGGGCGGCGAGACCGGGGTTTGCAGTCGTGACGTTGACGTCCCACGGAGCGAAGTCTTCCGCTACCACGTGCCAGGCGGTCTGAATGATCTTCTGCTCGGCGATCGACAGCGTGGCGCTGTTGCCGTCGATGTCCCAGGGCGGAACCACGATCGGGGCGCCTCCCGTGTAAGTGGCATTCCAGTAGGTGTCGGTGACCGTGCCGCCGAGGAAGTCGAGGTAAATCGTTCGATTTGCACCGGGTTTGGAGCTGAGGTTGAACGTGGATCCTGGCACGAACGCTGCGGAATCGGTCTCACCGGTCCTGGCCTGGGGCGGGGCGGGTGGGGCGGGGTCGTCGTAGGTGAGGATGCCGTCCGGCGTGGCTTGCAGCGACGGATCGGTCGTGAACCGGTCGGTCAGCTCTGCCGGTGACAAACCGGCGTCACTGGCGGCCTGAGGAAGTCCGGCACCGAGGGCCTCGATGGCCTCATCCCCCGTCGTTGGCGCAGCGCTGGGGACCGGCTCGCCCTGCTGTGCGCCCGCTTCAGCGGGAATGACGACAAACGAGGTGGCGAGCAGCGCGAGCGCAGCCGCTACCGGGTAAATGCGCGGACTCATGCTGCCTCCGGGGTCGGTACCAGAATTCCGACCGCAACCCGACTGACGGGGCACGACCATCGGGTGAGGTTACTTCAGTAAGGGCCTCGGCGTGGCGTGGAGCAAATGACGAACTTACAAGTTCGGAAGTAGCAACCACTTGCCGAGTATCCGGGCCTTCCGTTCGGCGAACTCGGCGTCACTCAGCAGCCCGCGATCCTTCATGGTGACGAGTTCGTTCAGCAGTTCCACCGGGTCTCGTTGAGGGGGTCCGGGTATCGGCCGGGCGCCGGATCCGGCAGATCCAGGCCCGATCACCTTGGCGTCGTTCTGCTCGGCCATTGCGCAGCGATGGCTTGGGTGTCGGTGGTGGGTGCCCCGCTCGATGCCGACGCGAAGAGCTGCTGGATGAATTTGAACGGCGGGGGAGCTTGCGGTCGTAGTGTCGACCTATGACCAACTGGACGCCTCAAAGCTGGCTGGTGGGCGGGGGTCGAACCCGCACCCCCGGTGATCCGCTCAACGTGTCGCCAGAATTGGCGTCAAACTTTTATCTGCCCGACGAGCGGCTCTACAGCCGTACCCACGGCACCACCACCACCGATGCGCTCGAGGAGCTGGTGGGTGGTTTGGAGAAGGGCAGCGCGCTGGCCTTCGCCTCGGGGATGGCGGCCGCAGCGGCGGTGTTTGGCCGTCTGCCGGTGGGAGCCCGCATCGCCGCGCCAACCGACCCCTACCACGGTGTCGCCGGCATCCTCGCCGAAGGCGAATCCCAGGGCCGCTGGCACGTCGATCGACTCGATCAGGCAGACACGGCCGCTTGGCTCGATGCCCTTGCGGTCAGCGACCTGGTGTGGCTGGAGTCGCCGGAGAACCCGTTGATGACCGTCGCCGACCTCCCCGCCATCTGCGGTGCGCCGCGGCCGGAAGGCGCCCTGGTCGTCGTCGACAGCACGTTCGCCACCCCGCTACTTCAGCTTCCCCTCGACTATGGCGCCGACGTGGTGATGCACTCGGCCACCAAGTTCATCGGCGGGCACTCCGACCTGCTGGCCGGAGTGCTGATCACTCGTGACGACGACCTGTACGCCGAGTTTGTCGATCGTCGCCTGATCTACGGGGCCACCATCGGCGCCATGGAGGCGTTCCTCACCGTGCGGGGCGCACGCACCCTGGGGCTTCGCCTGGAGCGGGCCCAGGACAACGCCATGGAGTTGGCGTTGCGCCTTGATGCCCACGGCGGTGTCACCCGAGTGCTCTACCCCGGGCTGCCCGCCCACCCCACTCATGAGGTCGCCAAGCGGTTCATGGCCGGGTTTGGGGCGATGCTGTCGTTTGAGACAACCGGGGACGGCGACCACGCGGCCGACGTGTGCGCCCGAGTCGAGCTGATTAACCACGCCACCAGCCTGGGAGGCGTCGAGTCGACGATGGAGCGCAGGGCGGCCATCGCCGGGCAGGAACGCATCCCTCCCACCCTGATCCGACTCAGCGTGGGCTGCGAGAACGTCGATGACCTGTGGTCCGACCTCGTGGGGTCGTTGTAGCGATCGGCATGGGAGCAGCCGCCCGAATTGGGTACGTTATGGAGTCCGGAAGTTTGGTCCGGGTGATGATTCGGGTACCCCACTGGAGTACGAGATGGCAGGTAACGAGTTTACGGTCGTGCAAGAGCGGTCGGGAGGTGACGTGGTGTTGGTTCTTGATGGCGAGATGGATATGACGTCGGCACCCGTTGTGGAGGCTGCGGTGGATGAGGTGGCCCAGAATGGCGCCGACAGCCTGAGCTTCGACTTGAGTTCGGTGGGCTTCATCGACTCCTCGGGCCTGCGTTCCCTGTTGTTGGCACGCCAGCGCTTCGGTGACCGTAACGATTCGGTCACCCTGCGATCACCCCAGCATTCGACGGTTCGCCTGCTGGAGGTGGCCGGAGTGCTGGACCACTTCACGATTGAACCGAAGGACTGAGTCATGTTGGGCACCGACGAGATCGACGCGACCACGTTGGGGGAACGCAGCGTGCGCTCGGCCATCAACGGTCCCATCACGCTGGGCTTCCCCGCCCGGCCTCAGCCGGTTCGCCTGGCCCGCCTGGTGTCTGCGGCGGTGGCCGGGTCGGTTGACGCCTCCATCGATGACATCGAAGACCTGCGTATTGCTGTGGGCGAAGCCTGCGCCATCCTGGTGGGGCATGCGACGACGGACGGACGGGTGGAGATCACCATTGCGGTCGGCTCGGACTCCATGACCTTTGATTCACGGCTGACGGGCGGTCGTTGCGACGACCCCCAGGTGGACGAGTTGGCGCAACTGGTTCTGGGTTCGCTGGCCGACGACGTCGACTTTCGGTTGTTGGACACGGGCGCCTCGTTGACGTTCCGGTGGCCCCTCGCCGCCGCGGTCGACGCCGACGCGAACGTCGGATGACCAGCCGGGCCTCGGCGACCCGGTCGGAGCGCCGAAGCAGGGCCGAGCTGCGGCGGGCCGACAACGAGCAGCTACTCGAGTGGTGGATCGCAGACCGCGCCGACAACGTCCGAGCCGAGCTGGCCGAGCGTTACCAGCAGATGGCCCAGAACCTGGCCGCCCGGTTTGCCAATCGGGGCGAGAGCCGTGACGACCTGGCGCAGGTGGCCTCCTTCGGCATCCTCAAAGCGCTTGATCGCTACTCGCCCGACCGGGGCGGCAGTTTTGAAAGCTACGCGGTGCCGACCGCGGTGGGTGAGATCAAACGTCACTTCCGCGATCACGCGTGGGGCTCCAAGGTGTCGCGTGGCGTCAAGGATCTGATGCCCCGGGTGCGCCAGGCGGAGGAGGCGTTGACCGCCCGCCTGGATCGTAGCCCGACGGTGGCGGAGGTTGCTGCGGAGGCCGACCTCCCGGCTGAGACGGTGGACGAGGTGTTGGAAGCCAGACGCATGTTCCGGCCCAACAGCCTGGAGGGTCGTCCCGAAGGGGCACCCGACCCGGCGGTTGGTGATGTGGGCATTCAGCACGGCGTCGATCGCATCTTGGTAGAGGGTCTGCTCGAGCGGCTGCCCGACCGTGAGCGCACCATCTTGGAGATGCGATTTTTTGAGGAACTCAACCAGAGCGACATCGCCGAACGGGTGGGCGTCAGCCAAATGCATGTTTCGCGTTTGATCAAACGGGCATTAGAGAGGCTGGCAACCCTCGTGGAACGAAACGAATGACAAGATGAACCTGCTGATTTGTTCTCCGTCCTCGTTCAGCGACGTGTTCGAGCGGTTGTGTGAGTCCTACGACTGGGCCTGCACCTTGGTGGAGGCGTTCAACGACGGCCTGTTGAGCGAACACCAACTTCCCGACGGAACCCTGGTGATCAACCCCGAGAGCGACTGGCCGCTGCATCGCATCATGACCAGCGTTCGTCAGGCTGCGCCCGGGTCTCTGATCGCAGGCGCGTACGTGGATGACAGTGACGAGTCGCTGCTCAGTGGTGACCAGTTTCGAGGCTGGCTCTCACGGACGGTCCCCGGCCCCAACATCGACCCGGGCGCATGGGCCGACGGCTTTCAGTCGCTCCGACTGGAAGACGGGGGCACCCCGGCCGAGGTTCGCAGATGGGTGGTTGAGTGCCTGGTCGACTGGGGCCTCGATGAGCTGGTCATGGACGCGCAATTGGTCGCCTCCGAGCTGACCACCAATGCACTGACGTCGCGCCTCGCCGCCCAACTGGACGACCCCATCGAGGTGGAGGTGGCCCGGGTGCGTAACACGGTCTTGCTGTCGGTGGTGGACACCGCACCCACCTATCCCGAGCCGATCCCGCTGGCGGACGCTCGCATCACCGGTCGCGGGCTGCACATCGTGTCCGAGATTTCCCACTGGTGGGGCGTGACCGCCTGGGATGCATCGAAGGTGGTCTGGGCCGAATTGGCTGCGTGAACCCGAGGTTCGGGTTTGAGTTGGGACCGTCCGGGTATCCACCCGGGTACCAAACCAACCCAAACCAGGAGGGTCACCCATGAGCGAGCACGGTGAAGTGTCGGACGCCATCAAGGACGTGGATGCGGAGGCGGCCCACACCACCGCCCACGCCGATCGTGTGGCAACGCCCGATGAGGAACAGACGGCCGATGCCCAAAGTGGCGCACTGACCGACTCGGTGCGAGAGCACGAGAAGGACATGATGGAGACGGGCGCCAACGTGAAGGGCGAGGGCGCTGTGGAGTGACCGCCGCCCTCGATGCTGGCTCAGTGGGCAACCGGGCTGCGTCCGAGCGGCCGGCTCTACTACGATGGACGGCACTTGGAGAGGTGCCAGAGTCCGGTCGATCGGGCCTCCCTGCTAAGGAGGTGAAGGGGCAACCCTTCCGTGGGTTCAAATCCCACCCTCTCCGCTCGAAGGTGTCGCGAAGACGCCACAGCGAGCCCCTAAGCCATACGGCTTGGGGGCTCGCCTCGTTTTGGTGCCGGGCGACCTACCAGGGAAGAGGGGTGGTTATTTCCAGTGTTGGCTGGATAAACTCGGCTCCCATGAGCAGCGCAACACAACTCGATAGAGAACGCGACCTGGATTCCCCTGAGGAGATCGCCGAAATGGTGCGTCGCTTCTATCAGGACGTGGCCCAGGACGACCTGTTGGGTCCCATGTTCAACGACGTGGCCCAGGTTGACTGGGCCGAGCACCTGCCCAAGCTGGCAGCGTTCTGGTGCCGTGCGTTGCTGGGCATGCCCGGCTATCAGGGCAACCCTTTTCGTTCCCATGCGCTGGTGCATGCTCAGGTGCCGTTCACCCCTGAGCATTTTCAGCGCTGGCTCGAGCTGTTCACCGAGACCATCGAGGGTGGGTGGCAGGGTCCCGGCCGTGATCGGGCGCTGGCGTTGGCATACAACGTGGCGCGCGTGCACAGCAACCAATTGCTGGGCGCTCCCGTGGACACCTCCGGCATCGAGCCGTCAACGGCGGCCTCCGAGCCGGTGGCCGCCACCATCGGCCCGTCCTCAAGCGCTGGAACAAACCGATGACCCCGGCGCAGGCGACCTCCACCACGAGGGCTCCCGACACCGGGTCGGCCCCCCCGCTGGAAGATCTCACCACTCGCGCCAACGTGCACGACCTGGTCGTCGACTTTTATCGCGAGATCGTCTTCGACGAACTGCTGGAGCCGGTCTTTGACGAGGTGGCCGAAGTGGACTGGGCAAGCCACATCCCGCGGTTGATCGATTACTGGTGTCGCATCCTCTTTGGTACCAAGGAGTACGTGGGTCAGGTCACCGCAGTGCACCGGCACCTGCACTCGCTTGACGCCGTGCGACCCGAGCACTGTGACCGGTGGTACAGCATGTGGATCGCCGCGGTCGACCGCCAGGGTGCGGGCCCCACCTCCGATCATGCCAAGACCCACGCGGCCTCGCTGATGGCCGGCATGGCCAAGCACATATTTGGCTACGAATGGACGCCGCCCGAACCGGACGACTCCCCAAACCCGTAGTGCGGGCACCGCATCGTCGGGGTGGTGGTTTGGCTAATCGGTCGAGGTGACGCGGCAACGCAGCACGCAGTGGGCGGTGCGCGGGTCGCGGGGCGACAATGACTCCACCTCGATGCCGCCGATGGCCTCGGCGGCGCCCTCGGCCAGACCCAGGTGAACGCCGCACACCGTGTCGGGTGAAACCAACACGGCCGATGCAAACGGGCACTCTCCCAAAACGATTTCCACCACATCGCCAGAGCCGGTCACCGTCGGGTCGAAACCCTGGTGCGACATTTGGGCCGCCAGGTCTTCAATGGGTCCGGCCGAGCCGCCGGCCGGCCGGTACTCCTCACGCCCGACTCGTCGGCCCAGTTCCACCGGTGTTTCGTTGGTGGCCAGCGCCTCGGCCAGCCACATGGACAGGCGTTCGTAGGGGCCCGTGACACCCCACCGGCTTTCGGCGGCGGGTGCCACCAGGTATTGCAGGCGGGGACGTCCTCGCCCGCTGGGTGCCGCGACCGACTCCTGCACCAGGTCCGCGGAAACCAGCTTGGCCAAGTGCTGACGAATGGCGTTGTGATTCAGGCCGAACTGCTCGGTCAGTGAGGCGACGTCACAGGGGCCGTCGGCAGATGCGATGGCGCGAAAGATCCGGTGCCGGGTGGGATCGCCAAGCGCTCTCGCCTGGATTTGAAGGTGGGGCATGAGGTTGAGAGAGTCCGATCAGGCGAACGACGAGCAGCTGTCGTCGCACGCGGCTGGGATTCACTCTAGCGACTGCTGGAGAAAATGGAAGTACCTCACAGCGACTCGACAGGGAATAATTCTGGGGTACACTAGAGATATGATGAACCCCTCGAAGCCCGGACAACCTCGGCCCGATGCCGATCGTCCGTCCCATCCGATGGGAGCGTCCCTGCTCGTGGTCGGCGGGGTCACCCTGCTGATCATCGTGCTGGCCGTGCTGAGCGTGTACTGATGGCCGACACCGTTTCGGTTGACGTTCGGGAGAGCGGATCGGGTTTGGACGGCGCCGCGGCGCCGTCCAAACCCACTCGTCGTCCTACCAAAGCCCGATCGCCGCTTCGCTCGGTGGCCCTGCCCAGCGAACACGGCGGTTGGGGGCTCACCCTCGAGCCGGTACTGCTTGGCCTGCTGGTGGCGCACAGCGTCGCTGCGTTGTGCCTCGGCCTGGCGACGGTGCTGGCGTTTCTGGCCCGTACCCCGCTGAAACTGGCTGCCGTCGACGCCCGTCGTGGCAGAACGCTCGACCGTACCCGCCTGGCGCACAAGGTGGCGGCTGTCGAGATCGTGGCGCTGGTGGCCTTGTTGGCCGTGGCATTCGCCACCGCGACGCCCGGTTTCTGGTGGCCCATCCTGGGCATCGCACCTTTGATGGCCGTCGAACTCTCCTACGACATCCGCTCTCGAAGCCGCCGCCTGGTGCCCGAGTTGGCCGGTGCGGTTGGCATCGCCGGCATGACCTCGATGATGGTCCTGGCCGGCGGCCGCAGCACCTCGGTCGCATTGGGGTTGTGGGCCATCCTCGCCGCCCGGGCGATCGCCGCAATCCCCACCATCCGCGATCAGGTCATGAAGCTGCACGGTCGACCGGCCCACCCGGCGCTCCCGGTGATCGGTGACGTCGTTGCGGTGGTCGTGGTGGTCGTCGCTGCTGTGGCCGAACCGCTGGTGATCGTTGGGGCCGTGGCCGTGTGCGCCGCCATTGCCCTGCAACGTGCGCTCATCGCATGGGTGCCCACGGACCGGGCCGTCGTGCTGGGTATCCGCCAGACCGTCATGGGCGTGTCGGTCGTGTTGGCCACCGCGCTCGGAGTGTTACTTGGCTGACGCGATCCGTCCGCCTGCGAAGCAAGCAAACCCCAAGTGAGGAGCGATCCCATGTCCAGTACCGCCACCGCCACCCAGGAAGAACTGCCCACCGACCCGCCTCTGGGCGCTCTCGTCACCGCCAACCCGGCGGCGGCCAGAGTGCTGGAGCGTTTTGGGCTGGACTACTGCTGCGGCGGGCAAACCCGTCTCACCGTGGCATGCCTGGAGGCCGGGGTCGACCCCGACGAGGTGCGGGCTGCGGTCGCCGACCTGGACGTCGCTTCCGACGTTGAGTGGGCCGACCTCGAGCCGGTCGAACTGATCGCTCACATCCTGGAGACCCATCACACCTACCTGTGGGATGAGTTGCCGGCACTCGAGGCGCTGGCAGCCACCGTTGCGTCGGTTCATGGACAGCGACACCCCGAGCTCATCGAGGTGGGCGCCCTGGTGGCCGAGTTTCGGGCAGAGCTCGAACCCCACATGGCTCGTGAGGAACGAGCGCTGTTCCCCATGATCGGTCAATTGGTTGACGGCACGGGTCCTGCGTCCGCCGCCGACCTGGAGTCGGGCCCGATCGCCGCCATGCGGACCGAACACGATCATGCAGGCGACCTGCTTGCCCGTATTCGTCAACGCTCGTCCAATTTCGAACTGCCGGCCGACGCATGCGCCAGTTACACCAGCCTGTACCAACGGCTGGAGGCAATGGAGAACGACACCCACCTCCACGTTCACAAGGAAAACAACGTGCTGTTCGAGGCGGTTCCCGGGTTGTAGCCCGGCCGGTCGGACCGGCGCCGAAAACGGCTGAGGGCCCCGGGCCGATCAGAAGATCGCGCCCGGGGCCCTCAAACACCGGCATCCACCAAACGACTTTTTGCCGGGCATAGCCTGACATTCAATCGTTTCGATTCATCGCCCGTCGCATCCCTGAGGTGCGGCGGGCGATGCCCTTTTCGGAGGTTTGCGGCCTTTCGGCTTTGCTCCCCCTATGTGGCCCGTCCGCCCGTGAGAGCTTCAAGGCCGCCCGCTCCGATCCGAAGGTCGGGGCGGTGGCGATAGTCCGGTGTCCGCACAGACTCGTCAGCGGGTCCATCCGGTCCTGGTGGGCCGAAGCCTCCAGATCCACCTCGGCGCCGAGGCGCTGCTGGTGTTGTCCGTTTGGAGCGCCGACGTTCCGTGTGGAAGGAACACTGTGCGCCCTTCAAGAACGTACGTCAACCGCTCAGTTCGCAATCCCCAAGATGTCCCCAAAGATTCCTGGTTGTCCCCCGCGAATGCCTGGTTCTCCACCGCGTTCCGCACAGTTCGTCCACAGCGGTGGGCTTCCGGGCAAATGCTACGGCCGGCCGTAGGCTGGCGGATGTGAACGCAGCAGAGTTCGGTCGGCCATCGCCCGACCATCCGGCACCGGGCACCATCGGTGCGTGGATGGTGGCGGCGCTGAGTGAGGCCCATTCGGCGCTGGAACACGGTGACGTGCCGGTGGGTGCGGTGGTGGTGATCGACGGACGGATCGTTGCCGCCCGCCACAACGAGCGAGAGCTCACCGGCGATCCGACCGCGCACGCCGAGGTGTTGGCCCTTCGGGATGCGGCTGCCACCCGCGACGGTTGGCGCCTCAGCGACGCCACGCTGGTGGTCACGCTCGAACCCTGCCCCATGTGTGCCGGCGCGGCGCTGGCCGCCCGGGTGGGGTCGGTGGTGTTTGCGGCCCCCGACCCTGCCGGTGGGGCTCTCGGCTCCAGCTACCACGTTGGCTCAGATCCCCGCCTGGGCTACGAGTTTGATGTCGTATCCGGGCCAGGAGCCCTGGAGTCGGCCGAGTTGCTTCGAGCATTCTTTGGGGACCGCCGGGCCTGAGGCCGCCGCGCTGCATCCTGCTGATCGCCGAGCCTGAGGCGCGGTCAACCTTGGAGTTCGATGAGAACCGTCGGTTTCTCACGTGGCTCCAACCTTGACTGCTCATGGTTGTGCATGCCCCGAAGAGTTCGGGGCACCAGAGAGAGGCACGACATCATGAGAACGGCATCCCCCAACCACACCGCCCCATCGGGCTTCAAGAAGTGGGCGGCCGCAGCGCTGCTCGCCGGTGGCCTCGGCGTCACCGGGCTGGCCCTTGCAGGCCCGGCCTCCGCCCAGGACAACACCTCAACCACGGCCAAGACCGAACAGACCCAACCCACACAAGCCGACGCAGGCACCGCCTCGAACAAGGTGGGCGATCAGGCGGATCGCCCACCCAAGGACGGCAGGGGCGGGCCCGGTTTGGAGGCCGCCGCCAAGGCGGTCGGCATGTCGGTGGACGACCTCAAGTCCGAACTGAACCAGGACACCTCGCTGGCCGATGTCGCCAAGGCACACGACGTGGAGGCGAAGACCGTGATTGACGCCATGGTCACCGATGCGAAGACCCATATTGCCGAGCAGGTCACAGCCGGAGACCTCACCCAGGCGCAGGCCGACAAGCGTTTGGCCAACGTCACCGAGCGCATCACCGAGCGGGTGAACACCGCCGGGCGGCCCGAAGGCCATGGTGGGCCCGGCGGATGCGACAAGGACGGTGCGCCGCCGGCCGATGGTGAGGCACCAGCCAAGGGCGATGAGGCCCCCGCTGACGCTCCGGCCAAGAGTGACGACTCGTTGGCAAGCACCACTGCCGATGCACCAACCACACAGGGACTTGGCGCCATCGTCGGCTGATGGGCTGAACCTCCATACCACCAGCAGCAACAGTGACCTCGGCCAGGCCGGATGCGAACCCCTCCGCATCGGGCCTGGCCGAGGCGCGTGTGCTGGTGCCGCTGAACACTCGGTTTCCGGGGTGCTTCGGCCGTGCTGCGATTCCCAGTGTGAACGGGACGAGACGCCCGACTAACATCACGGACGGAGAGTTGCCAGAGCGGACGAATGGGACGGTCTCGAAAACCGTTGAATGCGCAAGCATTCCAAGGGTTCGAATCCCTTACTCTCCGCCACTACATCCCATGGGACGACTGGAAAGTGGCCGGTTTCGCCGTCATTGGACTGCGCCGCTGAACTCTATTCCCTCGGAGTTTTGGGTGGTTCTTCCATGGCCAGAGCATTAGCGGAGTGTCCGATTCCCGCTAGGACCCGCTCCGTCACCGTAAGTTGGACCACTGGCGCGGACCACTCCGTGGGTGTTGGTGCCGAGAAGTCATCCGGCACTTCGTCGGCAGCCTGTGCCTGGCTCGGTGAGGTGGTTTGTGTTGTCGGACGCGTTGAAGCTGGCGCTTGCAGTGGTGTTGGTTGACCGGGGAGTGGTTCAGGCGGCGGTTCGGTATTCGCTGATGAGTCCAGCGCAGGTGGTGTGACGTTTGATCGGTTGGCCTGTGCCGATCGGGATGACGTCGGCACTGTCGTTGGGTGCTCGTTGGTGGAGTCCTCGGTGAGGGCGATGGCTGTTGTAGTGCTCGACGTATTCCTCGAGCAGCTGTCGGAGTTGGTATTCGTTCCAGATGATCGTTCGGTCGAGGAGTTCATGACGAAGAGTCCGGACCCATCGTTCGGCGTAGGCGTTTGCTTGAGGTGACCGTGGTGGTGTTCTGATTGCGGTGATCCCGGAGCCGGCGAGGACTGCGTCGAAGGATCGGGTGAATTGTCCGGCACCGTCACGGATCAGAAATTTGAACGGGTGATGTTCACCGAGCTTCATCATCAGGTTGCGGGCGGCTTGGGTGGTCCAAGAGCCGGCTGGGTTGGCGGTGATCCCCTCAAGGTGCACCTTCCGGGAGCGAACAGAACGTGGAACCTGCGTAGGAATGCGTTGTCGACACAAGCGAAGTCGGTAGCCAGGATGGCTTTCGACTGGGAGCGGATGAACTCTGACCACGATGGGCCGGTTCGGTCGCGTGTCGGGTCGATCCCGGCGGTGCGGAGGATCTTCCAGACGGTCGACGCGGCGAGTTTGTGACCGAGCCGTGCGACCTGGCGTTGCAACACGAGGATCTGGTGACGGAGCGCAAGGATCTCAGCGTCTCGGGAATCACCGGCCGCAAATACCCAGCCGATTCGTGTGAGAACGAGGCGTGCAAGCGAGGGAATCAGATCCGCAAGACATCGACGCTACCGATCTCGACGAACACCCAAAATTCTCAGGACCACAGTGCGGATGACTCCTCGGCGCCTGAAGGGTCGATGGGGCCCGTAGTCTGTGGTCATGGCCGTTCCTGCTCTCCAAGAGCTACGAGTTCGCCGTGAGGAGATCCTCGGGTTGGCTGCGGCGCGTGGGGCTCATCGTGTACGGGTGTTCGGATCGGTAGCTCGTGGCGACTCAACCCCCACCAGCGATGTCGACTTCCTGGTCCAACTGGACGACGAGCGCGGGCTGTTTGACCTTGGGGGGCTGCTCATGGATCTCCAGGAGCTCCTCGGTTGCGACGTCGATGTCACCACCGAGGCGGGCCTTCGGCCGCGCGTGGCCGACCGGGTGTTGGCCGACGCTGTTGAGCTGTGAGAGAAGACAGCGATCTCGTACTCGACATGATCGAGATGTGCGACCTGATCCTGGAGCATGCTGCGGATCCGGACCGTATGGAGGTGGACCCTGTCGTTCAGGCGGCCGCGCAACGATGGATCGAGGTGCTCGGCGAAGCTGCCTCGAAAATGTCCGCCGAGGTCAAGGCGGCGCATCCGGAGATCCCGTGGCGAGACATCGTCGGCACCCGAGTGATTCTGGCTCATGCGTACTTCCACATCGATCCGGCCGTCATCGGTCAGGTGATCAGCGCTGACGTCCCGACGCTTCGCCGGCAGCTCGACACAGTCCTCGCTGACCTCGCCGACGGCTGACGGCCGGGACGCCTGTTGGCGCCGAAAGGCCATCCGGCAGCGACGGAGTTCGTTGACGGACTTGTCAGCGCAGCGAATGCGTCCGTACTGGGCGGAGCCGGAGCCGACCGCGCCAATGCTGCGCCGCCAGCCACGTCGATGTCCGCATGTGTCCATGTTCGCACTGCTGGGGGTGTGGGCGGCTTGGGTGGTTGGCGCAACCGCCCGGGTGCCGTCTTGGCCATGAGAATGGCCATGATTGGAACCCTCAATGAGGCTACGAAACCCCTCGAAATTGCCAGGAGGTCGCGGTTGCTAGGGGTTTTCGAGGGTACAGGAGGGCTGTGCAGCCGTCTCGAAAACCGTTGAGCACGCAAGTGTTCCAAGGGTTCGAATCCCTTACTCTCCGCCACCAACATCCCTACGGGGAACTGGGAAGTAGCCGATTTTGGCGGTTGCGAACTCAGTCGAAATCGTGCCTCTTTTGGTGTCGCATCCCATCTGCCATCCCATCCAACGGTTGGGTCTGACAGGGTGGCACACGTGTGCGGGTCACTCAGAAAGCTGCCATCAGGGTCCTGGGAGATCCGACTTTTCCTAGGCACTGACGACACCGGAAAGAAGCGATACCGGTCAAAGTCGGTGAAGGGTTCCAAGCGGGAGGCTGAGCGCACGATGCGCCAGCTGATCGCGGAGATTGAGGCCGGTCGTGTGGAGTCCGGATGGTCCGATCCGACGCTCACAGTCGACCGACTGCTGGAGCGCTGGCAGGCGGCGAATGTCAACGACTGGAGCCCGACCACCGCCCGAGACCACCAACGGACAGCCGAGGGCTGGATCTCACCACACCTCGGCACCGTCAGGATCAGCCGGCTGACAGTCGAACGCCTCGAACGCTTCTACCAAACCCTCCATACCGAAGGCGGCAAGGCTGGCCGCCCGCTGTCGGCGCAGTCGGTCAAGAAGGCCCACAGCATCCTCAGAGCAGCCCTGTCCGCAGCTGTTCGCTGGCAGCTGATCCCCAACGACCCGGCGGTCATCGCCCACACCCCACGAGTCGAGCCCCATCAACACAACGTCCCCGACCTCGACACGGTGGCGGCGATCATCGAGGTGGCCGACCCGAGAATGGCCGTCATCATCCGGCTGGCGATCGCTACCGGCGCCCGCCGAGGTGAGCTCGGCGCGTTGAAGTGGTCCGATATCGACTACCACAAACGGCTGATCACGTTCCAACGTTCGGTCGTCGATGGCGGGCCGGCATCGAAGGTGAAACCAACCAAGACCCGCACCACCGGTATCGTGTCTGTCGGTGAGGCCACGGTTGCTTCGATCGAGACATGGCGGGCCCATCAGACAGCAGTCTCGGAGAAGGCTGGGTTCGGCCCGCTCGACGACGACGGGTGGGTGTTCCCATCCCAGGACTGGGGTCATCCGATCTCGCTCAACCAGATCACCTACGACTGGCGCACCCTCGCGGATGCCCACGGACTCGACGGTGTCCGTTTTCATGACCTCCGCCATGGAACGGCCACACATCTCATCGCGAATGGTACCGACGTGCGCACCGTCGCCGGACGCCTCCGTCATGCCAGCCCAACCATGACACTCGACGTCTAGGCCGCCCGAACCACTAAAGCCGACCAAGCCGCCGGACAACTCATCGACGACCTGCTGGACAACCCATGACCAGCCGTCGATTCCACCGCGTTGGCCATTGGCCGCACGTTGGAGGAACGAGCCTGTTGGCCGTCCCATCTCACATCCCATCCAAATGCTGATTTGTGTCCGTGGGGCTCAAAACCCCCGAAACTGCGCGGTGGCGACTCGATCACCGGAAGGCCGGTGCGAATAGAACGGTTTTCTGGGGGGATTCTTGGGTGTCGGCGGGTACACCGCTGACGTGACCGTCAGTGTGGCTTGGTACCCCCCATTTGGTCAGTCCCTCCGCTGGCGTAACCGTCACCCCGCTGTCAGCAACAAGCTGAGTTCGGGCCTGGCGGGCACTGCGATCAATCGGCTCCGGGAACGGAGTCAGCCCGGAAGCCATCACCGCTCGATGATCCACAGCCAACGCCCTCAACCAGTGCCTCGGCCCGACGGATCCCTTCGCATACCTGAACATCGACTTCGCCGCTCCCGAAGTCGTCGAACGACGAGTCCGTCGTGATCGTCACGGTCTTCCCGTCGAATTCGTGCCGGACCGGGACTGGGTCGCCCTCAGTCGTGGAGAACACGACGTCCCAGACGACGGGACTGCCAGCTTCGAACTCGGTCATGAAGCAGTCAGTGCCTTGCTTGGCGATCTGATCATCGAGATCGTTTGAGAGCGATGTTGCTGGGCAAGGTTTGGATTGTTCGCCAAACACCTTCGACCCGTCGGCCCTCGATCCGCCAGCGCCACACCCGGCAGTCAGAACGCACAGTCCAGCCACGGCAACAACCAACGGGAATTTCATTCAGGGAAGGTACCAGCCTCGCCGTTCATGCCAACTGGCTGTCAGCTCATATGGCTCGGCTCAATCGAGGCCGGACCAAGATCCCTGCACCTCCAACAACTCACCAACGATTGGACCTGTTCGGTTCTCCATGAGCCGATCCATGCGCCGGTGTTGGTACGGTCGACGCGATGGGCCGAAGCCAACTCAAACATAAGCGCGGACGTGTACGCCGCCCGACCGTTCTTGAAGCGTTCGGATCTACGGCCCGGCCTGGAATGATGCGACGATCAACAAGACGAGCAGTGAGCGCGTGCGCCGTTCTCTTCGTGGCCTTTCTGAGCGGATGCGGCGAAGAGCACTCGCCGGACGACACCAACCCCGATCCGGGCGCGGTCTCACTCGACGTTGTGTTCGACTCTGGCCCTCCTATCCAGGTTGCGATGGCACCAAAGGGCGGTGGTGTTCTTGTCGGTGGAATAGTCGAGGCTGCGGTCACTACCGGAGCCTGTTCCGTAGATTCTTGTGAGCGTTCAAACCAACCGAGCCTGTCGGGCTCCTACGGGATCTCCATCGGATTCATCACCGACAGTGCTGGCACCGGTCTGCTGCACGTCCTTACATGCAGCACTGACATCGAGCCATGTCCGCCTGTAGACCTATCGGTGGAGTTGTTCCAGGCTGGCGGTGATTATGCACCTATCGCTGTCATCCCACTGAAAAACTATGGGCTGATGGGGTCGAATCCCGTTGTGAACGGCACCATCCGAGGCGAAGGGTCGCCGGTGGTGACCGTCGCCGACGAGGTATCGATGAGTTCGATGGTGTTCGTAGTCGACACGGACGAGGGGACGTTCACCGACAACGACGCGAGCGGCGGGATCGTTGCCGTTTCTCCGGCGCCAGATGGTTCGGTCGTCATGGCAACCAAAAAGGTCGATGTCAGTGTCACCGTCGGCGGCGGTCCCGTTGCCCCAGTTCCAGCGCAGCCGCTACCAAGCTTGACTGTGCCCGAAGGCGTGTCAGGATCGAGCGGGTCGGGCGGCAGTTCCCTCGAACCCGGCGGCACGGAAGGACCACCGACCGCCGAAATTGAGATCCTTCGACTCGACACCACCAACGATCTCGGTGTCGTCAGGACAATCTCGGAGGCGTCTCCCTCCACCCAGTTCCTTGCAACACCAGATGGCTTGAACCTGATTGCCACGGGCGACACGATGGCCACGGATGCCGTGACCGAGAAGGAAGTCAGCAGCCTCGCTGAACGCCCTGCAACAGAGGCATCTACGATCACCGCCCAGTTCTGCGCAGGGTCGGTGCCAGGCGCCCTCCTTGTCGATACAACTCAGGTCCTACCGAACCCGCAGTCAACAACACTGTCGTTCAGCGTTCCCGCCGGTGAGATGCTGAGCACTGCCACCTTCGAACAGACTGGCCTTGTGTCCCCCAATGCCGCATGTGCCGTGGGCGACCGTGTTTTCGCGGTGGTAGCCAGAGCGCCAACGAACCCGAGCGACACCCCCAACCAAGAAGAGCGCAGCGGAGCCGTTGAACTCATGGTTCTGTAGGCCCACGGCCCAGGGGGGCGAAGATGCAGCGCATCACGAGACCCTTCGTGCGGAGGCCCTCGTCGCCAACTGTGGCGACCCAATCCCCCTCGCGCTGACAAGCCGCTCACAGAGCGAAAGCACCCGGCGGGCCACGGCCATGGGTTAGTTGTAGGTGCCCAGAACGATCAAACCCAGAGGCGTACCTTGCGGCAGGGGCCTCGGGGAGTTCTCCCCATGATACCGGGGCTTCGCTGGCTGCAGGTGTTGAGCGCCCCACCCATCCCACCGTTGAGGTGCCATGCCCTACACCGATTTTCGTTGAAGCACCACCACCGCTGCGACAACTACCAGCGCAGCGGCGACGGCGATGAGCCAGGGAGCAACCGTTCTCGACGCTTCTGGGTTGGGCTGGTCTTGGCCGACGGTCGTTGACTCCGGTGGTGGCGGAGCCGGTTTGGGTGCGGTGGTGGATGGGGGCGTGATTGCCGGTGCGTCGCTGATCCGAAGCCTCGGCTCAACGTAGGGAATGTTCGGAGCGGTCCCGGTTTTTCGTGCGTGCAGTTGGGCGTCGCCCGGCGATGCGTCGGCGGGGACAACCATCTGCACTTCAAATCCGTACTGTTTGTCTGCGTCAACGGTCCCCAGCACCCATTCTGTGTCGTCTTGGGTGAGGATGATCTCGATGTCGGTTGTCGGGCGACCTAGCGCCCCTTCGCCGTTTGGTGGCGGACCGGTGTCGTAGCAGTTGTCACCCCACGCTTCGCCGGTCACGGTCACTTCGCCACCTCGATCCACATCCTGAGGGCTGAACGACATTGATGGGCCCGAACAGTCGGCGGAAGCCGGGGGTGCGGAAACCAGACCGGCAGCCATCATCCCGACAAGGGAAGCGAACACGCCAAGAAGACGGCGTTTGCCGGGTACGGCGCTGCTGGTCATCGCAGGCATCCTCTCCTGGAAGCAGTGCCCGCCGAGTACCGCCTCCGCTAAGACAGCGGCGGTCACGCGCCGCGACAGCACGGGTATGCGGGCGTGACGGTCTCCGACTCGTTGCAGCGATCCCATACTTACTCCGACGGCCGCCGAGCCGCTCGAGTTCCCCAGAATTTGGTCGATTCCAAATTTGCGCCCGCCGGCACTGCCGGCCCCGCTGACCTCGACCGGCACACCGCTATCGCAGGCACCGTCGTACGTGGCGAACGCCTCGTCTCACCAATCTGAGGCCACAACCCACTACCTCAAGACGTGCTCATCGCATTCCTCGCCTTCGTCGCCCAGGTCAGTCCTGCCGGCTACTGGTCGTGCTCGCAGTCCCAGAGGCAGGGGCGGTTGTGGGTCATGCTGGAGTGGTGAACGACGCAGAACGGCCGGGGAGCACCAAGTGAACGAGCCGGTCTACCTGTTCTCGCGGATCGCGTTCCGCCATGACATCGACGAGGCCGACACCCTTCACGCGCTCCGAAACGCGATCGGCCAGTGGCACCTCGATGCCGAACCACCGGACCGTCCCGACGTCCGGCTATTGAGCATCGGCCCGGCCCGAAACGGGCAGCTACTGGAAGTCGCGGTGATTCCGTCGCATACTTCACATCAAGTGATCCACTCGATGAAGCTCCGCCCGAGCACACGGGCCCTGTTCCTATGAACACCAAAACCGCGCCGACACCCACCCCAGAAACACCGCTGTACACCTACGGCGACTACCTCGCCGACACCGACGGGCACCTCTACGAACCCACCGGCACCGCAGTGATCGTCGACGGCAAACACGCCACCATCGCAGCGATCGAGGCCGAAGCCGACGAATACACCAAACACGGATTCGGTCCCTACACCACCCGCACCGCCAGCTGACCACCCCAACACGGGTCCTCGGCTATCTCACATACGGTGGAACCTGCTTGATGTGAGAGGTTTGTCGCGGACACGGGTTGTGAACACATCGTGCTGCGGCCCTCCCCGATCCGACGTCATTGTCAGAAGTCGGGTGGGCCCGCCACGCGACGTTGCAGCCAGCGGCGTAAAATGAGGACCCCATCCCTGGCCTGCTCGGATTGTTTGGACTGTGGTGCTCCGTGCGGTGCCCACGATCACGCAGATCTCTCAGAGCTGCTTGCTGAAATCCCTAACCTTGGGTTGAGCTGGGGCCTCCCATCTGGTCTGTGTTGGCGTGGACCACCCATGGGGACTCTGGCGGTCTTCGACAGCGGCAAGCCCTCGGGAAATCGACTCCCGTCTGCAGCGACGCATCGTCGTGGTGTTTGGCCATGAAATTGGCCATGATTGGAAGCCTCAATGAGGCTATGAGACCCTATAGAATTGCCAGGGCTCCGCGGTTTCTGGGGGTTTTCGGGGGTAGAGGAGGGCTGTGCAGCCGTCTCGAAAACCGTTGAATGCGCAAGCATTCCAAGGGTTCGAATCCCTTACTCTCCGCCACTACATCCCATGGGACGACTGGAAAGTGGCCGGTTTCGCCGTCATTGGACTGCGCCGCTGAACTCGATTCCCTCGGAGTTTTGGGTGGCTCTCTCATGGCCAGAGGATTCGCTGAGTATCCGATTCCCGCTAGCACGCGCTCCTTCACCGCAATTTGAGCCACTGGCGGGTACCACTCCGTTGGGGCCCCATCACGCCTGCGTTGGTTCCCTCGGACCGGGCAGCCAGACCTCTGTCACCACTGCGGATAGCGCGTAGGAGCTACACCTCGTGATGGGACTCACCCTATGGCGGCTGCCCATGTCTCCGATCTCTCCCCGCTCGAGAGTTTGGTCGGACTGGTTGAACGTCGCATGTGGCTCCCAAAGGGGTTGCCACATCCGCCAGGCCAGGGGATACTTGGGAGTGCCAAAGGCACGAGCCAGCGGAAGTGAACCCCGGTGCCATCCTCGGACGAGGTGAGCTGGGGTTCTGCGCGTTCAGTCCCAGCGCTCCCTCCCGCTGGCTGCTCCTCGATTGGCCGTCGGCCCCGCCGCCGAGCCGACTCCTCACGGCCATGGCCCCATGGGAGGCAAGAGCGGAACCGACCAGGTAGAATGTTGGGGTGGCTACCACCGCGAAGACCTCCAGTAGGGCAGTCGCAGCTGCGGTCGCCGATGCCCGGCTCGAAGGCATCGAACTCCACCCCGACGCGATCAGCATTCTTGACCAACTCGATGCTGGGCACATCGACTCCGACACCGCAGGTCGGGAACTCCTCGCCCGCCACGGCATCACAGCACCTGCCGGTCACCCCTTCGCCTGAATCAACTTGGCCGTGAGCGCCATCGTTGACCCGTACCTGGAGCCCGGAACCGAGTGCCTTCGCAACAAGCTCGGAATCCGCGACGCGGGTCTGCTCGCCGTCGTAGAGGCCGAGGTCGTCGCCAACCGCGCAATCCGACTTGCCAACAGCCCTGGTCTGGTCCCCCGGACATGGGATTGGACCCACTGGCAGAACCTGCATCGCCACCTCTTCGGTGACGTCTACGACTGGGCGGGCGAGTTCCGAACCGTCGACATCGCCAAAGACGGGCACGGATTCCACCCGGTCTCCATGCTGATCACCGCCACCCGTTACTGCGCCGAGCAGATACGTGCCCTCGCCACTGGACCGAACCCCGGCCGGGGCCAGCTTCCCGCCCGACTCTCAGTCGTTCTCTCGGACATGAACGAAGCGCACCCGTTCCGGGAAGGCAACGGCCGGACACAGCGCGTCCTCCTCGGCCAGATCGCTGAAGTTCATGGCGCTCACCTCGACTGGACACTGATCAGCTCTGAGGCGAACATCGCAGCGTCCAAAGCTGCAGGCAGCGATGAGTACGCCTTCACCGAACTTCTCACCCGTGCCATGCACCTTGCGGAAGACCACTAATCCGGCGGTTGGCGCTTCACCCCGTGCTGGGCAGGATGACGGCCACCGCCGGCACCCCGCCAGCCTGACAAGCCCAGCCTCGGAAGTCCCAACTTTTTCGGCGTTCCAGTCAGTGAAAGTGACTTGATCCCACCGATTAGGTCTTCGGGTAGAGACCGCAAGGGTTTAGCGACGTCTGAAGCTGGCCTTGAGGCACTACCGGCGGGGCCGCTCTCCTGTCGTCGGGGGCCGGGCACTCTCTTTGTCCAAGGCCACCGACGGTTCATGAATGGCATGGTAGATCGGCGTCCGGCTGGCGATCCCGGGGTTTCGGCCGCCATTGGGTCTCGTCTCCGTGGCGTTTGATGTAGTGAGCGCCCGACGTCGGCCGCAGCGATATCAACCCTACGTATGCGAGGCCGGAGCGCATCTTGATATCATGGTGTCATGACAAAGCAAACTACGGTCCGTTTGCCGGACGGTCTCGCTGACGATGCAGAGGCTGTCGCCCGGGTTCGCGGCGAGAGTGTCAACAAGCTGATCATCGACTCCCTTGCGGCCGAGATCGATCGGGTCCGCGCAGACGAGAGCTTCACCGCACGGGCCAAGAAGCTGCTCGATCGTGACCAGGAGATCCTCGACCGACTCGCGAAGTGACCCGCTACCTCAGCCTCGCTGAGTTCTGGTTTCTCGCCGAACAGGTCACCGGCGTCGCCGCTGCAACCCTCATCAACGCAAGCCGTGTCGATCTCGCGGACTCTGCGCTCCACGCGCCCCAAGCTGGCTTCGGAGAAACCGAGTTCTATCCCGACCTGCACGACAATGCCACTGTGTTGGCCTGTCGGATCGCGTGGAACCATCCGCTGCCGGACGGCAACAAGCGGGCAGCGTGGGCATGCCTTGTTCTGTTCATTGACATCAACGGCGGGTCATGGAACGACGGGCGGCCCGACCCCAATGATGCCGTCGAAGCGATGCTCGCCGTCGCAGCCCACGACGTCGACGAGACTTGGCTGGCTGCCTGGTTGAAGGACCGCGTCGACCTCCAAGCATGAACTGCGCGGCCACACGACCCCGTTGACCTAAATCCGGCTGGTTACGTTGTGAGCGCCACCCTTGGCTGGCCCCCCAAGCGAGGCGAACAGCCGGACATTGCCCTCCGTCACCGGTGGCCATCACTGGGGTGTTGGCCATGAGATTGGCCATGATTGGAACCCTCAATGAGGCAACGAAAGCCCTTGAAACTGTCAGGAGCATGCGGTTTCGTGGGGTTTTTGGGGGTACAGGAGGGCTGTGCAGCCGTCTCGAAAACCGTTGAGCACGCAAGTGTTCCAAGGGTTCAAATCCCTTACTCTCCGCCATTCGCAGCCCTACGGGGCACTGGGGAGTAGCCGATCCAAAGGGCTCCCACGAACACCCCCAGCTGATCCCATCTGAGCGGGGCATCCCATCTCTCCCATCTAGCCGTCAGGTTCTCGCAGGATGGGACACATGCGTGTTCGTGCCGAGGAGTTGTCCGGTGCTTCTCCGGCAGCCTGGGCCGGATTTCGGTGATGGGGTTGGTGTTGTTGGGTACGTTGAAGCTGGCGGGTTCGGTGGTGTTGGTTGACCGGGGAGCGGTTCAGGCTGCGGTTCGGTATTCGTTGATGAGTCCGGCGCAGGTTGTGTGACGTTGGATCGGTTGGTCTGTGCCGATCGGGGTGACGTCGGCGGTGTCGTTGGGT
>ERZ1026810.487-NODE-487-length-23004-cov-6.404773_pt1 | contig 23004 bp, 23 predicted proteins | sample MGYA00520872_ERZ1026810 | MGnify/ENA primary metagenome ERZ1026810 (study PRJEB33270, sample SAMEA104284477) | anaerobic digester metagenome | biome: Anaerobic digester microbiome; feature: mesophilic sludge digester; material: Anaerobic digester biomass | place... | reverse complement strand
ACGGGGCATCCGAGGCGTCGCCGCATAAAGATAGTACTACTCGGATCTGATCAAATCCCTAAGTTGGACACGGATGCCCTTTATCCCCGATGCAAGCATCGGGGTATTGCGGTAAAAAAATAATAAAACCTCAGAGTCACAGAGCGCACAGAGGATCATGAAAAAATGTCGAATTCCTGTGACTTTTGCACGAACCCACACCAAACAGCGAGGAGCCAATCATATACCCTTGCCCTGGTGTCCAGGTAGATCTCAAAGCAGCCTGGTGGCCTCGCGTGGCCTGGGGGTCTTGACCACCAGGATTCGAGTGACGCTATTGCTCTCGTTCATCCAGCGGTGGGGAATCTTTGCCGGGCTCTCAATCAAGGTGTCCGCCCCTGCAACCGCTTTCTCCTCGCCGATCTCCACCACCCCAACTCCTTCCAGGACATAGAATATCACATCCACCGGAGTGATGTGCTTTTTCAATGACTCACCAGGCTGCAGGGTTATATGCACTACCTGGGCGCTCTCGGTATCGCTGATGCTCCGGGCATCCACCCCATGGGGATTGGGCTTGCTGGATACGTCTTTGACCTGCACGATCTTCATAAGTGTCTTATATTCACCCCATCTGGCATAAGCATTCCCCTGTATGCGGCTTTGGCCCATGCATTCGCCAGATCATGCGACCGCTATTCACCTCCCAAATGAATAACTAATCGCATTCTCCGAGCAGACATCAACACAGCAGCCGCAGAGGATGCATTCGCTGTTTTCCATGATCCCCTGACGGACCATGAGGTTTACATCAAGGCTCATGGGACATGTTGCCGAGCACCTTCTGCAATTCGAACAGCGGCCTGCATCGGATGAGAGTTGCAGCGCAGGCCAGCGGAAGAGGTCTCGGATCTTCCTTCCGGTGATGAGAATCACGGCGATCGGGCAGAAGTAATGGCAAAAGGCACGCTTGCCGGCTAGCAGGGCAAAGGCGGTGAAAAAAGCGATCTGCACAAAGAATATCGTGTACGATCCCTGTTGTGCAATTGATATGCCCTGATCGGTATAATAAAAGAGGTCGATGGTTTTCAGCCCTCCTGCAGAGCGAATTGCAGAGATGAGTGGGATAAAAAGTATGAAAAGGAATATCGGATATTTAAGCAGGTTCATCCTCCCTGTTCGAACATTTTTATCATTTAGGAGAATATAAATTTCCTGCAAGCCCCCTCCTGGGCAGAGCCATCCGCACCACAGCCTGCCCAAAAGAAGCGAGCTGATGAAAAGGAGAACGAATACGATAAGGCCGCCAGTGGCAACTCCTTGTGATGCACCCCGGATAATTACCGGACAGGATATATAAACAAAGGTGGCGGGCAATAGCACGAAAGAGAGGATGATCATCGCCCTCCTGATCTTTTGTCTGGCCGGGAATTTAATCATAGAATTTATATAACCTGCTTTTTGACAACGGTGTCCGACAGCTTATTGAAGAGGCGCTGCCTCTTTCCCCGAAAGGCAAATAGGCCGATCAGGCAGTCGACGGGGAGGAGAAAGGCCTTGCCAAAGGACTGCAGAGCCGAATCCCTAAAGCCGATGGCCTCTCCATAGGGCCCGACCACCACGATATTGAGCAGCATCTTTCCCAGGGATTGCCCACGGTATCCCTCCAGTGCGGTCCAGTAGACGAAAATCAGACCGGACAGAATCAGCATTGCGTCCAGATGCATTGGATCGATCCCAAGGACCAGGACTACTCTATGCCATATGAGTCCCATGAGCAGAACATCGATCAGCCAGGCCCAGAAGCGATCACTCCAGCTGGCCAGCACCAATTCATCCAATCCGGTCTCCTCCTTCAGCTATTCGAGATTCAGACCTTTTTCTGCCTCTTCTTGTAGATATAGCCACCAACAGCAATCAAGATAATAAGCGCTAGAGCTGCTGGCAGAAGAAGAGACCGGGCGGCAGGCTCAACCTTTACCGGTATTTTCATGCTCTCAGAGATCACTGTGTCTCCATTGACATCAGTATACTTGATCTCGCTGCTTATGCCATAATCCTTTGCTGTAGCATCGGAGTCGACGTCCATCCGGAAGAGGACAGTGGTCTCATTTCCCGGATCCAAATTTCCTATGAAGGCCTGATCATCGGTGGAGGAGAAGGGCTTGAAGATGGAAAGCCTGGCTACAGCATCCCTTACGGGATCCTCGCCGATATTCTTGTAGGTGGCATGGATCTCCTGCTTCTTGCCCCCGGCTAAAAGCTCAGCAGTGGTGTTCTGGATCACGAAGTCCGCCTGCTTCTTGACCCGGATGGTGACGGGCACTGTCTGGTTGGCCTTCTGGTAAATATAAGAGACCCGGTAGTTGGAGAAGGTGGATGTGCCCCCCTCGGTTACTAACTTGGAGGCATAAACCCGAACGTTATCCTGATAGTCATAAGTCATATTCAAGTGGAGTGGATACTCTCCGGCAGGAGCATGCTCCCCTATCTTGATGGTGAACTTGAGAGGAGACTGAGTCTTGTCCCCGGACTTGAGCGACTCGACCACCTGGTCGCCTGACTTCACCTCGATCTGAGGGGCCTGGGAGATCAGGGTGGCGGTGACCCCCAGAGCGGTAGGCTTCTTGTTCTCCTCCTCCAGCTCTGCGCTGGCGAGGGCATACTCCTTGGAATTCTGGGGCATCTGGTCCTGCTTGAAGCCTATGATCCTGCCGTAGTTGGTCAGATCAAGATAAAGGGTGACGGTATCCCCCCGCTTAAACTCATCTGTGCCGGAGATGCTCGCGGATATGTCCGGACTGCCGTACATGGTATAGTAATTGTCCCCGCCAAGCTCCAGGGGTATGTAGGTGTTCTGGGCTAATACCGGAGCCAGGAGGATGAACATAGAGGCCAGGGCGATGGCATACTTAATTTCCATTGATTCTTCTCCATCTTTGATTGTTGATCAGTGCAATTGCTCTCTTCATTTCCAGTTTTGCATTCTCTAATACTTCACGCTGAACTTCCATTCTAATGGCCAGGACTACGAACACGGTGAAGGTGGTGACCAAGGCGAGCACGACCGACATCACCGTGACCACTCCGAAGTTGCTGATTATGTTGAAGGGAGAGGCGATCAGAGCGCCAAAGCCGAAGATGACCGCCATCCCCGATGCCACCAATGCAGAACCTATGCGGTTGGCTGTGATCTTCAGGGCATCGATGGGATTGCCCACATTCTCCAGCTCTTCATAGAAGCGCTCCATCATAAGTATAGCGTACTCCGAACCCACCCCCAGGACCAGAGCGCCCAGTGTGGCGGTGAGGGGGGTGTACTTCAGCCCGCCGTAGTACATGACCAGCCCCATCCAGCCTATCACTACCAGCATGGGCAGCACTGGCAAGAGGGCCCGGATCAGGTCCCGGTAGATCAGCAGCAGCAGGACGAAAATCAGGAACAGGCCGAGCAGGGACATCTCCACCCTCCCCTCTGTCAGGGCATCCATGACCGTGGTCATCAGCACCGGCTGGCCGGTGATCCGGACGGAAACTCCGGGCGGTGGGGTATGCCAGGCCAGGTCATCCTCATAGGACCGGACCAGACGCTCCATCCCTTCCGTTCCCAGGTTGAGCTGGGCATTGCCTATATTCACATCTATTATCGCCAGGTTGTGGCCGTTGAGGTATGCGCTGCTAACTGAAGAAGGCAGAGAGGCGATGATCTCCCTGGCCCGGGTGGTGTCGCCGGGCAGCTCTCCCCCATTGGCCGATTTGATATAGGTGGCAATGCTGGTGGCCCTCTCTGTCCGGTCCTCTCTGGACCTCATAAGGTAGCTGCCAAACTCGTCCATCCATTTGAGGTTCTCAGGATCGGTGACATCATCGGCCTGGATCAGGAACTTGATTGAGTCCGTTCCCCCATAGACATCTTTCATATGCTTCAGGTCGATCAGCGGCGGCAGGTCCGCGGGGATATAGTTCTGGGAATTCGTCTCTATGGGGACCAGAATGTCAGCATAATTCCCCGCCAGGGCCAAAAGTAAAGCCAGTGCCAGCACCGCCTTCCACCTCTCAATGCAGAAGGTGGCAGTGCTCTCGATGAAAGCACCAATTGGCGAGCCATTCTCAGAATGGGCTGCTGCCATCTTCTTTCGGGGCAACCTCTTCTCGGACTGATAAAGGATGGTCAGGTTCACAAAAAGGGCGGACAGGTAGCACATGACCAGGCCGATCATGCACATCTTTCCGAAGTCCTGGGTCGATGGGACGGAGGAGCTGAGAAGGGAGAAGAAGCCCGCCTCCGTTACCGTCAGGGCGACGAGCACCGGGATTGCCACATATTTCACCGTTCTCGTCGATGCTTGCAGAACGGATTTGCCTTTAGACAATTCCTCATCTATCCGGTTGTGAAACTGAATGGCATAGTCTATACCAATACCGATCATGATGGGAAATGCGGCGAATGTGGTCATTCCCATGCGAATATGGAGGAGGCCCATGGCACCCAGGGTCCAGACGATCCCCAGTAAGACCACTGGCAAGGGGAGAAGCGACCACCTGACATGCCGGAAAAAGAGCAGCAGGGCTACTATCATCAGCAGGCCACACAGGGCGAGGATCTGGCCATTGGTGCTGTTCATCATCTGCACGATTGCCGCCTGGAAGGAGGGGTCGCCGGTGATGGTCACGCCGTATCCCGAGGGGAATTCTGCGTAGTCCACTGCGTTCTCTGTTTCCAGGAGGAGCCTGTTTCGCTGCTCTTCGGTCAGGGTGGAGGTGGTGGGCATGCCGATGATGATTCGGGTGTGGCCGCGATCCGGCATCAGATGGGCAATGGAGGTGCCTGCATTTGCCAGGATCTCGTCAATCCTCTCCTGAGAGGGGATTTGCCGGATGCCCGTCCTCTTGTATTCCTCGTCCGCTATCCAGTCGGCTGCGCTCTGGACGCCCAGAACATGCTCCACCTGATGCATATGATCTGATAATCGCAGGATGGAAGACAGGACCTCGGCCCCTGCCACGTCATCGCCCTCGATGAGTATCATATTGCCATCAGAGCCGAAGTTTTCCAGGTAGAGGTGATCGTAGAGCTGATAGAGGGCGGAGTCTTTTGAGACGAATGCCTCGGTTGTCATGCCCTGGCTCTCGATCTGCTGGGCATAGTGAAGTGATACCAGTGTAAGGAGAACTGCTGCCACGATGATTATCACAGGATTGCCGGTAATCCATTCTCCCAATCGCTCCAGGTCAGCCATGGCAGTGAAACCCTCTATCCGGATTTTTTCGAACGAACCAAATTATTGCGATATACTTAAGCTTTGTGTCCTATTCGGAAGCTTAATCTTGGATGAGCCCCCGCACTTTGGGCATGAAGCTGGAGTTCCATGGAGCGGCTGGAGGGGTTACAGGCTCGCATATGGTCCTCCACGCCCGGGATCTCCGAATCGGCATAGATGCAGGCCTATTTCAGGGTGGCGATACCGATCGGAACCAGGATGGCTTTGGCCATGATCCCAATCGACTGAAAGCGATGATTCTCACCCATGCCCATGTCGACCACAGCGGCAGGATTCCTCTTTTTATCAACGAGGGATTCAAGGGCTCGGTCTGTTGCACCCATGCCACAAGAGACCTCTATCTGGATATCCAAGTGGGTGATTGAGACGAAACTGAAATTGATATTGGCTTTTATGGTGCTATTGGCGACGGTTGTGATGCCCGCATTTGGACAGCAGACTGCTGCGGAATGGCTGGAGAAAGGAAATGCTTTTGTGATGCTGAGCATGTACGATGAGGCCATACAGGCTTACGATCAGGCTATCAGCATAGATCCACAGGATGCCTATGCCTGGTCCAACAAGGGCGAAGCGCTCAGGGCCCTAGGCAGATATGATGAGGCCATACAGGCTTACGATCAGGCTATCAGCATAGATCCACAGTATGCCTATGCCTGGTCCAACAAGGGCGAAGCGCTCAGGGCCCTAGGCAAATATGATGAGGCCATCAACGCTTGCGATCAGGCTATCAGCATCAATCCACAGGATGCCTTCGCCTGGACCATTAAAGGTAATGCGCTCTATGACCTAGGCAAATATGATGAGGCCATCAACGCTTACGATCAAGCTATCAGCATAGATCCACAGTATGCCTATGCCTGGTCCAACAAAGGCACTGCGCTCGGTCACCTGGGCAAATACGATGAGGCCATCAAGGCTTGCGATCAGGCGATCAGCATTGATCCGCAGAATGCCTATGCCTGGTACAACAAAGGCACTGTGCTCGGTATCCTGGGCAAATACGATGAGGCCATCAAGCCTTTCGATCAGGCTATCAGCATTGATCCTCAGTTTGCCGAAGCCTGGTACAACAAAGGCACTGCGCTCGGTCGCCTGGGCAAGTACGATGAGGCCATCAAGGCTTGCGATCAGGCGATCAGTATTGATCCTCAGTTAGCCGAAACCTGGACCATTAAAGGTATTGCGCTCTATGACCTAGGCAAATACGATGAGGCCATACAGGCTTACGATCAGGCTATCAGCATCAATCCGCAGATTGCCGAAGCCTGGTACAACAAAGGCGTTGCGCTCACGGCCCTAGGCAAATACGATGAGGCCATCAAGGCTTGCGATCAGGCGATCAGCATCAATCCACAGGATGCCTTCGCCTGGACCATTAAAGGTATTGCGCTCTATGACCTAGGCAAATACGATGAGGCCATACAGGCTTACGATCAGGCTAACAGAATCAATCCTCAGTTTGCCGAAGCCTGGTACAACAAAGGCGTTGCGCTCACGGCCCTAGGCAAATACGATGAGGCCATCAAGGCTTGCGATCAGGCTATCAGCATTAATCCTCAGTTTGCCGAAGCCTGGTACAACAAAGGCGTTGTCCTTAAGGCGCTCGGCAAATACGATGAGGCCATCAAGGCTTTCGAATCAGGCTATCAGCATTAATCCTTAGTTTGCCGAAGCCTGGTACAACAAAGGCGTTGCCCTTAAGGCGCTCGGCCGCACATCCGAATCAGATGCTGCTTTCGCCAAAACCAAGGAGCTGGAGAATGCAGCCTGATCTCTTTTTTTTACTGTAGGCGAATATCATAAAAATCCCGGTACATTGCTCTTCAGACTCATCGATGAATCAAATGGTTTTTGTGGGGATACGATATCGTATCTCTACTGTTCCGGGCACAAATCGCCCCACTTCACCCTTTTAGCCATCCAGTCATAAGACCTCTTGGCCAGTGATCCTTGTGAAGAGCTGAATGCGTGATGGTTGATCTTGCAGCCCATAAACTGGGCCCAGATCTCACCACCCACTACCTGCGGGACTCCCTGCCAGATCATGCTCCAGGACTCCGCCCACCTGATGGAAGAGGCGGCGGAAAGGGAACGCCGCCATGCCAGCAATATGAAAAGGCCTCCTCGTCCGCCTCTATACACCAGAGGAGATGCAGAAAGGGCAATGCGCCAGTTTAAATCCTTAGACTACTCCAAGAAATTTAATATCGGGGACATATCTGTTCGATTCAGTGATGCAGGCCATATCCTGGGCTCAACTATCGTTGAGATGGATATTGGCAAAAAGAGGCTGGTCTTCAGCGGAGACCTGGGCAGGCCGGACACCCCAATCCTCCGTGATCCTCAAAGGGTGGACGAGGCCGACTGGCTGGTGCTCGAGTCCACCTATTGTGATAATCCCGGCATTCGCCATAGGTAGGACCCAGGAGATCCTCTATGAGCTGAATCCCTTTGCAGAAGCGGGCAAGCTCTCCGGGGTGAAATGCTTCGTAGACAGCCCCATGGCCATCTCCGCCTCTGAGATCTACCGCCGCCATCCGGAATGCTTCGATGAGGAGACCCTCGGCCTCATAAGCAGGGGTGACAGCCCACTGGAGTTTCCGGGAATGGAGTATGCCCTCTCCAGGGATAAGTCAAAGGCGATAAATGAGCTGAAGGAACCGCATATAGTCATCTCAGCCAGCGGAATGTGCACCGGTGGAAGGGTGCTCCATCACCTGATGCAGAACATCGAGCGCAAGGAGAGCACAATACTGTGCGTCGGCTATCAGGCAGAGGGAACCCTCGGTCGAAGGATGCTTGACGGCATAAAAAGCGTGCAGATAATGAACCACGAGTTCGATGTACGGGCAAGGATCGAATCGATGGACGCATTCTCCGCTCATGCCGGCAGAAGCGAGATCCTGGAATGGCTGCGCGCTTTTCGGAGCTTTCCTGGCCAGGTATTCCTCAACCATGGGGAGGAGCGTGCCGCAGAGACACTGGCTGAGGCCATCAGGAGCGAGTTTGGCGCTCGTGTCAGCATTGCAAAGATGAATCAGAGCTTTAGCTTATAAGGCAAAAGCCTATTTATCAATGAGGCTATTATAAGCTATGGGGTGCTAAGATGAAAGTAACCTATACCAATAAGAAAGGAGAAAAGGTTGAGCAGAAGTTCGATACTGAGGACGAGGGCAAGAAGCTTAAGGAGAAGCTGAAGTCGCAAGGGGTAACAGACGCGAAATGGGAGTGGTAGTGGCCAAAGACTGGCTGGAAAATGCTAATTCTATGAGCTTGATCTCATTCCACAATTTTTTTGAATCGGCATGCTGAATTGTGTTCCCCCAAATTCATAGTTCGTGTGGTGCTTATATCACTCATTTTTGTAAAAATTAATTACAGACTAGTCCTTAAAGTGCCGGTTTTATTCTTGAGATCCAATATCCGGGCGCTAATCATCCACTATCTTTAAGTAATGGTATTGTACATTATTGTTAATAGCATTTTGCTCAAACAGGCTTTGAAATTTGCATCTGAAATGAATGGTGATCTTATGAGAATAAGCGATCAGGTAACTCAGATCTTTGGACCTATGAGTTCCAATATCTTTAGTGCTTTGATCATCCTTGTTGTGGGGTGGATCGTAGCTTTGATTGTCAGCTCTCTCATTGGCAAAGCGCTGCGTCGCACTGCAATGGATGAAAAAATAGCCCGGGTGGCAGTGGGCGAGGAAAGGGCCAGATCCATAGACTCGAATCGATGGATTACTCGGATAATTTATTATGTTCTACTGTTTTTTGTTATAGTGGCATTTTTCGAGACTCTGGGCCTAACTCTGGTTGCTCAGCCATTAAACGAGATGCTAACGGTGGTCTTCGCCTATATCCCCAAGCTCTTTGCCGCTCTATTGATAGCGATCGTCGCTATCGTCTTAGCGATGGTTCTCAAGAGGGTGGTATTGACAGTTCTTCGATCTGCAAACATCGATGAGGACATAGGCAGCAAGGCCGGTCTGGAGAGAAAGGAGATGCCATTGAGCCAGACTATTTCCGAGATCGTATTCTACCTTGTGCTCCTCCTCTTCCTGCCCATGGTCCTCAATGCACTCTCTTTGGGCGGGCTTCTCGAGCCCCTGCAGGTGATGATGGCCAAGATGCTTGGCTTCCTCCCCAATCTGCTGGCAGCAGCAGCTATCCTCCTCGTCGGCTGGTTTCTCGCCCGCATCGTGCAAAAGATCCTCACCGGCCTGCTGCTGGCAGTCGGCTCGGAGAGGCTGAGCGAGAAGGTGGGCCTTTCCCGGGTACTGGGAGAACGAGGGCTGGCCGGTTTGATCGGCCTGATCGTCTATGCCTTGATACTGATCCCCGTCCTCATGGCAGCCCTCCAGGCCCTGGACCTGGTATCTGTCACCCAACCGTTATCTAATATGCTCAACCAGATACTGGCTGCACTTCCCTCAGCCTTCGGGGCCATTCTGATCCTGGCCATCGCTTATGTGCTTGGAAAGATCGTGGCAGAGCTGGTCACAAACCTCCTGGCGGCAGCGGGATTCGACTCCATACTGGTCTGGCTGGGCCTGGGAAAGGAGCCGGCAGAAGGAGAGAGAAAGCCCTCCCAGTTGGCGGGCTACCTGGTGCTGGTGGCAATAATGCTCTTTGCCCTGATAGAGGCATCCAGAATCCTCAACTTCGCCCTGATGGCAGACCTGATCTATGAGTTCATAGTCTTCGCCGGCCGCGTTCTGGTGGGACTGGTGATACTGGCCACCGGCATTTACCTGGCCAATCTGGCTTATGACACAGTGATGGCCAGCAACACCAGCCAGGCGAAGATGCTCGCTCAGGCGGCCAGGATTTCCGTATTGATATTCTCCGGAGCCATGGCCCTGAGGCACATGGGACTGGCGAATGAGATCATCAACCTGGCATTCGGACTGCTGCTGGGCGCCATCGCTGTGGCCGTGGCCCTGGCGTTCGGACTGGGAGGAAGGGAGATCGCCGCCAGGGAGATTGATAAGTGGTTGAAGTCGATGAAATGAGCTTTAATAGAAACGATTTAGTAATCAAGAAGAGATCATGGGATCTATGTTTGGATCCAAAGATCATCTCACCACTATAGACAACCACCTCTATATCGAGGACGTCGACTGCTGCCGTCTGGCCGCGGAGGAGGGCACTCCACTATATGTCACCTCCGAGAGAAGGTTGCGAGAGAACATCCGCCGCTATCATAGAGCATTTCCTGATGCAGAGAAATATTTCGCGGTGAAGGCCAATGGCAATCTGGCCATTCTGCAAGTCGCCGCTCAGGAGGGAATGGGGGCGGACATATTCTCTGCAGGGGAGCTTTCCCTGGTTCGCCTGGCTGGCATCCCCAGGGATATGATCCTCTTCAACGGCAACTCCAAGAGCGAGAAGGATCACATAGCTGCCCTCCAGGCAGGGGTTCGCATCTCCGTGGACTCCAATGAAGAGCTGGAGCACCTGGCCAGGACCGCCCGTAACCTGGATTCAGAGGCTGAGATCCTCTTTCGAGTCAACCCCAATGTATCGCCAAAAACCCATCCCAAGATCGCCACCGGCCTGAGATCCTCAAAGTTCGGCATCCCTGCGGAGCAGGTGGCCGGGACCTATAAGAGAGCGATGGAGCTCGAAGGGATAAAGCCAGTGGGACTGCACTGCCATATCGGCAGCCAGATTCTGGACACCGCCCCCTTCGCCGAGGCAGCGGGAAGGATGATGGACATCACCAGAGCAGTGGTGGCTGAGGGCGGGAATGTGGAAAGAATAGACCTGGGGGGAGGCCTTGGCATCCAATACCAACCAGACAGCACTGCCCCCCTGCCCTCGGATCTGGCAAAGGCCGTCTTGCCGGTAATCCAGGATAGCTGCCGGGATATGGGAATCTTCCCTCAGCTCATTTTGGAGCCGGGCAGGAGCATAGTGGCGGACAGCACTATCATGCTCACGGGAGTCAATGTGGTCAAGAGGGCGCATGTCAACTTCGTGGCAGTGGACGCCGGCTTCAACGTCCTCGCCCGGCCCATGCTCTATGACTCCTATCATCATGTGCTGGCGGCCAACCGTGCGGAAGAGCAGGGAGAGGAGACCTATACCATCGTCGGCCCGATCTGCGAGACCGGCGATGTGCTGGCCCGAGACCGCCGTCTCCCTCGCCTGGTGCGGGGCGATACCCTGGCCTTCCTGGATGCTGGTGCCTATGGCTTCTCCATGGCTTCCCAGTATAACGGCCAGCCGAGACCGGCAGAAGTTTTGGTCTCTGAGGACCGCTGGGAGCTCATCCGGCATAGAGAGGATGAGAGCGCTCTATTGGCCGGGCAGACCATCCCATCCCGGCTGATGTGGTAGGGGAATATGAAGGCAGATCCGTTGGTTGCGGCAGATAGGATAAAAGGGATGATTGAGCCGCTGCTGCAGGGCCAGTTCTCTTCGGGCCTGGGCAAGGTATTGGTCTATGTGCAGTCGGTGACCCGGAGCCTGGATTCCTCTCGAGCCGCTCTGAGAGCATTAGAGGAGAAGAGAACGGGAAGTCTGGATGCCAACTATGACGATTGGGAGAAGAGGAGAGCGGCCATAGAGCAGGCTTATGGCAGGGGTCTGAAAAACTCCATTGGTTTTGCCCGCCGCAACCTGGATTCTGCGCAGCTGCAGGCTCTGGAGGAGCTGGTGCGGCGCCCCCGCCTGGCCAGCAGAACAATTCTGGAGAAGAGGGCTCTTGCCCTGCAAAAGAGCTTCGACCGAATGGAAGATCCCGCCGCGGGCATGCTGGAGCACTATACGAGCACCTCCGATCCGCTTAACAAGTATCTGGTGGCCGGCCCCTGGGGCCACGAGTACCTGCAAAAGAGGAAGATCGATCCTGGGGGGTATGACATCGCTCTCTGCAGGCTATTGGGCTGCCAGGATACTGTGGCAGGCAGAGTGGTGATGAGCTATGCATCCATCTGCCAGGCGATCGATGAGCTGGAGGCAGTGGCACAGGGTGCTCTGGATTGAATTCTCTGGATCATCTCCTCTACTGCAGCAAAAGGTAATATAATCCTAAAGAGAGACTTAACTGGCAATTGGAGGTGATGCGGCTGCTGGAGATTGAAGATCTGTCGGTCAGCATTGGCAGTAAGCAGGTTTTGAAGAACTTCAACCTTAGGATAAACAGTGGTGAGACCCATGCCCTCTTCGGCCCCAATGGGACGGGCAAGACCACTCTCTTGAATGTCATAGCCGGTATTCCCAGGTACACCATCGATAAAGGGCGCATTATATTTAAAGAAAAGGATATCACTCACATGTCCATGGACGAGCGGGCGCGCCTGGGAATAGGCATGGCCTTTCAGCGGCCGCCGGCCATTCGCGGCCTGAGGCTCAAAGACCTGATCACGATCATCAATCCCCAGGCAGACACCGATTCCATTCTCAAAAAGATGGACTTTGAGGCCTTTGCGGAGAGGGATGTTAACCGCGGCTTTTCTGGCGGAGAGGTCAAGCGCTCGGAGATGGTTCAGCTTTTAGCCCAGCAGCCGGACCTGGTGATGCTGGATGAGCCCGATTCTGGGGTGGACCTGGAGAACATCAAGCTCATAGGAGATGCCATAAACCAGCTCACTCAGAAGGATCAGCGACCAAGCTACCGGACGAAATCGGGGATCATTATCACCCACTTCGGCCATATCCTGGATTATATGAAGGCAGACCGGGCCCATGTCATGCTGGGCGGTGCGATCGTCTGCAGCGGAAATCCGGGCGAGATCTTGGAGCAGATCAAGAAAAGCGGATACGAGGGTTGTGCGGGGTGCGCATGTCAAGCATAGAGGAGAAGGCCCGCAAAGCGCGAGATAAGAAGGCGCTCTTTGGTACCGATGTAAACCTGGAGAGCTACCAGTCCGATGCCAAGCCCCAGAGCGCTGTCGATGATGCACTGGATCTGCCCAATGTGGTAAAGAAGGCAGCTCTGGACGTGGGCGTGACCCTGGATGACGAATCCTCCGGGGCTTATGTGCAGATGGATCAGACCCCTGTAGTGGCCAAGTCCCTCTACGAAGGGGTGGAGATCATGGATATCGCCTCTGCCCTGAAAAAGTACGACTTCCTGCAGGACTACTGGTGGAAGCTGGTGGCCGCGGACGCAGACAAGTACACGGCAGATGTGGCCGAAGCCCCTCCGGCAGGCTTCTTCATCCGCGCCAAGAAGAACATGAAGACCATCTTTCCGGTGAAAAGCTGCCTGTATCTGGGCTCCACCAATCTCAACCAGCGGGTGCACAACATCGTCATCGCCGAGGAGGGCTCTGAGCTGCATGTGATCACCGGCTGCACCACCCCCGCCCATGTTCAGAGGGGGCTGCACATCGGCGTCTCCGAGTACTATATCCAGAAGAACGCCAAGGTGAGCTTCACCATGGTGCACAGCTGGGGAAAGGAGGTTGAGGTGCGTCCGAGGACCGGGGTGACCATCGCGGAGGGTGGATCGCTGTACAACAACTACATCATGCTCCGACCGGTCAAGACCCTGCAGACATTCCCCACAGCCAATCTGGCCGGCCGGGGAGCGGTGGCCAGCTTCAATACAGTGATCTACTCCACCATGGGCAATATCGATGTGGGAAGCGATGTGTTCCTGAACGCCCCTGAGACCAGCGCCGAGTCCATCTCCCGAGTGGTCTGCATGGGCGGGGATGTCATCGCCCGGGGGAGGATGACCGGAACCGTTCCCGGAGCGCGCGCTCACCTGGAATGCGTCGGCCTTCTCCTCTCCAATGAGGGGCGGATCTACTCCATTCCGGAGCTCGATGGCCATTGCCGGGACCTGGATATGTCCCATGAGGCCGCAGTGGGCAGAATCTCCGAGGAGGAGCTGGAATATCTGATGGCACGGGGCCTCTCCTCTGAGCAGGCCACCAGCGTCATAGTTCGGGGCTTTTTGGATGTGGAGATAAAGGGCCTGCCCGAGGAACTGAAAAAGGAGATCAAGGATATCACCCAGAGGGAGGACCTGAAAGGATCCTGAAAATATCCTTTTTAGCTTCTTTTCTCGTATTTTTTTTCGATAAATTCCCGCTGATCTTCTCCTTCAATCTCAATCCCGGGAATAGAGAATCAGAGGCCATGCAATTTGCCGCAAATCGTCTGCAAATATTTATTAGGGGGGATAGGGAATACATAATAGGTGTTTTCAATGCGAACAGAAATTCTCCTCACCTTATCCATTCTCTCACTTTTATGCCTGACTGGATTGGGTGATGTGGGTACTATTGAGTATTGGCTGACCAAAGGAGCAGAAGAATACGTTAACGGAAGCCTCAAAGAGGCTTTTAGGTCATTTGACAACGCCACCACCGTCGACCCGGAGAATGCAACCGTCTGGTTTGCCCGGGGGATGGCCCTCAGCGGTCTGAAAAGATACGAAGAGGCCATTTCGTCCTATAATAAATCCATCCGGATCGATGACAAGAATGCAGACGTCTGGTATGCCAGGGCGACAGATGAAAGCTATATTGGCAGGATGAACGATTCTCTTGCTTCCTATGATCAATCCCTGCAGATAGATCCAGAGAACAAATTCGTATGGTATGACAAAGGCAATTCTCTCCAGGAATTGGGTCGATATGAAGAGGCCATAACCTGCTATGATCAGGCCATACTCATCGATGGAAACTGGAGCAGGCCCTGGGATAGTAAGGGTTATGCGCTGGGAGAGCTGGGCCGATATGAAGAGGCCCTGCAATCATTCGAAGAGTCCGTAGACATCTACCCCAACAGCTCTCAGTCCTGGTATGGCAAGGCGCTGGCATTGCGCAGCCTGGGAAGGACCCAGGAGGCAGAAGAGGCATGGAGCACATATCGGGATCTGAGCTATGCCCATATCAGCTTCAGCGATAACCGCGGAGAGTCCATGGAGGACGCCATAGTCATTATGAATGCAAGAACCGATCTTGAAGGGGTAGGCTCAGAGTATTATTATCTGGAAAAGAGGTTCGGGACGGATGCAGTGGACAGGGATCGCATATCTCAGTACCTGGTCGAGGGTGAAGAGGGCAGATCCTATGATGTGCTGGAGGTCCATCTTACATCCGGAGAGAATGCCACCATATACTTTGACATTACTGACTTCTATGGAAAAGGATTCGTCTAAAGCCGAAACTCTTGCAGAAAAAATAGGAGACGATAATCGATGTCAATAGAGGATAACAAACGCATTGTACTTCGCTTTTTCGAGGAAGGACCATCCAAGGGAGACTTGAGAGCCGCAGATGAGTTGCTGGCTCCAAACTTTGCCCTGCACACACCCCTTCCATCAGCTCCAGGAATTAAGGGGATGAACGATGTGATTACAGCATGCAGGTCAGCCTTCGAGCATCTGAATGTTACCGTAGAGGATATGGTGGCAGAGGAAGACAAAGTCGCTGCACGCTTCACAGCTCGCGGCATACACAAAGGTGCTTTCATGGATTTAGTGCCCACAGGCAAATCCATAACCATGACAGGCATCGAAATCTTTCGGATAGAAAACGGAAAGATCGCAGAGCTCTGGGGTGAGGCCAACCTGCTTGGGCTGATGCAACAACTAGGGATCTTGCCGCCCTTGGGGCAATAAGGGTGGATGATCCGGCGGGAAGTTCATCCTTCCCGCGGCGAGATTCACCTACCCTTCAGTTGTTTCCTAATGTGGCCGTGAATCCCGATTTCTGCCATTGAAGATCTTCAGCGCTTCAAACCATAAAATGCTCGCTATCCCGGATGCAAAACAAATGGCTATATCAATAAGATGCAGATAGGCAAAGCTGAATATCTCTCGAAGGAATGGAACATATATCGCCATTGCCAGGAAGACCAAGGCGCCTCCCACCACCCACCAAAGGGCAGGATTGGGGGTGCTCATTGTCTCCAGGATGGTCCTGGTCCAGGATCTATTTGCCAGAATAAGGGCCAGATTAGCAAAAATGAGGGTGGTATAAGTCAGTGCCCTGGCTTCGGCCTCACCCTGACCACGATAGAGTGAGACGGTGAAAACTGCCATGACTATGACCAGAACGCTCAAGCCTTGAAGCAGACTGAGCCCCAATGCATGACTGCTAAACAGAGGCGCATTTGGATCTCTGGGCGGCCGGTCCATCACATCTGCCTCCTCAGGCTCGGCCTCAAAGGCAATTGAGCAGGCAGGATCTATGATAAGCTCCAGGAAGACTACATGAACCGGGAAAAATATCAACGGCCATCCCAGGAGCACGGGAATAAGCGAAATGCCCGCAATAGGCACATGTATGGCCAGAATGTAGGCCATGGCCTTCTTGATATTATCAAATATCCTGCGGCCTGATTTTATCGCCTTGACAATGGACGAGAAGTCGTCGTCCAAAAGCACCAGAGATGCTGACTCGCGGGCCACGTCTGTGCCCCTGCCTCCCATGGCTATTCCGATATCGGCAGCTTTTAGGGCGGGTGCATCGTTCACCCCGTCGCCTGTCATGGCCACGACCTCTCCATTGGCCTTTAGGGCTTTGACAAGCCTCAGCTTCTGTTCCGGTACAACGCGAGAGAAGAGGCAGATATCTCGGACCTTCTCCTGAAGTTCTTGATCGCTCAGTATTGCCAGTTCAGGACCGGTGATGACCTTATCTGTTGGCAGGCCAATTTGCCTGGCTATAGCCTGAGCAGTTCCTGGATAGTCTCCAGTTATCATCACCACTCGAATCCCGGCAGAATAGCATTCCTTAATCGCCTCAGGAACGCCTGGCCGCACCGGGTCTTCCATTCCTATCAAGCCCAGAAATTCAAACTCGAAGTCGTGCTGTCCATCGGGCAGATCGGTCTTTTGGAATGAGGCCTTGGCTACACCTAATACGCGCATGCCCTCATTGGCCATGGTCTGGATGTTATTGGATAGTTCTTTTTCCCGATCCGGATCGATGTGGCATAGTTCTGCAATAGCTTCAGGCGCACCCTTGGCAGCGATCACATACTCATTTCCCGAAGACGATCTCCAGACGCGGGACATGGCCAGCAACTTCTTTGATAATGGATACTCTCGAACCAGCTCCCAGTCCCTGTGGATGTGCTCAGTTTTGGCCAGGTAGTCCTCGCCCAGCTTTTTGAAGGCCTTCTCCATGGGATCGAAGGGATCCATCTGACTGGCCAGAATGGAAAACTCAACCACCTCATGAATGGCCTCAGGCAGATTGTCTCTGCCGTCATCCAGCTCGACTGATTGGCCGCTGGCGAATATCTTTTTCACCTTCATGCGGTTAAGAGTCAAGGTACCAGTCTTGTCCGTGCAGAGCACAGTGGCAGAACCTAGGGTCTCTACCGCCGGAACACGCCGGGTTAAGACGTTATTCTGAGAGATTCTCCACGCTCCCAGCGCCAGAAATACTGTCAAGACCACGGGGAACTCTTCGGGCAGCACGGCCATGGCGGTGGTTATGCCCGCCAGTACTCCTTGCAGCCAGTTGCCTCTGGTTATGCCATAGGCAACTACTACCAGTAGACACAGGCCCAAACCGAGCAACGCCAGGTTGCGTACCAGCAGGTTGGTCTCTTTCTGAAGGGCCGTCTCCTTGGACTTGACCTGCTCCAAAGCTCTTCCAATCTTGCCGATCTCGGTGTTTATTCCCGTAGCCCTGGCCACTGCCACCCCCTGGCCCTGCACAACCAGGCTTCCAGAGTAGACGAATGGCAGATCATCTCCACCCGGTCTGGCCATCACAGGCGAGTCGGTCTCAGAGCATACCTTCCGGACAGAGACCGATTCACCTGTGAGAAGGGATTCATCTGCGGAAAGATTGGTGCAGCTCAGCAAAACTGCATCCGCAGGCACGCGGTCGCCTTCTGCAAGAACAATCAGATCTCCCGGGACTACATCCCTTCCGGCTATCCGCTTCTCCACACCATCCCGGATTACCAGTGCACGCGGGCTAGACATGTCTCGCAAGGCCTCCAGGGCCCGCTCTGTCTTGCGTTCCTGATAGAAAGTGATGCCCATAACAACCAGGACAGAGCCCATTAGTATCAGGGCCTCTTGGAGATCTCCAAGCAAAAAATAAACCAGCCCGCCCGCTACCAGGAGCAGGAACATAGGCTCCTTGACAACTTCAAAGGCAATGGCGAAGGCGCTGCGGGGTTTGGTTGAGGGTAGCTCGTTGTAGCCTACTTCTTTTAGCAGTTTTGCGGCCTCGGCTTCGGTGAGGCCTCCAGCGGTTTTTATATCAAAATCATCAGCCAATAACGCAACCTCTTCCTGTACAATAGTCCGGGTATTTTCGTTGTTAACCCTGGGTGAAGAGATAGATATCAATCCATTGGTCTTCGGTTAAGAGATGATCAGCCAGTTGAGGATTCGAGGGCCTTTCAAAGCTCGGGCCATGATTATATGATTCGAGGCATGACTCGGGTTATCAGACCCAATATGCACAAAGGCAAAGATATTGGGTTCGGCTCCTAATGCGGTTTTGAAAGAAGCTAAAATCGATAGAGATTATTGGATCTCCTCGACGGGAGCCAGAGAGGACTTATGCGTCTGCTCATTAACATCGTTCTGATCTTGCTATGATAACTCCCAACGATAGCTTCGTTTATCATACATCCGAATTGCTCATATGGCCGCAGTGCGCGGACGGGCGCTTGCATGCACGCGGGGATGCCCAACGGGGGGGCAGGAGGGCGATGGAAGTGCAAAGGTTTTTATCAACACAGCCATAACATATCTGACGGAGGCGTGATCAGTTGGTTTGCTCAGATAACCTGGAGGTCAAAAATTTGATGTCACCTGTCGTTAATCCTGTAAAGGCTAACTCTGAGACAGGCAAAGAGTTCATCGAGGGCATCAGAGAAGGCCTGGAGGATTTTGCTGAGGGCCGCTGTAAGGTCTTCAAGGATGCCGATGAGCTATTGGCCTACCTGCTAAAACCCTGATTTATCCAATTTTGATCCTTCATGGCATTTAGGCCCCTCCTTCCAAGTCATTTTCATAAGCAATTCAAGAAGCTGACGAAAAAGGATGCTGCTTTGGAGCAAAGGTTTGGGAAGAAGATCAAAGCGATATGTGAAAATCCCGAAATAGGAGAACCCAAAAGCCACAACTTGAAGGGCCTTAGAGGCGACCATGTAGATCCTTTTGTGATTATTTACGGCGTATTCGGCGATTTCATCGTTTTTGTACATGTAGATCATCATGATAAAGCGTATGCCGCAGCCTATGAAATAGCAAAAGCTCTTACTGAAGATGAAGGGCTGCTAGCAACACTCGCAAAGGTAGGCGTTACCTCTGAAGAGCTTGTGGCCTTGTAAAATCGATAGGTAAGTAGAGGCGATATCACCTAACTTTTGTTCTCTATACTTCTTGTCATCTGCAAGGTTTATCGGTGAAAACGCTCTGAGGTTGGATTTTCGGGCATCTTCCCTGGGGTTGCCCGCACGGCCGGCAGCGCGCGGGCGGGCGGTTGTATGCACGCGGGGCCATCCTCTAAGCTATAAATTGAAAATATTGACGGAGTTCGTTATGGGGACCATCGACCTTACGTTAATCAGAATCCTCTTATATGGCCATTCCTCAATGGATGATATGCATGGAGGAATAAGCAATGATGCGGCTTTGATCGTTGTGGAACCGCAAAACGATTTTACAGAAGGTGGTGCATTGCCTGCGCAAAACGCAAGCGAAGCGATCACGGTAATCAACAAAATCATTCCGAGATTTCGGTATGTTATTGCCAGCAAAGATTGGCACCCGCCAGACCATTGCAGCTTTGCTAAATGGCCGATGCACTGCATCGCCGGCACGATTGGTGCAGAATTCCATTTCTCATTAGACCAAAGGAATATCCGGACGATAATCCACAAAGGCGTGGAAAGAGATGATGATGCTTATAGTGTGTTCGAAAATTCGCACCTGGAGGCCATGCTCAGAGCCGATAATATCAGGAGGGTCTATATCACGGGCTTTGTCCTTGATGTATGTGTCTACGAAACCGCCGTAAGCGCAATAGCCCTGGGTTTTGATACTTACATCGTTCTTGATGCAACCAAACCCGTGTATCCCGACCAGTTGGAAGAAACAATGGCCAAGATAAGAGATGCAGGCATAAAAGTGATATACAGCGCAGATCTACTGGCCAGATCTGAATGAGAAATGGGGACTAAAACAATTGTCGCCTTTTTTCTAGCCCTTCATTTATCTGGTGGTTCATTTGCTGTATACAAGCTACAGGAGCACTTAGAAATCCAGGGCATTTGCCGTATAATCTATCGGCCTGATTTTTTCCGTTGAATCTACTGAGGGGGCAAACGGGGGCTCGGGATTTATACTGAAAATGCTGCCGCAGGCCGAAAATCCCCTCTCCGGAGGCCCCTGAAGATATAACCTTGATCACAAAAGGCCTCAGGTCCACCACCAGCTTGCCCGCATGGCCGCTGCACGCACGCGTGCGGGCGCTACGCATGCATGTGGGGCTGCCACAGGGGGGCAGGAGGGCGAATGGTGGAAGGGAGCCATGTGGTCTGTGGCCGGGCGGCAGTGGGATGCGGGATGCAGGGGGTAAGAGCGCCAGTGCTCCTATGCCTTCGGGCCTTACCAGGGTCGCAAGGGCATGAAGGAAATTAGCTCACAGATCCTCATCGACAGTTTCATATATAAAAATTGTAAACATAAGTATTATGTCAACTAATGTTTACAGCATCCGGATAGATGATCGTGTTCGCCGGATGATGGATGAGATGAATGACGTCAACTGGCAGGTCGAGATCAGACAGTCAGTGGAGAGGATAGTCCGGGAGAAGAAGAAGCAGAAGCTATTGGCGGAGGCAAAAGAGCTATGGGAGGACCAGATTCCTAATAAAATTGGGGCGGCAGAGATGATCAGGGAGGATCGAGATGCCAGATAAGGTGGTCCTTGATTCAAGTGTAATCGCTGCTATGTTCTTTAGAGAAGATGCTTCAACGCGGGCAATACAAGCAGCTGCAAAATCCGACTTGATCACCCTGGATCTTGCTATTGCTGAGGTTGGGAATGTGGCCTGGAAGCAAGTCGCCTTCTGTGGTGGGGATAAAGACCTGACATTAGCGGCCTTTAAGAAATGCCAGAGTTTCATCTCAGAGGCGTGTGAACTCATCCGGGCTGAGGATCTGACCATGGAGGCATGCATCATCTCTTTAGAGGCCAAGACTGCTTTCTACGACTCACTCTTTCTGGCTGCGGCTGAGGAAAGCCAAGTGCCACTCTTGACGCTGGATAGAAAGCTGTATGAAAGGGCAAAATTGACCAAGAATGTGCAGCTAATCTAGGAGGCAGAACTGCAGAGTTGCTTCTCTGCAAATTGTTCAAGGATGCCGGAGTCACCGCGGCCTTTGAACAGACCAAATCGTGAGCGGGCTGTGGAGCTAGCAACTCCTGGCACCCGGACTGCTCTATATTGAGGGGTGACAGACGATGTGTGGGCGATTATCCATCCATGCAGGCGCCTTTGCGCGCCATGCGTCATCGGTTAAGACCAGTATGCACAGAATTAGGCTTCTGAGTTTTTTGAGATCATTTTTTGCAGAAAAGGCTCGAGCCCACAGAGAGCTGATTTCAGCTAATTCGAGTTTTTGGCCCAATAGCAAAATGTAAAATAAATTATTAATATAATATCAATAATTCCTTAACCGATGCCGTATGCCCCCCCCCTTTGCGCGCGCGGGCGGGCGCTTGTATGCACGGGGGGCTGACACAGGAGGGGGACGGGGCTACAATCCTAATTCAGAAGAACTTGAATATGGCATTGCAGGAGGGCGAAATCCCGCTTTAATGCGATGGGCGTTCTTTCTTCGCCCGATCGAAGATCTCTTCAATGCTCTGCCCTTCGTATATCCTTCTAGAGATTTCGACATAGTCGGTGGGCTCACGGTGAAACATAGCCAGAAACTTATGTGCTCTGGCCGGCCCAAGGGCTTGGTAGAGGGCGTCGAGGCCCCTTGCCCTTATCTCAGCGTCATCCATTTCGCCTACTTCGGACATTATTTCGCCTCACGTCTGATATTATTTAAACATTTGACATGGTCCGGATAGCTGCTAAATGTCAATGATTTGATGCCTCGATATCTTGATAACAAAAGGCCTCAGGTCTACAACCAGCTTGTCCGCATGGCCGCAGCGCGCAGGGGCGGGCGCAAGCATGCACGCGGGCCTGCCTTCCGGGGCCGGAGGGCGACTGTGTGAAGGGCCCAGAGACTTGCGATCTGCGGCCACAGTGGCAGGGGGATGAGAGCCCGGAGATGGGCGAATGTGGGGCGGGCTGGTATGTGCTAGATTATTACTTTTATAATTGAAATCAAGAACTGGCATCTTGGACTCCAAAATAGTTGTTGCATTTCTCTCATTTCCAGAACTCCACCAGCCCTTTTTCTTGATCTCCTCTTCGCTCGGCTTCAATGTTAGCCGGCTGATGCTTTGGGTTAGCTGCGCCACGTAGCCTTGAAGGAACGAAATCTCATCCTCTTTCAGCTTCATGGTTTCTTCGGCCTATCCCCCTTTTGGTTATATCTTCATGTTGCCCGGAAACACCATCACTGGTTCTTCTTCTTTCCATATATTGTTCCCTCTTTTTGCAAATGCTTCTTTTGCTTCAGCATATCGATGAAGTTTTTTTAGAGCCGCACCTTTATTTTGCCAGTATGCACCCATTGACGGGTCTAGTTCTATTGATTCATTGAAACAGCTTAATGCCTCTTCGTATCGTGTCAGATAATACAACGCTAATCCTTTCATGTTCCAAGC
>ERZ1026810.486-NODE-486-length-23031-cov-7.680536_pt1 | contig 23031 bp, 19 predicted proteins | sample MGYA00520872_ERZ1026810 | MGnify/ENA primary metagenome ERZ1026810 (study PRJEB33270, sample SAMEA104284477) | anaerobic digester metagenome | biome: Anaerobic digester microbiome; feature: mesophilic sludge digester; material: Anaerobic digester biomass | place... | reverse complement strand
CCGGGTAACTTTCCGCCGCCCAGTGCCAGCGCTCATCCGCCTGGTGCAAAACGCCTTTTTCCTCCAGGTATTGCAGGAACTCCTCCAGGTTTTCCCCGCCGAAAGATTATCCTTTTTCAAAAGGCAATTCAAACGCCGCGCTTTTGATGTGATGCAATAAAATTAAAAGATTATCGGGATTGATGCGGCAGTGTTCCGGCGAGAGAGAAAAAAAGTAATCCGGATTTTCCATGATTAACTGATCCAGCGGGTACTGCGCGCGATAAGCATGGCGAGACTATGCCCGCTGCGCCTTCCGGCGCGCCCGGCCTGCTGCCAGGTGCTGGCAATCGAGCCGGGATAACCGACCATGACGCAGGCTTCCAGATAGCCGATATCGATTCCCAGCTCCAAAGCGTTGGTACTGATGACGCCCATGACTTCGCGCGTGCGCAGGCCTTTTTCGATTTCGCGCCTTAAATTCGGTAGATAGCCGCCGCGGTAGCCGGTGACAAAATGGTCATCCAGAGGCTTGCTTTTCACGAATTTATCTTTGAGGTATTTTGTGAGCACTTCCACATTGAGGCGGCTGGTGGCAAAAACTATCGTCTGAATATCATTGCCGATAAGGTCGGAAGCGATTTTGCGCGCGGGTGTCATGGCGCTTTGCCGGATGCCCAACTCGCGATTGATGAGCGGCGGATTAAAAAGAATAAAAGTTTTTGCCGCGGTCGGCGCGCCGCTTTTATCGATAAGCGCCACTTCGCGCTCCAGTATTTTTTCGGCATGTTCTCTGGGATTGGCCACCGTGGCCGAACAGCAGATGAAAACAGGATTGGCGCCGTAAAAACGGCAGATGCGTATGAGCCGCCGGATGACGTTGGCAAAGTGCGAACCGAAAATGCCGCGGTAAATATGCAGTTCGTCAATCACCACGTATTTTAAATTGGCGAAAAGCTTCTGCCACTTGGTATGATGCGGCAGAATTCCCGTGTGCAGCATATCGGGATTTGTGACGATAACGTGGCCTGATTTGCGGATGGCCTGGCGCGCGTCATCGGGCGTATCGCCGTCGTAGGTGTAGGTTTTGATATCGGCCTGCAGGTCAGTGATCAAAGAGTGAATCTCGTGCATCTGATCCTGCGCCAGCGCCTTGGTGGGGAAAAGATACAGAGCGCGCGTTTCGGGCTGTTCAAGAATGCTTTGGAGCACAGGCAGATTGTAACAAAGCGTTTTGCCACTGGCGGTCGGCGTGACCAGCACGACATCCTTGCCGTTGCGGATAAAACGGATGGCCTGCGCCTGATGACGATAGAGTTTTTCCATGCCACGTTTTTTGAGAACATCGAGAAGGCGCGGATTCACCCACGCGGGATAGTCTTCAAAATCGCCGGCTTTAGCGGGAATTTCCACCACCGCGGCGGCGTTGGCATTGAAGCTTTTATTCTTTTTGAGGCGGGCAACCCATTCTTCAAGTGTAAGTTTGGCCATATAATTTCTTTCTGAAAGTTTATTATAAACAAATCGCCAAATTTGACAACAACCAGTTTGCTGATAAAAATTGCGATATTATATAAAAAAACAAAGCCGCCGTCAGCGTTTGACTGACGGCGGCTCCGGCAAGTTAGCGTATAAATTTTTAAAATCCCTATAATGTTACGGCGTAATGAATACCTGGTGCGGCTGGAAAATGCAGATATTCGTGTCGCCCATCGAGTTGCTGTCTGTTATTTCCGTAAAATGTACATAGCCCGTTTTGGGCTTCAGTTCGTTGGTGATTACAACCTCGCCTCTGTTCAATCCGGCATTTTTGTTGCCGTAAAATTTCTGAGCGAATACATTGTCCCACCAGACAAGTTTTTGCGTGTTAAAGTCTCTTGATTTACTGCCTTCACTGAGGCGGAAAATATAATACGCGTCCTGGCCGGCCAGCTTGCTCAGCGGAGACCAACTGACCTTAATATTCTTCAGGGGTGTTCCCGCTTTCAACTTTTTTCCATTTGAGGGGGAATATGAATTGTAAATTTTCTGCCTGCTTTTGACGTATGCGGCTACCAATTTTTTGGATGGTTCACTCCTCTGAAAGCGGGATTTTGATAAAACATCTCCATTTTTCAGAACCACTTCAATTTTATACTCGCCTTCTTTCATAAAACCGGTATTCAGATTCACCATATACCAGTAAGTGCCAAACCTCTCATCATATATGTAACCATTTTTGTTTATCGAATTATGCTCCTGCTTTATTGCAAAATCCACCTTATAGCCGTCAGGCCCATAGGCTGTTATTCTCTCGATTAAATCAGGAACGAAGACGCCTTTTGTATAAGGGGCAAAGGAAATAAGAAATTTATGTTGTTCTTTTTTTATTTTTTCGTCTGAGTAAGAAGCATCAAAATCGACATATACGTCACAGGCCATGATGTCGTAAATTCTAAGTTTTGGAGCCGTCGGCTTCTCCGCAGTAGTGGGTTTCACGGAAGATGATTTCCCGCACCCGCTTAAAACAAAAGCAAAGCCTGCAAATAACAGTAAAGCAAAAATTATTTTCTTTTTCATGAATCTTTCCCCTTTCTTCTATATTTTAAAAGAAAGAAAAAGCTACAAAATATGTGCCAGAAGCATAAATTCATTAATAATTATAATATGTTGTATTTATTATATTATTTATGTTCTGCTTTGCCAGAGTCTTTTGACATAACGTGTGTTGGCACATTACTGTGTCAACACAATAGTGTGTCATGACACATAACTTTAAATCTGCGGTGAAGTCATAAACATTTGCATAAAGTCAGGCGTTGAAGTGAAATAGAGTGATAAAATGTGTAATGAACAAAATGTTGCCGGATAATTGGAAACAAGCATGTCAGATATGTCAAGAAAGAATTGCCGCCCCCACGCGATATTTAAAACTGAAGCTCCTGGCTCGGGAAATCGAATATGACATGAATTATTTCTCCCGTAGCGGCGAGCGGCATAGTCAACCGCTCTAACGGGCAGGAAAGAATGATTTTGTTAAGAAGGGACTGGCAATAATAATTCGGTTGACAAAATTATTCCCGGTGATTTAATCATCGCACTAAATTAATAGTGTCGTCGCTTGTAAGGAGGAAAATTTTACGATGATAAAAAAATGTTTTCAAGACTTTCGGATTCTGAGGGCAGCGGTATTACTTGCGGCTGTATCTCTTTTAACACTGACAGCCATTAATGCGCATACTTGTTTTGCTCAGGCGAATGACGACAAGTCTGTTGCATGTCATAAAGATATTGCTCATACCGTCGTGCATTCCGCAGCACTTGGATTGGCTGAAATATTGAAGGATTTAAAAACGGAGAAGGAGCGCATCGCCTTGATTCGTTCCTTTATCAGTCCCATACGCTTCTATCCCGATAACTCGGGATATTTTTACGCTTACAATTTCGATTGCGTGAATATTGCTCATGCGACCCAGAAAGATTTGCAGGGCAAGAATCTTTATAATCATAAAGACGTCAAAGGCAAATATGTTATACGCGAATTGAGTACCGCGGCGAAAAAAGGCGGTGGCTTTGTTGAGTATAACTGGCTGAAGCCCGGCGCCAAGGGGGAGCAGAAAAAAATCGGTTATGTGGAACCTATCCCGGGAACAAACTATTTTATAGGGACAGGCGTGTATTTACCCTGAAGTTTAAATGAAAGCCGGAATCGGCACACAAAATGTTTTGCCCGAAATGTAAAAGCGAATATCGGCAGGGATTTTATCAATGCGCCGACTGCGGTGTTGAGCTGGTAGATAGATTACCTGCGGAGCCTGCGGATGAGAAAGGCGATGAGGAATTCGTGGAAGTGTTTTCCACTTATAATCAGGGCGAAGTCGCTTTTATAAAATCAGTTCTTGAAGGCGAGGGTGTCACTTATTATTTTCAGGGCGACAACCCGGTCATGCTTATCGCCGCCGGCGCCTACGCCCGGCTTTTGGTGAAATCCGACGAGGCGGACAGAGCCAGAGAAATTCTGCGGGATTTGGGGTTTTTATAAAGAAAAGATCCGCCGGAGCGCGATGTGCGACTGTAGTTAAAATTTTGGGAGTTCATTTTTTAGTGAACATCTCATTCGTCATTACGCCCTCGCACACTTTTAAGACTAACTATATCCGGCGTCATCTCAGACGGAAATGATTCTGGACTTAACACAATATAGTCATTGCCCAACGCGTGATATTTGAGGCATTTCATTTTTTATTTCAATAATTAATACGCGCAGTTTGTATTTTTTGAGAGTAAGCGAAATGTTACTGCATTTGGAAAAAAAGACAAAGAGAATAATTTTCTGGATTCGGCGGTTGCGTAGGGGAATAACACAACAGCTATTTTTACTTTATCTCGGCGTGATAACTTTACAGTGACTTTGCCCAGCGGTGTTTTTTTAAGAAGTTGTATGGATTGATGTGCACAGAAGATATGTGCAGCCCAAGCAAGAAGCTCAGGCTGCGCTTGAATTAAAATTCGGATGTTACTTTTTGTTCGATTGGCGCCAGATTTTCATTTTTTTCGCTTCCTTTATCAGGTTTTCCCTGAAATCGGGATGGGCAATGCTGATGATTTTTTCAGCACGCATCCACGTGGGACAAGCAGTGAGCTTCACCGCGCCGTACTCCGTGACGATGTAATCCACCATCTGCCGAGGAATGGTTACCACTGAACTGAGTGGCAACTGCGGCACTATGCGGGACTTTACCTCACCTTTTTGGTTGGTGTGGGTCGAGGCAAGACATATGAAGCTTTTGCCCTTTTTCGACCACTGGGAACCGAGAACAAAATCCCACATGCCTCCATTGCCGGAGACCTGCCATGTTCCGCTGCTTTCCGCATTTACCTGAGTCAACAAATCAACTTCTATCGCATTATTGATGCTGATCATGTCGTCAAGTTGCGCGATTATCCGGGGGTCGTTGGTATAGTTTACCGGATAAGAGGCAAGGGCGGGATTGTTGTCCATGAAATCGTACATACGTTTTGAGCCGATGGCGAAAGTGTAAGAACATTTATAGCGGTCGATGCTTTTTTTTGATCCGTTCATTCTTCCTGATTCAATCATGTCCACGTAGGCATCAACGAACATTTCCGTGTGACCGCCCAGGTTTTTCAGGTCGGAAGACGCAATCAGTTTCCCCACCATGTTTGGCATGCCGCCGATGCCAAGCTGAATGCAGCAACCGTCATAAATGTATTTCATAACGTTCTGGGCAATTTGTTTTTCCACGTCTGTAGGTTCAACCTGAGGCGCGTCGTACAACATCTGATCAGACGGCGCTTCGACGATGTAGTCTACTCGTGAAATATGAACGGATTCTTCGTTGCCGCCAAGACACTTGGGCATGTTGGGGTTTACTTCGACGAGGACAATATCGGCGTTCTCAATTTTGGCCGATGTTTCCGAGTTCTGCGGGCCAAGGTTGAAATAACCAGCATTGTCCATGGGGCCTACCTGCATCATAGCAATCCATTTTGTTGTACCCTTTTTGGAAGGGTCATTGTAGTAAACCGAGCGATAGTCTCTCGTGAAATTTTCATTGGGATCCTGGGTGAGAAGTTCTCGGTAGTAAAAAGGTCCACGGTGGTAAAGGATGGGACAGTAGTAGGTGGGTTGCACGAACGCGTGCAGCATTCTGGTAAGCTTGCTCCACTGCCAGTCAATGTAGATAAAGCTTCCCTCGTGTTTGATGACTTCCGGAGAGGGGGGAACGGTGACCGCCGTGAATACGCTGACATCACGCAGTTCCGGGGCACGATCGGCTAACGCTTTGTCCAGAATGACAGGTTTCCCGTTAAAAAAGCCGTAGTCCACAACGTCGCCGGAATTGACAACTTGCACTGCTTTATCAGCGGATACTAATTTGCTTTTGTAATCCTTTGTGTAGCTCATGAATTTTCCTCCATTTTTATATTTGAATAAACTCAAAAAGTTGTAAGTTTTTTAGTACAAATATTTTTGTATACAAGCAGACTTGGTTTTGAAGCGTTGCAGAAGTTGTTATGTACAGTGGTTGAACAGCAGTGATTGCCATGAAGGCTTTGTATAAATTATTTAATCTCCTTGTGGTAACTTTGTAAAGATTTTGCCCGCCCGTGTCCTTGGCGGAAGGCGGTAATGCCTTTAACAGCGGCAACTGCGGCGGCGGTAGTGGTGATGTAAGGTATTTTATATTTGATGGCCGCTTTGCGTATGTAGGAATCATCGTATTTGGAAAGCCTGCCCGCGGGCGTGTTGATGACCAGTTGTATCTCGCCGTTTTTAATCGCGTCAACGATGTTCGGGCGGCCTTCGTGCATCTTCAAGATTGGTTCGGATGCAATTCCTTTTGCGGCGAAAATTTTATGTGTTCCTTCTGTAGCCCGTATTTTGAAGCCGATTTTTTCAAACGCGCGCGCCACTTCCAGCATGCCGTTTTTATCCGCGTCCGCCACTGTGATCAGCACGACGCCTTCGCCGGGCAGACTCTGACCCGTTGCTTCCTGCGCCTTGAAATAGGCGAGACCAAAGGAATCGGCCAGCCCCAGTACTTCGCCGGTGGAACGCATCTCCGGCCCGAGCACGGGATCCACTTCCTGATACATGTTGAAGGGGAAAACCGCTTCTTTTACGCCGAAATGGCGTAAAACGCTATTTTTTAGATTTAAATCCTTGAGCTTTTTGCCCAACATGATCTGCGCGGCGACACGCGCCATGGAGATATTGCATACTTTGGATACCAGCGGCACTGTGCGCGAGGCGCGCGGGTTGGCCTCCAGAATATAGACGATATCATTGGCGATGGCGTATTGTATATTCATTAGACCAACGACGCCGAAAGCCACTGCAATTTTTTTTGTGTAATCATTTATTGTGTCGATATGGCGCGCGGGGATACTGATGGGCGGAATCACACAGGCCGAATCGCCGGAATGGACGCCGGCCAGTTCGATATGTTCCATCACCGCCGGAACGAAAGCGTCCGTGCCGTCGGAAATTGCGTCCGCTTCGGCTTCAATGGCGTTTTCCAGAAATTTGTCGATAAGAATCGGGCGCTCCGGCGTCACCCCCACCGCGGCGGTAACGTAGCGCTTGAGCATTTCCTCGTCGTGTACAACTTCCATGCCGCGCCCGCCCAAAACATAAGAGGGGCGCACCATCAGCGGATAGCCGATTTTGTTCGCGATTTTCAATGCCTGTTCCAGATTGCTGGCCATGCCGGATGCGGGCATGGGAATACCCAGCTTTTCCATCATTTCACGGAAGCGGTCACGATCTTCCGCCAGGTCAATCGTTTCCGGAGAAGTGCCGATAATTTTGACGCCGGCCTTGGCCAGGTCCGCGGCGATATTTAAAGGTGTCTGTCCGCCGAACTGGCAAATCACGCCTTCGGGTTTTTCTTTTTCATAAATGCTAAGAACATCTTCTACGGTGAGCGGTTCAAAATAAAGTTTGTCGGAAGTATCGTAATCGGTGGAGACAGTTTCCGGGTTGCAGTTGACCATGATGGATTCGTATCCTTCGTCACGCAGGGCGAATGCCGCGTGCACGCAGCAGTAGTCGAATTCGATACCTTGGCCGATGCGGTTAGGCCCGCCGCCCAAAACCATTATTTTGCGCCGCGAGCTTACAGATACTGTGTCCGGAGCATTATAGGTTGAATAATAATACGCCGCGTTTTCCACGCCGCTGACCGGCACGGCATCCCACGTCTCGGCAAGTCCCGCGACCAGGCGCTGTTTACGGATTTCCTCTTCTTTCTTTCCTAAAATCTGGGCGAGATACCTGTCGGCAAAGCCGTCTTTTTTGGATTGAATCAACAAATCATCGGGAAGCGGTTTGCCTTTAAAGGTGAGAATTTTTTCTTCCAGCTCCACCAGTTCTTTCATCTGTAGGATAAACCATTTTTTGATGTAAGTTTTCGCATGTAAGGCATCTACCGTCGCGCCCTTGCGCAGAGCTTCGTACATGATGAATTGGCGCTCGCTGGACGGCCCGGCCAGCATTTCCATCAAATCATCGAGAGATTTTTTATTGAAGTCTTTGGCAAAACCCAAACCATAACGGCTTTTTTCCAGCGAGCGAATGGATTTCTGAAATGCTTCTTTATAATTTTTGCCGATACTCATTACTTCGCCCACCGCGCGCATCTGCGTGCCCAGTTTATCCTGCGCGCCGGCGAATTTTTCAAAATCCCAGCGGGCGAATTTTACCACCACATAGTCGCCGGAGGGCGTGTATTTATCCAGCGTGCCTTCGCGCCAGTAAGGGATTTCATCCAGCGTTAGGCCGGCGGCGAGCATCGAGGAAATCATCGCGATGGGGAAGCCCGTGGCTTTGGAAGCCAGCGCCGAGGAGCGCGACGTGCGCGGATTGATTTCAATAACGACAACTCTGTCCGTTTGGGGATCATGCGCGAACTGCACGTTTGTGCCGCCGATGACCTGAATCGCTTCCACGATATCGTAGGAATATTTCTGCAGGCGTTTCTGCAATTCTTCGGATATTGTCAGCATCGGCGCGGTACAGTAGGAATCTCCGGTATGCACGCCCATGGCGTCCACGTTTTCAATGAAACACACGGTAATCATCTGGCCTTTGGCGTCGCGGACTACCTCCAGTTCCAGCTCTTCCCAGCCGATGACCGATTCTTCAATCAGTATCTGGCCGATTAAACTCGCCGATATTCCACGACTGGCAATAACACGCAGCTCCTCCAAATTGTAAACCAGACCACCGCCCGTGCCGCCCATAGTATAAGCCGGACGGACGACGACAGGGTAACCAAGTTCGGCGGCGATTTTTTCCGCCTCTTCCACGGATGTCGCCGGTTCACTTTTGGGCATATCGATGCCCAGTTTTTTCATGGTTTCTTTGAAAGCGATGCGGTCTTCGCCGCGCTCGATGGCGTCCACCTGCACGCCGATGACTTGCACATTATGTTTTTTTAAAATTCCTTTTTTGTGCAGCTCTGATGTGAGATTAAGACCGGTCTGTCCGCCTAAGTTGGGCAGGATGGCATCGGGTTTTTCGTTTTCGATTATTTCGGTGAGCGCCTGAACGTTGAGCGGTTCGATATAAGTTACATCGGCCATGCCCGGGTCGGTCATAATGGTTGCCGGGTTGGAATTGACGAGAATTATTTTGTAGCCGAGCTTGCGCAGCGCCTTGCAGGCTTGCGTGCCGGAATAATCGAATTCACACGCCTGTCCGATAACGATGGGACCGGACCCGATAATCAATACCTTTTTAATGTCTTTGCGTTTACCCATTTTGTAACTTTTGTTTATGCCTAAAAACGTTTCTGTGTCTGCCCGATTGTGTTTCTTGTATAAAGGCAATTATTTTTTATACTCGGCGTCGATTGTTATGCCAATACCGCCGCGCACGGCAAACTGCGCGCTAACCTTGCACCATCGTGGTTGGAGCACGGCAACCAAATCATCCAGAATAATGTTGGTCACATGCTCGTGAAAAACACCATGGTTGCGGAAGGACCATAAATATAATTTCAACGATTTTGATTCGAGGATTTTTTTATCCGGTATATATTCTATTTTTATCTTGGCGAAATCCGGCTGGCCGGTTTTGGGACAGATGCAGGTGAATTCATCCGTCTGTAAAACAACCACATATTCGCGCCGGGGATGATGATTGGGAAACACCTCTAATTTTTTTGAAGGTTTAGTCGGTTTACCCAGCAGTGTCAATCCTGAAAGGTCGGTTTTCTTTGTGCCTTTGGCCATGCATTTTTCCTGATAAAATGGTATATCCGTTTACCGGAAACGAGTTATAATTTCAAGAATATTCGTCATGAATGATAAAAGGCATATTAATACCGGCATTTGTGCTAAATGAAGATAAAGAAATAATTAGGAGAAGGGACATTAAAAATGGCGGAAAACAATCAAAATATTATGAAAAATACGTGGAAATGCAGCAATTGCGGCAATACTGTGGTGGAAATCAAGCCACCGGAGATTTGTCCTTCCTGCAAACAGAAATGCGAATTTATGAATGTAACCTGCTATCAACCCGACTGCGGCTTTACCGGAATGGATAAGCGGCTAAAACCGACAAAGTAAAATTCTATTTCAGCTCAAACTCGAACGTGCTCACCACCCTTATCTTTTTAACGGGCGTGCTTGTCGGGCTATAATAAGCCGATTCATCGTTGCCGTCACTGCCGAAAATCTGAATGGTTCCCTGATTGGCCGAACGGATTTTGCCGATTTTCGCTCCGGAATCGGAGGCAAATTGCTGCGCGGTCAGCCGCGCGTTTTTGGTGGCTTCCGCCAGCAGTTGCGGCCGCAATTCGTTGAAAACGGTGATTGTATATCGCGGATTAGCGATGCCATCCATCTGGCCGTCAAGGAGCACACCGGCTTTGAGCAATTTTTCTGTTTCTCCGAGGGATTTTATCACCAGGCCGACGTTTTTGGTCATTACGCGCACGGCGCTGGTGGCAACATATCTGTAGCGTTCATTTGCCTGACCGGAATCATAATCGCGCGCCAACTTGTCGACAATTTTCATCGGCTGTAAGTTAATTTCTTCTTCTTTAAAGCCCTGCTTTTTGAGAAAGGCAACAGATAATTCTTTATCCGCGGTTATTCTGGCGTGCGCGTCTTTCAGGTTTTCACTGGCCCGCCGAAAAGACAGTGTCCAGACGGCTTGATCGGCTTTTACTTCTTTTTCCACCAATCCCTTGACAGTTACCGTGCGGATATCCGATTTGAAGCGCGTTGAACCTTTCCCGATATAATAACCTCCTGTAGCCAGTCCTATTAACAAACATACCCCGATTATTATTGCCGAGACTATTACAGCTTGCTTATCTTCTGAAGACATGTTCGCCTCCTTGATTGTACTTATGTAGTTATTTACAGGTATTCTTTTGCCACTCGTTTGCCCTCTTCTATGTTTACTTTGGAGAGTAAAAACCCGCCAGCAACGAAAAGCACGGTAACAGACAAAATTCCATAGCGGACGTTTTCGGTAAGAATAGTGATGACACCCATCATCACCGGTCCGAAAACCACCGCGAATTTGCCCAGCATATTGAAAAAGCCAAAAAACTGCGCTGATTTGTTCGCGGGAATAATCAGCGCGAAGAGGCTTCTGCTGAGCGCCTGAATGCCGCCCTGAAAAAGGCCGATGCAGGCGGCCAACGCAAAGAAATGCCATTTTTGCGTCATGAAAAAAGCCAGCAGGGTTATGAGAGTGTAGGCGCAGATAGCAATCATAATGGCTTTTTTGGTACCGATGCGCATGGAGAACAAACCGTATAATATCGCAGCGGGAAAGGCGATGAACTGCACCATCAGCAGGGCGGCAATAAGCGCGCCGCTGTCAAAACCCAGTGATTTTCCGTAATCGACGGCCATGCGGATTATCGTATCCACGCCGTCGATATAAAACCAGTAAGCCAGCAGAAAAAGCCCCACCACTTTCAGATGCCGGATGTCGCGCAAAGTTCCGATGAGTTGTTGCCATCCTTCAACGACAGCTTGGAAAAGGGGCACGCCTTTTTCGGCTTTCGGCTCTTTGACAAAAAGAAACAGAGGTATGGAAAAAACCGCCCACCAGATGGCGACGGATAAAAACGAAAGTTTTATCGCCATGACTTTGCCGGAAATTCCGAAAAAAGCGGGGAACTGAAACATCAGGACGTTGAGCAAGAAAAGTAGACCGCCGCCGATGTAGCCCAGGCCGAATCCCAGCGTGGAGGTAAAGTCCATTTTCTTTTCCGAAGAAACGCCGGTAATCAGCGAATCGTAAAAGATGTTGCCGCCGGAAAAACCCACGGTCGCGGCCACATAAAAAATAACCGCCTGCATCCAGTGCCCCTGTGCCACCATATAAAGGGAGCCGGTCATGACTACGCCTAAGAAAGCAAAAAAGAATAGAAATTTCTTTTTGGCCGAGCCGCGATCAGCCACCGCCCCCAGAAAAGGAGCCAGCGCCGCGACAATGATAGAGGCAAGGGAATTGGCCATGCCCAGATAAAAAGTGCTTTGCTGCGGCAGGTTGGGGTCGGCCCAGTACTCTTTAAAAAAGATGGGGAAAAAACCGGCCATCACGGTGGTGGCGAAAGCCGAATTCGCCCAGTCGTACATTGCCCAGGAAATAACGGATTTTTTCTGATCCAGCATGTCGTTTTCCGAAAAAAGAGAAAATAATTTTTCAAGTACTCGGGGAATGCTACTTTATTTGATGAAAAATAGGAAGAGAGAAATTTCTTGTTAAGATCAGAATAAAACGGATATACGGGTCGGTGTGTTTCGAACAAACGGGTTTTTTGTTCAGCTTTTTTCCATGGTTTTGTGGAATTTTACTTTTGGCCACTCTTCCATGATATGAGCAAGGCGCCATTCGCTTGCCGCCAAATAAACCAGATTCCCTTCCGTATCCACGGCCAGGTTGGACTGATTCTTTTTCTGAAAGTCTTCAATAATTTTCGCGTCGTCACAGGTGACCCAGCGGGCGGCGGCGTAATCCGCTTTTTCGTAATCGGCGTAAACACTGTATTCGTCTTTGAGGCGCGCCATGGTCACGTCAAACTGCAGCGCTCCTACAGCGCCCAGGATATTATCCGAACCCCAAACGGGACGAAAAACCTGGATAGCTCCTTCTTCGGAAAGCTGAGTTAATCCTTTCTGCAGGTGTTTCATGCGCAGGGGGTCTTTGAGCCGCACGCGGCAGAAATGTTCCGGCGCGAAATGCGGAATGCCGGTGAACTTGAGCGGTTCTTTCTGCGTGAAAGTGTCGCCCACTTTTATCGTGCCATGATTATGCAGGCCGATGATATCGCCCGGGTATGCCTCTTCGACATTGGTGCGGTCCTGCGCCATGAAGATGGTGGCATTGGCCAGTGACACTTCCTTGCCGATGCGATGATGCATCACGCGCATGCCGCGCTGAAATTTTCCCGAGCAGACGCGCAAGAAGGCGATGCGGTCGCGGTGCGCCGGGTCCATGTTGGCCTGAATTTTAAAAACAAACCCGGAAAAATCACCCTCATCGGGACTCACCACGCGCGTGGTGGTCGGCCGCGCCACCGGCGGCGGGGCGATTTTCACAAAAGCGTCAAGCAATTCTTTGACGCCGAAGTTATTAATGGCACTGCCGAAAAAAACCGGCGTCTGGCCGGCCTTGAGATATTCTCTGATATCAAAAGGATTGGCCGCGCCCTCGAGCAGGGCGATTTCCTCGCGCAGTTCCTTGGCCTGGCTCTCCAGAAGTTCATCGAGCAGCGGATCCGATAAATCGTTGATGACGATTCCTTCTTCCGAGCGCCTGTCTTTTCCCGGCGTGAACAGATGCAGTGTCTTGGTATAAATGTTGTAGACGCCTTTGAAGCGTTTGCCCATGCCGATCGGCCAGGATAAAGGCGAGCATTCGATCTGCAGCTTGTCTTCGATATCAGATAAAATTTCCAGCGGCGGCAGACAGTCACGGTCGAGCTTATTGATAAAGGTGATAATCGGCGTGTTGCGCAGGCGGCAGACTTCCATGAGTTTCTGCGTTTGCGTCTCCACGCCTTTGGCGCCGTCGATAACCATCAGCGTGCTGTCCACGGCGGTGAGCACGCGGTAAGTGTCTTCGGAAAAATCTTGGTGGCCGGGCGTGTCCAGAAGATTGATATCGCAATCAGCGTATTCGAACTTCATTACCGAAGAGGTGACGGAAATACCACGCTCTTTTTCGATGGACATCCAATCAGAAAGTGCGTGTTTGGAGGCCTTGCGGGCTTTTACCGCGCCGGCCATCTGAATCGCGCCGCCGAAAAGCAACAGCTTTTCCGTGAGCGTCGTTTTGCCCGCGTCCGGATGGCTGATAATCCCGAAAGTGCGCCGCCTTTCTATTTCTTTTTGCAATAACTTGCTCACGCTAACCTCATGTCAGGAAGCCTTATACACGAAAATATTGTTTTCCATTTTTTCCGATATATTGCCTGCGGATTTGAGTTCCTGCAAATACACGAATGTTTCGTTGAGCGCTAGAAATTTTTCAAAATCGGGCAAATCTTCACCGAATATTTCTTGGGCCACTTCGCGCGTGGTTTTCGGAACATTGTTTAAGAATCCGCCGAGCCAGTTTTTGCGCCTGGTATGATGAGCGCGGATTTCCTCGATTCTTTCCCGCACGCCGGAAAAGGAATTGCCATGCCCCGGATAAATTTCCGCGCAGCCAAGGTTTTCTATAGAGTCAAGAGAATTAAGATAAGTTTTCAGCGGCCGGTAATTATCGTCAAATATATTAGGAGTAAGGCTCGGCGCGATATAAGGTAGTATATGATCTCCCGCCAACAGAAATTTATCTTCAGGGAAGAAAAAGCAGATATGACCGTTGGCGTGCCCCGGCGTGAATATTACTTCAAATTGTGTTGAGCCGAATTCACAAATTTGTTTGTCTCGCAAAAAATCATTGGCACTGAACTCCGTGATAATACTGCGGATGTCTTCGAACTCGTCTATAATCGCGTCTATTTCCGCGGGTGTCATGCCGTGGCGTGAGTAAAAACTTCTAGCTTGCGCCACCGCTTTATCCGCCTTCCGGTAATGACAGTATTCCTCAAAAGCCGGCGCGGAGAGATGAATTTTTGCGCCGGTCATTTTCTGCAAAAGCCCGGCCATGCTACAATGATCGGTATGCACGTGTGTCAGATAAATTTGTCTGATGTTATTAATATCAAGACCAACGCTTTGTAAATCGACCTCCAGTGCCGCCAGCGCTCCGTCCGTATTCAGTCCGGTGTCGAAAAGCGCCAGATTTTTATCCTGCGCCAGAAGATAAGCGTGCACGTGCCGCAGGCGGTAAGGCATGCGCGAAGTGATGCGGTAAAAATTTTTTGAAATTTCAGTAATCATATCGTTTCTGTCATTAACAAAATATTTTAATCGTCTTTGCGGCTTTTCATCTGACGCTTTGTCGCGTCGAGTTCCATTTTTCTCAGGCGGATACTCTTAGGGGTTACCTCCACAAGTTCGTCTTCGGCGATAAATTCGATGGCCTGATCCAAGGATAAAATGCGCGGCGGCCGGAGAATTATCGTCGCGTCGGATGTGGATGCGCGCATATTCGTCAGCTTCTTTTCTTTGGTAATATTCACATTGAGATCGCCGCTGCGGTTGCGTTCTCCCACGATCATGCCCGCGTAAACCTCTGTGCCGATCTCCACGATCATTTCTCCGCGGTCTTCCATCGCGTAGCTGGCATATGATGTCACGCGGCCATGCCGGTCGGCGACAAGCACGCCTGTCATGCGCTGTGGGATTGAACCAAACCAGGGAGCGTAATCTTCCAAAAGAGAATTCATCACGCCGCTGCCTTTGGTATCGGTCAGAAACTGACTGCGGAAACCGATCAGGCCGCGTGAAGGAATCAGAAATTCCATGCTGACTCTGCCCGATCCTTTATTAATAAGGCTTTCCATGCGGCCTTTTCTGATAGAAAGTTTTTCCGTAATTTTACCGACAAATTCTTCCGGTATGTCCAGAAGCAGCCTTTCCACCGGCTCATATGTTTTACCGTTTTGCTCCCGTGTAATTACCCGCGCGCGGGAAACCATCATTTCATAGCCCTCGCGGCGCATTGTTTCCACCAGCACCGCCATCTGCAGTTCGCCGCGTCCGCACACTTCAAACGCGTCGGTTCTGTCCAGCTTTTTGATTTTGATAGCGACGTTGCGCAGCGCTTCTTTTTCCAGCCTTTCCAGCAAATGGCGTGAAGTGAGATATTTTCCTTCTTTTCCGGCAAAGGGACTGTCATTGACGTAAAACATCATCGATACGGTGGGTTCATCCACCTGCAGGCGCGGGAGTGCCAGTGGTTCAGTAAGGGAGGATATGGTATCGCCGATGCTGACATTATCCACGCCGGACAAAGCAATGATATCTCCGGATTCGACACTGGTGACCGGTTTTTTTGTCAGGCCGTAAAAGGTGTAAAGCGCCGTTAATTTTACGCCGCTGATAGTTTTTTCCTTGGTGCACAGACTGTAGCTGTTGTTTATCTCCAGCCGGCCGCTTTGCAGGCGTCCGACGGCTATTTGTCCCACGTATGAATCGTAATCCAGATTGGTGACCAGAAACTGGGGGATGCCTTCATCGTTTCCCCGCGGCGCGGGTATATAATCGATAATTGTCTGCAAAAGCGGTTCCAGGTTATCGCAATCGTCGCCTAATTTTCTGTGGCTGACGCCTTTTTTGGCGTTGGTATAAAGAATGGGAAATTCTATTTGCCTGTCTTCCGCGCCCAAATCAATAAAGAGATCGTATGTTTCAATGATTACCTCTTCGACGCGCGCGTCGGAACGGTCAATCTTATTGATGACCAGAATAATGGGCAGATGCAGCCCCAGCGCTTTTTTTAAAACAAAACGGGTTTGCGGCAGGGGGCCCTCGCTGGCGTCCACCAGCAGTATCGCGCCGTCCACCATGTTCAGACTGCGTTCTACTTCGCCGCCGAAATCGGCGTGGCCGGGCGTATCCACGATGTTTATTTTCACCCCGTTGTAATCGACCGCGGTATTTTTGGCCATGATGGTGATACCTCGCTCTTTTTCCAAATCCAGCGAATCCATCACCCGGTCTTCCACGGTCTGATTTATTCGGAACACTCCGGTCTGCTTCAGCATCGCGTTAAGCAGCGTGGTTTTGCCGTGGTCAACATGGGATATTATGGCAATATTTCTTATATGGTTTTTTTTCATTACAGCAAATTTATGCAAGCATCTTTTTTAGCCGGTTTTTGCGATGGATAATGGCTGGAATCAAACCAATTTTAACCAAGGATGGCCAAGCTTCTTTAGAAAAGAAGAGGCGCTTCCATAGCAAAAAAAGTGCTCTTTAGCCAGTTATTTTTTTGTTTTCTGATCATGGAAAAATGTTACTGAAAATCCAGCTCTTTACAAAAGGGTATCGGAACATTATATTAAAAACATAGTTTGTAAATTATCAACCGGATAGGTGACAGAAATGAACTTTATTAAAATTAAATTCGGCAACAGTTTTGATGACGAATTTCAAAGAGCGGTTAATGAAATTTTTAATTTGGTGAGTCCGATATTCAAATATCACGAGACAGTATGGCGGCCTGCTATTGATGTTTATGAGTCGGCGACCGAAATTATCATTCTGGCTGATGTTTCCGGCATGAATAAAGACGAACTACATATAGAGCTTGACCAGCGAAAAATTAAAATAGCGGGCGTCCGCAGAGCTATAGCCGCGGAGCAGGAGATACGCTATCACCTGGCGGAAGTTCCGCGAGGATATTTTGAAAGAATTATCGCCCTGCCCGAAACGGTGGACGTGGAATCGGCTGTAGCTTCCTACGCAGACGGTGTTTTGATGGTCAGAATAAATAAATTTTCAGCAACTAAAGCACGTCGTATCGAAATTAAGACCGAAGAATAAAGGTACTCAGGAAACCGGAGGGTTTGATGGCTGAACAAATAAAACCAGAAGAGAATAAGAAATTTACAATACCGGAAGTGATTCCTATCCTTTCCTTGCCCAACATTTTGGTTTTCCCCAAGATGATGGTGCCGCTGGAAGTATCGGGCGGCAAATCCACGCAACTTGTAGATGAAGCCATGACCAAAGATCGTCTGATTGGCTTGATTATGCCCAAAAGGGAACTCGCGGATGAAAATGATTCCTATAAACTGGAAGATTTACATGAGGTAGGAACATGTTCCGTTATTCTGCGCATGGCGAAGACAGTCGAACACCGCACACAGATGCTTTTACAGGGCGTCAGCCGTTTTAAGATTTTAGAGTTGATGGAAGGCAAGCCCTACCAGCAGGCGCGGATTAAGGTTATTGAGGACACAGAAGTAAAGGATATCGAAAGCGAGGCGCTGGTTGCCAATCTGCTGGTTTTGTTTGACCGGATTCTCAAACTTTCGCCCTTTCTGCCGCCGGAATTCGGGCCAATGGCCAAATCCATTACCGAAGCCGGCACGCTGGCGGATTTGATTGCCTCTATTATCAATGCGCCCATTGAAGAAAAACAGAAAATACTTGACAGCATTGATATCAAAACGCGCCTGAAGGAACTGACGCGCATGGTCAATCACCAGAAGGAAGTTCTCGAACTGGGCAATAAAATCCAGACCAAAGTCAAGGATGATATCGATAAAAGCCAGCGCGAATACTACCTGCGTCAGCAGCTCAAGGCCATTAAGCAGGAACTGGGCGAGGCGGATGAAAACGCGGTCGAAACGGAAGAATACCGCAAAAAAATCGAAGAGAAAAATCTTCCCGAGGAAGCAAAGAAAGAAGCGCTGCGCGAACTGGAACGGCTCTCGCGCATGAATCCGGCTTCAGCGGAATATACGGTTTCTTCTACTTATCTTGATTGGATTACCGCCCTGCCGTGGAACGAATCCACGCCGGATAATCTGGATATCAAAAAAGCGCGCGAGGTGTTGGATGAAGACCACTACGGGCTGGCGAAAGCCAAAAAGCGCATTATCGAATATCTTTCCGTGCGCAAATTAAAGCCCGATTCCAAGGGGCCGATTCTTTGTTTTGTGGGGCCTCCCGGCACGGGCAAAACTTCTCTGGGACATTCTATCGCCAGGGCGCTCGAGCGCAAGTTTGTGCGCATATCATTAGGTGGCGTGCGCGACGAGGCGGAAATCCGTGGCCATCGCCGCACCTATATCGGCGCTCTGCCGGGACGCATCATTCAGGGTCTGCGCCGCGCCGAATCGAACAATCCTGTTTTCATGCTCGATGAAATCGACAAGGTCGGCAGTGATTTCCGCGGCGATCCGTCTTCGGCTTTGCTGGAAGTGCTCGATCCCCAGCAGAATAATTCGTTTTCCGATCATTATCTGGATGTGCCGTTTGATTTATCGCACGTGATGTTTATTACCACGGCCAACATTCTGGATACGATTCCGCCTGCGCTTCTGGACCGCCTCGAAGTGATTGAACTTACCGGCTACACGCAGGAAGAAAAAGTTAAAATCGCCGAGCGTTATCTGATTCCCCGGCAGTTGAAAGAAAACGGATTAACCGACGGACAGCTTAGTATCAATACGGCAGCTCTTGAAGGTATCATTAAAGGCTACACCAGAGAAGCGGGCGTGCGAAATCTGGAGCGCGAAATTGCCAACGTCTGCCGCGGCGTAGCCTCCGAAATTGCCGAGGGAAAAATTAAGACAAAAACAATAACGCTGAAAGACCTGCACAAATACCTGGGGGCGGTGCGCATCGTGACGGATATCGACGCGCGCATTGCCAAGCCGGGCATCGCCATCGGGCTGGCGTGGACGCCCGTGGGCGGTGATTTGCTCTTTATCGAAGCCACGGCCATGAAAGGGAAAAAGAGTCTGACGCTGACTGGCCAGTTGGGTGACGTGATGAAAGAATCCGCCGCCGCCGCGCTGAGCTTTATCCGCACCAACGCCAAGGCGCTGGGCGTACCGGCGAATTTCTTTGAGGATCTGGATATTCACATCCATGTTCCCGCGGGCGCGATTCCCAAAGACGGCCCTTCGGCGGGTGTGACCATGCTTACGGCGCTGACTTCACTTTTGACTAATCGTAAAGTGAAAAAAAATTTGGCGATGACGGGAGAAATTACTTTACGCGGCGCGGTGCTTCCAGTGGGCGGCATCAAAGAAAAGGTGCTGGCCGCTTACCGCGCGGGCATCAAAACAATTATCCTGCCTGCCTGGAACAAAAAGGATTTGGAAGACATCCCGCCTACCGTGCAAAAAAGCATCAAGTTCCATTTTGTCGAAGATATGCTGGAAGTCCTGAAGCTGGCGCTGGAAACTAAAGGCAAGAAAAAAGGTTAATTTTAAAATGTTTAAGAAGTTTATTAATTGCTAAACACAAATTCAACAAAAGCTCTCTTGGCGAGAGAATAAAATTGTTTTTGGCTGGTCATTTGGTGACGATATGTTTTATGAAGAAAGTGCGGAGAATTTAGTTAAGTCAGCAAATGTTTTCGCAGCCAGTTCAACCATTACCGTTATGGATTCCTTTCCCTTAATTGATAAGTATTTCAAAGAAAACATGTTGTCCACAGACGCTTGGGATTTTTACGTAACTATTGCATCTGTTGGGACTGCTTTCTTTACTGTAGCTGACTATGTTCCAAAAGAAAAACGAGAGATCGTATGTAACAAAATAGGCGCAGAATTGATTAAATTCCATCCAAAAGGTTATCAGGCTTTGGAGAATCTTAGCAGCTTAATAGATAATTATTATAGTGCAGGAATTCCTTTTCACAATGCGGTGGGTAGCTGGTTGGCAATTAATCTCTTAGAAAAAAGCGAACCAAACGAAGAAGAAATAGCAACATTTTCGGTTGTTGGTGCTTTTATTCAAAAGTCGTTTGGTAGCTGGTTTAAGAAAAATAAAAAAAACGCTTAAAGAAGTCACTCAGCCGATCTGGGCTGGCCAACGCTTATTAAGCTTTGCATTTGATTGTTCGCTTCACCTGCAAACTGCGACATTGTGCAGCGTTGCACAACTGAGGCATAGTGAAAAATGGCAGAACTGACCGAGGAAACCACTGCGTACATTGAGAAAGCAGAAAGAGCTTTTACAGATCTTTTTGAGAAGGCCAAAGCAAAGAATGAGCTACATTTTGCTTTGTGTCTTGCTCCGGAGTTTCGTGGTGAACAAGGACCTGGGTGGTGCACATGGGAAGAAACGAATAGAGCTTTTGATGAGTATACGGAATTCATCAATCAAAAACCGACCACCTCTTTTACCGTGAGGGTGGCTCTTAGTTTTTATTGTCACCTTGCGGAAGCTTCAGGGTTCTATGAAACTCCAAAGAATCTCTTGCGAGTAGCTGGCGGAGAAGAACACAGGCTTTGGCCCTTCCTAGAGTTGAACAAAAAGCACAGTCAGACCGGTGAGGTTGTCACTCCTAACGCCAACAGAGTTTTCAAAGACCTTATTGGCCATGCCGAAACACTTGGCATGCACGAACTCAGTGAAGTCCTCCGCGACGCCTTTGATCCAGATATTAGAAATGGTTACGCACATGCGGACTACATTATTTGGGGTGACGGTCTCAGGTTGCGAAGGCAAGCAGGGGGCTTTCCCAAAATCATCAAATGGGATGAGTTTGACCAAAAACTGCTGAGGGCAATAAACTTCTATCACCTTATCCGTGAGTTGATTAAGGAGTCTATATCTTCATATTGCCCTGCGAAGGAAGTGGTCGGATCTTTTGGAAAGGGACAACCGGCATTTCAGTGGAGAATCGCGTTTGACAAGTCAACTGGTGCCTTTTCTATATCATCATCATCGCCTGGGCTGTAAAAAGCTTAAATAACTCGTTAGGCGGCTCGCCTGAAAATTGTTCTGCTCAAACAAGACGCAACAAAGGGTCAAGTTTCTTCATGGCTCATGTTAGCTGTCCTGAACTATACTTGAATTGACAGTGGTCAGCATTCTGCATCAACAAAAAAGACGGCGCTATGATTTTGAATTAGCCTTGACGCATGGTTCTGCGTCCGTTGTACCTTTCCGTATCGTAATACTTTTCTACATCGACTAAATTCAGTTTATCGATGATTTCTTTCAGGGAAACATCGGCGATTTCTCCACGTGTCCAGGAGACCATGCGCCCGAAATCTCCATTGATAATCATGTCCACAGCGGCAATACCAAACCATCTGGCCATCAGGCGATCATGGGCGGAGGGTGTTCCTCCGCGCTGGAGATGGCTAAGAATGATGTGGCGTGATTCAAACCCGGTTTTGCGTTCAATTTCCGCGGCGACGTAACTGGCGATTCCGCCAATCGATTCATGCCCGAAATCGTCAAAGTGACAATCTTTGAGACATTCCCGCCCTCCTGCGGGCTTGGCTGCTTCCGCAACCACAATGATGGAATAGTTGATTTCACGGCCATGCCGCTGCCGCAAAAGGTCACATACGCGTTCCATGTCGAAAGGGTATTCCGGTATCAGAATAATATAAGCCCCGCTGCATTCACCGCCTTGGAGAGCAAGCCAGCCGGCATGGCGTCCCATTGTTTCCACAACAAAAATGCGGCCATGGGAACCGGCGGTTGTTCTGAGGCGGTCGATTTCTTCCATGATAACGTTAACCGCGGTGTCAAAACCCAGTGAATATTCAGTTCCCATAAGATCATTGTCGATTGTCTTGGGGATACCCACTGTTTTGATACCCAGCTTATGTAATTTATAGGCGACACCCAGGGTATCTTCGCCGCCGATGACAACAAGCGCGTCAATTCCTAATTTTTTTATATTATCGATTAGCTTTGCCGAACGGTCATTTTGGGGATTAAACGGATTTGTTCGTGATGTTCCCAGGTTTGTTCCTCCGTAACGATCCCATGTCCGGACTATTTCTTCGTCTAAATGGTTGATGTACTTTTCGCGGCTTGCCGGATCATCTGGATCAACATCGATGATGCCTTTCCAGCCGTCGGCAATTCCAAGAACTTCAAAAGAAACAGAACGCTTTGCCGTAATTTTTGGGTCAACCGCGCTTTTCGTTACCCACTTGATAGCGCCATTGAGCCCCGGACAATCTCCTCCGCCTGTTAATATGGCTATTTTCATTTTCATAATTTTCTTCCTCGCACAGTAAAAATATTTAAATTTTTAAATGAAAAAACCCTTTATTCTGATAGCGATATGTTTTTTTCCATGCCCGCGGCCGGTATTTTCACCTCGACTAAATGTTCCTGATGATCATCAACCAGTTGAATTGTCTTGTCTGGTCTGGCGAAACCATCCAGCGTGACACTCACTTCTTCAACTGTGTCATTTGTTTGCCGCACGGTGATCAGGTAGAGGGTTTGGCGAAACATGTAGCGAATTTTGAACTCTTTCCAATCCGCAGGAAGACAGGGCGCAAAACTCATTCTACCCGTATTAATCGACATTCCCAAAAGTGATTCCAGGATAAGCCGGTACATCCATGAGGCGGAACCAGTAAACCCTGTCTCTTATACACATCTGACGCTGCCGACGATCTACCCTGTGTAAATCTCGGTGGTGGACGTATCATTAAAAAAAAACATCAGCACTTAATAACA
>ERZ1026810.485-NODE-485-length-23038-cov-7.074942_pt1 | contig 23038 bp, 22 predicted proteins | sample MGYA00520872_ERZ1026810 | MGnify/ENA primary metagenome ERZ1026810 (study PRJEB33270, sample SAMEA104284477) | anaerobic digester metagenome | biome: Anaerobic digester microbiome; feature: mesophilic sludge digester; material: Anaerobic digester biomass | place... | reverse complement strand
GGTCAAATTGTATGATATCGTAATGAGTTTTGTGTATGACTTCTTGTGCGTTTTACGATATATTATAGCTGTCAATCCATACAAATCATTTTTTTTCTTTTTATTTATTTTTTTTTTTTAATGAGACGGCGACCACCGAGATCTACACAGAGTAGATCGTCGGCAGCGTCAGATGTGTATAAGAGACAGGGAATAAAATATGGAAAGTTACCACATCAAAAATAAAGTTTATATGGATTACGACATGTATTACGCCGCTTTGAAAATGAAACTTACCGCTTCAGACTGGAAGGTTTTATTGCGTTGCCTTCAAAAGCGGAAATGGGAATGGACAAAACTTAATCGCAAGAAACGCGCAATATACACGAATGATGGTTTTGTGTTTCCGTATCACGAAGCTGAAGCATTAGGAATAAAACACACTACTTTTTTCAAGTCAATCCAGCGTTTAATAATTGATTTTGGTTTTTTGGATTTATTTCATCAAGGCGGGTGGTATCAGAAACACGAAAAGATTAAGGATTATAATATTTATAAATTTTCTGACCGTTGGAAACAATGGGGCACGCCGGAATATATCAGAGGCGACAAGCAAAAAGTTTTGCAATCAGAGTTTTACGTCCGGAAAAACATGGAGAGAAAATTAAAAGCAAGTTCACGATCTCGAACACAACACGTTCAGTTTTCTGAACATGATAGGCCGAAATCAATAAAACACCGTGTTCACGTTTCTGAACACGTCGAAAGGGTGCAAGCGTGGGACAAAGCATTAAATCCATTCTTATAATCAGAGGCGGCCATGAGAAGGGAGCAAATCTCTATCGTGTTCATACTTCTGAACAATAATTATAATTACCATGTAGGTATGGAGAACATGGAGAGGCTGGTTGATAGTTGTTACAAGAACATGCTCACAGTTATTGAGCAACAACAGAGAGGGAAACAAAATGAACTTTGCACAAAAATTAAAAAAAGTGGCCGATTTTACAAAAGGCGAAGATTGCAGGATCGAGATAATCCACCGGCGCGGATGTCCAGCCAGCTCACGCGGCGATTTAACAGATTGCACTTGTGATTTTTCTATTTTGTTAAGTGAAAAAGCGACACGAAAAAACCGCCGCTTGCATTGAGAAAAAAACGCGAATTTTGCTATTTTAGCAAGATGTCGCTTAAAATATTAGATACGTTATTTATTAATTATATGAACATGATAAGAGGCATTATTGATGAGCAATAAAGATATTTATATTGAAATGGCTACAAGTTTGGCTACAAAAAAAGCAAAAAAATGCAAATTTAACACAGCGAAAAGGAGAAAAATAAAATGTTAAAACCAATGAAAAAAATCGCTACGACGGCACTATCCGAGGCATTGAGGCAATCCGCAGGGGCGTTTCAAAATGACCAGAGCTTGCTCCATGCTACGGCAGTCTTGCTTCGATCCGGCGAAGCGTGGGCGGCTTATGAAACATTCATCAGCACGCCGCACCCTAGCGTGGACAAAGCCGGACATAAGATGAAAGTAGAACAGCAAGCGAAAAAATTATTTGATACTTTCCGGACGGAATTTGAAAAAGCAAAAATCCACTTGCGCGACAGATACAACGAAGTTGAAAAACTTATTTCAACAGAGCTTGGCGTCCAGTTAGCAAAAGACAATTTGCTTTCCGCCGTCGAAATCCGGCAAGGCATAAAGGCTATGGAAAAAAATGATCGCCTTGCAAGAATTAAAACCGCCATTGACCGGAACGATCTAACAATCACGGGAGCGATATTTTCCGCGCCTGCTTTTCTGTCAGGTTTAACCGACGGCATGGCCTCACAGCTTTATAAACAAGCGGCCTTAAAGAATTGTGGAGAGTTGGTTCAATTAAAAAATGTCATTCTGCAAACCAATGAACTTTTAGACAGTCAATTTTCAAGAATTAAAAGCGGTGTTCAAGATGTCACCGGACGGAGTGTCAGCAGACTTGCGGAGAAGGCAGATCAAGCAGTTGAAAATTTACAAAAAGCGATTGCATAAATTTCATGGTGCGTCCGTCTTAAGCCAACGGACGTTAAGCTCAAAGGACGTGGTAACCCCTTTGAGCGGCAAGAGCTTTGCTTCAACGGGCAAGGCTCTTGCTTCCTCTTTTTACATGGCTTCAGAAAACTGAACACGGAAAATGGAAACAATAAGTTTTAATAAGTTTAAAGGAGAAAACAACAATGGATATAGAAAAATCAGAATTTGAAATTACGGATAAAATGCGTCAATTCGTTGACGAATATTTAATTGACTTGAACGCAACGCAAGCGGCAATTCGCGCCGGATATAGCGAAGCCACAGCGCAAGAACAATCCAGCCAGCTTTTAGCGCGTCCGGACATTAGGGCGTTGATTGAAGAAGCTCAAAAAGATAGAGTTGATCGCGTGCAAATAAGTCAAGATTTGACGGTCAACGAGCTTAAGGCGATTGCGTTCAGCGACATTGCCGATTTTGTCATTGTTAAAGAAGGCGGCGTTATTGAACAGCGTCCTTTTAATGAATTGAAAAAAGAGCAAACTCGTTGCGTTAAAAAAATAAAACAAACCGTCAGGACTGCTCAAAGCTCCGATGGAACGGTCATTCATCAAACGGCAGTTTTAGAACTTGAGCTTTACGATAAAGTTAAAAGTTTGGAACTTTTGGGAAGGCATTTAGGAATTTTTAATGACCGGCTCACTTTAGACGGGGCTTTGCCTTTGCAGATTGTTTTTGAAGTAAGCGAGGCGAAAGCTCCGATCACTATAACCAGAGGTCAAGGCGCAGAAAAAAAATTGCTTCAAAGTTAAAAGGCTATGTACGCAAAACATAAAAAACAAGACTTGGCTTATTTTCTAGTTGGTGAGTTACAGCCAGCGCGAGAGAACGGCCTCATTTATGAGCCGTTCGCGCCTAACAACAACGAAGATGATCGGGAGCTTTATTTTGACATTAAGAAAAACGGCATTGAAGAACCTTTGCATATTTCAAGGGACGGAGTTGTCCTTTCAGGCCACAGGCGTTATGCCGTTGCGGAGTGGCTGGGGCTTTCAGAAATTCCTTGCATAGTGGAAAACATTATCTGGAGTGATCTGGATAAAAACGGACGCCTTGATGTTTTGGCGCGGTATAACAAGCAGAGGGATAAAAGCTATACAGAGCGATTGCGCGAAGCACTACAAGAAGTTGATCCGGACATTGCCTATCAAAATTTAATGCAGGAACGAGAGAAGCGCGACAGCATAAAAATAGAAAATAATGTTTCATTAGGTAAAAGAAAAACAAGGGCAAAAATAACGACAACGCATTTTCTCAACGCGGCAATGCTAGCGATTAATTCAGAGCGGAGCTACTGGCCGTTGACCGTGCGGCGTGTTCATTATCTGCTTTTAAACTATCCGCCGTTGACGCATGATAAAAAGCCTAATTCAGTTTATAGGAACGATCTGGAGAGCTACAAAAAATTAACAAACTTATTGATCAGGGCGCGCTTGACCGGTGATATTCCTATGGAGTCAATAACAGATGAAACACGGCCAATCAGCTGTTTAACCACATACCAAAACGCCGCCGATTTTGTAAAAGAACAATCGGAAGGATTTTTAAAATATTATTACCGTGATTTATTGCGCGGGCAAGAAAATCATATTGAGATACTCGTCGAGAAAAACGCAATCAAAAAACACATTGTGAAAGTTGCTTTTGAGTATTGCATACCATGCACGACAGGGCGCGGCTATTCTAGCTTAACTCCGCGCTGGGAAATGGTTAAGCGTTTTAAAAATTCTGGAAAGTCAAAACTCATTCTTTTGATATTAAGTGATTTTGATCCGGACGGCGAAGAGATAGCGGCCAGCTTTCCGCGTTCATTGAGAGATGATTTTAATCTGGCTAATGTCATGGCGCATAAGGTTGCTTTAACTGCTAACGATATTAGAGAGCATAACATTCCTTGTAATATGGAAGCTAAACAAAGCTCACGCAATTATGAAAAGTTTATCCAGAGGCACGGCGTTCATGTAGCAGAACTTGACGCCGCGCCAGTTGAGCTTTTACAAAATAAATTAAGGCAAGCAATCGAAGGTTGTCTTGATATGGCAATTTTTAATGCAGAGCTAATCAGCGAGAAGGAAGATTATGCTAATATCTCTGCCACAAAACGAATTGCAATCGATGCGATCACATGCACATTTTAATTGAAGCACAGGCGAAATTGACTCTTGAAATGCTCACAGGAATATGCTTTGATTATTGCACAGATAAACATCAATGACTTTTTTCATTGATTCCACCCGAAAGAGGCGGTCAGGAATGATCGCCTTTTTTTATCCATGCCTAGACATTCATTTTCAAAAAAATCTTCTCTAAAAGCATTTAAAAGCAACAAATTTTAGCCTATTTTGTAGCCATTTTTGTAGCCAAGTCGCTTTATTTGTCTTTTTTCTTTGCTTCAAAAGTGACTTAAGCTATTGATTTTATTCTGGTCGGGGCGGAGTGATTTGAACACTCGACATCCTGCTCCCAAAGCAGGCGCGCTACCAGGCTGCGCTACGCCCCGATTCCTTCCTTAATTATTATCGGCAGTCGTTCCTTTAACTGGGCAAAGGCCTGACCGCGATGACTTAGCTTGTTTTTTACTGCTGCCGATAACTCGGCCGCTGTTTTTTTTAACTCCGGCACAAAAAAAATAGGGTCATATCCGAATCCGTTATCACCGCGCGCTTCATCAACAATAATTCCCCGCCACTTGCCTTCGAAATAATCGTATCTTCCATCCGGTCTGTAGAGCACCAAAACACAACAAAAAGACGCTTCTCTGTTTTGCAGTGGAATGCCTCTCAGTTTTGATAATAGTTTTTCGTTGTTTTGTTCATCTGTCGCGTTATCCCCGGCATAACGTGCGGAGTGAATCCCCGGTTCCCCCCCCAATATATCAACCTGCAATCCCGAATCATCGGCTAAAACTATTTCACCGGTTATTCCCGATACGAGTTTTGCTTTTTTCAGTGCGTTCTGTAAAAAACTTTCTCCGTCTTCAATGACCTCGGGAATATTTGCGTAATTATTCAATGAAATTAGCTCGACACTCAATCCTTCGAGCATATTTTTAATTTCTTTTACCTTCCCCTCATTGCGTGAGGCAAAAACAATTTTCAAGTCAAATTACCCACAATTTTTTTCTGGAGGGCGATTATCTGGGCAACACCTCGCGCGGCCAAAGCGGCCATCTCGTCCAGTTGCTCCTTATTAAAGGGAGCACGTTCAGCGGTACCCTGCACTTCTATAAAACGCCCCGAACCAGTCATGACAAAATTCATGTCAACATCCGCTTTCGAATCTTCTTCATATTCCAGGTCAAGAAGTATCTGATTTTCAATAATGCCAACGCTGACTGCCGACACATAATCCCGGAGAGGAATCTCCTTGATGCGTTCCTCCCGCTTCATCTTTTTGAACAATTCCACGAGGGCGATGAAACCTCCGGTAATGGAGGCTGTTCTCGTCCCGCCGTCCGCCTGAAGAACATCGCAATCCACGTAAATTGTTTTCTCGCCCAGAGAAGAGAGCTCCGTAACGGCGCGCAATGATCTTCCGATTAGCCTCTGAATTTCGTGTGTTCTTCCACCAACCCTTCCCCGCGTAGATTCTCTGGGTGTTCTTACCTGTGTTGATGCGGGCAGCATCGAATATTCCGCAGTAATCCATCCTTGTCCGGTATTCTTCAAAAAAGGCGCCGGTTTGTCCTCCCATGTGGCCGCGCAAATAACTTTCGTATTGCCGAACTCCACCAGCGCCGAACCGGCGGCGTTTTTGAGGAAATTATTGACAATGCTTATCGGCCTCAGCGCGTCAAATTTTCTTCCAGAGTTTCTCTGTAACATGTATCACCTGTAAAATGATTTTATGCTTCTGGATAAAGCCCGAGCGATTTCCTTCTGTGTTTTTGCCGACAGCAGCTTTTTCCGGTCATCGGAATTAGAGGCAAAACCGATTTCCACGACTAAGGCCGGCAAATGCAATCCTTCAAGGACGGGCACATCCGCTTCGCGTAATCCACGCCCCATCCGCGGAAACACGGAATCGAGATTCCTCTGAATGAGGTGCGCCATCCGAACAGACTCATTCAAATATTTTATCCTTTCCGGGCTGAGACCTTTGGCATCTTTCTTTGTACTTGCCGCAGCTTTGCCGAATCCCGGATAGTAAAGTTCGAACCCTGAAGCATGTTTTCCAAATCCCCTGTTAATATGAATACTTAGAAAAAAATTGGGCTTATTCTCCTGCATGATTTTTTTCCGATTTTCAGCGGTCACATCTTTATCAGAAACACGCGACAATATAACCTTGATGTTCCCTTCTTTGGACAATTCCGTTTGTAGGGCCAAAGCAATAGCCAAGGTTATATCTTTTTCATTGATTGTATCCGTTATTTTAACACCGGCGTCAGATCCGCCGTGCGCGGGATCAACGACGATTTTGTAATTATTCGTCGCCGCCGTTAAAGTATTTACTCCTCCCCAAAACAAAGAAACTAGCAAAAAAGTCAGCAAAAATATTTTTTTTGTCTTATTAAACATTTATTCACCCATTTTAAGTTTGCGCCTGCTTATAGCACAGCAGGTTATTTGTCAATAAGCAAAGTAACGTCAGCCGTGAATAAACTTATTGACGAAGGCGCATAACCGACTTCACAAATTTAAGTTGTCTGATTGCCGCCACTACCTGGTTAAGCTGATGCAGATCGTTGACATCAATAACAAAATTACAGGTAGCAATCATATTAATCGTCTCCACTTCGGCGTAGCTTATATTCACATCGAACGAAGAAATGACCGAACTCACTTCTGTCAGCACCCCCTTGCTGTCATCGCAAACAACCTTTACATGAACCGGATAAGCATTCTTCTGGCTCAAGTTCCATTGCACATCAACGATTCTCTCTTTATCCAATTTTTTGAGATGGGGGCAGCTCCGTGTATGCACGGTAATACCTCTTCCTCGCGAAACATATCCGGCAATTTCATCGCCTGGAATAGGATTGCAGCATTTGGCAAATTTTACCATCACATTGTCTATCCCCGTCAGCGAGACGCCCAGTGAAGGCGGCGCAATTGTTTTCTTTCTTTCCCACTCCTTATTTTTTTCGACATCAATCAATGCTTCTTTGTCCAGGAAATGATTAACAATCTGACGGGCAGAAATGCGACCGAAACCAACCTGAGAAAGAAGATCATCCAAACTGTTAACTGAATATTCGGAAAACACTTTTCTGATTTCATCAGACTTAACATAATTACCGAGTTTTAAGTTTTGTTTTTTAAATTCCTTTTCTAGCAAATCACGCCCCAGCGCAATGCTGTTTCTTTTTTCTTCCGCGTTAATCCAGTTCCGTATTTTAGAAATAGCCCGCGTCGTCACGACATATTTCAGCCAATCCTTGCTGGGGTGATGTCCGGCTTGCGTGATTATCTCCACCCGGTCGCCGTTCTGCAGCTTATACTTAAGGGGAACAATATTACGGTTGACTTTGGCGCCAATGCACTGATTACCGATATCTGTATGAATACTGTAAGCAAAATCAATGGGAGTAGCCCCTTTGGGAAAAGACTTGACATCTCCGTGAGGAGTAAAGACATAAACCTCTTCAGGGAATAAAGCCAAACGTAAATCGGACATAAACTCCTTAGGATTCTTTATCTCCTGCTGAATCTCCAGTATTTCCCTGAGCTTCTTTATCTGGTTTTCTTCCTCGTCCTTATAGGCACGCCCTTCCTTATAGCGCCAGTGGGCGGCAATGCCCTTTTCTGCCCATTCGTGCATGGCTTTTGTACGTATCTGTATTTCCACCCTTTCACCGTAGGGACCGATAACCGTCGTGTGCAACGATTGATAGTTATTGGCTTTGGGCATCGCGATATAATCCTTGAATCTGCCCGGAACAGGCTTCCATAGAGAATGGACAACACTGAGGGTTTCATAACAACCCTTTTCTTTTTCATCATCAAGAATGACGCGAAAAGCGATCAAATCATACACTTCATCAAAATCAATATGTTGTTCATGCATTTTTTTATAAATGCCGTACAGATGCTTTGCCCTGCCTTCCACTTCACCTTTAATATTATACTTCTGGAGTTCGGAGGAAATCATCTTTTTTACTTCTTCCGTGTACCGATGGCGCGCTTCTTTCGATTTGGCAACACGCACGGATAATTCGTTATAAGCGTCAGGCAATAAATACTGAAAGGCCAAATCCTCCAGTTCCGTTCTCATCCAATTGATTCCCAACCTGTTGGCGAGCGGCGCGTAAACATCGATTGTTTCCCGGGCAATGTAAATCCTTTTTTCCGGAGGTTGATATTGGAGTGTTCTCATGTTGTGAATACGGTCGGCCAGCCTCACCAGTAAAATTCGTATATCTGAAGACATGGCCAGAATCATCTTGCGAAAATTTTCCGCCTGTCTTTCTTCTTGCGAGCGAAATGAAATAAGGCTTAGTTTAGTCAAACCGCTGACCAGAAAAGCCACATCCTTGCCAAACTCATTTTCTATTTGTTCAACAGTGCTTAATGTGTCTTCAACCGTATCGTGCAGTAATCCACTGATAATCGTAGCAGCATCCATTTTCATATCCGCCAAAATACCGGCTACTTCCATCGGATGCGTTAAGTACGGCTCGCCGGATAATCTTACCTGTCCCTGATGCACGGTCGCCGAATAAACGTATGCTTTCTTGATCATCTCCAATTCTTCGGGATTCAGGTAAGATTGCGTTTTATCCAAAATGTCAGTTATGCGTAACATTATTTTTACTGGTCTGCTTGAACAGCGAAATTCACGCCGTCGCCTGTAAGGCCTGGCTAATAAATATTTTTACCTCATCGACAACTTTGTCTATTTTAACAATTTTGTTTTCTCCGGTTTTTCTGATTTTGAGTTCTACATTTTTCTGGGCTAAATTCTTTTGTCCGACAACAACTCTCAGGGGAATGCCGATTAAATCGGCATCGTTGAATTTAACCCCGGCTCTTTCATCACGGTCATCAAAAATAACTTCGATATTTTCAGCCACCATTCGGTCATAAAGATTTCTCGCCGCCTCAAATATACTTTTCTCGTTAATATTCACCGGAGTAATAATTACATGAAATGGCGCCAGTGGAATAGGCCAGATAATGCCGTATTCATCATTGTTTTGTTCAATGCAGGCGGCTACCGTTCTTCCTATCCCGATTCCGTAACACCCCATAATCATAGGTTTTTCCTGACCATCCTTATCCAAATACATCGCCTTCATTGCCCGGCTGTATTTTGTGCCTAGCTTGAATACATGTCCCACCTCAATTCCCCGGGCAAATTTTACTTTTCCTCCGCAACGCGGACAGTTGTCATTTTCTCCTGCAACTCGCAAATCAGCAAACGACTCTACCTTAAAATCTCTGCCGATGTTGACATTTTTCAGGTGGTAATCTTCCTTGTTGGCGCCCGTGACAAAATTTACCATATTCATCAGGGAATAATCAGCAATCATTCTTGCCTTAATATTCACGGCGCCGGCGAATCCACGCGGTGCACCCGTTACTCGAAAAATCATTTCATCATCAGCTAACTCCAGTTCATCGGCGCCAAGATAGTTCTTCACTTTTATTTCATTCACTTCCTGATCGCCGCGGATCAAAACGGCACAGGGTTTATTGTCAGCGTTGAAGATCAGGGTTTTAACTATATTCTCTGGCTTTACCTTCAAAAAAGAACTGACTTCCTCGATAGTGCGCACGTTCGGCGTGTGCACGTTCTCCAGCATCAACCAGTCTTTTCCCGAAACAGGTCTTTTCTCCGGAGGGGCAACTTCCGCTTTTTCCAGGTTCGCCGCATATGAACATTTTGTACAGAAAACCATTGCGTCTTCACCGGATTCGGCCATGACCATAAATTCATGGGAATATTTGCCTCCTATACTGCCCGAATCCGCCTCCACCGGACGAAAACGCAAACCGCAGCGCCGGAAAATATTATTGTAGGCAGTAAACATTTTTTCGTAGCTTTTTTCCGCACCATCCTCATCGGCATCAAAGCTGTAAGCGTCCTTCATGCCAAATTCGCGACAGCGCATCACGCCGAAGCGCGGGCGCATCTCATCACGGAATTTTGTCTGAATCTGATAAAGATTAAGCGGTAACTGACGGTATGTTTTTACGTCATTGCGCACCAGATCGGTGATTACTTCTTCATGCGTTGGACCAAGGCAATACGACCGGTCATGCCGGTCGCGAAATCTCAACAGTTCTTTCCCGTAATGCACCCAACGACCAGACTCTTGCCAAAGCTCTGCCGGTTGCACCATCGGCATATAAACTTCCTGCGCCCCCGCCTTGTCCATTTCTTCCCGCACAATCTGTTCAACCTTGCGAACAACCCGATAACCCAAGGGCAGGTACGAATATATACCACTGGTTAATTTTCTAATCATTCCCGCCCTGACCATCAGTTTGTGACTAACCACCTCCGCATCGGAGGGAATTTCCCTTACCGTGGGCAAGTGCATCTCCGAATAACGCATTAAACCTCCTCGCTTTTATCAAGCATCATATTAATTTCCGCCAGCAGTACCGGCACAAAATCTTCTTCCTTAACTTTTTTTACTACCTTCCCTTTTTTGAAAAGGATGCCCGATCCTTTCCCGCCGGCAATCCCGATATCCGCATCAGCCGCCTCACCAGGCCCGTTGACAACACAACCCATCAGCGCCACCTTCAAGTATTCCTTTTTACCACTAAGTCCATTTTGAATCTTTTCGGTCAACTGACAAAGATCAATCTCACAACGCCCACAGGTGGGACAGGACACAATTTCCGGGCCAACCATCCTGATTCGTAAAGACCGTAAGATACCATACGCGATAGGAATTTCACAAAGGGGGTTACCGGTAACGGAAACACGGATCGTATCACCGATGCCTTCGTAAAGAAGGATTCCAATTCCCAAGGCCGATTTCACAGCGGCATCCGACAAAGTTCCCGCTTCTGTAACGCCCAAATGCAACGGATAATCCGTTCTGGCGGCAATCATCCGATACGCCTCAATCATGGTCGGAACATCCGATGATTTCAGCGATAATTTAATCGCCGGAAAACCTTCTTCTTCAAAAAGAGCAATGTTCCGCAGCGCGCTTTCCACCAAAGCCTCTGCCGTAGACCCGCCATATTTACGCGCCACTTCTTTTTCCAGTGATCCAGAATTAACGCCGAGACGAATAACCGTCCCGTATTCTTTTGCGGCCCTGATAATCTTGCGAATTTCCGGGGCGCCGATATTTCCGGGATTGATTCTAATGCCGTCGGCCCCATTTTTCTGCGCCGTCAGCGCCAGTCGGTAATCAAAGTGAACATCCGCAACCAAAGGTATTCTTATTTCTTTTTTAATCTCTCCGATTGCCTGCGCAGCAGTCGTATCGGGAACGGCTACGCGGACAACCTCACAGCCGGCTTCTGTCAGCTGCTGGATTTGAGCAACGGTCGCTTGCACATCGCGCGTGTCCGTATCAGTCATCGACTGAACTACAACGGGCGCCCCACCGCCTATAAGCACATTACCCAGCTTTATTTGTGCTGTTTTTTTTCTTTTAACCGGGGGTGAATATTTCACAAGCATCCGCTTTCTCAGGAGTTTTTTACCAATAAATTTATAACATGCGAATTAATCCTGAGCAATGTTTAATTTAATAAACAAAATAATAAAATATCCGGGGGTGCTTTTTTATTTGCCCAGCCAGCAATGCAGACACAACTGATCGGCCGGGAGACCGATGGCGGCAATCATGTCTTCAATGGTCATGTACTTGAGTGAAGTAACATTCAAATCACGTCTTATCCAATCGACCATCTCTGCGTATTTTGGGGACGTGGGGTCCAAATATTCGGCAAGATTTTTTACATCATTACCTTCCAAGACGCGAATCGCCTTATGGCTGGCCAGTTCCGCGGTTGTTCTCGTGGAGGCAGAATAAATACAGGGAAACATAAGTGGCGGACAGGCGGGGCGAATATGAATTTCTTTGGCGCCGTTTTCCCATAATTTCTTGATTGTGTAATTCTTCAGCTGCGTGCCTCTAACAATTGAGTCATCGCAAATAATCATCCGATTCCCATTGATAACATCACGTATCGCAATCAGTTTCATGGTGGCCACAAGATTTCTTATTTCCTGAGCGGGTGGCGTGTAGCTACGGCCGTATCCCGGAGTATATTTAACCAACGGCCGGCGATAGGGAATGCCAGATTCCATGGCGTAGCCGATGGCATGACCAACCCCGGAATCAGGAACACCAGAAACAAAATCCGCCTGGACATTATCGCGTTTGGCCAAATAGCGGCCGCAGCGCTCTCTAGCACTCTCCACGGCAACGCCGTCGTACATTGAGGAGGGAGAACCGGTATAAATCCAAAGGAAGGAACAAATTTTCTTTTCCGAGCCTTCCGGTTTCATTTGTTTGACGCCATCCGGCGTTAATAAAACAATTTCTCCAGGTCCCAGGAAACGCAACAGTTCATAACCCAAATTTTCAAAAGAACTTACTTCCGTGGCCACTACATAAGACTTCCTGTTCCCATCTTTGTTTTTTCCTATCGCCAGAGGAAATCTTCCCAGCTTGTCCCTGGCGGCGTAAATTCCTTCCGCGGTTAAGACCAGTGCACATATGGACCCTTCAACCGATGCGCGCATGGACGCAATACCTTCAACAATATTATCGCCGCGATTTATCAGATAAGCTGCCATCTCCGCATTGTTTACAGCTCCTCCAGATGACTCGCCGAAAGAGGCTCCGTCGTTGAGAAGGCCATTGACCAATTTGTCTTTATTCGTAATCAGACCGGAAACAGCAAGGGAATAAACACCAAATTTGGAGCGGAAAATTAACGGTTGAGGCGTTTCATCGTCAATGGCACCTATGCCGAAAACGCCCTCCATTTTTTTGTAGTCATCAATAAAACGGGATTTAAACTGCGCCTGCGAGATACTATGTATGGCTTTATAAAATCCATTGGGACCCCATATCGCCATGCCGCCATTTTCCGTACCCAAATGGGAATGATAATCAGTCCCATAAAAAAGAGTCTGCACACAATCTGTCGTCGATACGACGCCGAAAAGACCGCCCATTTTTCCTCATTCCTCAATCCAGTCTGCCCACCGCATTTTTGATGCGTTTTAGCCCTTCCTCGATGTTTTGCAAAGAAGTGGCATAAGACAAGCGGATGTGTTCGTCACTGCCGAAAGCCGCTCCGGGAACAGCAGCAACATTGGCTTCATCCAGCAGATAACCAATAAATTCCGCTGAATCAGTTATTTTCTTCCCTTTAAACATGCGCCCGTATAAACTAGATACTTTCGGAAACACGTAAAAAGCCCCGCCGGGAGCAAAACAATCTATCCCTTCAATATTGTTAAGAGCCTCGACAATAAAATCTCTTCTCTTGCGAAACTCAACCACCATTTGCGGCATCGCGCTCTGATCACCGCGGATTGCCTCGAGGGCGGCTTTTTGAGCAATGGAAGTAGGGTTGGAAGTGCTTTGGCTCTGAATCTTACTCATAGCCCCTGCTATCTCTTCCGAACACGCAGCATAACCAATCCGCCATCCGGTCATCGCATATGTTTTAGAAACACCATTGATGACGATGGTTTTTTCCTTCATTTTCTCTTCCACCGAAGCAATATTGGCAAACGGGAAATCGGCATAAAATATTTTTTCATAAATATCATCAGTGATAACCAGTATGTCCTTATCGACTAAAACAGCGGCCAATGCTTTCAGTTCCTGCGGTGTATAAACCGCGCCGGTCGGGTTGGAGGGGCTGTTAATAATCACAGCGCGGGTTCTCTTGGTTATCGCTGAACTTAATTGCCGCGGGCTCATTTTAAAACCATTTTCTTCCTGCGTATCCACGATTACCGGTTCGCCGCCGGACAGCGCAACAATATCCGGATAAGATACCCAATAAGGAGCGGGTATAATAACTTCGTCACCTTCGTCAAACAGAGCCTGGGCCAAATTATACAATGAATGTTTTGCGCCGCAGGAAACAACAATCTGCGAACGCTTATATTCGAGTGAGTTATCGCGCTTCAACTTGGCCGCTATTGCATCCTTTAATTCATCCGTGCCGTTTACGGGCGTATATTTGGTAAAACCAGCTTCAATGGCTTGAATCGCCGCTTTTTTGATATTGTCCGGCGTATCAAAATCCGGCTCTCCTGCACCAAAACCAATAACATCTCTGCCCTGTGCACGCAAAGCATTGACTTTGGCAGTGATGGCCAAAGTTTCCGATGGTTTTATTTTGGCAACCCTTGCCGCTAATTTCACAAACTACCTCCTGTTATTGTTGTCTCTTGGCTGAACATTGAACTTTTCCAAAAGTTTCTGGTGAACGTTATCCGGCACCAGAGCTTTCACCGACCCCCCTAGACTTACCACCTCTTTGATGAGCTTGGAGCTCGTATAAAACCACTTAAATCCACTCATGAGGAACACGGTTTCAATTTCCCGCGTTTGGCGACGATTCATCAAGGCCATCTGAAATTCATACTCAAAATCTGAAAGAGCTCGCATGCCGCGTAATATAATACTTGTTCCGGAAAGCTTCAAATAATCAACGAGCAAACCCGAATAAGAATCTACTCTCACTCCTCTAATCTCCTTCAAAGCTTCCCTGATCATCTCTATTCTCTCTTCTACCGTAAAAAGAGCCGATTTATCAGGATTATAGGCAACTAAAACAATAATTTCATCGAAGATTCTGCCGCCTCTTTTGATAATATCCACGTGCCCGTTCGTAATGGGGTCAAACGTGCCGGGATATACTGCTACTTTGGCAAATTTATCCTGTGTCATCTCCATTCCCCTTGAAAAAAAGTCAAAGCGTTTTCACCGTATTTTCTTTGTTTAATTTGATAAATATTTTCGGGCAAATATTCCCGGTAGTTTTCTTTTACCGAATGCTGGATTACTATTACTCCCTCTTTATCTACAACCCGATATCTGCTCAAACATGCCAATATAATGTTCAGCCAATTCCGATTGTACGGTGGATCGGCAAAAACAATATCCATGCAGTAATTTTTCCCGGCCAAATTTCTTAACCCTGCTTCCACATCAACATTGATTACCGTGCACTTTTGATTCAAAGACAGGGCCTGTATATTTTTCCTGATAACGCCGGATAGTTTCCTGCTTTTTTCCATCAGAAATACATGACATGCGTCCCGGCTGGCGGCCTCCAGACCGACACTGCCTGAACCGGAAAAAAGATCCAAAAAGTTTTTGCCGGCTACAGGCGGCAATAAATTAAAGAGCGCTTGTCTTAAAAAATCAGACGTTGGCCTCTCTTTGACACCCTTGGGAAAAAATAACGTCCTGCCTTTAAAATCACCTCCAGTAATGCGCATATTCTCTCACTGCTTTTTCAGCAATTGCTTTAATATATTAAATAATATTTGCTTTTTTTTCTTTGGCTTTATGGTGCTTTTGCTGACTGAATTTAAACATCCACCAAATGGGACCGGAAATTGCGTAACCGGTCATCGCTACAAATGCCGAAATTACAGGTATTGTCGCCACGATTATCAGCACCAGAACCAATAAGAAAAAAGTAATGAAAGGTTTGCGCGCAAAAAGCTTCAAATCCTTGAAACTGTAATACTTGATATTACTGACCATAAGAATAGAAAGTACGGGGACAAAAATCAGCATGGAAGGATCATGAAATTTTCCTTCTATTCCGGCATAGTCAAAAAAGAGAACTGTCGTGGCCACAACAGAAGCCGCCGCCGGAATGGGCAAACCGTTGAAAACTTTGCTTTCAATTATGCCAATCTGTATATTGTAACGGGCTAAACGCAACGCGCCGCAAAGCACAAACAAAAAAGCGGCAATCCATCCCCCTTTTCCGTAAAAAGACAACGCCCAATTATAAGCAAGAAAAGCCGGGGCCACACCAAAAGCAATAACGTCGGACAGCGAATCATACTCCGCCCCGAACTTGCTCGCCGTGTTGGTAAAACGGGCAATGCGACCGTCCAAACCGTCAAAAACGGCGGCAGCTAAAATAGCCACTGCGGCAACAACAAAGTTTTCTTTCAACGAAGCAACAATAGAATAAAAGCCGGCAAAAAGTCCTGCGGTAGTAATAAGATTAGGCAAGACATAAATGCCTTTTTTAATCCGAATATTTTTTAGAGAAGATTCTTTATTCATGACAAATAACCAAGAGGCGACTGTCCTGCTTTGACTTTGTCCTGCAGTTTTACTTTAATCATAGAATCGCTCGGCAAATAAACATCGAGACGCGAACCAAAGCAAATAATTCCAATACGTTCTCCTTTTTTAATCGTCATACCAACATTCACCCAGGAAACAATACGACGAGCAATAAGCCCTGCTATTTGCACCACCCAAACTACGCGACCGTCTTCGGTGCGAATCATAACTTCATTTCGCTCATTATCCTCGGATGCCTTGTCTAGATTGGCAGCAATAAACTTTCCCTCATGGTAGTTTACTGCCTCAATTTTCCCGCTGTAAGGAGCACGATTAACGTGCACGTTAAAGATATTCATAAAAATACTTATCTTCTTGAATTTACCGGATATAATGCCGCTCAATTCAACATCTTCCACTTTTATCACCTTACCGTCCGCTGGCGAAATTACGACTTTTTCCTTCTCTTCAAAATATCTTTCCGGATTACGAAAAAAACAAACAACAAAAACCGTAATCAGGAAAAGCAGGATTGTCAGCCAGGCAATACCCAAAAAAGCCATAAAAACAGTAATAATAATTGAAAAAATAATGAAAGGATATCCTTCGTGGGCAATGATGCTTTCGTGCTTCATATATTTTTTATATCTTTCCTTCAAAAGTGGAGTTTTTTGATATATTAATTGGTTACACTTGTCAATAAATCTTTGAAGTTGCAAAAGATTTAAACTTTTTTATTAGAAACACTTTCACAATAAATTCAGTCTGTATTTTTTGCCCCGCTTTTCACTACAATAAAAAATATTAATTTTATCTGCAGGCAAAATTTACCTTCTTACGACCTTTTTATAAGTGATACAAAAAATAAATCATTATTTATCAATGATAATTTTGTTGGCGGTAAAAAAATGTTCGCGGAAGCAAAATCTTAACCGGAAACAACGCCGCTGAAAATGGCCGTTTTTATTATTCTGTTATTATACAATGAAATCCTCTGCCGTTGACTCTTTCCTGTCTAATCTATATAATATCCCCATATAGATTTTCTGGTTTCCCGCCTATGAGCAAAATAAAGTTTCCCGTTATTTACGGAATATTTTTCGGCATTGTTTTTCTGATACTTCTAATCATAAGAACTGAACTTTTTGTCAAAGACACCGTGCCCGTGGCTTCTATAAAAAAAACGACCATTGAACGCCCCGCGGAAAGCTGGATGAATATATATCAGAAAGACAAAAAAATAGGCGTCATCCACCGCCAATTCATTATCCTGGAAACAGGAAAGATGCAGACTCAGGAAAATGTGACGATGCAGCTTGCCACTCTGGGAGCCACCCAGGTACTTCACCTGAAAACGGAAACAGAACTTAACCCCGATATGAGTTTCTCATCTTTCAATTTTGAACTAAATTCCAGCCTGTTCAGTTTTAAAGCTCGTGGTTACGTAACCGATGACAAGCTTATTCTGTTTACAGGACAGCCATCTTCTCAGCAAAAAAGCGAAATACCGCTGAAAGATATTCCATATATAAGCGGCAATATATACGAGGCAGCTTTTATTGTCGGTCTCGAAATGGACGCCTCGCGTGATTTTACCATCTTTGATCCTTCCACAAGCGGCATGCGCAAAATCAAAGTAAGCCGTGAGAGTGACGAAATAATTCCCATCATGGGCAAACGCATTTTAACACGGAAATTCTGCGCCGATTTCATGGGAGCAAAAAACTGCGCCTGGCTCAATAATGATGGAGAGGTTCTGAAGGAAACCGGCCTTCTGGGACTTTCCATGGAAAAAGTCAGTCCGCAAAAAGCCGCTGAAGATATGCCCGTGGTGGCCGATGTTGATTTCGCGCAGCTTGCCTCGCTGAAATCCAACATAAAAATAAACGAACCGGAAAAATTAAGCGAGATAAAAATAAAAATCGACGGGATTCGCGATACGCCTTTATTTTTGAACGGAGGGCGTCAGGTATTCGCCCAAAAGATTCTAACCATAACAAAAGAAAACCTCTTTGAAAAAGTTACTCATAATTTTGACATTCAGGAAAATAATCGCCGGTATCTGGAGCCGACGCCTCTGGTGCAATCCGACCACGAGCAAATTAAATCACAGGCGCGAAAAATTGTGCGCCCGTCCGACAGCCATCTTCAAAAAACAGAAAAAATTGTCCGATGGGTGTACGCGAATATCAAAAAAACTCCTGTACTATCTGTACCCAACGCTCTGGAGGTGCTCAATAATAAAATGGGAGATTGCAACGAACACGCGGTTCTGACCGCGGCGTTACTGCGTGCCGCCGGTGTTCCCGCGCAAATCGAAGCGGGATTATTTTATCAAAATGGGCGCTTTTATTATCATGCCTGGAACCTTGCCTACGCGGGAAATTGGATTACCGTTGACTCCGTTTTTAGTCAGATACCGGCTGACGTAACCCATATTCGCCTGACCCGCGGTGAAGGTGGCGTTCATCTCAATTTGCTCGGAGTAATGGGAAAAATAAAACTGGAGGTTCTATCCGCAAAATATGATTGACCTGATAAATCTTACCAAAGACTTCGGCACAACTGTTGCCGTAAATAATCTCTCTTTGCATGTTTCTCCTGGCGAAATTTACGGATTTATCGGCCCGAACGGTGCGGGGAAGACAACCACCATCCGCATGATGGCTGGTATTGTTGAACCTTCGTCCGGTAAAATTATAATTGACGGCATGGACATGAAAGAAAACCCGGTAGCCGTCAAAAAAATTATTGGAATTGTTCCGGACAGGCCATTTCTTTACGAAAAGCTTACCGGAGCTGAGTTTCTGAAATTTATCGCCGATATCTACGAAGTTGACGCGAAAACTGTGCGCCAGCGGTCAGACGATCTGTTGCGCCAATTCGCCCTTTGGGATTGGGCCAATGAAATTATCGAAGCCTACTCACACGGCATGAAACAAAGATTAATTATTGCCGCCGCGCTGATGCACGATCCGAAAGTCCTTGTTGTTGATGAGCCTATGGTCGGGCTTGATCCCTCAGCCGTGCGCATGGTGAAAGATATATTCAAAGACCTGGCGGTAAAAAATGTCGCGATTTTTATTTCCACTCATACATTAAGCATTGCCGAGGATTTGTGCGATAGAATTGGCGTTATCCATAAAGGGAACCTTGTGGCACAGGGAACCATGGATGAATTAAATTCAGCAGCGCAAACACAAAAAGCAAAACTGGAAGAAGTATTTCTGGCCCTTGTTAACGAAGCATAAAAATATGAAAAATGTTCTGCCATTATTATTAAAACCGCGGATGCTTTCCAGCAGTATCGGCATCAGGCCTGGGAAAAAAGGCAATAACTGGTGGCGAATTTTTATGTTCGCTATAATAGGCCTTATTTTCTGGATTGGCGCTTTTGTTATTTTTTCCCGTGTTCTTAACTATTTTAACAGCGTGGAAGATTTCGGCGATATTCTCGCCATGAAACTTCTCTCCATGATGGTAATAACATTTTTCGCGCTGTTGCTTTTCAGCAACATCATCAACAGCCTTTCGCACTTGTATTTAAGCCGGGACTTGCCCCTGCTTCATTCATTGCCGGTTTCATCCGGAGATATTTTTCTTTCGAGATGGATAAGCGGCGCGTTTGATTCCTCGTGGATGGTTATTTTATTCAGCATGCCTGTTTTTTTATCCTACGGTATTATTTATTCTGCTGGTGCCGGATTTTATCTGATTGCGGTGTGCGCAACTATTATTTTATGCACTATGGCGGCAGGAATAAGCAGCATCCTCGTGATGCTGGGAGCGGCAATTCTACCGGCGGGGAAAATACGCGTTTTTTTTGTCGTGATGGGTGTCGCTCTGGCGATATTACTTGTTCTCTTTTTGCGAATGATCAGGCCGGAGCAATTGGTCAACCCGGAAACGTTTGCTTCCGTTGTCAAGTACTTAAACACAATGCAGGCGCTTGATTCTCCATTCCTGCCTACTACATGGATAACGGATACAATAAGTTTTGCACTTAAAGGCCGGTGGAAATCAACGCTCTTCAATCTCTCGCTTTCCGCGAGCTTCGCTTTTACCTTGTTTTTTATCAACGAATCCGTTGCCGGGGTTTTATATTTTCGCGGTTTTTCCCGCGCGCAGACAACAGCCAAAAGGCTTTTCGCGCCGCTTACTTTTCGCGGCCGCAATTGGGACAGTTTGTTAAATTTCCTTAATCGCCCGGCAAAAGCTTTTGCCATCAAAGAATTAAGAAGCTTCTTCCGTGATTCCACGCAATGGCCGCAGCTCTTTTTGATTTGCGCTTTGATTGTGATTTATCTTTACAATTTCTCCGTTTTGCCCCTGGATAAATCGCCGATTAAAACTATATACCTGCAAAACGTTTTTTCCTTCTTGAATATGGGGCTTGCCGCTTTTGTTCTTTCCGCCATTGCCGCTCGTTTTGTGTTTCCCGCGGTTAGCATGGAAAGCGAAGCTTTTTGGATAATCCTGGCCGCTCCAGTATCAATTAAAACCTTTTTGCGGATTAAATTTTTTCTCTATTACATACCTTTGTTGATTATTTCCGAAATTTTGATTATCGTATCAAACATCTTGCTTGATGTAACCTTTTTCATCATGTTTTTATCGATAATAACCATGTTTTGTCTTGTTCCCGCGGTTGTCGCGCTGGCCGTAGGGCTGGGAGCCCGCTATCCTGATTTTAAATCGGAAAATCCCGCTCTCGTGGCAACAAGCTTTGGCGGACTTTTATTTATGCTTTGTGCTTTCGGCCTGATCGCTGCGGTAATCATTCTGGAAGCCGGCCCCCTCTACTACGCTTTTATGACCCATGTTCTCGGCAGAAACCTCTCCTTCACCCAGATTTTCTGGCTGATTATTTCTTTTTCCACGGCTTTTATCATTTGTGTTTTCGCGATTTTTTTCCCCATGCGCCTGGGCGAAAAATACTTAAAAAAGTTTTAATTGTTTGCCGGAAAAATTAATCCCCTTAATTCTCTATCACTTCCTTCGCTCGTCTATATTTTGAAAATTGTCTTGATTTTACCTGCCGGATAAGCTAAACATGCGCACACTCAAGTGAATTCGCTTTTTTAAAGATATTCTGAAAGGAGCTTTCATGGCAAAATATGAATCCAAATCCCTGAGAAATTTAGCGATAGTCGGTCACGGAGGAACGGGAAAAACATCGCTTTGCGAATCTTTCTTATTCATCTCGGGGAAAAATGAACGTTTGGGAAGGGTAGATGACGGAACGTCGACCATGGACTACGAACCGGAAGAACAAAAAAGACGTATATCGATAAGTTCTTCGATAAATTTTGTCGAATGGAATAAATACAAAATAAACATCATTGATACCCCCGGTGATTCCAATTTCACCTATGATATAAAATGTTCCATGAGCGTTGTGGAAAATGCTCTTGTGGTCATTGACGCGGTGGGCGGCGTTGAATTTCAAACACAAAAAGTATGGGAGTATGCCGATGGATTTAATCTCCCGCGGATTGTTTTCATCAACAGACTGGACCGTGAACGCGCCGATTTTTCTGCCGCGCTCGCTAGTATTAAAAACAAATTCAGCAAAAAAGTTACGCCCGTTTGTTTGCCCATCGGGAAAGAAGACAAATTTAACGGCATTGTCGACCTGATTTCTTCCAAAGCCTATTTGTTCAGCGACAATAAAGGAGCGGGAAAGGCCACGGATATTCCCGCGGACATGGCTGATGAAGCAAAAAATATGCGCAACGCGATGGTCGAAGATATCGCCGAAACTGATGACGATTTAATGAATAAATATCTGGAAGCGGGAGAATTAACCGCGGAGGAAATTAAACAGGGCCTGCGTAAAGGCGTGACTTCGGGCAATCTGATTCCTGTAGTCTGCGGCTCCGCAATAAAAGGCATCGGCATATCCCTGTTGCTTGATTTAATTGTTGATTCCATGGCTTCCCCTGTTGATCGCGGCGCGATCAAAGGGAAAAAGCCCGGCGGCGACGCGGCTGCAGAAAGAAAAACTTCGGAAGACGAACCTTTTTCCGCGATTGTCTTTAAAACCATTGCTGATCCCTACGCCGGCCGCCTTACGCTTTTCCGTGTCTATTCCGGCAAACTTAATCCCGATTCCAGTATTTACAATTCCACAAAAAAAATTTCCGAAAAATTCGGCAACATTTTTTTTCTTGAAGGCAAAAATCAAAAACCGGCGGAAGTGCTGATTCCCGGAGACATTGCGGGTGTAGCCAAATTAAAAGAAACAGTCACGGGAGATACTTTATGCAATGAAAAAGCTCCCATAATTTTCGAAAAAGTGGAAGTACCTTCGCCAATCATGTCTTTCGCCATCGAACCGAAATCACGCGGTGACGAAGAAAAAATCGCTTCATCACTTCACCGCCTTACAGAAGAAGACCCAACAATCGTATTTTCTCGCGATCTCCAGACAAAAGAAATGATTCTCTCCGGCATGGGGCAGGTGCACATTGAAGTTAACATTGAAAAGATGAAAAGAAAATTCGGCGTCGAGGTAAATCTTCATACCCCTAAAGTTCCATACAAGGAAACAATCAAAGGAAAAACAAACGTCCAGGGAAAATATAAAAAGCAATCCGGCGGACGCGGTCAGTTCGGCGACTGCTGGATCGATATTGAACCTGTCTCTTATACACATCTCCGAGCCCACGAGACTCCTGAGCATCTCGTATGCCGTCTTCTGCTTGAAAAAAAAAAAACATGATACCCCTTTCACACTACCTATCACACAACCTCCACTCCACACATAGTCC
>ERZ1026810.481-NODE-481-length-23200-cov-6.488710_pt1 | contig 23200 bp, 25 predicted proteins | sample MGYA00520872_ERZ1026810 | MGnify/ENA primary metagenome ERZ1026810 (study PRJEB33270, sample SAMEA104284477) | anaerobic digester metagenome | biome: Anaerobic digester microbiome; feature: mesophilic sludge digester; material: Anaerobic digester biomass | place... | reverse complement strand
CCCGGGATCGACACAGGGTAGATCGTCGGCAGCGTCAGATGTGTATAAGAGACAGGTGTCCGCCTGTGGCGGAGGATATCTGTTCACCGAGAGGCTGCTTAAAGAGCCTCTCATCGCCGCCACACCAGGATCCGCCTTTGGGCCGAGTGGCGAGGATTACGTCTGCCTCTCCTATGCCACCAGCCAAAAAAGGATCCTTGAGGCTCTGGAGAGGATAGAGAAGAATATTATGTGAGGTCGGGCATAATTTCACTTCTCCACGATTGAGACCTCATCTTTCTTGGCTCCTCGCTATTTGGTGTGGGTTCGTGCGCTAGTCACAGGAATTCGACATTTTTTCATGATCCTCTGTGCGCTCTGTGACTCTGCGGTTTTATTCCGTATTCCGTAAACCACCAGGGTTAATTATCCCGCTACCCACTCGATACAGCGAAGAGCCTCTTTCTTTTTTGTCTTTGCTTATCAATTCACATCTTTGTATCCAAGTTCCATTCGCGTCTCCACTTTTGTATCATTGACTATTCTGTCTCATTGACTACCTGCAATGCTATCTCATTCCTGCGGTAGAAGGGCGGCGTCCAGGGATCGTTATACTGCATCAATAAAGGCTCTCCTTTGGTCAGGATCCCCCTTTCCTCAAGGGTCTTATTCAATCGCTCCAGATTATCTCTATAACTGCCTTCATTCATGTAGCCAGAGAACCTGATGGTTGCAAGGGTTCGGGGCTCGATCAGCTGGATTTCGACATTGCTTGATGTGGGCCGGGGGATGGTCTGAATATCGAAGCGCTCCGGCATAATAAAAGCCATGGACAGGCCTTTTTCGGTACTGGTTGTGACCACCGGTGCAGTCATCTCGATCTTCTCCCCTTTCTCGTTCTCTCCGGAGATGTATCTGAACAATGGGCTGAAGGCACCATTCTCATCCTCCACTCCTCAGCTACCGCCAGGTGATTGCGGAGCAATCCATTATCCATGCAGTCAAGATGGGAGATGGCCAGACAAATGCGGGGATTTTTGACCAGAATACCACGATTATACAACTTTTGCCTCCGGTAATCGCCGCCCAAGGGGGTCCAGTTCATCCATAGGCGCGCTCATATTGGAGTACGAATTGCAGTTGGCACCCAGCCCGGATCGTCCACAAAAGAAGCTATTTAATCCAGGCGGATAAATAGAGACATTAGATATGTTAGAGCAGATGATTTCCCGCCCAAGGAAGGAAGATGATAAAGGCAGAGGTCTCACCGCTGAGCAGCGCAGGCATCTGGAGAAGAGCCTGAAAGAGAACGATGAGTTAATGAAATGCCTGGCCAGATTGTGAGGTCAGGTCTCCAGCGTGTTTTCTCGGAGCCGTCTCTCGATTTCATCGAGCATGCAATTGTATTCAGCTATTTTGCAGAGAGCCCCGCATATCTTTTCTTTGCTAGTAGACAAGCGAAGGCCGTTCATCCTTAGAATGTTGTCTGCAAGCTGAAATCCAGTCTTCTTCTGGCCATCGTTAAAGGGATGAAGGGCTATTAGATGAAGAGCAAGAGCGGCCTTCTTGAAGTGATCGGGCTCATCATTGATCATGGAGACGAGATAATCAATGGTGCCCTGGCAAAGGATGCCTGGCAAGCCTCCATAGCGCTGGATGATGGTGTCATGGATCTCGATGATCATCTTTGCAGTTAATTCGACCATTGGACTGGACTTCCCTCGGGCAGGGAACAATTTCACTGACCGAGGAGATATTGGTTTCGATCCGCGTTCCGGATAAAGAAAAACTGTGGACCGGAGCTTCAGGAGTACATAGCCTGGTGGCCCCGCCCACCCACAGGAGTGCGCGTGCGCATGATGGAGGGCGGGCGTGTGACTGGAGGATAGCGGCACTGTCTCGTGCATGAAGTAAATTTGGATTGAGAGGATGGCGGCGTGGTCGGGCCTAGCTAGAGGAGGAAAATTGCCTTCTGTCAGAGATGGCCGATGGCCTGCTGCTCGCGAGTGCCTGGGCTCTGGTCTTAGATCTAGGAAATCTATTTTAGAAGCCAAGCATATCAATAGGATCGTGGTGAGATCAATGGAGGTTCTTGTCAAGAAAGGCAGTATAATTGAGCTTCCTAACTCCTTTATGGTTGAGTTGGGTCTAAGCGAAGGCAAGAAAGTGTTTCTGAACGTAAAGGATGGAGAAATTCTCATCAAACCGGCCAAAGACATTGCAAAAAGGCTGGCAGGTTCAATCGCACTGGATGATGTTGATCTTATTGATGAGATTGTGGAATCCGAGGATTGGCTGTGATAAATTCTCTTGAAGCACTGCCTAGATCTTCCGATGTATTTATCGACGCCAATATATTTTTATATCATATAATGAGGCGCCCTAAATGGTTCCTGCCATGCCACGAATTTTTTATGGCAATTGAATCAGGTGCGTATAATGGATTCACTTCAACACTTGTGCTCAATGAAGTGCTCCATAAACTAATGCTTGCCGAAGCCACGCATACCTATGGTCTGCACTCAGAATATGATGCTGCGAATGCATTAAAGCGAGATCCTACCAATCCCTTATTTCCTGGAAATCTTTTTTTAGAGGCAGAGACATGTTAATGCTTTGGTGAGATAGATGGAGGTTCTTGTTAAGAAAGGCGGGATAATTGAGCTTCCGAGTTCAATATTATCTGAGATTAACCTTTGTGAAGGCAAACGAGTAGCTCTGAGCGTGAAAGGCGGAGAATTGCTCATCAAGCCGATCAAGAGTCTTACTGATCAACTTATTGGCTCAATCAAATTAGATGACCAAAAACTTATAGAAGAGATAATCGAATCCGAGGATTAGCTGTGATTAGCTCTCTGGATTCGCTTGCGCCCCAATCCAATATATTTATAGATACGAACATATTTTTGTATGGTGCACTGGACTATACAAAATACCGAGCTACATGTCGTGCGTTCCTGCAAAATATTGAATCCGGCACCTATTTTGCAGCCACTTCTGCCCTAGTCTTAAACGAGATCATCCACAAGCTCATTCTAGCCGAGACTACAAAGACATATCATCTGCGAAGTGAGAGCGAAGCCAGGAAACTAATAGAAGACAAGCCGGAAACGATCTCAAGCCTTGCGAGGGTCTGGAAGACCTACGCTGTAATTAGAGCATATCCTTTGGTCATCCACAGCATCGACAAGGCTACAATGGATATGGCAACAGATCTTTCGAGCAGATATGGGCTCTTCATATCAGATGCATCTCACCTGGCTGTCATGAAGATGAACGGCATTTCCAATATAGCTACTAATGACAACGATTTTCAGCTAGCAGAAGACATTAGCATATACAAACCATAAGTGAGCAGGACGGGAAATATCATAGCCCATTTCTCTTTCGATTCTTGTGCCATCCCTATCCAGCCGTTTCCCCAAATAATGGCATCTGCCCGTATCCTCCCTCGCTTGCGGGTGCGGACGCGTGGCTGGTGGATGATGGCAGCAGAGCTGGAAGGACCGCAAGTAGATTATGTGTAGTCGGGCTCGCAGCTTTCTGCAATTTCTGAGATGAACTCCTGTCTCATGTAACGAATTCTGTTTCCGATCTGCTCGACTTCCTTCTTCAATTCCAGGTAAGGAATAAATCGGCAGATTTTCGGGAGGGGAGGCTTTAGCCTGGCAAATGCAGGCCTGTTAATCTCGTAGAACACCTTTTCTCTCCGCTCATCAGGCGCGACAATGAACAGATCGAGTTTGAGATTGGGCTGCATGCTCACCAGGTCCGCCATCCTCAATAAGCCCGAATAAATTGTTGTTGTGTGCTCCACCTCGAAAGCTGCGACTATTGCCTCGCCCTGAAGCCAGAGAACATCAATCAATTCAATCGTCTTATTTTTAAAGAATACCCTGCAGCAAGCTGCGGGATATTCTTTAAAAATAAAAATATAAAAATCTGGAAAAATATTCCTATTTAGCTTTTCGCTCCTTCATCGCTTCTACAAACGCCAGGAACGGCGGAGATGGCTTGCCCGGCCGGGACTTCATCTCCGGGTGGAACTGAGAGCCGAAGAAGAATGGATGCTCTGGAATCTCACAGATCTCCATCAGATCACCGTTCCTGCCGGAGAAGATCATCCCTTTCTCCTCGATGGGTTTGATATAAGCGGGATTGACCTCATATCTGTGCCTGTGCCTCTCCACGATATTGGTTTTGCCGTAGATCTGGTGCGCCAGGCTGCCCTCCAACAGGTGAGCGGGATAATTTCCCAGCCGCATGGTTGCCCCCATCTGCCTGATCTTCTCCTGCTCGGGCAAAATAGCAATCACCGGATGGGGGGTCTCTCCAAACTCAGTGCTTCCCGCCTCTTCCAGGCCGCAGACGTTCCGGGCATATTCGATCACCGCCAGCTGCATTCCAAAGCAGATACCCAAATAGGGAACCTTCATCTCCCGGGCATACTGCACCGCCTTGATTTTGCCCTCCGTACCCCGGGAGCCAAAGCCACCCGGCACCAGAATGCCGTCCGCCTCCCGCAGGATGAGGTCAGATGATCCGTGCTCCAGATCCTCAGCATCGATCCAGACGATCTCCGGCCGGACGCCGGCTTCAATCCCCGCATGCTTCAGAGACTCCCGAATGGAGAGGTAGGCATCCTCCATGGGATCGGCGCACTGCTGACCCACGGTGTACTTGCCCACGATCGCCACCTTCACCGATCCTGATACCTCTTCCATCTTCGCTACAAACTGGTCCCAGTCCTTCTTCTCCTCCAGAGGAAAGAGCCTCATCTCCTTCATTATGTACTTGGCAATGCCCTCGGCTTCCATCTGCAGGGGCACCTTGTAGATGTCATCAGAGTTGTGGGCGCTGATCACTGCCTCTGCAGGCACATCGCAGAACTGGGCGATCTTGTGCTTGGTCTCTGGGAGCAGGGGATTCTCACATCGAACCACGATCATGTCCGGCTGCAGACCCAGCTCCCTCATCACCTTCACGCTATGCTGGGTGGGCTTGGTCTTCTGCTCTCCATCGGTGGTGGAGGGGGCCAGGGTTACGTGGACGAAGAATATGTTTCCCGACTCCTCGTACTTGAGCTGGCGCATAGCCTCCAGGAAGGGCATGGACTCGATGTCGCCCACTGTGCCCCCCACCTCGACCAGACATATCTCGCAGCCCCCGTCTCGGGAGACCTGACGGATGCGCTTCTTAATCTCCTCGGTGATGTGGGGGATGATCTGCACCGTCTTGCCCAGATACTCACCTCGCCGTTCCTTCTCAATCACTGTGCTGTAGACCTTGCCGGTGGTGATGTTGTGGTCTCGGGTCAGCTCGACATCAAGGAATCGCTCATAGTTCCCCAGGTCTAGGTCCACCTCTCCCCCATCCTTGAGAACATAGACCTCTCCATGCTGAAAGGGGCTCATGAGGCCAGCATCGATATTGATGTAGGGATCGATCTTTATGGCCGTGACCTTATAGCCCCTGTTCATGAGCAGCCTGCCGATGGAAGCCGCGGTTATGCCTTTCCCAAGGCCGCTCATAACCCCGCCAGTGACCACGATATATCTCATTTTTTACGCCTTCAGGAGCGTAGCCGCTCCGTATATGATAAGGGTGACGATCAGAATCGACGACACTAATGCTCCGGGAAACTCGGGAATGCTCTCGGTGATGAAGGTCAGAACCAATGCGCTAACCAGGCCCAAGAATATGACTGCGGGAATGACCTGCATCGCTCCGATCGCTCGCAAGCCGTCCTCATCCTCAACTGCTTCTCCCGCCTCCTCTTCAGAACGAATCTGATCGGATTCGAACTGCTCTGTGGAATTCTCTTCCCTTTCGACCGATCCGAGTGGCTCCCTTACCCCTGGTCTGAAGCGGTTCTCAGGGTCCTGTGCTGCCTCGTCTCTCTGAAACCGCCGGTCCTCTCGGGGGGTCTTAAAAGGATCAAACTCTCCATTTGAGCCCTGCGTTTGGCTGGTCAGGGGATCGATGGGGCGGTCGATCCGATCGCGATCAGGATAATCATCCCCACCAAAATAATCATCGGCTTCTCTGGAGTATTCATTATCCCTCACCGGGCCATTGCGCTCTTTACTGTGATTATCTCCGTCCGTCTCCGAGAGATCCTCAATCCTGCGAAAACGGCGGGCAGATCGATATCTCTCTAGATCCTGATCCTTTGAGAACGATATATTCCGGCTCTCCCTCTCATCCTCTTCATCGCGTCCATCCTTCGCCGGGACGAATTCCGTATCCAGATCCTCGGAGGACTCGTATGGACTGCGATCCTCATCCTCCCCGCCATCATCCATGCCCTCGGGATCAATTATCTCTGGATCAATCCCATCGGCGCCGATCTCATCCTCGTCAGGATTCCTTTCCTCTTCCCGGTAATCCTCAGTCTGCGCCTCCTCTGCCGGGGCGATATCCCGGATCCAGGCTCGAGAGGGGACCCTGCCCAACCTATCTGATGGGCCCTGGCGGCCGAGACCTTCGGACTGGATGCCGGGGAGCTGATCTGACTTGGAGACTATGGAGTCCCGCAGGATGGTTATGGGAACCCGGCTATCGCCAATGCTGCTCTTCAGGATTATCTCTCCATCCAGCCGGTCTGTATCGTCGGGCATTCGGGCGAAGATCGGTATGATCTGCTTTCCATCCACGTAGTCATCCGATCTTCTGAAGCGAACCGCCTTGAAGACGGGATCGCTGGCCTGAAGCGAGACATCTGAAGGCTCTCCATCGTTGATGACCACGAGGTTGAAGAGGGTCTCCTCGCCAGGAAGAAGATGGAGGACGATGGGTGTCTTGGTATCGCTTCCCTCGTTGATGCGAACAATATGATCCAATCCCAAAACCCCTCACTCGCTATTGTTACATAATATTGTATAAATATTTCGCCTGTGAATCCCAAGCCCCTTCTCTGCCCCCATCCACCATTTTGGGGCTCTTAGCGCGGATTCGGCCAGGCGTCCATCTGGTCAATCTAGAATATGATCATTCTCGAAGCTCTGGGGGCAGCATATTTGGAATCCCGTCCTCAATGGGATAGATCTCATTGCAAGCACGACAGCAGAGCTTGCCGGCTAATATCTCCGACTCGTTCTCTTCGAATACCTCCAGTATCAGGTCTCCTTTGCACATAGGGCAAGCCAGAATATCGAGAAGATCGCGTTTCATCGCTGGCAACAGCTGTTCTTATAAAGTATAAATCTTTGTCTCACATCCGAAGCATCCGGTCCTGGAGACCTGACATGATGGGAATGGACCTATTTTTCCCCTGCTGTCACTCCAATAAAATGGAGGCATTCTTCCAGAGTATGGCCTCCTTCTCTCCCTCTGATAGATCAAGCCTCTGGATTATCTCCACTGCTCTGCCCGGAATCTCCCAGGGATAGTCGCTGCCGAATATCACCCGATCCGCCCCAATATCCTGGATCAGATCCGCCATATTCATTTCATCCAGATAAAAGGAGACATAAGCGGTATCAAAATAGACATTTCCTCCAGCGGGGAGAAGATGCTTTCTCGACTCATCCCACATTCGCATCCCGCCCAGATGGGCCAGCAAGAGCTTGAGCTCGGGATAGCACTGCACGACTCTAGCAAAGCGCTCCGGCGTCCCGAAGACCTCTTCCCTCTCCAGAGGATCCCGGCCCGTGTGAGTGACTAGCATCATCTCTCTTTTGATCAATGCCTCGTAAAGCCTCTCGCAGCACTGATCATCGGGATAGAACTCCTGCAGCAGAGGCATTATCTTGACCCCCCGCACGCCGCAACCAGCCAGCCGGTCCAGCTCCGCCTCCAGGTTCTCCATAAACGGATGGATGGCTCCAAAGGGGATCAGGCCCTCATCTGATACTGACAGGATCCAGTCGTTGAGGCTGGAGACGTCCTCTCTGCCTTTGGCCAGGGGGAGGAGGACCGATCTCGCGATCCCGGAACGGCTCATGTGCCCCAAGAGGTCCTGGGGCGCTCCGCTTCCCGGCACCTCTACCTTCAGCTTTCTTCTGGCCGCGGGAAGGATCTTGGCTGCCACTGGCGGAGGATAGATGTGGGCATGAAAGTCGATGATCATTCAGATGATCCCCATCTCCGTCAGCCTATCCGGCAGATAGGTCTTGGTTACAAAGTCCAGCCCCTTTCCAGCAAAAGCCTGCTGCTCGGCCTTCTTCTTGAGGTCTATCTGCAAGTGGATCTGCTTTTCCCAGTAGGGATTGGCAAACCTCGGATCAGAAAGCTCGCTCTTCAGGGCCTGAAGATCTCTGTCCGTAAGCTTGTCCGTGGATAGGTTATAATCCACGATATCGCTGGGCTGCACTCCCAGGAAGCGGGCCTTGGGCGTTACCAGATGATCGGAGAGGTGGGCGCTCTTGATCGCTCCATAGGCTATGCTGGCGAAGATGCGATAGGACCAGGGATCGCCATCGGTGAAGACTACAACCGGGAGGTTCAGCTCCGTGTTCAGCCTCTTTATGATCCGCCGGGTGGACCTGGCAGGCTGGCCTTTGATGTGCACCAGGATGGCATTATACTCCTCATCAAAGCCGTTTTCTATCAGCCGGGCGTACATTCCGCCGGTCTCAATGGCCATGACCATCCGGGCATCATGGTTGATGAACTCGATGTTATCCACGTTGAAGGGTATCTGATAGCCAGCCTCGCCAACGTCCTCCTGGCAGTGCATCTCTTTCTCCCCTCGGCGAGTCTGCTCTTTCAGGCGAAGCGGCCCGAAGACAGCCGCTCCGTCCTCCTCCGGACGGACGTGAAAGTCCTCCCGGTGCAGATCGGTTACAATCTCCAGGTCCTCGATCAGCCGGTCGCTCTCTGCCTGCTCATGGAACTTGGCTATATCCCAGTTCTCGGAGATGTAATAGATCTCTCTTAATGTCGAGCCCCGATTGTTCTTGAGATGCTCATCTATCAGCAGCTCTGTCAGGTGGACGGTTTTAAGAAGGGTCTTTGCTCCCCGAACCGTCTTGACGCTGCGCATCGTCTCCTGGTCTCCGTAGATCCAGACATCGTCTTTAGTGGAGAACTCGATATTTCCCTTGGTCCGGGAGGGCAGAGATATATGAGGTACAACTCCCCGCTGAAACTGGCCATAGAGCGAATCGGCCAGACGGAGAAGGTTCTCTTCTGCCTTTTTCGACCGGGAATCCCTCAACGCTCTCTCCGAACTCTTCCTGTCATCTGATCCTGCCATGCCCTCACTCCAATCGCTGGGATCCTGTCATCTATCAGATCTCCCTATCAGATCGCTCTGGCGCCGGTGACGATCTCCGGGTCCAGACCCTCTACCACCGGCTTAGCTGGCCCGTTGCTATTCGCCCCGATCTGGTAGCTGATAATGGCCTTCTGGCCCGGGCCTACAGAGAGCTTCCAGTGGTGGTCGTATCCATCCCCCAGAGAAATTACCTTGGCAGGGGGACTGATCGCCTCCGCCTTCTCCCCCAAAAGCTCATGCAGCTTGAAGGATCTTACAAGGTCGCTGTGGTTCTCAACCACCAGCCGGACCGAGATCCGGCCGTCCTGCTGTTCGCTCTCCCTGTAAACCAGAAGGTTGCCCATGATCTTGGCCACCACCGGTCCTATGTCCGGCTCGGGGCGGTCCAGGACATCGGAGAGCTTCTTTGCTATCCGGGGAAGGATCTTTCTGATGATCTCCTCCTTCTCCCGTCTCTCGGATAGCAGGCTCTGCCTGCTCAGGTAGCGGCGCAGCTTTCGAGCCACCTCCTTGAGCCCCAGGTCGATCTCAACGAGAATCTCCGGCATATCGGCCACCGCATCCTTACTCTCCGAGGTGAAGGGGATATTGGTGGAGGCGATGTGCACCAGCAGCACTGCCGGACCGACGGGAATGCCGCTTCCTGCGGACTGGCTCAGAGAATAGTTCTTCCAGGAGACTGACTCCACAGCATGAGTTATGGCGCAGGCTCCTTGCTGGTAGACCAGGGGGACTCGATTGGCGAATCGGAGTATCTCTATGCGGCCTTCTCGGGCCAGCTCACCGCCATAGCCCAGTCCCACCTCAACCAGGAAGGGATTGCCTGAGTAGACGGATACCGGCCTGGTGGTGGTGGCGATGAAGTCCAGCCGGAACTCCTTCTCCAGCCCCGCCCGGATCAGCTCCTCGCCGATGGGAGACAAGCAGTCCACTGGAGGCGACTTAACCCGGATCTGTTTGAAGGCCAAAAGCAAGCGCACCGCCTCATCGTGGTCCAGGCTTGCAGGAGGAGCTTCAGGGTCCAGATCCGCTTTTTTGCACAGCTCCTGGGCGGAGATCGTTCCGATGGAGGAGAAGGTCTCCTTAAGAAATACCCGGAGCTTCTTCTTGTCGGTATAGCGCAAGAGCTTGATCAGCTCCCCGAGCTCTATTCCCTCTGGATGGGGCTGGATGGCATAGGCCTTCTTGGGAAGGCTCTCCGTCGCCCGCTCGAATACCTCCACATTTCCCTCCGGCTCCACCAGGGTTAAGCGGGCATGGGGGTTGACGATAGCGGCGCTCTTCAATGAGCCATAGACCGACTGCCTGCGGCTGCGGACATAAGAGCCCTCCATTTCCATCTCTACCCGCGTTCCCCGAGGCCTCTCCCAGTCCACCTCCTCTGCTTTAATGATCTCAGGCTCGTTTTTGGAGGTGTTGATCATGAGCTCACAGTAATATGCAGGCCTGTCAGGAGCGATCTTGGAAATAACTCGCGTCGGCCTGCCGCTGGTGAGCTGGGAGTAGAGCACCCCGGCGGAGATTCCTATGCCCTGCTGGCCTCTGCTCTGGCGCAGAGTATGAAATCGAGAACCATAGAGCAGTTTGGCAAAGACGCGCGGGATCTCCTCCGGCACAATCCCCGGGCCGTTGTCCTCCACTATGACCTGAAAGTATTCGCCGCTCTTCTTTATCTGCACGAATATGTCCGGCAGAATGCCCGCATCCTCGCAGGCGTCCAAAGAGTTGTCCACCGCCTCTTTCACACAGGTGATTAAGGCGCGAGGCGCGGAGTCGAATCCAAGGATCTGACGGTTCTTCTCAAAAAATTCAGCTACGGAGATGGCCTTCTGCTGTTTAGCCAGCTCCTCAGCGATCTCCATAAGAGGGGGATGACGGGGCTTAAAGCTCGGCCCCGACCACCGTCTGGGTGGCATTGACGTTGTCGATCTCTCTGATAACATCGACCAGCTTGTTGAGCATGCTCAGGCCCTCGACCTCAATGATCACCACGAAATCGAATTCGCCAAAGACATGATATACATCCTTGATGCCGTCGATCTCCTGCAGAGCATTGTAGACAGTCTTCTCCTGTCCTGGCACCACCTTGACCATCGTTACACCAATTACCATATTGACTCACCTCTGCTCTATGAGCTCCTGTAGATTATATAAGACTTTTCAGCTCTTCTTTCCAAGGTTGAAGGTCTCCACTTCTTCGTCCCCCCCGGCCTCGGGCCAGGAGTCCAGCGATCCACCCTTCTTGGGCTTGATCTTTTTATTGGGCTGCTTTTCCTCTGGCATTTCCTTTTGCTTTGCTTCCGGCTTCGCCTCGAACCCCTCTTCAATGGGCTCGTTGAGCTCATCTCCATTCTCTTCCCCCATCCTTTCGGACTCGGCGGAAGAGGCAAGAGACCCGGAATCATCTCCTACAGTCTTGCCTAGGTCCGCCTTCAGAGAGGCAAGGGCCCGAGCGACCATTTTGCGGTAGCGCTCTATATCGGTATGATAGTGCACCCGGGCCCGAGACGCATCCTGCTGATTGGTGGAGGGATAAGCGCTGTCTGCGGTGGTAAAGTCGCTTGACAATGGAGCTGGTTCAGCCTTCTCGAGGAGTGAGAGCCTCTCAAGAGTGCGCCTGGCGGTATCCATTATCCACTGGTTTCTGGTTGCCTCATCCACCCTCTGGATGGACTCCGCGCGCAGAGATATGATGACATTGCCGTCCTCCGTCTGGTAGAGGTTGGGCTTTCCCACGATGGAGACAAAAGCGGGTGCATCCATGCTGGCCAGTATCTGAGCGGCCTCTGGCTGGTACTGCCCGGCATAGATCAGGATGCTGCCCGTCGGGTCCACCACTCGCCCCCGCCAGTACTCCACATCTGTACCGATATCGTCCTTCTCGGTCAGCGTTCCCACGAAGAAGACCCGATTGCATTTGGCCCCGGTAGGGGTGAGAAGGTATTGAGGAGCATATTGATGCTGGTCCTCACCTTCCCGGAAGGAGTAGTTTGAACTCTTCAGCTCCTCGGCGAATATCCTGCGCGCCACCTCTCTGGAAAATCCCGCCATCCTAGATCGCCTCCACCCGGCTCATGAGCTCGTCCACACTCGATTCTGTCACCGGCATGAGCTCATTTATGGTCTCCACCAATAGATAGCGATCGACCCTTGGCCCAGCGATGGCAAAGTATCTGCCCACCAGCTTGCTCTCGATGAGGGAGCGCACCACCTCGTGATCGAGCGCCTCCATGGCCATCATCCTGGCTTCATCCAGGGTAAGCCCAACCAGCCGCTCAGTGGTCTCCCGGTTGATGAGGACATCCTGCACCCGGCGGCCATCGTCCAGCACCGCTTTGATGCGCAGATCATATGTGCCATCCACCTTTCCGTGCTCGGTGCATACCCCCTTGGCTAAGGAGCGTTTGCATACCGGGCAGCGCTTTATCAATCCCGAGCCCTTCTGCACATCCACCAGAGCCCCGGAGAACTCTGCCGCCTGGGAGCCGATCTCTATGTCAACATCCAACGGCTCGATCTGGCTGGTGCGGTTCAGCTTCACGCTGAACCTCCCTTGGAACTCATCTGTGACCAGGTTTCGAAGAAGGTAGCTCTTCCCCTCCTCCAGGTTGGCAAGATCAGCTTTTGTCCATTTCACGAACTTTATAGAGCCGGTCTCATCGCCGATAAGGCCCGACTGGGAGATGGAATCGCTGTTCGGCTCCCAGAGCTGAGCCACCTTGACCTTCAGATCGACCCATAGTCCGGGCTCGCTGATCTCGATCACCTTCATCTCCTGCGCTGCCTTGCTGACCGATCTTGCCTCTACCTCATTTTCCAGGGGCTCGATCTGGCTGGTGCGATTCAGCTTTATGCTGAACCGGCCCTGGAACTCATCCGTGATCACTTTCTTCAGAGAATAGCTCTGGCCTAAGACCAGATCGGGCAGATCGGACTTCTTCCATTTAACAAACTTCATTGCTCCCGAGCCATCGCCGACCAGTCCGGTCTGAGAGATGGCTTCAGTCGCCGGCTCCCAGAGATCCAGAACCTTAACCTCCAAATCCACCCACCGGCCGGATTCCTTGATCTCGGAGAGCTTGACCTTCTCCGAGCTGGCCCTGGCTTGAGGCATAATTCCATGCTCCTTTTGGAAGTAGTTTAGGACCGATCTTCTTGCTTCTCCTTCCGGCACGCGAAAATCGTCGATTAGCTTCTTTAAACGAACCTCAATCTCCTCATCAGGGACAAGGATGTTCTGCTCCCTGAGACGAGCCGATATCTGATCTATTATTTCTTTCATTACCCGTATGCCCCCTGTTTTTCATTGAGAGGTGATAGTAACTTGGCTCTTGAACTATTTAAGGAAGATCTGTGCAGAGAGAAAGTAATCTCCGGAGATTTCATAAACAAGACTTGCAGATTTCAGAAAACGGGATGAAATGGAAGAGGATAATATAGATTAAAGAGAAGATAAAGACGACCAAGAGAAAACAAATGGCTTATTGCCGGGAGGTATGGTTGTATGGAGATCGCGACCTGGTTTGGAAGGATTGATTCGGAGACTGGATCAGTATTCTTAGCTGAAGATGGGGAGAGGATGATAGACGCCCTTTTAAAGAAGCCTCTTCCTGCCGGCCCATCCGTTCAGCCCGACCTGCGCCGCCTGGCCCTAATGCATGGATATGCGGCAGATGATATCGAATATAACGCCCGCCTCAGAGAGATCGCCCTGGGCCTCGTTCGCCGCCAGCTTGCCCAGTTGGCTACCACAGAACAGGACCTCCTCCAGGCGGTAGAGGCCATAGACGATATGACTGAGGCGATAAATCTACTGGATGAGAGGCTCTATGAGTGGCATCGCCTGCACCATCAGAGGATCGTTCATGGAAAGGATCTGGCGGAGTTGCTATGCGAGGATCGGATTATGGGACCCTTTGCCAGGTCCATTCTCCGATTGATGGAATCGAGGAAGAGCATGGAAGAGGAGGTGAGCTTTCGAGCAGAGGAACTCGCCCCAAACCTTTCCGCTCTTGCCGGACCGATTCTGGCAGCGAGGCTAATTTCCAGGGCAGGAGGCCTGAGCCGGCTGGCAAAGATGCCCTCCTCCCGGGTGCAGGTCATGGGAGCGGAGAAGTCCCTCTTCAAGCATCTTGACGGCCGCGCCCCTTCCCCCAAACATGGGATAATCTTCCGCCATCCAGCAGTCATGGGAGCCCCAAGAAAGCTGCGGGGAAAGGTGGCACGCGCTCTGGCTGGAAAGCTCGCCCTTGCCGCCCGGCTGGACTACTATGGAGCTAGCCCCTCACCTGACCTGGCAGCCTCCCTGGAGAGGCGGCTGAATGACATCAAACGCAGGGGAGGGAATAGAAAGGAGAGCATCAGATGGGCTGGAGAAAGGAATGAGCAGCAAGGATAGAATCAGGATCAAATTTATATTCGATTGAGATGAAGTTGCGCATATGAAATGGTGGCAATCCGGGTTTCTGATGATATCGGTATTTAGCATCATCGCCTGCTTGGGCCTTCTGGTTCCCCCGGCAGCGGGAGTTGCTCAGAATATGACTGAGCACTCCTGGATCTACAATCAGGGATACTCGGATGATATGCGCATCTACCAGACAACCAGCGGCTTGCACGGCCAGAAGTTGGTCACTGGGACTCGAGGTACAGGCACAATATCCCGCTCCATTGACGCTCATGTCTACGGCGGATTTGAGGATGGATTCAATGAGATCTGGGCCAATGAATGGGGAGTCTACCAGAACAAGCCATCTTTATACAGCGAGCCCATCACCAAGAGCGACCTTAGAAATGCCCTCTGCGCCAAGAACTATGAGGTGGGATCGATCTATTCCGAGAGCTACTCTGAGATCCGGGACCTGGTCAAAGACACCTCAGTGAGCCAGACCAATGAGAACTCAGTGTACAGCATCCACACCGAAGCGGATGGAACGGCAAGGGTGGGAGCGCGGGTGCAGAGAAGCACCAGCTCCACTCCTGCCTACATCATGACCGGAAGCTATCAGGGCTACACAAATATGAGGATGCAGCTGGAGAGCGGCAACGCCTCCATTATGACCCTTCCCTGCCCATGAGGCAGCTATATTTTTCAGAGTCTCTTTGCTGAGGATTCCATTATCCAAGATCTAGACCAGAGGCCTGGGCTGCTTTTTCTCCGGGAGGACGGGAAGGGGCATGGTGTTTATCAGCAGCGGCGAAGAGACATCCTTTGCCCTCTCCACCAGCAGCTCCTTTCCCCAGGGGGTCAGGCCGAAGAGAGGCACCGCGGTTCCTACCTGCACCAGGGGTACTGCCTCTTCTCGGATATGCCTGGAAGCGCAGCTGGTGACGATATCCGCCGCCTTCAAGAGCCTTCTGGCATCATCCTTGCTGATCCCTGTGAGATGGACCCCGATTATCATTATCCGCACTCCAGTTGATCTCTCCAGCTCCCTCAGCCTCTCTGCAGTCTGGGCATCTGCTACCGTCACAGCGAACCGGCAGTATCCAGCGCTTATGGCATAGGCCGCGCCCTCCAGCTGATCGATCCTGCCACTCTCGGGAGAGAGGACATGCCCATCCCTGGATTTTATGCCCTTTATCACCTCTGGGATGGGGTCCGTCTCCACCAGTCCGGAGATGTATCCGCCCATGCCCTGGACCAGCGATCCATTGGAGGTGATGACCGTTCCAGCGCCATCGCACACGGTAACGGCAGCATCGATAATACCCCTCATAAGGCCGGTCATCATCGATTCGGATGCCCCAAAGCCGACGAATGTGTCCATCTCCAGCTTCCGGCGGGCGGAGAACATTCCATGCTCCTTAATGCGAAACTCCATATTGGCAGCCGCGGACTCCTTTGTCACCTTTTTTATTCCCCGGACCTTATCGAAAAGAGGACACCATTCGATCACCGGCTCGGTGGCTTCCGTTACCTCTTCCTCGCTCACCTTTATGGCTGATCTTCCCAGTAGCTCCATTTTATGCATATCGTCCACCTCAAGAGGGCCTACAGCGGCTATATCCTTGTCTGCCTGTTCTTGTCTCTTTGCATTGCCTATCCATGGCCAATGCAATTTCTCCATGATTCTCTAATATTTGAGATTAAATATAATATTTATGTAAGGTAAATTTTCTATCTCAACCGAATTATTTTTGACGAAACTTATATATATGTTATCATTCATTATGCGCCTGGTGAAAGCTTTGAATACATCAGCATCCGCTGATATCGCTGCCGAGCGCGACGAGTTTGCATCCATCTTAATGAAGATAGGCCTCAAGAGGAACGTGGCCAAGGTCCTGACCTATCTAGCGGGAGTGCCCGAGGCAACCAGCCGGGAGATTGAGATCGGATCCGATCTGCGCCAGCCTGAAGTTAGCATTGCCATGAGAGAGATTAGAAGGCTGGAATGGGTTAGAGAGAGGGATGAGAGGAATCCTGGAAAAGGTCGACCTTATCGCATCTATAAGCTGAACCGCAGCCTTCCGGATATCGTCCAGTATCTGGAGTCGGAGAATGCAAAGGAAGCGGAGAGGGTGATGAAGCAGATTGAGAAGCTCAAGTCTTTGAAATCGAATTGATTTTATATATCAAAGGAAAAAGGTGCGCCCGAGCTGGCTCGATGTGAAATCGGCATACAGAGCTATTACAAAGGTTTATTTTTAATATTTTGATATTAATTAAGTAATGGAATTTTCTGATATTCAGGCAGATGATTTTCACATACTTCAAGTTGATTATGTACAACCAAATTCAAATGCCTTCTCCTAAACATCTATATAATATTTCAAGATGCTCCAATTTACTCTATGCAAAAATCTATATACTAATAGATTACTAGAATATGGCAGAATAAAGAAGAGGGGATGGATATGAAGTACATCATCGACGATGCCATGGGCAGGGCTGAGGCTGAGAGCAGGGTCAAGCCTTCCAGCATGATTAAGAGCGATGAGGAGCTAGTGTCAGTTCTCGAGGAACTGACCACGGTCATCAGGGTAATTGGTTGTGGTGGAGGAGGCTCGAACACCATCGACCGCCTGGCAGAATGCGGCATCCAGGGGGCAGAGCTCTTTGCGGTGAACACCGATGCTCAGCACCTTTTGCATATCAATGCCGATCGCCGTTTCCTGATCGGCAGGCGTACAACTCGCGGCCTGGGCGCGGGCAGCCTGCCTGCCATCGGTGAAGAGGCTGCTCAAGAGGATATAGATGAGATCAGAGCGGCAGTGGATGGAGCAGACATGGTCTTCGTCACCTGCGGCCTTGGGGGCGGCACAGGCACTGGCGCCTCGCCCGTGGTGGCAGAGGCGGCCCGTGAGGCGGGCGCTCTTACCATCTCCATCGTTACCATTCCCTTCAGCGCAGAGGGGACGATAAGAATGCAGAATGCAGAAGCGGGCTTAAATAGGCTGCGAGAGGTCTCGGACACCGTGATCGTGGTGCCAAACGATCGACTTTTGGATGTCGTTCCCAACCTTCCCCTGCAGGCGGCCTTCAAGGTGGCGGATGAGGTGCTGATGCGCTCGGTCAAGGGGATTACTGAGCTCATAACCCGTCCCGGTCTGATCAACCTGGATTTCGCCGATGTTAGAACGGTGATGACAAACGGCGGAGTGGCTATGATCGGAATGGGTGAGGCACAGGGAGAGGAGAAGGCGCGGGACTCGGTATCGAAAGCCCTGCGAAGTCCCCTCCTGGATGTGGACGTATCCTGCGCGACATCCGCCCTGGTTAACGTGGTTGGAGGTTCTGACATGACCATCACCGATGCCGAGACCGTGGTGGATGAGGTCTATCAGAAGATAAATCCTGAGGCTCGCATCATCTGGGGAGCACAAATAGACCAGAACCTCGATCATACCCTGAGGACCATGCTGGTGGTTACAGGAGTCTCGTCTCCCCAAATACTGGGAAAGGACATGAGCAAGAGGGTGACCTCAAGGCATGGCATAGACTTCCTATCCCGGCGGGCACGTTATTGATGGAGCTCATATAGGAGGTGCCACTGCCTCCCTATAGCTCTGCCTTCCCCTTTTGCTCGCTCATATTAGCATCTCTTCTCGTTTTCCTTTCGATTACCCCCTCAATGCCCGTTGCTGCACTTGATCATCTCTTTTAGCCGTGCTAGCATGCACCATGTCAATCGATGGAATTATAAGTGCGCTCCCCCTATCAGTATCTGTTTATCTATTGAAGGGATGTGATATCCATTCTGACTGAGAAGGTGAGCGGGGAGCTTGAGATGTTGCAGAGGCACCTGCTCATACTCAAGCATGTGGTAGAGAACGAGCCCATTGGTATTCTCAAGCTGGCAGAGGAGACGAGCATACCCAGTCATAAGGTGCGTTATTCCTTAAGAATACTGGAACAAGAGGGTCTGATCAAGGCAACCGCTCCCGGCGCGACCACAACCCATGAGACCGGTCCATTCCTCAAGGAGCTGGACTCGATGATCGAAGAGCTTTCTAAGAGAGCAGATGAACTGAAAAAGATCAAGATCGCGAGGTAAATGCTCTATCGCCAAATAGCTCAGTCCCTAGAGGAGCTATCCTCCGCCCCGCGCAGCTGTAAGGCGGAGTTGTGCTCCCGCCTGATTGTTGAGATGAAACCTGAATTGCTCTGCCCCACGGTCCGTCTCCTGTTGGGCCAGCTCTGGCCGCCCTGGGAGGGCAGGGAGATGGGGGTGGGGCCAGAGGGAGTCGCTGCCGCTCTGGAGGAGATCTCAGAAGAGAATATACCCCGGCTCAGAGATCGAATGGGGGAGATGGGGCTGGTGGCGGAAGCCGCACTGGCGGAAAAAGGCCAGCATTCGCTCTCCAGTGAGCCTCTACAGTCCATGTCCGTATACGAACAGCTAAGGCGGATCTCTCTGATTCGGGGCAAGGACTCCGAGCAGAGAAAGAACGCTCTTCTCCGGGGCCTCTTCCAGGATGCGAGTCCCCTTGAGGGAAAGTATATCGCTCGCACAGTTCTAGGAAATATGCTCGCCGGAATCGGCGATAAGACCATGCTTGCTGCTTTTGCTCTGGCCTTCTGCTGTGACCCGGATCAGATTCATAGGGCCTATAGCCTCCTGCCGGACCCGGGCAAGATCGCCATCATGGCTGCCGGAAACCATTTGGAAAGAGCGTCCATCCAGCCGGGCATTCCCATAAAGCCGATGACGCTATGCGCCCTGAAGGCAGAGGATCTAAAGACCGTAAGAGAGGTGGGAGAGGAATCAGTGGGATGGGCGGTTTTACCCAGGTATCATGCCCTGAGGGTGCAGGTTCATAATACAGGAGATGGGGCTTATATCTTCAGCTCCCGGCAGAAGAACATCACCACCTCGTTAAACGGCCTGGCCCAAAGGCTGAGCGGCATGGATGATGAATTCATAATCGATGCCGATCTGATCGGCTTTCATGAGGGGGAGATGTGCTCTCAATCGGATATGCTCAGATATATCAACCGCCGCCGCCTCTCCCGAAGAAGCAGCATATCGCCTGCCCTGCTAGCCTACGATCTTATCTACATTTCTGGCGAGGACACCACCTCCCTGCCCTTTCAGGAGAGGCGAAAGAGGATGCTGAAAGCTTTGGGCGAGCCCAGGTCCATGCCCTTTCAGGGAATATCTGCGACCCGTGAATGTATCGTCCTGGAGAAGGAGCTAAAGAAGGACTCTATTCAGAGCCATCTGGACCAGATGGTGGAAGAGGGCGGAGTGGGCTTGATGGTGCGGAGCCTTCTGGGCCTCTACCGGCCTGGAGAATGCAGCAGATGCGATTTCTTTGTGGGAAGAGAGATGTCCATATCAGCCGTTATCGTCCGGGCGGAGTGGGGCCGGAGGAGCAGTGATCAGATCTTCTCTCGATTTCTCGTCGCCCTGCGAGAAGGGGACGACCTCGTGCCAGTGGGCTGGATAGGGGGTCAATCGGGCCAGAAGGATATTCTGGAGCTGGATCGCCAGTTGAAAGCCCTAGCCAGAGAATGGGATGATACTGGTGCTTGTGTCAATCCCCAGGTTCTCCTCAAGCTGAAGATCCAGGGTGCTCGCAGGAACGATAAGGGCTATGCCATCGTCCGCCCTCAGGTTTTAGGGATCGATCTTTTTGCCTCCTGGGAGGATGCGGATGAACTGACTAGGCTTTTTTCATCCTCTGGCCGATGATCCTCAGAGCATTTGACCCCTGGAAGAGCGAGCTGTGCACCTGCCCTGCCAAGCTCAGCCTCAATCCCTATACCGGTTGCCCGCACGGCTGCCTTTACTGCTATGCCTCATCTTATATCCCCCGGTTCCATTCCTGCCGGCCGAAGGTCGATCTATTGAGGAGGCTTGACCGAGAGGCGGCCAAGGTCGTCCCCGGACTCTTTATTGCTATCTCCAACAGCTCCGATCCTTATCCTCCCATAGAAAAGGAGCTGGGATTGACCAGGGGATGCCTGAGGATACTGAAAGAGAGGAACTTTCGGGTGCAGATCGTCACAAAGTCCGATCTTGTCACCAGGGATATCGATCTCCTCGCCGCAATGAAGGCGGCGGTGGCCGTCACAGTCACCACATTGGATGATTCCCTAAGCCTGAGGCTGGAGCCGGGGGCGCCATCGCCAAAAAGAAGGCTCTTTGCACTGAATGAGCTATCTCGAGCGGGAATTCCCCTGTCAGCCAGAATCGATCCCATCATCCCGGGAATCAATGACTGCGGGATCGAGGACCTGGTCTATTCTCTTCATTCCGCTGGGGTCAGGCATATAACCTCCTCCACATATAAGGCCCGGCCAGATAGCATAAAAAAAATCACTGCTGCCTTTCCGGAGGAGGGAGCGGCCCTAAAAGCGCTCTTCTCCCGGGGAGGGAGATATTCGGGCAGCAGCTATCTTCCGGCGGATTTGAGAAGGAGCATTCTGGAGGATGTAGCATCCCATGCCCATCAGACTGGCATCACCTTCTCCACCTGCAGGGAGGGATTCGCATTTGAGGAGGGCATAAGCTGCGATGGCTCTCATCTCCTGCCTCTGTAATCAGCAGCTAAATTAACGAAGTGGATAAAAAATAAATTAAATAGTTTGTATAAGATATAGATATCGACAATCGGCTAATTCGAATCGGTATTCTCCCTTCTACCGGATTCCTTTTGCTGGATATTAAAAAAAATCATAAATGCAATGCGTCAACCTTATGGTGCCCTTTGCCCACGAAAGTTTATTTATATGAAGAATAACTAGAATCCACGACAATTCTTCTCAAAAGGGAGGATGTTCAAGCCATAGTCATAAATGTCATATGCAAGAGCAAAAGGAGGATTCGATATGAAAAACATTCTGGCCATCAGCATGGCCATCATGATAGCAGCCATTGTTATGATGCCTGCTCTAGGTTATTCTGAGGAGATGGCAGAAAATCCGTCTTATACAGTGGCCTCGGCAGGGAATCAGTCTTATTCTGCAGGCTCTGCAGGAAGTCAATCTTATACCGCCACATCAGCAGGAGTGCTGTCCAATACCGCAGCCAATGCTGGAAGAAAAGGCTTTAGCTTCTCAACCGGAGTTGCCGCTCATAACCTCACCTCGGATATGGTAACAGAAGTAAATTCTGTGAGCGCCTCTCCAGAACTGGGCATCAGGATTCCCTACTCCATCAAAGACGGATCCATGGTTCCTTACTCCATCCAGCAAGGATTCATTGTCCCATACTCGCCAAAGCTGGGATCCATCGTTCCCTACTCGATCCAGATGGGATCATATGCTTCGTACTCTATCAAGCTGATGGATGAGACCAACGCCACCCTGAGAGGCACCTATCAGACCGTGAAGCTTGAGCCAAAGAAGCTGGGCAGCATTGCCCGCAAAGAGACCGTAGCATTGGCAGGCGAAACCCCGTCTGTTGCCGCGGTCGAGACACCAGAGGTCCAGGAAGCAGCTCTGAATGAGACCGTAGCTCTGAATGAGACTGTAGCTCTGAATGAGACTGTAGCTCTGAATGAGACTGTAGCTCTGAATGAGACTGTAGCTCTGAATGAGACTGTAGCTCTGAATGAGACTGTAGCTCTGAATGAGACTGTAGCTCTGAATGAGACCGCAGCAGCTGATGCCGTCGCTGAAGCGGAACAGGGATACACCATTGAGGGCGTTGTCTTCGAGGATCTGGACGGAAATGGGGTAATGAATGTCAACGAATCAGGCCTTGCCAATTGGACAGTCAACCTGGAGCAACCTGAGGGAGTAGTTATCACGAGCGTCAACACCGCAGCAGACGGAAAATTCGTCTTCCTCAACCAGCTTCCTGGTGTATATACAATCAAAGAGGTCCTTCAAGCAGGCTGGACGCTTATCTCACCCGCTGATGGCAAGTTCACCGCAGAGGTCATAAACGAGAGCGTGACCCACCTGGAGTTCGCCAATAACCAATCCTGAGCCGCCTTAGCCTATTCAAGGGCCGCATCACCCCAAGATCAGTGGTCTGGGCTGTCTGCCAGACCCTTTTCTTTTTTTCAGTCCACTGGCAGGAATCCCTATGGTCAGGTTGAAGATTTCTCGGCGTTCAACCAAAAATCTTTCATAGATTGGGCAAAAGATATAATCACAGACTAGTGGGGGAAGATCATGAGAATAAGAGTTGCACTTGCATTTATAGCGCTGCTCCTGATGATAATGGGTCCAGCGGCTGCCATAGGCATGAGCAGCGGTAGTGGCTGCGTTGCGAGAAACGCTCTGGAGGCCTATTGCGTTAACCATGGAGGATGTCCTAAAGACGGAAACTGCTATTTCCCGGACGGCGGTTATTGCGATCTGGAGTCCTTCTACCGGGGAACCTGTCCTGGCAAAGAGTATTATGAGGATGCCCTTTGGATGTTGGAGGCCTATGCTTTCCTTTATGGGGATTTCACACCATATGGACAATACTATGTGCCGGGCACGGGATATTCCTATTATGCCAATCCTTATGCTAATCAGCTCTCCAATCCCTACTGGAATAGCGATCTGGGCAGCTCCTATTACTGGCCGGTTTATGCCCAAGGATACGGCACAGG
>ERZ1026810.477-NODE-477-length-23414-cov-12.612316_pt1 | contig 23414 bp, 20 predicted proteins | sample MGYA00520872_ERZ1026810 | MGnify/ENA primary metagenome ERZ1026810 (study PRJEB33270, sample SAMEA104284477) | anaerobic digester metagenome | biome: Anaerobic digester microbiome; feature: mesophilic sludge digester; material: Anaerobic digester biomass | place... | reverse complement strand
CCTTGAAGGTGATATGGGAATGATTCCTGGTGCGGATATGCTTATCACCCACGGTAATATCCATTGAGCGTGATGTGATTGAGAAGGAGTTTGCCCCCATCATTGTGAATTGCTCGGTAAGAGTGCTCTTCAACCCGTCAATGGCGGTAAGTATTCCCACAAGAGCCATGATTCCGAAGGCAATAATAGCCATTGTCAGTATAGCCCTGACCCTGTTTGACCTGATTGCCTTGAAGGCAACCCTGACATTCTCCCAGAATAAAGTCAATCCTCTCAAGTACACAAGCAGATAAAGATGGAACTAAGATACATCTTTTCTCTGTTTCTTCGTCTTTTACATTCACTTCATTTTTTACCTTTGCCCATGTGAAGAATGACCATTTGTCAGTTGAACGTGGCATTGAAGCCTTTGCAGAGCTTGGAAGAGCAATGCGTGATGGAGCTGCCGGCTCCGGCACAGGATCAGGAAAACTTTTTCATGAACTCTCCGGGAGACTCTGTCTCTCCAATCCATGGTTCACACCTGAGAACGTCAGGCGTGCCCTCAATGCCACCGGGGCCGCTCTGACCAAAGAAAAACTGACCCGGTGGCTGTCAGCATACCCTGAGCTGAATGACAAGCGTGATCCGGTAACAGTGGGAGTGGTAATGGCCGGAAACATCCCGATGGTAGGGTTCCATGACCTGCTTTGCGTACTGATATCAGGAAACCGCCTGCTGGCCAGACTGAGCACCAGGGATGAACTGCTGATGAAGGCCGTAGCCGCCACGCTGACTGAAATAGAACCGGCGTTCGGAAACGTTACTGAGCTCACAATCGGCCAGCTGAAGGGATTCGGTAAAGTGATTGCAACAGGAAGCAACAATACCTCAAGATACTTCGAGTACTATTTCAGAAATGTTCCCTCAATCATCAGAAGGAACAGGAACAGCATCGCCATTCTTGACGGAACAGAGAGCGACAGCGAACTGAAACTGCTGGGTGATGACCTCTTTTCATACTTCGGACTGGGTTGCAGGAATGTATCAAAACTTTACCTCCCCCGCGGATATGACCCGACATCCCTCCTGCCACACTGGGAGCACTTTGAATCACTCCGCTCGCATTACAGGTATATGATAAACTATGACCACTACAGGGCAGTGATGATAGTTAACAGGGAAAGCTTCACTGACGGCCGCTTTATTCTGCTTAAAGAGTCGTCATCGCTCACCCCGCCGATGGCTGTGCTTCATTATGAGTTCTATGACAGCTCATCAGGCCCCGTCATAATCCCGGAAATGAGTGAAGAAGTGCTGCAATGCATAGTCGGACACAAGCATCTGCCTTTCGGCAAAACCCAGGAACCTGAAGTGTGGGATTATGCTGACAATATCGACACAATCAGTTTCCTGCTTAAAAAATAAGTCAGAGTGTATCTATTATAAAAAATATTAAATTGCAGACGTTGAAAAAGTTAGTGCTATGGTATACAGATTCGTGGTATTATCTGATGAGGATGAGACATTTGTAATGGAGTTTGAGTTCCTTGACAGTCATACTTTGCTTGATTTTCACAATGCCCTGCAGGACGAGCTGGAGTTTGACCGTTCACAGATTGCTTCCTTTTTTATGGCTACAGAGAACTGGGAAAAGGAGGAGGAGTTCACCCTGTTTGATATAGGCGGAGGCTCATCAACAATGGAGAACGCTATACTTGAAGAGATTATCTTTCGCAAAAACCAGAAACTGCTCTATGTTTTTGACTTTTTCAATGACAGGGCACTCTATATCGAATATGTAGGTGAGTTCGAGGAAGAGGAAGATAAGGAGTATCCGGTATGTACCAATTCCAAGGGCCTTCCTCCCAAACAGGTGACTTTCGGCAACGTTTTGCGCAAAAAATATAACAACCTCATTGTCACCGATGATGATGATGATGATGATGATGATGATGACGATATTGTTGATGAGGAGGTTGTTGATGACGATATCTTCTTCGATGGTGAGGATGAAGATGATCTGTCTGATTTCGACAACATGGGAAATGGTGACGAGGAGGAGGAATAGTCGCTCCTTCACCCCTGCTCCATGAAGAATACACTGATTGTTCTTCCCGGTCCCACCGGCGTCGGTAAAACGGCATTTGCCACCGGGCTGGCCGAATGGCTGGGGTGTGACATCATATCATGTGACTCAAGGCAGTTCTACCGCGAGATGAAGATCGGAACGGCTGCACCCGGCAAGGAGGAGCTTGCGCGGGTGAGACACCACTTCGTGGGATTTCTCTCTGTTACCCAATACTACAGCATCAGCCTTTTCGAGAGGGATGTGCTGGCCCTTCTGCCATCACTGTTCTCATCGAAACCGGTGGTAATCATGACGGGAGGGTCAATGCTCTATATGGATGCGGTATGCAGGGGCATGGATGATATCCCTGACACTGATCCTGCCGTCAGGCAGAAGTATCTTGAGATGTACCACAATGAAGGCATTGAGGGACTGCGCATTGCACTGAAAATACTTGATCCGGTATCCTATTCAAGGATCGACCTTCATAATCCCCGTCGGATACTGCGTGCACTGGAGATAACCGAAAGCTCCGGCAGGCCCTGCTCTTCGTTCCTCACGGCACCGGTGAGGCAGCGCGATTTCAGGATCATCAAAGCCGGACTGACACGGGAGAGAAGTGAACTCTACCGCAGGATTGACATGAGGGTTGATCACATGATGGAAGAAGGGCTTGAGCAGGAAGCTGCCTCACTGATACGGTACAGGGGGCTGAATGCCCTTAACACCGTTGGTTACCGCGAATTGTTCAGGTGGTTTGACGGAGATATCTCACGTGAAGAGGCGGTGATGCTCATAAGGAGAAACACAAGGCGCTATGCGCGAAAACAGCTCACCTGGTGGAACAGGGACAGCCAGATAAACTGGTTCGATGCATCGGAGAGTGAGAAGATCACCTCATGGATTGAAAAGAGTCTGGATGAGTAACCGGGCCCGGTAGATTTCCTTAAAAATAGAATGTGGCAGGTGAGCTTACGGGATCAGACCGGCTCCCTGAGCCTGCTGATTGTCTCCGCAGGGTCTGATGAAGAGAATACGGTACTGCCTGCAACAAGCACATCCACACCGGCATGCACAAGCATTGGTGCATTATGCAGGTCCACTCCACCGTCTACCTCTATCATGACCTCATAACCTCCCTCATCAATCATGCTTCTCAGTTCCCCTATCTTGTTGAAGCTGCCGGGAATGAATGTCTGCCCGCCGTAGCCTGGGTTAACTGTCATCAGCAGAACCATATCAATATATGGAAGAATGTCCCTCACGAGAATCACCGGAGAATGAGGATTCAGCGCCACCCCTGCCTTCATCCCCAGGTTGCGTATCTCAGTAACAGTCCGGTGAAGGTTGTGACACGCCTCAAAATGTACAGTCAGGAATGAGGCGCCGGCATCCCTGAACCTTTCAAGATACCGTTCAGGGTCAACTATCATCAGGTGTACGTCAAGCGGCTTCGATGAGAGATCACGTACCACTTCCACCACCGGAAAACCAAAGGAGAGGTTGGGAACAAACAGACCGTCCATTATGTCAAGGTGAATCCAGTCGGCCCCGCTGTCATTGATCATTTCAATTTCCGATGCAAGGTTGGCAAAGTCAGCGGCAAGAAGTGACGGTGCAACAAGTTGGCTCATAAATCCAGGAATATCAGATTGGTGATCAGCCCAGGTATGACTTAAGTATCCGGCTTCGGGTGGTGAACTGAATGCGTTTGATTGCCTTTTCCTTTATCTGTCTGACCCGTTCACGGGTGAGCTTCAGTTCTTCTCCTATCTCTTCAAGGGTGAATGGGTGTTTCATCCCGATACCGAAATAAAGCTTCAGCACCTTCGCCTCACGGGGCGACAGAGTGCTCAGGGCTTTCTCTATTTCATAAGATAACGATTCATTGATAAGGTTACGGTCAGGGCTGGGCGTCTCTTCATTCTGCATCAGGTCATACATGTTGTTGTCATCATCCGGACTTATAGGGGCATCCATGCTCAGTGTGCGCCCGTTGGTCCGTATGGTTTCCTTGACATCCTCCGGAGCTATCTCAAGCAGCTCGGCAATCTCCTGTGCTGAAGGCTCCCGTTCAAATTCCTGTTCAAGCTTGGAGTAGGCCTTGTTGATGCGGTTGATGGAGCCTATCTTGTTGACCGGCAGCCTTACAATCCTGGACTGTTCGGCAAGTGACTGAAGGATGGCCTGCCTGATCCACCAGACAGCGTATGAAATGAATTTGAAGCCCCTGGTCTCGTCAAAACGCTGGGCAGCCTTGATGAGGCCGAGGTTTCCTTCATTAATGAGGTCAGGAAGAGTCATACCATGGTTCTGGTACTGTTTTGCAACGGAGACAACAAACCGCAGGTTGGCTTTCACAAGCCTTGCCAGAGCGTCATGGTCACCTGCACGTATGGCGCGCGCCAGCAACACCTCCTCATCGGGTGAGATCAACTCAACCTTCCCTATCTCATGCAGGTACTTATCAAGAGAAGGGGTATCACGATTGGTAACCTGTTTGGTTATCTTTAACTGACGCATTTACAAGTAATTTGCGAACTTACTACCGTTTCTTTCTCCCTGAAGCTTACAATTTTACTAAAGTATTCTCAGATAAACAAGAGTTGTGTAGATTTTAATAATAATGTCCCCTGTAAAGGTATTTTTTCAACCATTCACCATTGGTCGTTGGAAAAGATAAAAGATCAGGAAGAACCGTGTTTCACTTTTTGTGCTGCAATTTGTATATTAAGTAATTATTACTTATAATTGCACCGAAATAATGACTCAGATCATTTACTCATTCAAAGGGAATCTTTCAAATTCCCCGCTTCATCAAAAACAATCAATATAATTCTTCTACATATTATCACATTATGCATGATATTCTTGAACTGAGCGAGATGCTGGTTCCCGAATTGAGGGAGATTGCCAGGCAGCTCAAAATTAAGAGGGTGGAACTACTTAAGAAGCAGGACCTTATCTACAAAATTCTTGATCAGCAGGCCATTGATGCTGCTGAGACACGCAAGACCGGCAGAGCTGAAAAACAGCCTTCTGACAAAAAACAGGATCAATCCGGTCAGCAAAAGAAGCAAAGAAAACCTGACAAAACCACGAAGAGTGCTGATCAGCGCCGCCAGCAGGGTCAGAAGGAGCAGCAGCAGGGGCAGCAACAACAACAGCAGCAACAGCAACAGCAACAACAGCAACAGCAGCAGCAACAGCAGCAGCCAGGGCAGCAAGACCAGGAACAGCCTCCCAAATCGCAGCATGAACAGCAGCAAATGAAGTCCCATGACCAGAAAGAGCAGGCTCAGAAGGAGCAGGATAAGCAACAGCAGCAGGGACAACAGCAGAGCAGGCAGCAGCAGTGGCAGCAGAATCGCGACAAGCGTCCACGCACCTTCAGGAATGACCAGCAGGGCCAGCACAGGCATGACCAGAACCGCCAGCAGCAGAAGGCCCGGCATGACGAAGTGGCACAGACACCATCCCGGCAGCCACAGCAACAGAACCGTGAACAAAGCTACCAGAATGAACATGGAGTACCACCTGCCGACAAGCTTCTACTTACCCGGGAAACAGGCACTGACAACGATCATTATCTCCTGAGGCTCCCTGAATCTGAAGGTGAAAGCCGGATCATCGGGGAGGCAGCAGCGCCTGATGGCGTTGTGGTCATTCCACCGGCTACAGCCGAAGCCACTCTGTCACAGCCCGAGGTGCATGAGCCGGTCAAAGAGGAAAAGAAAGAAAAAATCTATGACTTCGAAGGAATAGTATCAAATACGGGTGTGCTTGAGATAATGCCCGACGGTTACGGGTTCCTCCGCTCTCCTGACTACAACTATCTCAGTTCACCTGATGACATATACGTATCACAGTCGCAGATAAAGCTCTTCGGCCTGAAGACCGGTGACACCATCAGGGGAACCATCCGTCCGCCACGCGAGGGCGAAAAATACTTCCCTCTCATCAAGGTTGAAGAGATCAATGGCCGTTCACCGGATTTCATCCGTGACAGGGTACCCTTTGATTTCCTTACTCCGCTCTTCCCCAATGAAAAATTTACGCTCTGCAGGCCGGGCGAAGGAAACCTGTCAGTACGCATCGTAGACATGTTCTGCCCCATAGGCAAGGGACAGCGCGGTCTTATCGTGGCGCAGCCAAAGACCGGCAAAACCATACTCCTGCAGGATATTGCCAATGCCATTGCCAAATTCCACCCGGAGGTCTATCTCATGATCCTTCTGATAGATGAGCGTCCCGAGGAGGTCACCGAGATGGCCCGCAATGTGAATGCAGAAGTTATTGCATCCACCTTCGATGAGCCGGCAGAGAGGCATGTGCGCATAGCAACCATCGTTCAGGAGAAGGCCAAGAGGCTGGTGGAGTGTGGTCATGACGTGGTCATTCTGCTTGACTCCATCACCCGTCTGGCAAGGGCATTCAACACCATCGCCCCGGCATCGGGCAAGGTGCTCTCAGGCGGTGTCGACTCCAACGCCCTCCACAAACCGAAACGCTTCTTCGGCGCAGCCCGTAACATTGAAAACGGCGGCTCACTGACCATCATCGCCACGGCACTCACTGACACAGGATCGAAGATGGACGATGTCATCTTTGAAGAGTTCAAGGGAACAGGCAACATGGAGCTCCAGCTTGACCGCAAGCTCTCCAACAGGAGGATATTCCCGTCAATTGACATACCGGCTTCAAGTACCAGACGTGAGGACCTTCTTCTGGACAAGAACATGCTTAACAAAATATGGATACTCCGCAACTACCTCACTGACATGAACTCAGTGGAAGCCATGGAGTTCCTGCGTGACCGCATCTCGCAGACACGCTCAAACGAAGAGTTCCTCATTTCAATGAACAGCGAGTAAGATTCTCGTAAAAAATGAGTACATTTGCACTTTATTTTTCGAAAGGTTAATTGATCAATTATTACTTATAATCAGAAATGGCAAAGAAAAAATTTATCACTTGTGACGGCAACCAGGCCGCATCGCACATAGCCTATATGTTCAGCGAGGTAGCCTGCATCTATCCTATTACTCCCTCCTCCACCATGGCAGAATACATAGATGAGTGGGCAGCACACGGACTGAAGAACATGTTCGGTGAAGAGGTAAAGGTTGTTGAGATGCAGAGCGAAGCCGGTGCCGCAGGAGCAGTACACGGTTCGCTTCAGTCAGGAGCACTGACATCTACCTTCACCGCATCACAGGGGCTTCTCCTCATGATTCCCAACATGTATAAAATGTCAGGCGAACTCCTTCCGGCAGTGTTTCATGTCAGCGCACGTACGGTTGCTGCACATGCACTCTCAATCTTCGGTGACCATAGTGACATCTATGCCACCCGCCAGACAGGTTTCGCAATGCTGGCTACCGGCAGCATTCAGGAGATAATGGACCTGGCAGGCGTCGCACACCTTGCAGCCATCAGGGCAAGAGTTCCCTTCCTCCATTTCTTCGACGGATTCCGTTCATCACACGAGATCCAGAAGATTGAGGAGATAAGCATTGAGGATATGAAAAAGCTTGTTGACAAGGATGCTCTCGCAGCATTCCGTCAGAGAGCCCTCAATCCCTGCAAACCGGTTATCAGGGGAACAGCTCAGAACCCTGACATCTTCTTCCAGGCTAAGGAGGCATCAAACCGCTTCTACACCAACCTTGACGATACAGTCAATGAGTACATGCAGAAGATCACCCAGATCACCGGGCGTACCTACAAGCCGTTTACCTATTACGGTGCACCTGATGCAGAAAACATTATCATTGCCATGGGGTCTGTCACGGAGACTATCAAGGAAGTCATTGATTATCTTGCAGAAACAAAGGGCGAGAAACTCGGGCTTATCAGTGTCCACCTCTACAGGCCCTTCTCAGCAAAATACCTCTTCAATGTCCTGCCGGAGAGTGTCAGGCGCATTACTGTTCTTGACCGTACGAAGGAGCCCGGAGCCAACGGTGATCCGCTCTATCTCGACGTCAAGGATGTATTCTACGGCAAGAAGAATCAGCCGGAAATCATCGGCGGACGCTACGGTCTCAGCTCGAAGGATACCACTCCTGCACAGATGATCTCGGTTTTTGAGAACATGAAGAAGGAGAAGCCCATGAACCAGTTCACTGTGGGAATCGTTGACGACGTAACCTTCAGGTCGCTGCCGCAGCTTCCCGAGATCAACGTGAGCCACAAGGGTACCTATTCGGCCAAGTTCTACGGTATTGGCTCTGACGGTACAGTGGGCGCCAACAAGAACTCTATCAAGATCATAGGTGATACAACCGATAAGTATTGCCAGGCTTACTTCGCATATGACTCAAAGAAATCGGGCGGTGTGACAACATCACATCTCCGTTTCGGTGATCATCCCATCCGTTCGCCCTATCTTGTCAACACTCCCGATTTCGTGGCGTGCCACGTACCGGTTTACCTTGACAAGTATGACATGCTCAAGGGTCTCAAGAAGGGAGGCACCTTCCTCCTGAACTCCATCTGGGATGTTGAAGAGACAAAGAGCAAGCTGCCTGATCACATGAAGAAGTATCTCGCAGAAAACAATATCAATTTCTACATCATCAATGCAACCAGAATTGCTGAAGAACTGGGCCTGGGCACAAGGACAAACACCATCATGCAGAGCGCCTTCTTCAAGGTATCGGAAGTAATTCCCTACAAACTTGCTGTTGACGAGATGAAGAATGCCGTCATTACTGCTTATGGCAGAAAGGGCGAGAACGTTGTGAAGATGAACAATGACGCCATCGATCGCGGTGGTGACGTTACCAGGGTTGAAATACCTGCAGAGTGGGCCGGCATAAAGGTGGCTGAAGTGAAGGAAGAGACCGGCAAGCCTGCATTCATACGTGATGTTGTTGATGTCATCAACGGCCAGAGGGGTGATGATCTCCCGGTCAGCGCGTTTGTCGGACGAGAAGATGGCACATTCCCCTCAGGAACAGCAGCATATGAAAAGCGCGGAATTGCTGTCAACGTGCCTGAGTGGCAGGTAGACAACTGTATACAGTGCAACCAGTGCTCCTATGTCTGTCCGCACGCTGCAATACGTCCCTTCCTCCTGACTGACGAGGAGCTTGCAGCAGCGCCTGAAGGTACGGTCGCAAAACAGGGTATTGGCAACACCAAGGGCTATAAGTTCAAAATACAGGTAAGTGTCTATGACTGTACCGGCTGCGGCAACTGTGCCGATGTATGCCCCTCAAAGGAAAAGGCACTTATCATGAAGCCTCTGGAAACACAGCTTGCAGAAGCTGACAGGTGGACCTACATGCATGAAAAGGTCGGTTATAAAGATACCGTGGTTGACAAGTACGCCAATGTCAAGAACTCTCAGTTTGCACAGCCGCTCTTCGAGTTCTCCGGAGCATGTGCCGGATGCGGTGAGACACCTTATATCAAGGCTATCACCCAGCTTTTCGGTGACCGCATGGTCATCGCCAACGCCACAGGTTGTTCATCAATTTATGGCGGTTCAGTTCCTTCAATGCCTTATACCGTGAATAAGAACGGTCACGGTCCGGCATGGGCCAATTCACTGTTCGAAGACAACGCTGAGTATGGCCTTGGCATCAGGCTGGGAGCAACGAAGATCAGAGACCGGATTGAGCGCCTGATGAAGGAGAGCCTCGGTAACGGACTTGCACCGGAGACCGTGGCAGCATTCAATGAGTGGATTGCCGAAAAGGATAACACAAAGGCCACCAGGGCTGTTTCGGAAAAGGTTATCGCAGCTTGCGAAAAGGATAAGGCTCCTGTTTGCAGGGAGATCCTGGGACTGAAGAGCTACCTGGTCAAGAAGTCGTTCTGGGTGTTCGGCGGTGACGGATGGGCTTATGACATAGGCTATGGCGGCCTTGACCACGTACTCGCCTCAGGCGAAAACATCAACGTTCTCGTGCTTGACACTGAAGTCTACTCCAATACCGGAGGCCAGGCTTCGAAGTCGACACCTGCAGGCGCTGTTGCCAAGTTTGCCGCTTCCGGCAAGAAGATTCGCAAGAAGGACCTCGGGCATATGGCCATGACCTATGGATATGTATATGTGGCACAGGTTGCAATGGGCTCGAGCCAGAGCCAGTACCTCAAGGCTATACGTGAAGCTGAGGAGTACCCCGGTCCGTCACTCATAATCGCCTACTCACCCTGTATCAACCACGGCCTCCGCAAAGGCATGGGCAAGACACAGCAGCAGGCCAGGGACGCAGTTGAAGCAGGATACTGGCACCTTTACAGGTTCGATCCGCGCCTTGAAGCTGAGGGCAAGAACCCGTTCCAGCTCGACTCAAAGGAGCCCGACTGGAGCAAATTCCAGGAGTTCCTCAAGTCAGAGGTGCGCTACACATCGCTTATCAAGGACTTCCCCGGCGAGGCAAAGGTGCTGTTCAGGCAGGCAGAGGAGAACGCAAAATGGAGATACAACAACTACAAGCGCCTCTCTCTGCTGGAGTATGGCAACACATCCGCAGAAACTGAAACCAAAACAGAATAAAGCTGTTATATAACGAAGAGAGAGCCGGCCAGTGCCGGCTCTCTCCTGTTTATAAAGGAAAACCGGTATCTTTGCACCCGGCATAATACCGGCTGAACAGAGCGGCATAAAGCCGGAACAGAATGGGCAAAATGGGCAGAGCGCTGGCAATAGACTACGGAAGGAAGAGATGCGGAGTGGCAGTCACTGATCCGGCAAGGATCATAGCCTCTCCCCTGCTGACCGTTCCGTCAGGAGAGCTGGAGGCTTTTCTGCGCGAATATATCCCGCAGGAAAACGTAACGGACGTCATTATCGGTTACCCGGTGACCATGAACAATCTGCCAAGCGAAAGCGTTAAATACATTGATCCGTTCATTGCCCGGTTCAGGAAAATCTTTCCGGAAATACCCCTGCACCTGGCTGATGAACGATTCACCTCACAGATGGCATTGCAGACAATGATTGAAGGAGGAGTAAGCAAAAGCGGAAGGCGTGACAAGGGCATGGCTGACCGTATCAGCGCTTCCATTATCCTCCAGTCATGGCTGACAGGCCGGGAAAACAAAAACAGGAACTGAAACAGAGATGACTTACCCTATCTATGTATACGGACATCCCGTCCTGAGAAAGGTGGCACAGGAAATAGAGAGAGGTTACCCTGACCTTGACAGGTTCATTGAAGATATGTTTGAAACCATGTACGAGTCTGACGGTCTTGGCCTTGCTGCCCCACAGATTGGTAAGTCAGTCAGGCTTTTCGTCATTGACGGTGAACCTCTTGCCAAAGATCACCCTGAGATGAAGGAATTCAAAAAAGCATTCATCAACCCGCAGGTGGTTGAACGCAAAGGCGCCATAGTGCCTGTGAACGAGGGGTGCCTGAGCCTGCCGGGTCTTCATGAGGAGGTAGACCGTGAGTCAGAGATACGTATACAGTACTATGACCAGCAGTGGAACTATCATGACGAGGTCTACACCGGCTACAAGGCCAGGATCGTGCTTCATGAGTATGATCATCTTGACGGAATTCTCTTTCCTGACAGGCTGAGTCCTCTTCGGCGACGCCTGATGAAAGGCAAACTGAATGACATCAGCAGGGGAAAATTTGAAGCCACGTACCGCACTGTGCTCCCAAACAGCAGGTAAATATCCTGCCATTGATCCGTATTGACATATTTCTTAACTTACATGGGTCTTAATGCTGCTGACCCGTGTATTTCAGGGATATACCGTTCCTGAGGCTAACCATGCCGCTGTGTGCCGGAGTAATCATGGCAGAATACCTGCATGGTATTGCCCTGATTGTGGCAATCGTAGCTATTATTGCGCTCACCCTGATGACTGTAAGGCTGTTGTATGCCGGGTACCGTTCTGACATCCTCTTCGGCGTATGCCTGATCCTTTTTATGATGACCGCCGGCTACCTGCTACGCACCTGGGAATACAGCAGGCTGAGCGACCTTGGCAGTTACCGGCAGGAGGTGACAGTACGTCTGTCGGGCTATCCTGACCCGGGCAACAGCGGCTGGTCCCTGAAAGCACGCATTGTCAGCATCAGGTCAGGTGATACGGTAACCGCGCCACGGGGCTCAATTCTTCTATGGTTCATGGGTGACACCGTTCCTTCCGCCTGGAAGCCCGGTGACCTGGCAACAGTGTATGTCAGGCCGTTGCCGGTGAAGAACAACGGCAATCCATGCGAATTCAACTATCGGCGTTACCTCGAAGGACAGGGGGTCAGGTATATGGCGTTCTTCAGGGCAGATGACATCAGGGCTTTCGTTCCCGGCGCCAGCCGGACAGTCCGGGAAAGATCGCTCATCGCTGCACATGGCATGATTGATCTTTTTCGCCGGGCCGGCCTGGAGGGTGAGACACTTGGTCTTATCACTGCCCTTACAATAGGCGACAAGGAGCTCCTTGACAAGGAACGGCTGACAAGCTTCTCAAGGACAGGTGCAATGCATATAATGGCAGTGTCAGGTCTCCATGTGGGCATGATAAGCATGGCCCTCTCCTGGCTCCTCTTCTTCCTGCGCCGACGGCTGAAGAAGGTGAGAGCGCTGATCATCATCCCCGCGCTGTGGGGCTTTGCGTTCATAACGGGCCTCACCCCCTCAGTTCTCAGGGCAACCATTATGTTTACCTTCCTTCAGGCAGGCAATATTCTCAACCGGCCGGCCGCGGGGATGAACAACCTGCTGGCTTCGGCCTTTATAATCATCGCCGCCCACCCTTCAGTCATTTTCGAGGCGGGATTCCAGCTCTCCTACCTCGCCGTGATCTTCATCATTGCATTCTACGCTCCGCTTTACAGGCTGGTGAAACTCAGGAATCGTGTTGCCGATTACCTGTGGCAGATGACAGCGGTGTCACTGGTAGCCCAGGCAGGGACAATGGCACTGTCAGTCAGGCTCTTCAACATCTTCCCCCTGATGTTTCTTCTTACCAACATAGTGGTAATCCCGGTCTCGTTCGTGGTGCTGATACTGGCAATGCTCCTGCTTGTATCCTCTCCCGTTCCGGCGCTGGCATCATTCTTTGCCATGCTGCTTGACCATCTGGCTCGTTTCACCCTCAGCTTCACCGGAATGGTAAGCTCGGCTGAACATGGTGTGATAACAGGTATTGGCATGTCAGCTGCCGAGACCATCATGATGACCCTGACGTTAGCCCTTCTCCTTGCCGCACTCCTGCGCACAGCCCGGGTAACCCTCAGGCCGTTCCTGGTTGCCATGATGCTTCTGCTGACATGCAACACCATCAAGACAGCACAGGAGATGCATCGCGAAAGGCTGATCACCTACAATATAAGGGGAGAGAGGCTAAAGGTACGGCAACACGGCAGAGTGCTGCTGGTGCCGTCATCTGCCGGCGGCACTCCGACTGAGGTGCAGAAGCATGCCTGTACCCGTGGACTAAAGATCAGGGTCATTGAACCGGGGTAACATTTCTTTTGTATAACTTTGCCCTGTTTTATTGTTCCAGATATGAGAATAGTTATCGCCGGTGCAGGAGAGGTGGGAACACACCTTGCCAAGATGCTCTCGCAGAGTGAACATGAGATCATACTCATTGATCCGGCCGTGGAGCGTCTCAAACCCGTTGACGCAGCAATTGACGTGCTGACCTATGAGGGATCAGCCACATCCATAAACATACTCAAGGAGGCAATCAAGAAGAACACCGATCTCTTTATTGCGGTTGCCCATTACGAAGACACCAACATTACTTCCGCCATCCTTGCCAAGAAGCTTGGCGCGCGTAAGGTGATAGCCCGCATAGACAATATGGAATACCTTGAGCGGAACAACAAGGAGTTCTTCCGTGAGATGGGAATTGACCACCTGATATACCCTGAGCTCATCGCCGCCAAGGAGGTTATCAGCCTTTTGAAAGAGACAGGTACCACTGAATTCATTGACTTTGCCGGTGGTCTGCTCTCACTCTATGTTCAGAAGCTGGAGAAGAACGCACCGGTGCTTAACCGCACCCTTGAGGAGGTGACCAACTCCCTGGGATCGATAAAGTACCGTGCCGTGGCAATCAAGAGAGATGAGAAGACTATCATCCCCCACGGGAGGGAGGAGTTTAAGGAGGGTGACCTGGCATTCGTGATCTCGACCCGTGACGGTATCTCTGACCTGATGAAGTTTTCCGGGAAGAAGAACATTCAGGCAAAGAGCATCATGATCCTCGGCGGCAGCCGGATAGGCAGGCATATTGCACTGAAGCTGCAGTATGACTGCCAGGTGAAGCTGATTGACATAGACATGGATAAATGCCGTGACCTCGCCGAGGCGCTCGAGGAGACCCTCGTCATCAATGGTGACGGCAGGAACGGTGACCTGTTAGCCGAAGAGGGCCTCCGGAATATGGATGCCTTCGTGGCGGTGACCGGTAATTCCGAGACAAATATCCTTGCCTGCCTGCTGGCTAAAAAAATTGGTGTAATGAAGACCATCGCCGAGGTGGAGAATATGGAATATATCAACCTGGCCGAGAACTCAGGCATTGACACCATCATCAACAAGAAGATTGCCACTGCCAGCCGTATCTTCAGGCACACCATGAACCCCAACGTCACACAGGTAAGGATGATGACAGGGACAGATGCCGAAGTGATAGAATACAATGTGCCTGAGAATGCACGAATCACCGGGGGCCCGCTCAAGCTGATCGATTTCCCCAAGGATGCCATCGTTGGCGGAGGGATACGCAACTATAAACCATATATTGCAACGGGTGATACCGTGATAGAGGCCAATGACAAGGTGGTGGTCTTTACACTGGTGTCAGCCTTCGAAAAGCTGAACAGGTTCTTCACAGGAGACCGGCACTAGAACCAGTGGCGGGTTGTTGGCAACCGGTTTGTGCCAGAAACAGCCCGGCAGTTACAATTATCCAGAAATATGCGAAGTCATTGTGGTAACCGGCTTGCGACACATTCAGCCCGACAGTTACAATTACCCCGAAACATGCGAAGTTCTTGAGGTTACCGATCCGTGACAGAAACAGCCCGGCAGTTACAATACCTCCACTGCCGGTGATTCAGTATTCGAGTATACCCTTCCCCTGTCTCAGTATGACAGGCTCAGGACCTGTGCAATCGACTACTGTTGAGGGTTCATTGCTTCCAATGCCGCCATCAACAACCAGGTCGGCAAAGTCATCATAATTTTCGTGAATCAACTCAGGGTCAGTAATATTCTCTATTATCTCATCATCATGTATTGATGTGGTCATCAGGGGCCGTCCCAGGTCACGCACTATTGCCATGATGATGCTGTTGTCAGGTATGCGGATGCCCAGCGTCTTCTTTTTGTGTCTGAACATTGCAGGTATCTGGTTGTTTGCCTTCACGATGAAGGTAAACGGGCCCGGCAGGTTGCGCTTGAGCAGTCTGAAAAGGTTATTGTCATGAATGACTGTGTATTCAGAGAGCTGGCTCATCGACTCAAAAATCATTGACATGTCGGGATTTCCCGGATTAAGCCCCTTGAACCTTGCAATCCTGTCAATTGCCTTTGATGCCCTGATGTCACATCCAATGGCATAAATGGTGTCGGTAGGGTAAATGACCACGCCGCCCTGTTCCAGGACGAACGTCACCCTTCGCACATAAGCAGGGTTCGGATTTTCCGGGTATATCTTTATCAGCATCGCTTTGGTAAAGTGACGGCAAATATATAAACTTCTGATGAGAGGGATAAAAAAAAGAAGGGTAAGCTGCTCATATCGCACCGCTACAACCTTCTACCCTTGCTGCCTTCCGACCCTGGGGGAGTTCAAAGGGAGCTGGTCGTATGAGACTTACCCCGCACAAAAATAGTACTTTCTGCGGCAAGCACCAAATGTTGATCCACAATCCGGTGATTTCCCATTCACGCAAATAAAGTATATTTGCTTCTGTAATCTGAAAAACGCAATAAAATGGAAAAGAAAAGGTCAGTCTGGAAAGAAACCCTAAACTACGGTATCATCTACGGTCTCATCATGGTAGTCTTCTCGGTCTTAACCTACATGTTTGATTTAACCCTGAAGACGTGGATTATCTGGCCAAGCCTGCTTCTGAGCATCATTGTCCTCTTTTTCCTTCTTCGCTCGTACCGTGACCACTACAACAGCGGCTACATCTCATATGGCAAGTCATTGGGAGCTGGAGTTGTAATCACTGTTTATGCAGCTGTCATCACAGCAATATATATATATGTGCTCTATGCCTTCATTGATCCGGGCCTGATTGACAAGTCGCTGGCCCTGGCTGAGGCGAAGTTGGCTGAGAGAGGTATCCCCGAAGCAGCCATAGAACAGGGATTGGCGGTGCAGGCAAAAATGATGACACCCTGGTTCACCTCTCTCATGAGCATGGTCACCAATATCTTTTACGGTTTCATTCTGTCGCTGATTGTGTCACTGTTTATTATGAAGAAAGGCAATCCACTCCTCGACGAGCTGGATGAAGAACCACAGCAGTAGTATGGATCTGACCATTGTAGTTCCCGCTTATAACGAAGCGGAGTCGCTGCCGGAACTGGCTGAGTGGATTGACAGGGTTTGTACCGGGTCATCAATCGGTTACGAGTTAATCATTATTGACGATGGCAGCTCTGACGGGACCTGGGATGCGGTTAAGCGCATCTCAGCCGCCAACAGCCGGGTAAAGGGAGTCCGTTTCCGCCGCAATTACGGCAAGGCAGCAGCCCTCCAGACCGGCTTCGAGGCTGCCTCAGGCAATGTGGTTATTACCATGGATGCTGATCTTCAGGATAGCCCTGATGAGATTCCCGGATTGGTGAAGATGATCTGCGAAGAGGGTTATCACGTGGTCTCCGGATGGAAAAAGAAGAGGTATGACCCTTTTGTCAAGAGAATCACTTCTAAACTATACAACTACACTGCAAGGAGATTCTCCGGAATAAAGCTGCACGACTTCAACTGCGGGCTGAAGGCTTATGCTGGTGAGGTGGTTAAGAGTATTGAGGTTTACGGTGAGATGCACAGGTATATCCCGATGCTGGCGCGTGAGGCAGGCTTCAGGAATATAGGCGAGAAGGTGGTACAGCACCAGGCCCGTAAGTATGGAACCACCAAGTACGGTCTTGACAGATTCCTGAAGGGTTATCTTGACATGCTGACAATAAGCTTTATAACGAGGTTTGGCAAGAGCCCCATGCACTTCTTCGGCTCTCTGGGAACGCTGATGTTCATTGCCGGGTTCATCATGGCCGCCTGCCTTGGCATCAGAAAGCTCTCGTTTGTTCATCAGGGCCTGAGGGCGCCGCTCGTTACTGACAGTCCTTACTTTTACATTGCGCTGGCAGTGATGATAATCGGTTCTGTATTCTTTGTCACCGGGTTTCTTGCCGAGCTGCTTAACCGCCGGTCACCTGACCGCAACCAGTACCTTGTAAAGGAAAAACTGAATATCAGTTAGCAGTCACTCTGCAACTGAGATAAGTCGCTAATTTGCTGTATACCAAGCATTTTGTAGCTGACGTCTGATTGCCGGCTGCTGCTGGCAGCTTCTGCCTGATGCTAATCCCCCCGCTGCTACCTGCTGACTGCCGGCTGCGGGCTGCTGATTCCCAACTGCCTGCTACTGCGGGTTGCTGACTGCCTGCTGCTGGTTGCTAATCGACTGATACTGACTCCTGACTCCCTGCTGCTGAGAGCCGTCTCCACTTCTGACTGCCGCTGGCAGCTTCTGCCTGATGCTAATCCCCCCGCTGCTACCCTGCTGACTGCCGGTTGCGGGCTGCTGATTCCCAACTGCCTGCTACTGCGGGTTGCTGACTGCCTGCTACTGCGGGTTGCTGACTGCCTGCTGCTGGTTGCTAATCGACTGATACTGACTCCTGACTCCCTGCTGCTGAGAGCTATCTGCCGGCTAACTGCCGGCTGATTATTACCTCGCGCGCTGAACCTCTCTCACGAGGCTGTGGAGCGCCTCTGTAAGCCTGCTCCACGAGTACTCCTTTTTCTTCTTTTCTATTCCTGCTTCAAACCTCTTCTCATCGCCGCTGAAGAAATCGCATATAGCTCCGGCAATTGCAACAGGATCAGGCTCAACAACATATCCGCTTACTCCATCCGGTACTATCTCAGCCAGTCCCCCCACATTCGTAACAATCATCGGCTTGTTGAAGTGATATGCTATCTGAGTAACACCGCTCTGGGTGGCACTCTTGTAAGGTTGCACCACCAGCGAGGCTGCTGAGAAGTAATACTTGACCTCATCATCACTGATGAAGTGGGAGTGGAAGATGATTCTGTCGCCTGTTCCGAGCTGGCTGACGAGATCGAAGTAAGGTTTTTTGCTCTCGTAGAACTCACCTGCAACGATAAGCTTCACGCCGAGGTCCCGGACACACTTCTCAGCCATGGCCCTCAGAAGCAGGTCAAGCCCCTTGTACTCCCTTATAAACCCGAAGAAGAGGATGTATTTGTCAGCCTGAGGCAGTTTAAGATGAGCGATTGCCTCATCCCGTGATACCGGAACGCTGTAGTTGTCAAACAGGGGATGGGGAGAGATCACGCAGGGCATATCAGCAGAAAACTTCCGGAGATCATTCTCCACAGCCCTTGTCATCACCAATGCGCCATCTATGCTCTTCACAAAGAACCTGGTGAGCATGGTGTCACCGATCCGTTTCTCGTGGGGTACCACATTATCAAAAATGGTGACGACCATGGTGTGCCTGTTGCTTTTTACAAGCCGTGCAATGAAACCCAGCGCCGGGGCGAGGAAGGGAAGCCAGTAGCGCATTATTACAAGGTCCGGACGGATGCGTCTCAGACGAAGCCCGATATTGAACCAGTTCAGCGGGTTGACCGAGTTAATGGCTCTTGTAATGGTAACTCCCTCCGGGGCATACCCATGATCATACTGTGTCTTCCCCGGGAACAGAAAAGAGGGATACTGAAGCTTGAACGTATAAATGGCCGCAGCATCGCCTTCGTGAAGCAGTTGTTGTGCCAGCCTCTCGTTGTAAGCGGCTATCCCGCCACGGTATGGATGGGCGGGGCCACAGATAACGATTCGCATCATGACTTCTCACCTTCAGGCCATACCCAGCTTTTCAGGTGCCCGTATTGCGGTTCAATCCTCCCGCCTGAGGTTATCGTGGCGCGCTGAATCATAGGTGAATCATGGCCTGTAAAGAGATCATGCAACACATTATCAATCAATTGTCTGCCGAAATCTCCCGAGGCATCCCTCGGCAGCTCTCCGGGAAGATTGTCAATTGACATGACTGTGATATTGTCAGGATTGCTGAATGCCTTCTCCTCGCAATGCTTCTTCCGGTTATAGCTGTAGAACGGGTCTGCAATGGTAGTTGCCCGCAGGGTTGTGGGTATCGGACCATCTATATCACAGCTGACGTCACCAATGACCGAAATCCTGAAATCAGGCTTTTCCACATCCTCCTTCGTGAAGAATATCGGTGACTTCGGATCCCAGAAGTGTCCGGCAATCAGAATATCCGTCACCTTCGTGAATTTCAGGAAATCATTCCTGTACTCCTCAGGATGCTTCATGAAATAGTTAAAGTCAAACGGACGGCCATCATGATGCTTCGTATAATCCTGCGGTCCCACCTGGCAGACAACGGGAACATCGAACTCCTTCGACAGGAAATCTTGGGTGCTTACCTTCATCAGGTTATGGCAGTTGAACAGAGTCTCCAGAGCGCCATTAGATACCCTCCCCTCGCCGGTAACCAGGATCTTCAGTCCCGGCTTGAGCTGTATCAGCTTCAGTCCGGCCCACATCTCATTCAGGTCATGACACTGGTGAGCTGGTTTCAGATTGAATCTGTTCGTTTTTATACCCCTGGCTCTCAGGGCATTATATGCACCCACTATACCTGCCCACCGGCCGAAGGCCACCACTCTCAGGCCCTTGTCCGTAGTCAGGTATTCGTAGTCAATAATTCTCACCTTCCTTTTGAGTATCTCCCTGAGCATCTCGAGGTTGTGTTCCTGTTTCTTGGCCACATGGGCAAAGAAGAGGTAAGTCTTCCCGGGGATCAATGCACTCTTTTCCACCTCCTTGACTCCCATGAGAATATCGCAGTTACTGATATCTTCCCGCATGGGAATCTTCAGGTATTCGTATTCGTCGTCAGTAAAGCACCTGATATTTGACGGCTGGACATAAAACTCCACGTTTGGATATTTTTCTTTCAGTTCAACCACCTGTGACGGTGTCAGTGGTACTCTTCTGTCTGGCGGTGTTTTTGTCTCACGAATGAGCCCTACCTTCACTTTCTTTTCCATGTGAAAACAATTTTGTATTGCGGTGAAGATAAGAAATCGGCCCGGTTTTTGCGAGGACTTTTGTCAGTTCAACGTATAAATGACTAATTTTGCGTTGTAAAATATATCAACGGGGCTGACCTGGTTTTGACAGCAAGCCGTGGTGGTATGTAAGCATGCAGAGTAGGGAGACGCATCTCTATAACTTGTGTCTCAAAACAATAACTGGCGAGTATAACTACGCTCTTGCTGCGTAGTCTGCCGACAGGCGGATTATGCTTAATCCCGGCACAAGGTGTCGGGACGAGACGTTTCCCGGGCGGTGAGGCCCTGTACCAACCCGATAAGGAAGCGCACGCAACTCAGGGATAGCCCGCGGCTTCTCCGGCTTAACGGTGAAATAACAGGAGATAAGGAGTGATTCGGCTGCCTGCCACCTGATCACCTCCCGACAAATAAGGCAGGATAAGCATGTAGAAAGCATATGGCTGCCTTGCCTGGACGCGGGTTCGACTCCCGCCAGCTCCACTAAAGACTCTTTCCGACCACTCCCCCCAAGGAGTGGTCTGGTACGCTCCACCAGGCATTGTTTCGCACTTTGAATTACTTCGTGTATTCCGAAAAGGTTTTCATGAACTGGACCCTTTCGTATTCGGCGGGGTTGATCCGGGTTCCCATGGCCAGTTTTCCCCTGAAATCTTCTATACCCGCGTAATTCTTCTTTTCCATCCAGGAAACGATTTGCGAATTGAAATCGGCAATCGCTTTGAATCCCTCCTTGTAGAGGACCGAGACCAGCTGGACGGTTTGGGCGCCGGCCAAAAGCATTTTAACGGCTGTCTTCCAGTCGTGTACGCCTGTGGAAGCGGCCAGATCGCATTCCACGCGGTGGGCCATCATGCCGATCCACCGCAGGGGGAGCAGGTAGTCGCCCGGACTGCTCAGCCTGGGTGCGCTTTTAACAATCTCCTTGTCAATGTCGATATCCGGGGAGTAAAACCGGTTGAAGAGCACCATCCCTTTGATCCCCGATGCCGAGATATCTTGAATCATCCTTCCCAGATTCGAGAAATAGGGGCTGATTTTTACCGATACGGGGATTTTCACCCGGGAGGTCACCTGCCGGATGATCCCGAAGTAGGTATTCTCGTTGTCGCTGCTGCTTTGGCGCAGGTCGGAAGGGAGGATGAAAAGGTTGAGTTCCAGGGCGTCAGCACCGGCGGCTTCGATTTTCTCTGCGAAGAAACTCCAATTCTGGGAAGTGACGCAGTTGATACTGGCAATCACGGGAATATGAAGGGCTGCCTTCGCTGAGGTGATCAGGCCGAGGTAGCGCTTCAGATTGTCCTGGCGGATTTCCACATCGTAATAATCAAGAAACTCGAGGTTTTCCTCCATGGGCCCCATCTTTTTGAGTTCAGAGGCATATTCGAGGTAAATCTCCTCCTCGAATATCGATTTGAGGACGACGGCGCCTGCACCGGCCTTTTCGATCTCCTTGAGGTTATCTGCATTGTCAGTCAGGTTGCAGCTGCCTGCTATCAGGGGCGACCGCAGGTCCAGACCCATGTATTTGGTATACAGCTCATTCATGGTGAATTTCAATTATTTCGGTATAAAACAGATAATAAGAATACTTACTCCATCTCTCAGTCACTCCGTTCCTCACACTCTCTCTCACTCTCCCCTTCCCTCACTCATAAGGTAGGAGTGCATATGTTCAGCAGCCCTGCGGCCGTCGCCCATGGCCAGGATGACTGTTGCTCCTCCGCGTACGATATCTCCTCCGGCGAACATTTCAGGGATGGAGGTCTGCATTTTGTCTTCGTCAACGATGATGGTTCCCCAGCGCGAGACATTCAGTCCGGGCAGCGAGGCGGGGACCAGCGGGTTGGGGGAGACACCCACGGCGACGATCACCAGGTCAACGTCGAGTTCAAATTCGGAGCCTTCGATAACCATGGGACGGCGGCGTCCCGAAGCGTCGGGCTCACCTAAGCCCATGCGGACCACCCGCATACGGTTGACGCGTCCGTTCTTGTCGGCAAAGTATTCTACCGGGTTGCAGAGGGTCATGAATTCCACACCCTCCTCTTTGGCATGCTTGACCTCTTCGACGCGGGCGGGCATTTCAACTTCCGAACGGCGGTAAATGATTATGGCCCTTTCGGCGCCCAGGCGGAGGGCCGTACGGACCGAGTCCATGGCGGTGTTTCCCCCGCCGACGACGGCCACGTTTTTCCCCCTCAAAATCGGCGTATCGAAATCATCGGAATTGGCTCCCATAAGGTTCACCCGGGTGAGGTATTCGTTGGAAGAGAGGATTCCGTTGTAGTTCTCTCCGGGGATCTCCATGAAACGCGGCAGTCCTGCCCCGCTCCCGATAAAGAAACCCTTGAATCCCTGTTCCTTCAGGTTGTCAAAGGTGGCGGTTCGTCCCACGATGAAGTTGGTGATGAATTTCACCCCCATTTTCCGGAGGTTTTCTAGTTCGAAGTCGACGATGGCATTGGGAAGCCTGAATTCAGGGATACCATATTTGAGGACTCCGCCGATTTCGTGAAGGGCTTCGAATACGGTTACGTCGTAGCCATACTTGGCCATATCGCCGGCAAAGGCGAGGGCTGCTGGGCCGGAGCCCACGGTAGCCACCTTGATGCCGTTGGGCGGAAGGGTTTCAGGGACATTACAGCTTCCCGATTCCCTTTCGTAGTCGGCTGCGAACCGTTCGAGGTAACCGATGGCCACGGCGGGCTTTTTTAGTTTATCGACATAAAAGCAGCGTGACTCGCACTGTTTTTCCTGGGGGCATACCCTGCCGCATACGGCCGGGAGGGCGTTGGTCTCCTTCAGCGTGGATGCTGCGCTCAGGATATCACCGCTTTCGATGTATTTGATGAATTTGGGGATATTAATGCTTACCGGACACCCTTCGATGCAGGTTGGAGTCACGCAGTCCATGCATCGGGTAGCTTCCAGGGTAGCCTGGGCCAGGGTAAGTCCCCGGTTGACTTCACGGTCCTGGTGGCTGTCTCTTATACACATCTGACGCTGCCGCCGATCTACTCTGTGTAGATTTCGGTGGTCGCCGTATCATTCAACAAAAAA
>ERZ1026810.474-NODE-474-length-23561-cov-7.040710_pt1 | contig 23561 bp, 18 predicted proteins | sample MGYA00520872_ERZ1026810 | MGnify/ENA primary metagenome ERZ1026810 (study PRJEB33270, sample SAMEA104284477) | anaerobic digester metagenome | biome: Anaerobic digester microbiome; feature: mesophilic sludge digester; material: Anaerobic digester biomass | place... | reverse complement strand
TGTTGTCTAGTCTTGATTGTCGTGTCGTTGTATGAGTATAGTATATGTGATCTTTTGACTCATCGTGATTATTGGAGTGTTGAATGTTATAGTCTTTATTCTTTTTCTTGAACGACTATCACGCAACTTTTGTATTTTTTTTTTTAATGATACGGCGACCACCGAGATCTACACAGAGTAGATCGTCGGCAGCGTCAGATGTGTATAAGAGACAGGTGGTATTATCCGCCCCTCTTTTGTCCTGTGCCCCTATCCTGCGGGAGATGGAAGAAGAAACCCCTGCCCCCAGGCCGTTGCTCAGGCCAACCACCACCATGAATATGGGGGTCACAAATCCTACTGCAGCCAGGGCATCCGATCCCAGGCCTGCCACCCAGACGGCGTTCACCAGATTGTAGGCGGCAAGGATCAACATGGCGACGATCATAGGGCCGGAGAGCTTCAAGAGGGCCTTTTTCGGCTCTCCGATCAACAGGGAAACCCCTCTGGTAATCTCTTTTTGGGCCTCTTCCTCCCTCGCTTCCATCCCACCGCTCATCCGATCACTGGGGCCCTTTGAATTCACAGCTCTGGAAAGAGAGATGCTGCTTATGGTCTCTTTTCAAGCCACCTTCATCTCCCTCTCCAGCCTGCGGACGGTATCCCGGAGCTGAATGGCCCTCTCGAACTCCAGACGCTCCGCCGCTGCCATCATCTCCGCCTCCAGCTCGATGATCGCATTTGGAATATCCGATTTTGGAATATGCCTGGTGTCGGTGATCTCCACCACCTTTTCCCGGATGGGTTTCTTGATGGTCTGAGGGATGATGCCGTGCTCTTGGTTGTATGCCATCTGCAGAGATCTGCGCCTCTCCGTGGTCTCCATCGCCTTCTTTATGGAGCCGGTCATCCGGTCCGCATAGAGGACCACCCGGGAGTTGGCGTTCCTTGAGGCCCGGCCGATGGTCTGGATCAGGCTCTTCTCATCCCGGAGGAATCCCTCTTTGTCTGCGTCTAAAATTCCTATGAACCCCACCTCGGGGATGTCCAGCCCCTCTCGGAGGAGGTTGATTCCCACCAGGACATCGAATTTGCCCAGCCTCAGCTCACGGATGATCTCCGTCCTCTCCAGAGGCTGAATCTCTGAATGCAGATAGCGGGCCCGAATATCATTCTGGCTCAGATAATCGGTCAACTCCTCTGCCAGCCGTTTGGTGAGGGTGGTAACCAGTGCTCGATCCCCTCTCGAGATCACTCCGGAGATCTCCGTCATCACATCCTTCACCTGCCCGTCGATGGGCCGGACCTCCACCTCCGGATCGAGAAGGCCGGTGGGGCGGATGATCTGCTCCACTGGAGATTTCGAATGCTCGAGCTCATAGTCTCCTGGGGTGGCGGAGACGAATATCACATTTCTCATGAACCGCTCAAACTCCTCAAAATCAAGCGGCCGGTTGTCATAGCTGCTGGGCAGCCGGAAGCCATAATCCACCAGGTTCTTCTTGCGGGATCGGTCGCCTCTGTTCATCGCCCTGAGCTGGGGGAGGGTCTGATGGCTCTCATCGATTATGAGCAAAAAGTCATCGGGAAAATAGTCGATCAAACAGTATGGAGGCTCTCCTGGCTGGCGGCGGTCAAAATGGCGGGAGTAGTTCTCAATTCCCTTGCAGCTTCCGGTCTCTTCTATCATCTCCATATCATGCATTGTTCTCTGCCGGAGCCGGTGGGCCTCGATCATCCCAAGCTCTTGAAGCCTCTCGTTCAGCTCCGCCTTTATGGAGTCGACCGCCGCTTTCAGCTCGTTCTCCGGTATGACATAATGCCTGGCCGGATAGACGAAGAAGTAGCTCATATCCTCGACTCTCTTGCCGGTGATCCTGTCGACCTCAGAGATCCTCTCTACTTTATTTCCAAAGAGCTCAATTCGAATGATGTTGTTGAAGTAGCCGGGGATGATATCGATGGTCTCGCCGTTGACCCGGAAGCGTCCCGGAGAGAGGTCCAGGTCTGAGCGCTCATAGAGGATGTCCACCAGCCTTTCCAGGATATCCTTTCTGGAGATCCTTTCATTCACCTTCAGCTCAAACCCCATGCTCTGGAAGTTCTCGGGATTGCCCAGGCCGTAGATGCATGAAACGGAGGCCACTACTATCACATCCCGGCGGGAGAGAAGCGAGGCGGTGGTGGCCAGCCTCATCTGCTCTATCTTGGGATTGATGAGAGAGTCCTTCTCTATGTACTGATCCTTTGAGGGGATATACGACTCCGGCTGATAGTAGTCATAATAAGAGATGAAATATTCAACCCGGTTGTCCGGGAAGAACTCCTTGAACTCATTGTAAAGCTGCTCAGCCAGGGTCTTGTTATGGACAATCACAAGGGTAGGCTTCTGAACCTGTGAAATGACATTGGCTACCGTATAGGTCTTGCCTGATCCCGTGACTCCGATCAGAGTCTGGAACCTCTCATTCCTTTGCAGGCCCAAAACAAGCTGATCTATGGCCTCCGGCTGGGAGCCGCAGGGAGCAAAGCTGGAGTGGAGGCGGAACTGCTGCTCAACCGGACGGTGCTGGGATAATGAATCTTCTGCCATGCTCATTGGCAGGCATAATCCTTGGTGCTAATAGCTTTTGCCCTGCACAATGGCTAAATAATCCGGAGACAGAGGTCAAGAGGGATGAAATCAGAAATCAAAGAAGAATTAAACCCGGAGAGGGTAAAAAGCGAGCCCCTCTCCGTCCAGGATCTGCATGAGCTCTATGATCCAATAAAAGATCAGATCGAGGAGAGACTGGCAGAGTTTCAGCGCATATGGGAGACGGCCAGCGACGAGGACCTCTTCCGTGAGATGGTGTTCTGCCTTCTCACCCCTCAGTCCAAGGCCAGAATATGCTGGAGGGCGGTGGAGAGGCTGGAGAGAAAGTGCCTTATCGCTTCTGGTGAGCCATGCCAGGTTCAAGAAGAGCTGGTGGGCGTGAGGTTCAACCAGCGGAAGGCGGAGTATGTATGTCTTGCCCGGTCAATGTTCAGCCATCGATCCCTTCGCACCACTCTGGCAGGATTTCCCAGTCATGCCGCTGCCCGGGAGTGGCTGGTGGCGAACGTCCTGGGCCTTGGCTATAAGGAGGCCAGCCATTTCTTGAGGAACATAGGCCTGGGGGAGGATCTGGCTATTCTCGACCGGCATATCCTCAAAAATCTGGCCCTGCTGGGAGTGATAGATAAGGTTCCCGAATCGCCCACCAAGAGGCTTTACATTGAGATCGAGAGGCAAATGACCGCCTTCTCTTCCCAGGCGGGAATTCCGATGGGCCAGCTTGATCTATTGCTCTGGTACAAGGAAGCGGGAGAGATATTCAAGTAATCAAATATCCCTGGACAGTCGCGAGAGCCTGTTTATTATCCATTTGGTCAGGAAACCGGTTAAAAAGCAGATGAACATTATGCTGAAGACCCCATCTCCGATACCGTCATTCAGCGCTATCAGTCCAGAGCTAGATATCAGATAGGCCATATAACCGAAGACCATGCTGATCAGGGGTATGGCCATATACCAGAGCCTCTTGTACCGGGTGGCCAGGCCGTAGCGGCGCAGGTCTTCTGCCACTCCGGTGAGGATCTGAGCTGATGCCCCCAGGCCGGCGAAGAACGAGGACCAGAGAGGGACATCGAGAATCTCCGCTTGAGGATGCTGATAGATCAGCATGCTGAAAAATAGGATGGCCAGTACGGCAAATACTATAGCATAAAGGCCGTAGAGCTGGAAGAAGTAGGAGATCGTTCTCAGGCTATGGAACCGGGAGCCTCTGATATTGATCTTGGCCTCGTTGACGGCACTTGTGAGCTCATAGTTCGCCCGATCGCAGTAGAGAAATGAGTCGGAGAGGTTCTCCTTGTTGAACTCCTTTAAGGCGAGGACATAGAAGTCATAGGCATCCTTTATGTCTATAGAGCTTCTGTGAGCGGCCTGAAGCGTGCGGTCGAGCCTCTTGAGGTCTATCTCCAGCTCAGAGCACGACTGCGGGATGGAGCATGATTTGGAGTTCACACTATAGTAACTCGCTAAATTAATATTTATAGTTTGCGCGGCGCAGGCCCTTTTCACATAATTTAAATAATTTTAAATGATTTGAATTTGTGATTGATAACAAATAGCTCGATTATACTCCGAATAAGCTCTTTAAGAAATTATTATTAAGTGTAATATATTTTTCATTAAATATGTTCGTTATTTCGAATGAAAGAGATTTTATTTAGAATATAAATTATATAAAACATTTAGAAGTATCACGTATTATTTTCAACCGACCGTAGCAAACCTCCTGGCATTTCTTATCTGCTGCATTATCTTTCTTTTGAATGAGACTTTGTTCCTTCGACCACCCGAGGGGGTGGCTATTCTCTCAGATATTGTGATCTGATGCAATTCATCGATCATGCTCTCTGCTATGAGGCAGCACTCATCCGTTCCCCGGCCAGATCCATCTCGCCCATCTTTATCCATTTTTGTCATAAGTATTAATTGAACATCTTGCTTAAAAAATTTTTCCTTGAATAGAAGCCGGAAGTGGATGCATAAAAGCAGTGCAGATCATCTCGCCTCCTTTTCTCTCATCATCTCCGGTCATGCTTAATACCACAAAGGACAACAGTATTCCATGCTTGAAGATCAGATCTTCTGCCCAGCCTGCGGCACGGATACCGACCATACCCTGATTAAATCCGGACAGGAGAACCTAGTTCGCTGCGATGACTGCGGAACTGTTCATCCGGTTGAGGTGAAACGGGTGCGTTTGGTCAACCTCAAGGTGATAGTCAATTGGGATGACCGCGCTCTGCCCCATTTTATAACCATCCGGGCAAATGAGTTGCTGAACGTCGGAGATGAGCTTTTGGTGGACGATCCAACAAAGGATGTGGTGATGACCCAGATCACTTCTCTGGAGACGGATCGCCGTGTCAGGAGCGCTCTTGCCGAGACTGTGAAGACCGTCTGGGCAAGGGCTACGGACGAGGTGCCGCTGAGGATAACCGTATTTCGAGGGGGCAAGAGCCATCCCCTTAAGATCACAGTTCCGGGAGATGAGCTTCTGGAGGTGGGCGAGAAAAGGAGGGTGGAGAACTTCCAGTTCATCATAGTCAAGATCAAGCTGCGTGGAGAGGGATTTGCCGACGCAGCTGAGGCCAAAAACATCGTTCGGGTTTGGGGACGGGAGATCTGATTGTCAGTTACCCGCCCCCTGAAGGAAGCGGGCTTGCCTCCTGGTTATATCGAGGCTTCAGAGGATACTGACTGATCCTCACTAGCCCTTGAGCTAGTAAATCTGTTTCGAATGTTATAAGCGGCATTGAGGTCTGCATGAATCGAGAATCCACACTTAGGGCAATTGAAGGAATGTCGCTTCCTGGTCCCAGGAAGACCACACCTAGAGCAGTTCTTGGAAGTGTTCCTAGGATCGACTTTAGCAACTATGCCCTTTCCTTGGATCTTATAGCTGGTCATATTGAATATCATACCACGAGGCCAGACGGAGAACCGTCTGTCCCAAGCCTTAGATCCATGCTTACCTTGACCGAAATTAAGATCCTCGAAGACAAGAACACAATTATCAGGAGCCCATTCGATCAATTCCTTAGAAGCGCAATTACAGAAATCCTTAGTTCTACGAGATCGCTTAGCTCTCAGCCGTTTGAGGTCTCGAACAACACTTCGAGTATTCTTTCCCTCTGCCTTTCGTTGAGCAAGCTTTCTCTGAAGTCGCTTGATCGTCTTAGAAGTGCGCTTGTTCTTGATTTTCCGATCCAGGCCGCTTATAAAAAGCTCGTTACCATCTGCATCGACAGCCACAATAGCGTTAGTCTCGTTGAGATCGATTCCAACTGGGTGAATCCCCTCAACATCAGGAAATTCAATTGTATAGGCTACATAACCAATAATCTTGTCTCCAAGATTCTTGACTATGATGCTATCGATCTCAGTGGCATTACAGAATTCTTCCCTAAATGCATAAGGAACCGTGTACTTAATGTGTTTCCTGCCATCGATTGTAGAAATGCTCAGGAGACCATCTCTCATGAAACTGGCATCACGCCCCCTCTTTCCTACAAGAAAGAGGGCAAAAGGCCGATGCCAGTTGAAAGGATGATCCAAGTCGTGTCCGTTCTTTTTGGCAGAAGCATAAGCACCAGCAGTAAGCCTGATGCTTGTGCAGGTGAGCTGGCTAGATACGGTTCCTTTGATATTATCGTAGACTCTGCGATGCAGATCCAGAGCTTTAAGAGGTTTACCGGAGTTCCAGGCAGTCTTAGATATGCTATTGCATATCTGAGTAAAGCTATCGAGAGTCTTGATGAGAGATTCATCCGGCTCGATAACTATCTGCAAGGTTCTTTGAGCAAACATCAATTAGGAGATACCACATGAGAATAAATAATTTGCAGGTTAGTGGAGGTGACTAGGCACAATTCCTCCCCTCCCCTAAAGGAGAAGGGTCCCCTTGCGCCTACGATATGGAACCAGGCAAAAGGCTTCTTGACGGCATGCGAGGCAGGATAAATGAATCTGTCCTGGAAGCCATGGCCCGCGTTCCCAGAGATAAATTCGTTCCTGCGCAGCTTCGAGATAGGGCTTACGAGGACCTTCCCCTGCCCATAGGCCAGGGTCAGACCATCTCTGCCCCCCATATGGTGGCCATAATGTGCGACCTTCTTGATATCAGGCCGGGAATGAAGATCCTGGAGGTGGGCGGTGGAAGCGGCTACCATGCAGCTGTGCTGGCAGCTCTTGCAGGTCCCGAGGGCCAGGTCTATTCGGTGGAGAGGATGCCTGATCTCGCTCTTGCCGCCAGAAAAAATCTGCAGGCGGCAGGAATTGCAGGTGTCACCGTGGTTGAGGGCGACGGCAGCCTGGGCCTTCCAGAGCATGCTCCCTACGATAGAATCAGCGTTGCTGCATCAGCTCCCAGAGTTCCCGAACCCCTAAAAGAGCAGCTCCGGGTGGGAGGCAAGATGATACTTCCGGTTGGAGAGACATCACAGGAGCTGGTCTTAGTCACCAGGAAAAACGGCTTTGCCGTGGAGGAAAAGATGGGAGTGATCTTCGTCCCCCTCATCGGCAAAGAGGGATTTGGAGAACGACAGATTTGATATATTCGGCTGAATGATCAATCTGACAAGATGAGGCCAATAGCGATAATAATCATGGACGGTTTCGGCATAAGCCCCACCCAGGAGGGAAATGCCATTGCTAATGCCCGCAAACCCAACCTGGAGCGATTGTGGAAGCAATATCCCACCACCACCCTCAAGGCATCCGGCCTGGCGGTGGGTCTGCCCCGAGGCCAGATGGGAAACTCCGAGGTGGGACACCTCAACCTGGGAGGGGGAAGGATCGTCTATCAGGACCTGACCAGGATCAGCCTGGCGGTGGAGAATGGCACATTTGCCAGTAATCCCGTTCTGCAGGAGGCCATGAATCTGGCCCGGAAAGGGGGCAGTAAGCTTCACCTGATCGGCCTTCTCTCCGACGGTGGGGTGCACAGCCACATCACTCACCTTTACGCCCTCCTGGAAATGGCAAGATCCATGGATCTCTCCCGGGTATTCGTGCATGCCATTTTAGATGGCCGGGATGTGCCTCCACGCAGCGCTCTTGGCTATTTCCGGGATCTGGAGGAGAAATTCTCTCAGACGGGCACCGGCAGCACGGCCACTGTGAGCGGCCGCTACTACACCATGGACAGGGACCGCCGCTGGGAGAGGGTAGAGAAGGCCTACCGCTGCCTGGTTTATGGCGAGGGTCTGCGGGCGGAAAGCGCAGAAGAGGCAGTCAGAAAGGGATACGACCGGGGGGAGAACGACGAGTTCATCATGCCCACCGTGGTGGATGAGAGGGGCATGGTGGATGATGGGGATAGCATCATCTTCTTCAACTTCCGGCCGGACAGGGCCCGAGAGATAACCCGCGCTTTTGTGGATAAGGATTTTCAGGAGTTCGCCACCAAACCGATCCGGGTCCATTACACCTGCATGACCCAGTATGATGCCACCCTGAACGCACCGGTGGCCTATCCAGCGGAGAACCTCATTGATACCCTGGGAGAGGTGGTCAGCCGGGCAGGATTAAAGCAGCTGAGGATAGCTGAGACTGAGAAGTATGCCCATGTCACCTACTTTTTCAATGGGGGAAAGGAAGAGGTCAATCCGGGAGAGGATCGGGTGCTTATACCCTCGCCAAAGGTGGCTACCTATGACCTGCAGCCCCAGATGAGCGCTTATGAGGTCCGGGACGAGCTCCTTGCCCGTCTCGATTCCGGCCGGTATGATTTGGTCGTACTCAATTTCGCCAATCCGGATATGGTCGGCCATACCGGCATATTTGAGGCAGCGGTGAAGGCAGTGGAAGTGGTGGACGGCTGCGTGGGTGAGATCGTTAACCGGATACTGAGCCTGGGCGGAGCGGTCCTTCTGACCGCAGATCATGGCAATGCAGAGAAGATGCAGGATTCCGATACAGGCCAGCCCCATACTGCCCATACCACCAATCCGGTGCCCATCTCTTTGATCACCTCTGACCGGAAAAGCTACCGCTTGCGAGAGGACGGAATTTTGGCTGATGTGGCACCGACTGCATTGGAGCTAATGCATATCCCCCAGCCAGAGGCCATGACCGGAAGGACTCTCATAAATCTCAGAAGCATTTTATAGGTTGTTGAATTGGTAATTAGCTGACTAGAGAAGGGATTAGAGATGCGAGAAGATTCAAAGCCAGAAGAGACCATTCTTCCAGATCGAGATTATCTTATGGATCTGCTCAAGAATATCATAAGTTTCAGGACGGTCGCCCCTCCAGGAGACTGCTATCAAGAGATAGTGGAGTGGCTGGAGCCCATATTCAGGGATATGGGATTTGAGACGACGAAGATGAAGATGCCCCAGGAGGTATTCGCAGCCAAATGCTGTGATAGCCGGCTGGTGGGGGACCGGTACAACCTCCGGGCCGATTTGTCTGTAGGGGCGGAAAAGACCTTGGTGATATATGCCCACCTGGATGTGGTGCCGGCAGAGGGCGAATGGGACACCGATCCCTTCTGTGCGGTGCAGAAGAACGGCCGGGTCTATGGCCGGGGGGTCTCAGACTGCAAGGGATCGGTCGCGGCCCTCGTCGCTGCTCTGAAGGCGCTTTTGTCCAAGAAAAAGCCCAAGTACAATCTGAGCATTCTCTTGACCACCGATGAGGAGGTTGGAGGCTACTCCGGCCTGTGCTATCTGACTGATCTGGGCCAGGTGAAAGGGGATCTGATGCTCTGCATGGATGGCTTTTCCGATGACGTGGGGATCGGGAGCAATGGCATCATAACCTGGGATGTAATGGTTAAAGGTCGGTCGGCCCACAGCGGATCGAGCTTCCTGGGGGTCAATGCGGTAGAAAGGTCGATTTTGGTCATGGAGAGGCTTATGGACCTGAAGAAGGTGGTACAGGCCAGACGGTCCCGCCTTCCCGCCAGCTCGCCGGTGAAATCGGTGGGAATAGAGAACCTCATGCCGATCCTCAATATCACCATGATCAATGGAGGGGTCAAAGAGAACATAGTGCCCGATAGGTGCGTTCTCCGGGGGGATCGCAGGGTGATACCGGAGGAGAGGATGGAAGAGGCGATGGAGGAGATCGAGAGGGCGCTGGAGCCATTGAGGTCAGAGGGTATCGACTTTGAGCTGAAGTTCTATCCCGGATATCCGCCCATGAGCGTTGACCCGGAGCATGCCTGGGTGAATGAGGTGAGGGAAGCAGTGGAGAGGAGGATGGGATTTATGCCCCAGCTCTCAGCAGCCCAGGGAAGCTTAGACCAGGCCTATGCCACAGAGAAGACGGGGATTCCCACCTGCGTCTACGGCGTGGGCCGCCAGCTGGAGAGCAATATCCATGCTCCAAATGAGAACGTGCGCATAGCTGATCTGGAAGGGTATACCAAATTCTTAATTGAGCTATTGCAGTAGTCTGATATGAAGGTCATAGCGGTTGTCGGGACCAAGAAGACGGGAAAGACCACCCTGGTGGAGGCGCTGGTAAGATCCCTGGCAAAGCACGGAAAGGTGGGGACAGTCAAGAACATGGTCGATCATCCCGTGGACCGGGGGGACACCAAAAGGCACTTCGATGCTGGGGCTGATGTGGTCATAGGTCTGGGCGAGGCACGCCTTTTGGTAAGACGGGATCGAGGAGACCTGGAGTCTGCCCTGGCGGAGCTGGAAAGAGAGGGGATGGACTATGCGGTGGTGGAGGGGTTCAAGAACAGCTCTCTATTCAAGATCGTCATGGCGGATATAGAGGTGCCGAACATGGTGCGAAGGGTGAGGCTCCCTGAGGTGGACGAGGACCTGGTGGCGGAGCTCGCTGAGATGGTCCGGGGGATGGAGGACTACAAAACAGCGGGCTAGAGAATTGACCTCAGCGAAAAAAATTGTGGCTCCTCGCTGTTTGTTATGGGTGAACTTGAATCGCAAATTCTCTGTATCTTTTGTGCCTCAGTGATGAATCACGATGCACTGGCCCAACCACAGAGTCACAGAGGCTACATTCTCTGCCTGAACTCACCTGCATAATTCAGCGAAGAGCCGCCATTATTAGCATGCGGTGCTCATCATAGAAAACATTCCGGCTCCTTTCGCTTCCAGTGCCGGAGATGCAGCCTCTTGGACGCGCGTCCCTGACCAGGCCAGGTTTCATCGTCCTCGCATTCTCCGGGCAGAGCTTGATACAGGCGCAACAAGTGATGCATTTATTTGTATCGATCACCTCGCTGTGGTCCGGGCGATGGCACCTACAGGGCATGCCTCTGCACAGATCCCGCACTGGATACAGGCATCACTCACCTCGAGAATGAATGCTCTCCGATCCAGGCCCTTCCGACGACCTTGACGCATCCGTCCTTCGCCAGGATATCCTTAATTTCGGGAGAGTGCATCTTCTCGAACGTCTGGTTGCCATAAACAATTACGCAGACCGCAGGGTATGGCAGGCCCTGATTGTATGCAGCCAGTCGGTTAGGAGTGCCGGCCCCCTTCCCATGTACACCGGCACGCCCACGATGAGCAATTCCTTACATAAGAAATTACTGCAGTATCTTGGTGATGACCAGCCTCCATTCCCTGCCATGCAGCCCAGCTGTAGTCCAGTATGTGTCCTTGGTCACTGCCTTCTTATCTTCTTCAGTGACCTGGAAGCTATAGCTTCCGTGCCCGGACCTGTCCACGATTATCCTCTCTCCCAAGGCCAGCAGGCCGGGATATGGCGCATAAAGCGGGTCCTCGAATAGATACTTCCCTATCTGGCTCTCATCTCGGTCGTGGGCAATTAGACCATCCAGATGCATTGACCAGAAGCTGTAGTCAGTGATATTGCTCCTGTTAGAGACATCATAGTAGAGATGGGGTGCTACAATGGCATCTAGCAGTTTGTCTGGTTCAATGATGGCACTGATGCCCCCCAGGAATTCCCCATGCGGGGAGAATACCGGATACGCAATTGATGTGCCGTTGTATCCCTCTACCAATGGCAGCTGTTTGCTAAACACAGGGATTTTGGTCTGCAATAAGCGGGCAATATGTTCCTGGTTACTTATATCGGCTCCTTCGGCTCTCTCGCTTCCTCTGCCTTCAGCTACGATGATCTTTCCATCCTTGCCAATTGTGACTGCATTGCTTATGTTTGAGTTAGTCCCTATCAGCTCACCAAGAACTCTGCGAGCAGCATCTCCCTCGAGGCCTGCTGTTGAGAGATTTTGAGCAGCATTAGCAATATCCGAATCTAAATCATTCAGGCTTCCCTGCAAATCCGCCTGAATCTGAAGAAGCATAAATATTCCGTTTGCATCTTTCTCGTCTCTGATGCTATCCAGAGCTTCTTGGAAAGACCGCACTACTGAATCAGGAGTCCCTTTGTTAAATGCGAAGTAGGCATTGTTTTGGGCGAGTACGTATGCTATCTCGTAATTGCTTGCATTTGCACCAGCCTCCTGGATAAGCACGATACCTGCTAAGTCATTATATGCCCAGGCATCAATGCTGCCATCTTCCAACTTCTCGATAATCGGTGCGGATGCATTCTCAAGAATCAGATCCTCCCTCTTTAAACCGCTATTAAGAAGCCTTTCGACCACCACATCATCCTTGATAGCCCCTATTTTATATTTTTTCAGGTCTTGCGGATCTGTAATGGTGACATTTTTATCCTTCTTTGCCAAGAGAACATCCCTGCCAGAGGCAGCTGGCCCCACCCAGTTGAATAGCTGCTCTCTTTCGGGAAGCCTGGCCGTTGTAAAGAGAACGGTATTATTTTCGCTTAATGTCCTCTGATAGCCTTCTGTCCAGGGAAGAAGCAATATTATGCTCCTATTAAGGTCAACGCCCATTTTTTGCCATATCCTTTCTAGAAGATCTACGGAAATACCCTGGGCTTTGCCGTCTTCTTGGAAAGTGTAAGGTGGATACTGCTCGGTTATATAGGTCAGATCCTCCGCTGATGTTGTCTGATCAGCAGCCAAGCACGGGATATTGGCTATCGAAATATTCACTAGAAGTAATATTGCTATATATCTTAATGCATAAAATACCCTAATATATCTCCCTCCTGGAAATATCAGTATCAATGAAGGGCACTAATGCATTTTAACATTTCGCACCGTTTTTTGTATCTGGCGCCATACGATTTGAGGTGCATGCAAAAGTTCAAATTGTGGATACTATAATGCACTATGGCCTGTCTTGAGTAATCAAAAAGAAAAGGAGGTATGCATCTTGAGTCCAGATATTAGTAGGATGGCATCTGCTCTCGCCTTTATTGCACTATTAGAGATATGCATCATTGGGGCAATGGCATTGGCTCAAACAGATCAGGATCAATTTGTTCTGGAGGAAGTATCTGAACAGACTGGAAAGATCGGGGCGATATACAACCTGGTGGGATCGCAATCGCCCTTGGATCTGCCGTCTGCCAGTGGAGCTAGGCTTGCAGTTCATGAGATCAACAGGCTTGGTGGAATCGATGGCAAAGAGATCGAACTGATCATATGTGATGGCAAGAGCGATACTGCAGGTGTGGGCGAATGCGCAAAAGCCCTTATCGCAGAAAACGTCTCGGCAATAATAGGCCTGAGTGACACAGATATGGTCTTAGCAGCAGGACCGATTATAGCTGCAGCGGGGATACCTTTTGTCACATCAGGCGCAACTTCTCCCAGACTGGCAGAGGAGAATGAAGGCCTGTTCTTGGCATGCTTTGGCGACAATGTCCAAGCCCAAGCGGGGGCTGAGTATGCCTTTAATGAGATGGGAATCAAAACATGCTCACTTCTTGTGGACGGCGAAATGGAATTCGCTCGCCTCCTGGCCTACTATTTCAAGGAACGATATGCAGATCTGGGAGGAGAAATCATCATGGAAGCCTTCATCAATGATTCAGATCAGGCGATTCTGAGCCAGGAAGTCTCTGATGCGCATTCTGAGATGATTTACCTTGCAGCAGGACCGGAAGAGGCCAAGGCTGTGATCGAAGCTCTGCGGAAGGCCGACATTGATAGTCCTATATTTGGCGGCGATAGCCTCGATTCGCTTGACTTGAGGCGAGATGGGATGGGAAGGATCATCTTTTCGACACATGCCCTTCTGGATGAAAACTCCTCCCGCACAGGTGAATTCGTTCGGGCCTACAAATCCGAGTACGGCTATCCTCCTGAGAACGCCTTCTCTGCTCTGGGATATGATGCAGTCAAACTTCTGGCCGAGGCCATTGACAGGGCTGGATCGAGCGATCCGGAGGCGATTTTTCAGGCCCTTGGAAATACTTCAGGGTTTAGTGGAGTGACAGGGGATATAAGCTACCAGGATGACTGTCGCATACCTAACAAGGACGTAACCATAGTATCGCTGATAGATGGGGAAATTGCTGATTTGGAAGTGATGCAATCCACGAATATGCCGCTTATATCTGGATAGGAGTCCTTCTCCCCGTGGTCATGCGCTTCTGTCGGGCGATGAAGGAGAAATCCGTGATCCAGCTCAAACATAAACCTCTCCAGCACCTGAGAATACCCGCCCCCAGGTCCCGCTCGCTGTTGGCGTCCTCCAGCCCCAGGAAGCCCATGAGGTATGGGATCCCATAGGCTCCTCGCTATGTTGTATGGTTGAACTTGAATCCACCACAAAATTCAGCGAAGAGCCATCCCATAAGACCAGATCCAAGGTTATGCGAACCTCCTCGTGAAGGGCTTTATGCCCCTGCCTGGCCAGCTCCTCCGGCTTCCGGTAGATGGCACTTCAGAGGATCCTTGATGTAGATGATTTATATGAAATGTGATCAGGAGAGCTGTGCAGACAGTGTCTGCACTGTCTTCTCCTCTTCAAAAGGTATTCCCCATCCGGATCAATTGAAGATATTATCATTTTTACGAGAAAAGAAAGAATTAGCTCGAAATATTTGACGGTTTTTGGAATCGGCAAGGGGATATTTTATCATGAGATTTTTGATAAAATCACCCCTATTATACTCTCAATAATGTGTTTTTGTCAGGATCACCGGACGGATAATTATCTATACCATGATGCATTCCTTGGATTAAGGAGGAATACTAATTCCAAATCAAGCCACAGTGACAATGGCTTTTTTGATTTTTTTATTCGCAATAGCAGCATCAGATAGCTTTTCTGCAGATAGCAGCAATTCTGCTGAAGCATCAGATGCTTTAGCGATTTCTGATAGCCAATTGATCACCCAGACGATAGCAGCCGACGCCAAGGGTCGCTCCAGCAACGGATTGCTGGAAGACTCTGGCCTGGAACTGGTTACGAATAGAAGAAAGGTCTTATCCGAGAGTTCGACCCTGGCAGATGTGTCCAATGAAGACGTAATCTCGCCCGAGCAGGAGACCGTACTGGTCATCAAGTCTGAAAAGAGCGAATCTACGTCCGCTTCTTCTCAGGGCACAACCGAGGCAGGTGAGAAATGCGTACCTCAGATTGGCCTGACTTATGCAGACTCAACACCATGTCCCATTGAGACCGTAAAGGCTCCAAAGGGGTCGCCCAACGTCGTGTTCTTGGTTTTAGATGACATTGGATACGGTGGCCTTGGATGCTTTGGCGGACCTGTCGAGACTCCAAATATAGATCGATTGGCTCAAGGAGGGCTCAAGTACACCAACTTCCATACCACTGGCATCTGCTCTCCCACCCGTGCCTGCATGCTCACGGGCAGAAATCTTCATTCTGTAGGGGTCGGTTCTTTAATGGAGTTTGCATCGGGCTACCCCGGATATACGACTTATCTATCTAAAGAAGCAGCGACCATGCCTGAGATGCTGGTTGGGCAAGGGTACGATACGTATTGCGTGGGCAAGTGGCACCTTGCGCCTTCCGATTCTATCAACGCAGCAGGACCTTACGACCAGTGGCCAATGAGCAGGGGATTTGAGAGGTTCTACGGATTCCTTGAGTCCCACACCAGCCAGTGGTATCCTGACTTGGTTTCCGGCAGTACCCGCATAAAGCCGCCCGCCACCCCAGAGGAGGGTTACCATCTCTCCAAGGACCTGGTGAACCAGTCCATACAGTACATAAGCGACGGAAAATCCCTCCAGCCGGACAAGCCTTTCTTCCTTTACCTGGCCTTCGGTGCTGGCCATTGGCCGCATCACGTTCCCGAGGCCTACATCGATAAGTATAAGGGCAGATTCGATATGGGCTGGGACGCCATGAGAAACCAGACTCTGGCTAAAGAGAAGGAATTGGGAGTCGTACCTGAGAACACCGATCTGGCGCCACGTGACCAGTGGGTAAAAGCGTGGGACAACCTAACAGAAGACGAGAAGAAGGTTTATGCAAGGTTTGCTGAGGTTCACGCCGCATACATCGATTACACTGATGAGCAGATTGGAAGGTTCTTGGATTACCTGGAGGACAGCGGCCAGCTCAATAACACCATGATAGTGGTGATATCTGATAACGGCGCATCTCCAGAGGGTGACGCCAATGGTTTTACTAACACGGTCATGTGGGCAAACTCGGTTTCCGAAGGAGGAGACTCGACCGGATTCCAAAACGACTTCCTGCCCATTCGCAATATAACCAATATCAGCACTATGCTTTCCAAGATCGATGAGATTGGCGGACCTCTGTCGTACCCGACCTATCCTCTGGGATGGGCTATGGCCGACAACACCCCCCACAAGCTCTACAAGTGGACCAGCCATGAAGGCGGAACTCACGACCCAATGATAATATACTGGCCTGATGGCATCAAGGAAGAGGGCGGTATCCGGTCGCAGTTCTGTCACGCTATCGATGTTGTGCCAACTGTTCTTGATGTCCTGGAATTCGATGCTCCTGAGGTTTACAATGGCGTCACCCAGAAGCCTATCGAAGGAATTAGCCTGGCCTATACCTTCGCTAACTCCACCGAGCCTACTCATAAGAAGGTCCAGTACTTCGAGATGATGGGAACCCGCGCCATATGGTACGATGGCTGGAAGGCGGTTGCGTTCCACCACCTGAACTATGGCCCTGACTTCCAAAACGATACCTGGGAGCTGTACAACCTCACCGACGATGTCTCTGAGGTACACAACCTGGCAGACCAGTATCCTGCCAAGCTTGAAGAGATGAAGGATCGCTGGTGGGCCGAGGCCAGTAAGTATAACGTGCTGCCCCTGGATGACCGCGCAGGCGCAAGGTACTCCGCTCTCCAGGCAAGAGGAATATCGACCTTCACCTACCTGCCCGGAGTAGAAAAGATCATGGAGCCAGCTATCCCCGACACGCGCAACAGCTCCTACACTTTGACTGCATATGTGAACACCTCCGGAAACGATAGCGAAGGCGTTCTCTTCTCCATAGGTGGCAGGTTCGCAGGATTGTCGCTCTATGTCAAGGATAAGCACCTCATCTTCGACTACAATCTCTTCAACATGAAGCATTACAGAGTCTCCTCGATAAATGAGGTACCTGAAGGAGAGGCCACCCTGGGCTTTGAGTTCGAGAAGACCGGAAGGTGGAAGGGCGAAGGCAGGCTCTTCATCAATGGCAATGAGGAAGGAAGCGTGGATATGTCTTTCACAGTGCCCGCACGCTATTCCTTCGAAGAGGGTTTGGAGGTTGGACAAGATCCGCAGACGCCTGTGACAGACGACTACCAGAGCCCGTTCAAGTATACTGGAGATCTGGAGAAAGTGGAAATGACTGTCGCTAACGACTGAACCTTAGGTACGGGCAGTCTTCAGACTGTCCATACCTTTATTTTTATTTTATGACTTGGTCAACGATGACTGGAACAGGAATTCATTCATCCCGCCCTTCCATGGCATTTCTTGTATTTCAGCCCACTGCCACAGGGGCAGGCATCGTTCCTTCCTGGCTTGAAGATGACCTGGGGAATCTTGCCGTCCTTGGTGTATTTCATAATGCTAGCTGGAGCCCGGCCCAGGCGGAGTTCATGAGCCATGAACCGCATCGGCCCGTCAATGTGCCTGAAGAACTCCTTGTAGCCGGCGCACAGATAGTTTAGACCAGATTTTCCGTCAGGCGTTTTTATAAAGCGGTTCTTAGGGCATTCGCCATTGCAGACGAATCTCACCTCGCAGCGGCGGCAATATTCCGGCAGCGCGTCGAGCTTATCCCGACCGAACTTCTGCTGCTTTGTCGATCTGGCCAATCCGGCCATGTCCCTCTTCCAGATATTGCCCAGAAGGTATTTCGGTTCAACAAAGTGATCACAAGAGTACATGTCTCCGTTATGCTCCAAGGCCATGGCCGTGCCGCAAGTCTCTGAAAATGCGCACATTCCGGAAGGCATTCCAGACCAGGCGGCTAAAGCCACATCGAATATCTGAACAAAAATCCTCCCTACATCTCTGCACACCCATTCATTGAAGACAGAGATCAAGAAACGGCCATACTGTTCCGCTTTCACTGAACGATCGGTGACGACATCTCCCTCCTGAAAGCCGGTGTCGTTTTCTCTCTCCACTATGGGTATAAACTGGATGAAATTAGCTTTCACTTCATCTCTGAGAAAACGGTAAACCTCCAGTGGATGATCGCCGTTGGCGGCATGAACTGTGGTAAGGATGTTGTAGTCCACCTTATGATGCCGCAGGAGTCGGGCCGCCTTCATCACCCTGTCAAAGGTAGGCTTTCCTGTCTTGTCCACTCGATAAGCGTCGTGAAACTCTCTGGGCCCGTCCAGGGATAGACCTATGAGAAAGTTGTTTTCGCGGAAGAATTCGCACCATTCGTCGTCAAGCAGAGTGCCATTGGTCTGCATGGTGTTCTGGATAATCATATCCGGACGGCTGTACTTATGCTCGATCTGGACCGAACGCCGGAAGAAATCCAAGCCCATCAGCGTGGGCTCGCCGCCCTGCCAGGCGATGGTAGCCTGTGGAATTCTCTGCGCTTCCAAGTACTGGCGGATATATGTCTCCAGCAGTTCATCGGACATCCTGAAGCTGCTGCCAGGATAAAGGCTCTTCTTTGAGAGAAAGAAGCAGTACTTGCAGCCTAAATTGCATGCTGCTCCCGTGGGCTTGGCCAGCAGATGAAAGCCGGGCAATGAGTCTGTCTTTCCCATTGATGGTGGAAATTTCCTCAAAGCAAATCAATCTTCCCCCAATTAGGTTTTCAGCTCCACTAGATGCTCTGCCGTTCTGGTCATCTGGGAGTAGGACTGGCGCTGCAATACGCTCTCTAATCGGGCAAAACCAAGCAACCCTGCTCAAGTTCGAAATGAGGATTCCAGGCAATCTCCCAGGGATGCCCATCTGGATCGGCAAAATATCCTGAATAGCCACCCCATTCGGGTGCCTGGGCTGGCTTAAGGATGCTACCTCCGGATTGAATAGCTTGAGATAAAACCAAATCCACCTCTTCACGGGTTGCTACATTATGGGCAAGGGTGATTCCGCCAAATCCTCCAGGATCCCTAACATTGGCATCTAAGGCCAGCAATTCTCTGGGAAATAAAGCCAATGCAGTGCCTGTGCTCAATTTGAATATCGCAAAATCTCCTGCGCTAACGCTGGACATTGGCCATCCAAGACCATCTCGATAGAATCGAATGGCTTTATCCAGATCTCGAACCCCTAGCGTGACGATGTTCAATCGTGCTTCCATATTTAACTCCTCTGAATTAGAGGGTTTAATGCTGCCAGAGGCATTAAAGGCTCCTCTCCGAACCTAACCTTGATCCGAATCATCAAACACGATCTTCTTCTGGGTCTGGAATGATCCCGAATAGGACTGTTTGCTTCTATTCATATAGATCGACCACCCACGTCTGTTCTCGAGGTCCCACTTTCCGTCAAAGGCGAGCGCTGTGTCGTAGATCATAGAATTATTGAAGCGGTCAAAAGACCTGATCGCATTGGTCTCACTCCGGTCCACATGGCTCAGATTGAACCTCTCCCGGACAGTTGCGCCGGTGCCGTTCTCGAATAAGGGCAGGCTCATGCTTTTCCTATTCTTGAGCTGTCCGCCAGCGAAGACCAGATCGTCCTTCTGGATGAATTCCACCTCCTGGCGAATCTTGCTCATGTTGCGCAGAGATTCGAGGCTGATCGATCCAGAGCCTTTCATCCAGCCGCTGGAATCCACTCCAGTATCGTGAAATGATCCCTTGATGGAAACCTCGCCCGAACCCCTCACCGTTGATGATTCTTCAAAACGAAACTCCATATCCGCAACAGTGCTCTTACATATGGGATTATTATGGCCAAGGTCGGGAGTTGAATTGAGAAGATTGGCGCCAAGATCTTCTATTTCGGTTGCTGCTGCTTCTCCAGTATCGCAGAAAAAGCCTGCCGCAAGAGCCGTTGCCGCCACACTCACGATGAGCATTAGACAGAATGAATTCCCGATCACTGGAATCATAATTGAAAGATTAGATAATTAATCTTTTGATACCTTCAGATCTGTTCGTGACCTGGGTTCCGACCCTGTATGCTGTAACCTTATTCGGTCAGCTCGAAGTATACTCGTCGGTTGGCCTTTCCCTTGTTCTCTGCCTTTACCAGCTTAATTCCCTTTATCTCACCAGTTCTGCCGACATGAGTCCCTCCGCATGCCTGCCGGTCCACGCCCTCGATCTCAACCACCCTTATCTCCTCTCTATCCGGGACATCCATGGCAAGACGCACCAGATCCGGTATAGCCATGGCCTCAGCTCTTGGCAGCAGGCTTATCCTTACAGCATGATCCTCGGAGATCAACTGGTTGGCCTGGTCAACATATTCGGCTATCTTCGATTTGTCAAAGGCTTCCAGGCTGAAGTCCACCCTCGACCGGGCAATATCTATCTGGTTTCCAGTTATCCTGGCGCCAGTTTTATCGAATATTACCGAGCTGAGAATATGGCAGGCGGTATGGCTGCGCATAAATCTGTAACGTCGATCCCAATCTATTCTTCCCGATACCCTATCTCCCGGAGCAAGGCCGGTCCTGTCCATGATGTGGATTGGTCCTGACGGCTCAACTCTCAAGACGCAAAACTCATCCTCATCTCGAAATAATGACCCCAAATCCGATGGCTGTCCACCTGATTGAGGATAGAATGCAGTCTCTTCAAGGATGACGCCATCCCCCTTTACATCAGCAACAGTCGTATCAAAAGATCGTATGTAACTATCTTCGATATAGATTGACTTCATCGCCACAATGTTAACCCATTATTTTATCAGCTTATCGGCGGGGTGATTCACCCGATCCACCTCCAGGTCAAAATAGTCGTTGGTGATCATGGCGGTGCCGGAGATGAAAAAGCCGGCAAGAAAGCCAAGAATTCCAATAGAGGCTTCTGGCACTGATCCGGATGCTATCACCTCGCCAGCCACAACGCATACCCCAGCAGCACTTGGCAGCTCGGGCTTCACCAGATCGTGCACTGCTTTTGCCTTTGCTGCAATTCCAGTGCCAGGAGAATTGTCACTCATGGAAAAGGGGTTTAGTGCTCAGCTCTCGCTCCACTTCCCATTCTTCCTCAGCCAATGGTCTATATCCGCGGCAGCGATCTTGCCCGCTCCCATGGCACTGATCACCGTCGCTCCACCGGTGGTGATGTCTCCTCCTGCCCAGACCCCTTCCATGGTGGTCCTTCCACGTTCGTCCACCACTAAAGTCCCCCACTTTGTCGCCTTGAGCTCAGGCGTGCTGGAGGTGATGAGGGGATTGGGCACCGTTCCCACGGCGATGACCACTGTATCCACGTTCACTATATGCTCTGAGCCCTTCTTCACCCTGGGGCTTCTCCTGCCGGAGGCATCTGGTTCGCCCAGCTCCATTTCCACCACCACCATGGCATTGACCATGCCCCGGTGGTCGCCCAAAAACCGGGTAGGATTGGTGAGGAAGTCGAAGATCACTCCCTCTTCCATGGCGTTCTCCACCTCCTCCAGGCGAGCAGGCATCTCCTCCCGAGAGCGGCGGTAGATTATGTGCACTTCATCTGCTCCCAGACGCAATGCCGACCGGGCGGCGTCCATCGCCACATTTCCTCCTCCCACCACGGCCACCTTCTTACCCTTTTTAATGGGAGTGTCATAATCGGGGAATTTGTAGGCCTTCATCAGGTTGACCCGGGTGAGGTACTCATTGGCAGAGTAGATGCCGCTCAGGTTCTCGCCGGGGACATTGAGAAATCGTGGTGCTCCGGCGCCGATCCCCAGGAATACGGCATCGTAGCCGCCCTTGAGAAGCTCATCTATCTGGACCTGTTTGCCCACCACAGAGTCCAGCTCCAGCTCAGCGCCGAGGGACTTGACATACTCGATCTCCGAGCGGACGATCCCCTTGGGCAGGCGGAACTCGGGAATTCCGTAGACCAAGACCCCTCCGCCCTCGTGCAGGGCCTCGAAGATGGTGACCTTGTGGCCCATTCTGGCCAGGTCTGCAGCGCAGGTGAGCCCCGATGGGCCCGAACCCACAACAGCAGCGCTCTTGCCTGAGGGAGGCAGCAGCTCGCATGGCGGGCACTTTTTCGTCACCCGCTCCCAGTCGGCCACAAAGCGCTCCAGCCGGCCTATGGCTATGGGCGCGCCCTTCTTTCCAAGAACGCAACGGCTCTCGCACTGCACCTCCTGGGGACAGACCCGGCCGCAGATCCCGGGTAGGCTGTTTTTTCCTTTTAGCGATAATGCCGCTCCGGGCATATCACCATCCCGCAGGGCGAGGATGAATTCGGGGATGTTCACTCCCACGGGGCAGCCTTCAACGCATTTGGGCTTCTTGCACTGGATGCACCTGTTGGCCTCTAGAGCCGCTTGCTCTGGAGTGTAGCCCAGGGCAACCTCCTCGAAATTGCTCCTCCTCTTCTCTGGAGATTGCTTGGGCATCTCCACCCGGTTTAACTTCAACTTTTCTGCCATTTCTTCCACACCGCGCCTCAGAGGCTATGATCTCTTAGCGCTGAGCATCGCCCTGCTATATAAAAAAGATTTTCCTTTCAGAGCAACCTACTAATACGATCAATCCGCATCACCTTCTGGCGCGGTCGGGAACATGTCGGAGTTCAAGCTTGCCAACGATGGGCGAGAGGTTGTGGTCTTGAAGGGATCGACAATTCCAGAAGCGGCCCAAAAAGCTGGCTTTTATGCGCTAGCGCTCTATGCCGCTGCGCCAAAAAGTCCCCGGCGGGAGTGGTCTATTCGCTGAATAAAGTTCGAGGAGGCTAGATGTACGAGATAGTAACCAAGGAGACAGTGGCTCCCAATATCATCCATATGAAGTTCAAGGCGCCCAAGATCGCCAGCAGCGCGAAGCCCGGTCAGTTTGTGATCATCAGGGTGGACGAGAAAGGGGAGAGGATTCCCATGGGCCTTGCCGGCTGGGACGAAAAAGAGGGAACAGTAGATATCGTCTTCTATGTCCTGGGAACCAGCACTGCAAAGCTATCCACCATGTGTGAAGGCGATTCTCTGGCCAACATCGCCGGCCCCCTGGGCAAGCCCTCGGAGATCGAGAACTTCGGCCGGGTGATATGCGCCTGCGGCTGCTTCGGCGTGGGGCCCTCGCTACCACTGGTCAAGGCCCTCAAGGAGAAAGGCAACTATGTCATCACCGTGGTGGAGGGCCGGGGCCCGGATTTCGTCTTCTGGACGGACAGGCTGGGAGAATTCAGCGACGAGGTTCATGTGGTGACAGGCTGCGGCAAGACCGCCTGGGCCAATGACTTCATCGAGCAGGAGCTGCAATCCGGAAAAAAGATCAACAGGATCTTCGCCCACGGCTGTCCCTTTATGATGAAGGTCTCCTCGGATGCCTCTCGGGCGGCGGGAGTGGATACGACTGTGAGCCTGACTCCGATCATGGTGGACGGAACGGGGATGTGCGGAGCCTGCCGGGTGGAGGTGGGAGGAGAGACAAAGTTCGCCTGCGTGGACGGACCGGAATTCGAGGGGCACGATATCAACTGGGATGGGCTGGTCCTGAGGCTGCGCCAGCTAATACCGGAAGAGGACAAGTCCTTCAACATCTGGGAGAGGGACAACTGGCACAAATTGATGGACTGCAGGCATAAGAAGAGCTTCAACCCTGCAAAGAGA
>ERZ1026810.468-NODE-468-length-23749-cov-6.179324_pt1 | contig 23749 bp, 25 predicted proteins | sample MGYA00520872_ERZ1026810 | MGnify/ENA primary metagenome ERZ1026810 (study PRJEB33270, sample SAMEA104284477) | anaerobic digester metagenome | biome: Anaerobic digester microbiome; feature: mesophilic sludge digester; material: Anaerobic digester biomass | place... | reverse complement strand
CCTGGAGCGCTACAAGACCCATCGTCTTCCAAACTTCGACACGCCGCTTGCGTGCATGGTCCACACGGTCGCCGGTGCAGCATGCGCGTGGAAGCGGCGCTTCGGCACAGCCCCACCGGTGCCCGGCTTGACCGGCACCCTTCAGCAGATCGGGTCGTTCATCACCGGCGGCTGGCTGCTGATCGCGAACGTGCCCCTCTCAAAGCAGTGGTGGAGACCCGGCTGACACCCATCCCGGTCTGCTTCGTCGCGCCCGAGAACCCGCCAACGACAGTTCCGATGAGGACGCACACCCCAAATCCATCCTCACCATGAGTGTCCAGCCCATCCTCATCCAAGCTGGCGGTCAACACCGATCAGTAGCGCCTAGCTCGTTGGTGAACGCAACCCTGGTATGGGCTACTCCTGCAGCGGGGTCTGGTGCTACACGGGGCTTTCTGCCCCGGCGGGGCAGAAGCGTCGAGACTCTACCGAGCGCAGGCACCTGAGGCGTCTGTGGGCCGGTTGAGCGAGCGGCGCTCCCCCAGGCTGCGTTGGCGGGATCGTCTGACCACTCCGTGAACGCCGCCGCGTAGGAGTCGGTGAGCTCCGACGCCCGCAGCAGACGGACTGCACGCTGCACGACAGCGGAACGCGACGCGACTCGGTGGGTCTTGGCATAGTCGTCGAGAAACTCGACACCTAGTTGGCCCGTCAGGTGAAACGGCTGGGCGCATGATTGATGAGCGTTGCGTAGCTCAGGGAGCAAAAGTCGATCGCGGCCGGTTGGAGTACGCATCCGGGGATGTTCGAACGCTGATTGGGCCAGCGCACAACCACCTGGGCGAGAAACGCCCCTCGCGTGGCTTTCGCCCATCATTTTGCTCATCGTTGGAAGCCGAAGGTTGAGAGTTCAAATCTCTCCTGCCCTGCAAATCAGGTCCCTTACGTGGCCTCACTTGGCTTAGTTGACGCTGCGGACTTCGCGTCCGCCTTGCAGGTTGCGGCATCTTGACGGGGCGACCGTTGTGCCCTCGCTGGTCACAGCGGAGCGCTGTAGCGGGGGAGATGGTAATGGCGCCAGGGGCCCACGGCGCGCACTCCGCCAGTCACGAGCAATACGGAACCCGATAGTGCGATGGGCATTCAAGCTCATGTGTCTCCGATCCTCTGAGGCAGGATCCTCGGCACCCACAGTCGAGCGAACGTGATGGTACGACAGCTTGTAGTAGTCTTGGGTGAGCCCTTCCCCCGATCATCTCTGGAGTATCCGTGCCCTTTTCCAAGACTGCTGTTCCCGTACTCGCAAGCGCCGTGCTGCTCTTCGCAGGCTGCTCGGACCAGGATGCGTCCGGCACGGACGGTCAGACATCGGAGTCGTTCGAGTTTGGTCAGCCTGCCAAGTCCCAGGAGTCCGACCGCGTGATTGAGATCGAAGCTAGCGATGACTTCCGCTTCGATCCGGAAGCCGTGGATGTCAAGAAGGGCGAGGTCATCACGTTCACCGTTAACAACGTTGGCGAGGTTCCACATGAATTCACCTTGGGACCCGCGGATGTACAGGACGAACATGCTGAGGAGATGGCGGAGATGGGAGACATGGAGATGGACGGCGACCCCAATGCCATCTCAATCGGTGCGGGCGAGACCAACAGCCTCACTTGGGAATTCACCGAAGCAGGCTCGCTGCTCTTCGGGTGCCACATCCCGGGCCACTATGAGGCAGGCATGGTCGGCGACGTCGACGTGGCAGCGGACTAACTCATCATCGCTGAGGCACCCGTGGTGGACGTCGGGTTGCTGTTCTCAGTCGAGTCCGCAGATGTGAAGGAGAAACGCCACGAGGTGGTGGAACTGGACGGTTGACCCGGCCACGCTGATGACCAGTCCGGCCATACCGAGTGACACCCAGGCGACCGTGGCTGCGGCGAATCCGGTGGGAGGGGCCATGAGCGCCTCGACGCGCCCCCTCGCTCCCGACCCGTTGATGCCAAGCGCAGCGGGCCCCAAATCAGAGTCCGAGGCCGCAAGCGCCGCACGGGCCACCGCACGTGCGACCAGGCGCCGATCGCCGACCTCGTTCACGGCGTCCTCGTCTGCCCATCGCTCGGTCGCAAACCGAACCTGGCGGTTGAGCGGCGACAGAAGCGGTACTGCGGCGGCAGCGATATCGGCCACTTGCCGGAAGCGGTGGTGGTGGCGTCGCAGGTGCGAGTGCTCGTGTGCGTACAGCACGCGTCGCTCTGCGCTGTCGAGCGTGTTGAGCATGCCCTCTGAAACGATCACACGACCTGGTCGGCCTGGAACCGCGTAGGCCATCGGCGCACTCGATCGTGCGACGTCATCATGGGTCATCCGCAAGGTCGCTCGCCGGGCGCGAACGCGAGCCCTCACCGATACGGCGCTCGCTGCCAGGGCAGCCCATGCCCCAATACCCAGGGGAGCCGGTACCCGGTCATGGGACGTGAACAACACGTGACACCACCCGATCGCTCCCGCCAGGCGTGGTTGTTCCGCCGCGTAGCCAGCCGCAAGAACGGTGAGGGCCCACAGCACCGCCAGCGCTGCGCCGACCGAGAGCACCGTCAGGGTCCAGGTCGCCCAGTCGGGACGCAAACGTCGCTGCACCCACGCTGCTCCGGACGCTGCGACCACCGCAACAATCATCGGCAGAACAAGACCGAACACCATCAGTCGTCGAGCTCGGACAACATCGCTCGCAGCGCTTCGGTATCGGTCTTGGAGAGCTTGTCCACGAACTGGGTGAGCACTGCCGAGTGGTCGGGGGTTCGCTCCAGTTCACCACCCATGCGCTCAGCGAGGAACTCCGCCTTTGGAAGCGTCGGAGCGTAGGCGTAGGCACGCCCGATCCGCGATCGCGTGACCTGGCCCTTCTTCCACAACCGGGTGAGGATGGTCATCACCGTCGTGTAGGCGAGGTCACCGTCGATGGCCGCCTGCACTTGTGCAGGGGTTAGGGCGTCACTGGATCGCCACAGCTCTTCCAACACGCTCGATTCGAGGGACCCCATCGGGCGCCGTTCCCCCACATTCGCCTCCTCTGCGATCGCCTCAGCCTTACTCAAGACTCCACGCGAGGTAGTTCTCTGCGTGTGCCCAGATCTGCCAAGAGACGTTAACCTATTGCTACGACATGACGTAGTAACCACCGGGATTTTGCTTACCGTCGGCCTTGCCGAGTTCACAAGCTGGGAATCCACCGGTTGATCCAGGTAGACGCGAACCACAAGCAGTACAAGAACGGCGGGAGGGCAACCAGGTACACGATCCACCTTCTTGAGCCCACCCCAAGGCCGATGACGCAGTCCACTAGCCACACGCCGAACGCGGCGCCTGACCAAGCCAGCGCCGGTGGAAAATTCTCCGGCTGCCACCCGAGTTCGTCAAGTGTCTCCTCGGGGCCAGCGGCCGACCGCGACGATGATCCGCTTGGCCGCCGAGTACTTCAGGTGACAGGCGGTCAACGTCAGCCGGTTGTCGCCAAAGTCCTCCAGCACCGACAAGTCAGACGGCGGAACAATCTAGTGGGCGGGCCCCTGCTCATCAGCCGGCACCAGTTCGTCGATGCGACGGAAAGGTGCGCCGTAGGTGACCCGGTGACCGGCGATGGATGCGTTGCCCTTCTGCCCGGGAAACGGCGTTCCCGGGTAGTGGCCGGGTCCCGCCTTCAGATCGTCCTTGTCGGTGCCCTCGATGAACACTTTGCGCATGTCGATGCCAGCCTGATTTTGGCTGGGCTTGAGGTGCATGACCCCGAGGCTTTCGCCTTCGGCGGGTTTGGGTAGCTTCTTCGAGTCGGCCGGATCGATATCACCCAGCGAGTCAGTGATCTCGTCAAGCGTCTGCGGCTCATCATCGGTTTTCGGCTCGGCACCGGCGGAGGTGCTGCCAGAAGTGGCTCCGGGTGTGGTGGTGAGGGTTCGGCTGAGCTCGTCGGTGAGGTCGCCCTGGAGTTGCGATTCCTCCAGTTCGGTTCCCCAGAGCTTGAAGGACACGAACAAAAAGACGATGACTCCAACGGAAACCATCGTTTTGCCCAAGCCGGACAAGAACCGTGCGAGCATCAGTCAATAACAAGGGTGGGTGACGCACTTGGTATGGCGGCCGAAGGCAGCCGGGAGCTGGGTGTCTTCGTGCATTACGCGGTTGTCGTCAATCACGGGGGACGTTACCGAACCTTGCGATCGCAAGGTCGGTGTCACGACCCATCATTAGCTCCCACTGGTACTCCAGTGCCACGGCTCGCCAGGCAGGTTGCGGAAGCCGTATCTGGCCGCATTGGCCTTCAGCCAGTTGTAGCCCGGGCTGCCGTAGCGAAGTGCCGGGCCGCCAGCCGTGAAGTCGATCGCCAAACCCTTCTCGTGCTGCGACGATCCCGGACGGGCGGTCGGAGGCCTGCACGAGGAGGCTGGAGCCTCATACAGGGCATAGTTGGACGAACCGCAGTTGCTGCGGCGAACACGGATCTGGTCGGACGGGTCGCGGAACCCGCCGCCTCCGAAGTTGATGCCCGAGGCTCGTGCAGCTCCGAGCAGACTGGCGAGGTTGCCGGCGATTGATCGATGCACCCGAATGCCGCCGACGCTGACGATGTTGCCACTTCCGGTGATGCCCACCGGCGCAGCTCCTCCGCCGCCCGATGGAGCCGGAGCCGAGGCCGGAGCTTTGGTCGGAGCCGGAGCTTTGGTCGGAGCCGGAGCTTTGGTCGGAGCCGGAGCTTTGGTCGGGGCTAGAGCAGGACCCGGTTTCGAGGCTTGTGCTTGTGCCTGCGCCCTGGCTTCCGCAGCTGCTTCTGCCTTGGCTTTCTGAGCCACTTCGGCCTCGTGTTCGTCGACCGCGGCCTGCAGGTCTGCCGCCTGCTTGAGTTTGGCCTGTTGAAGCGCGGCGAGCTTGGCTTCGCGTTCCTCCTCAGCCTTCTTCAGCTGCGCAGTCAGTGCCAACTGCTGCTCAACCAACTCCGACGACAGCTTCTCGTCCTGCACGGCCAAGCCTTCTGCCTCAGCGGAGGCCGACGCGATCCGGTTGGCTACGTCTTCCTGGAAGTCGAGCTGCTCGGCCTGCGCCGCCTGAAGCCTTCCCAACCGTGACGACACCTCGCCCCGCCGGTCCTCTTCCCGCTCCGTCGCGGACTTGGCGCTGGACCGAGCCGCACGGAGGTCTTCTTCGGTTGCCCGAAGATCCTCGATCTGGTTCCGATCGTTACCGGTCACCAAGTTGAGGTAGGTGCGGCGGGTCATCAGTTCGGCCGGTCCGGAACTGTTCGACGCGGCGCTCAAACTCTGGCCGGGCATAGTCACGAACGCTTTGGCGGCACGGTTTGCGAGACCGTCACGCAGTTTCCCCAGCTTGATCTCGGCATCGCCAACCCGGTTTTCAGCCTCCTCGGCCTGACGCTGCGAATCCTGCACGCCTTCCTGAGCCTGCAACAGCAGGTCTTGCTGGGAGCCGACGTTCTGGTTGAGGTCGGTGAGGGCAGCGGAGACCTTGGCGTCGTCAGCTTCGAGGACATTGATCTGCGAAGCCTTCGAGGCCCGCCGTGTTCGAACTCGCTCCCGCTCGTTTGCGAGGCGCTTTGCTTCCGATGCGGGATCGGCCCGGTCGGGTGCTGCACCGACCAAGCTGGCGGGAAGCGACACCGAGGCCACGCTGGCGACGAGAGCAACGGCTACCGCCACCCACCCCGATCGCCACCGAGTTGTGACCGTCGGCGAATGCCGCCAAGCGAAGATCGGCTTCACGGGTGGGCTGAGGGAACGCATCACACCTCTTGGGGAAGTGAACGGGAGAGTCGGAGACAACCCCGGGACCTGAGGAGCGGTTAGGGCGCACCGCTGGGACTGCACGCAAGCGCGCGACGGAAATGTCGGTTTAGTTACGGTCTTGTAACGATAGCGCAGCGGGGGTGGCTTGCAGGATCGGCTGACTCAGTTCTGCCCGGCGAGCCGCTTTCGGGAATCACCGGACACGAACATCAGGCCACGCGCTCCGTCCAGGAGTAGCTTGACTAATACCCTATAGGGGTATAGGGTACCGCATCGACCCCCAAATGCAGGAGCAGATAGCGATGGACACAACCACGTACCAGGTGACCGGAATGAGCTGTGGGCATTGCGAGGGTGCGGTCCGAGTCGAGGTGTCGGAGATCCCCGGTATCACCGATGTGAAGGTCAGCGCAGACACCGGCCACCTCACCGTGACGGCCGACGGGCCCGTCGACGACGCCGTCGTGATCGCTGCTGTCGAGGAGGCCGGGTACGAAGCCGTGCGGCAGCAGACATGAAGGCACCTGCCCGGCTCGGCCTCTACGGGTTGGGTCTCGTGATCGTGTTCATCGTGGCTGGATTCACGGCCAACGCGGTCGTCCCCGAGGAAACCGCACAGAACTGGGTTGATGAAACGGCGCAGGCCAACCAACACGGCGAAGGAAACATGACGGACGCCTCCGGGCAGGGAGGAACGTCATCCGTTGCACTCTCGCTGGGCCTCGGCGTCGCCAACGACGGATACCAGCTCACCGACCTGGTCGCCCCCGCCCAGATCGGTTCGGAAGGTCCGCTGTCACTCGTCATCTCCGGACCCGATGGGCAACCGATGACGGACTTTCAGTCCGAGCACGAGAAGGAGCTGCACCTGATCGTTGTGCGCGCGGATGGGCAGCACTTCCGTCATGTTCACCCCAAGATGAGTGTCGACGGCACCTGGTCGATCCCATGGCAGTGGGATGCGGCCGGAACGTACCGGGTGTTCACCGATTTCGTCCCCGCAGCGACGGGGGTCGACACGACGATTTCGAACTCGGTGCAGGTCGCCGGGGACTACGACCCGGTTCCGACCAAACCGGCCACAGCGACAAAGGTGGATGGCTTTGAGGTCGACGTGAAGGGTGACTTGGTTGCCGGTGAATCGACCAAGCTGACGATGACCGTCCGCCGCGGCGGCCAGCCGGTCACGGACCTGGAACCGTATCTCGGTGCATTTGGGCACTTGGTGGCCTTACGCGAAGGCGACCTGGCTTACCTGCACGGCCACCCCTCCGGGGAGGCTCCGCACGCTGTCGAATCGTCCGGGCCTGAGATCACCTTTGAGGTCAACGCCCCGACCCCGGGCCGATACCTGCTCTACCTGAACTTCCAAGTCGACGGACGGGTGCACACCGCCCCGCTGACGATCGACGCCCGAACTGAAGACGACGAGCAGGACCGCAACGGCAGCGTTGAACCTGGCGATGACCACGGAGGCGATCATGAGTAGTGAGACGGCCACGACCACGGCTGAGAACACCAGCGGCAGCGTGGAGTTACGGATAGGCGGCATGACCTGCGCGTCATGCGCAAACCGAATCGAGAAGAAGCTCAACCAACTCGACGGGATCACCGCCAGCGTCAACTACGCGACCGAGAAGGCCCACGTCACCGGGCCGGACGACCTCGACCCGCAGACCCTGATCGCAGAAGTGGAGAAGACCGGCTACACCGCCGTGCTCCCCTCCCCGCCGCAAAGCTCCAACTCCGAGGCTGAGGTCGAGTCTGCCGAGGACGCCGAACTGCGTTCCCTGCGTCAGCGGCTGATTGGCGCAACGGTTCTGGCGGTGCCCGTGATCGCCATGGCAATGATCCCCGCCTTGCAGTTTGACTACTGGGGCTTTGCCTCGCTCGTGCTGGCCGCACCGGTGGTGCTGTGGGCCGGATGGCCCTTCCACCAGGCGACGTGGATGAACCTGAAGCACGGTGCGGCCACGATGGACACGCTGATCTCCGTGGGCACCCTGTCCGCGATGTCGTGGTCGATCGTCGCCTTGTTCTTCGGCACCGCCGGACAGCCCGGGGTGGTACACCCGTTCGAATTCACGATCTCGCGCAGCGACGGGCTCGGCAACATCTATCTGGAGGTCGCCGCAGGGGTGATCACGTTCATCCTCATGGGTCGCTACTTCGAGAAGCGCTCCAAACGCACTGCCGGCGCAGCCCTTCGGGCCCTGTTGGAACTCGGCGCGAAGGAGGTGGCAATCCTGCGCGACGGCAAAGAACAGCAGGTGCCGATTGAGGAACTCTCTGTCGGGGACGAGTTCATAGTCCGACCCGGAGAGAAGATCGCCACCGACGGCACCGTCACCTCAGGCAACAGCGCGATCGATGCCTCCATGCTTACCGGCGAGTCCGTGCCGGTCGAGGTCGGCGAGGGAGATGCGGTCACCGGCGCCACCGTCAACGCCGGAGGGCGCTTGGTGGTGCGCGCCACCCGGGTCGGCTCGGACACCCAGCTGGCACAGATGGCCCAGTTGGTCGAGGACGCCCAGTCCGGCAAGGCCGAGATCCAGCGCCTCGCCGACCGCGTGTCCGGCGTGTTCGTGCCGATCGCGATCGCGATCGCCGTGGCCACCCTCGGGGCATGGATCGGGGCCGGGTTCCCCCTGTCCGCAGGCTTCACGGCCGCGGTGGCGGTGCTGATCATCGCCTGCCCCTGCGCCCTTGGCCTGGCAACACCGACGGCACTCCTCGTGGGCACCGGACGAGGCGCCCAGATGGGCGTGCTGATCAAGGGGCCAGAGGTGCTGGAATCGACCAAGCGCATCGACACGATCGTGCTCGACAAGACTGGCACCGTGACCACCGGACAAATGACGCTGACCGACGTCATCGTTGGATCCAGCACAGACCGGGCCGAACTGCTCCGTCTGGCTGGAGCGTTGGAGGATGCCTCCGAGCACCCCATCGCCCGGGCCATCGCCGCAGGGGCCACCGCCGAGGTCGGCGACCTGCCCACGCCAGAGTCATTCGAGAACATCGAAGGCAAGGGGGTGCAGGGAGCGGTCGAGGGACGAGCGGTGCTCGCCGGACGCGAGACGCTGCTGGCCGAGTGGTCCCAGCACCTCGACGAGGATCTGCGGATGGCCAAGCAGGCCGCCGAGCAGCAGGGCAAGACCGCGATCTCTGTCGGCTGGGACGGACAGGCCCGGGGTGTTCTGGTGGTCTCCGACCAGGTCAAGCCCACTAGCGCCCAGGCGATCGAGCAGTTCAAGCATCTGGGGCTGACCCCGGTGCTGCTCACTGGTGACAACCAGGCCGTGGCCGAGCAGGTCGCCGCCGAGGTCGGCATCGAGCGGGTCATCGCCGAAGTGCTCCCCAAGGACAAGGTCGACGTCGTCGCCCGGCTCCAGGCCGAGGGCAAGGTCGTGGCGATGGTCGGCGACGGCGTCAACGACGCCCCGGCGCTCGCACAGGCGAACCTTGGCCTGGCGATGGGCACCGGCACCGATGTAGCGATCGAAGCCGCAGACATCACGCTGGTACGCGGCGACCTGCGAGCTGCGTCGGATGCGATCCGCCTCTCCCGCCGCACGCTTCGCACGATCAAAATGAACTTGTTCTGGGCCTTCGGTTATAACGCCGCGGCGATCCCGCTGGCCGCCTTTGGGCTGCTCAACCCGATGCTCGCCGGCGCAGCGATGGCGCTGTCGTCGGTGTTCGTCGTGTCCAACAGCCTCCGGCTGCGGACGTTCAAGACCCGCGCCGAGGATCCCGCACCAGCTCCGGCCAAGCCGGAACCGGCAATCAGAATGGGACCGCAATGATGAGCCACGAACACCCGGACAGCTCGCACACCGACGTGCTCGATCATTCCGACGAGCACGTCAAGACCGCTGACAGCGGCGAACACGGCGAACACGGCGAACACGGTCACAGTGATCACGTCGGGCAGTTCCGTCGTCTGTTTTGGATCATGTGTGTCTTCGCAGTCCCGGTGGTGGGGTTCAGCGAGATGTTCGCCGACCTGGTTGGCTATCAGTTGCCCGACGCCGCCTGGGTGTTGTGGGTTTCCCCTTTGCTGGGCACAGTCATGTACCTCTGGGGTGGCTCGCCCTTCCTGACCGGGGGTATCTCGGAGGTCCGCGCTCGCAAGCCGGGGATGATGCTGCTCATCAGCCTGGCGATCAGCGTGGCCTTCATCGCGTCGCTGGGAGCGAGCCTGCAACTGCTCGATTCGGAGTTGGAGTTTTGGTGGGAGCTCGCACTGTTGGTGGTCATCATGTTGCTGGGCCACTGGATCGAGATGCGTTCCTTGGCCCAAACCACCTCGGCCCTGGACTCGCTCGCCGCCCTGCTTCCTGATGAGGCGGAGAAGGTCGATGGAGACGAAGTGATCATCGTCTCACCTGCCGAACTGGCCGTCGGCGACGTGGTGATCGTCCGACCCGGAGCGTCGGTCCCGTCCGACGGCAAGATCGTCGAAGGTTCCGCCAGCATGGACGAATCGATGGTGACCGGCGAGTCCAAGACGGTCCGACGCGACGTGGGCGAGCACGTGGTTGCGGGGACGGTAGCGACCGATTCGGGCCTGCGGGTCGAGGTGACCGCGATCGGCGACGACACCGCATTGGCGGGCATCCAAAAGCTTGTCACCGATGCCCAAGCATCCACCTCCCGTGCCCAGCGCGTCGCAGATACCGCCGCTGCATGGCTGTTCTGGTTCGCCCTGGGCGCCGCCGCGATCACGGCCGTGGTCTGGTCGTTGTTGGGCATGCCGGACGACGCGGTGGTTCGGACCATCACGGTGCTGGTCATCGCCTGCCCACACGCACTGGGTCTGGCGATCCCGCTGGTGGTGTCCATCGCCACCGAACGAGCCGCCCGTGGCGGGGTCCTGGTCAAGGACCGCCTTGCGTTGGAATCCATGCGCACCGTCGATGCGGTCCTCTTCGACAAGACCGGCACGCTGACCAAGGGCGAACCCACCGTCACCGGGATTGAGCCCATCGAGGGACGAACCGCAGACTCGGTCGTCATGCTGGCCGCAGCAGCCGAGGGCGACAGCGAGCACCCCCTCGCCAAAGCCATCGTTGGCGCCTCACAGACCCGTGAGCTGGACCGGCCCGGCGCCACCGACTTTTCTTCCTCCCCGGCGGTCGGGGTCAAGGCAACGGTGAACGGTGTGGTCGTGGAGGTCGGGGGGCCGTACCTGCTCGAGCAGCACGCATTGAACGAACTGCCCATTGCCGATGAATGGCGCACCGAGGGCGCCATCATCCTCCACGTCCTCGCCGACAACACCGTGATCGGAGCGTTGCGCCTGGCCGATGAGGTCCGCCCCGAGTCCTACGACGCTGTCGCTGGCCTGCACGCAGCAGGCTCGCAGGTGGTGATGATCACCGGCGACGCCCAGTCGGTCGCCGACACGGTCGCCGCTGAACTGGGCATCGACCGCGTGTACGCCGGGGTTCGACCCGAGGACAAAGCTGCCAAGGTTGCCGAACTGCAATCCGAGGGCCACAAAGTGGCGATGGTCGGTGACGGTGTCAACGACGCACCAGCCCTCGCCAGGGCCGATGTTGGCATCGCAATCGGTGCCGGTACCGACGTCGCGATCGGATCGGCCGGGGTGATTCTGGCCAGCTCGGACCCGCGCTCGGTGCTCTCGGTCATCGACCTCTCCCGCTCCTCGTACCGCAAAATGAAGCAAAACCTGTGGTGGGCCGCCGGCTACAACCTGATCTCGGTACCGCTGGCCGCTGGAGTGTTGGCGCCGGTCGGGTTTGTGCTCCCCATGAGCGTCGGCGCCATCCTCATGTCGGCATCTACCGTCGTGGTAGCGCTCAACGCCCAGTTGCTGCGCCGACTCGATCTGAGACCTGCCCAAAGCGCCGCCAAGCTTCTCGACCGTCAATTGGTCGAACAGCCGTAGGCGGCAATCGCACGAATGACCCGCATCTCACCAGACAGGAGCAGTCGAATGGCCAGCAGTACAGAATTGCCGCCAGCAGTGGAGGAGGCACAAGCACCCCGCGGCTACATCAGCGACAAGGACCGTTACCTCGCCCGGCTCAAGCGCATCGAAGGTCAGGCTCGCGGCATCCACCGGATGATCGATGAGGACACCTACTGCATCGACATCCTCACCCAGATCAGCGCCCTGACCTCCGCCCTGCAGAACGTCGCCCTCGGCCTGGTGGACGATCACCTCAAGCACTGCGTCGTCGACGCCGCCACGACCGGCGGGCCCGGGGCCGAGGACAAGCTGACCGAAGCATCGAAAGCGATCGCCCGACTCGTCAAGTCCTGACCCTGTCGATGGCGAAGAGATTGGCGCTATTGATTGTCGTCCGTTTTCTGGGTTACCCGGCGATCTGATGTGATCTGACCGACAGCGGTGATCGTCGTCACGGCCACCAACACGATCATCCCGAGCCGCACCGCCCCGACGCTTTCGATGAACGTGATCACGTTGATCCGCCAGCGTTCCCCCGTGTCGATCACCGCATCGGTCGAGAGGTCGCCGCTGTACACGGCGAGTTCCCATCGGGCGTACCAGATGGCGTAGAAGCCACTGAGGACCATCAGCGCTCCGCCGACGCGCGAGGCGTGCTGGGAGAACCGGCGGAGTCGATGCCCCGGTTTGGGTCGGGCCAGGGCGGCCGATGCCGCGATGGCCAGGATGATGGTCCCCATGCCCAGCCCGTATGCGACGAAGGCGAGTAGGCCCCCAGCCAGGGACCGATCGAGCGCAACGGTGGTGATTGCCAGGAACGGTCCGATGGTGCAGGACAATGACGCCAAGGCATACACGATGCCGTAGCTGACCATAGCCATCGCACCACTACCGCTCGCGGCCCTCAGCGTGAAGCTGGGCATGGGCAATCGACGACCGGTCATGACCGTGATGCCTGCCAAGACCAGGACTCCGCCGATCACCATCGTGACCCAGGGCAGTTGCCCACGGATCTGGTCGGCAAGCGAACGCAGGAGGACGCCCAGCACGACGAACACCAACACGAAACCGATCGTCACCGAAACCGCCGACCAGACAGCCCGGCGCAAGCGGCGCTCCAGCGGGCTGTCCACCTCGTCGCCGGCCACGAACGAACCGACATAGGCCGGGAGCAGCGAGAACCCACATGGATTGATCGCGCCAACCATGCCGGCGGTCAGAGCGAGGATCAGGATGGAGGAACTCACGGTGTTGCTCGTTCGGTCGCACGGCGCGCACCGAGCATGAGCAACGCGCCGGTGGCTAGGCCAGCCACAATGGTGATCACGATCGACGTTCGATGCTGGCGGGAAAGCCCACCTCCCACTTTCGGGAGCCAGATCGACCCGATGCTCAGAATGAGGCCGATCAAAGCCACCGCAACCGACACGATCGCGCCCGATGGCCATCCACGCTCGCCCAGCCACCGGACAAGCACGGCAGCCGCGATGGCTGACGCTCCCATCAGGATGCCGACGGGCAGCATGGGCGTGGAGAGCCCATCGGGTGTCAGCACCACCGGAGTCGGCGGCCCGTAGCAACCGTCCCGAAAGAGGCAAGCTGCCTCGTAGCCGCCGTAGGCCACCATGGCGACCGGTGCCAGGGCGGCGACGCGGGCAACTGGATGCACATTGGAACGGCGGGCGGACCAGGCAACCATCAGCGCAGCAGCGGCGACGGCCGGCCAGAACTCGACCCCGCTGCGAATGACGATCATGTCCGAGATACTCCCGATGGCGCGTGGATCATCGAGTGCCAGCGTGCTCAGGCGCCCAACCACCAACCCAACGAACCCGGGGACCAACAGGACGTCGAGCGCGCTCACCGTCGAGTCGAATGTGTCGGGCGGGTGCACTCGCCAGGCGAACGACGATGCAGCCCAAGCAACGATGACGCTCATGAGGAGGCCGTAGTCGATCACTGGAGGGCATTCTCAATCACGGCAGCAAGACGTTGTTCCGAGATTCCACCCGTGACGGTGACCTGCAGACGGCCGTCGGCCCCGAACACGTAGGTGGTCGGATACGCGGTGGCCGCGAGTTCGGCGCGGACCTTGCCGGTGGCGTCGAAGACGTTCGGATAGGTCAATCCGAAGTCGTCGAGAAACTCCTGCGCGGCCTCCGGTGAGTCGTTGGACGCGACGCCGAGGATGACTACCCGATCGTCGTAGGTCTGGGCCGCCCGCTGAAGGAGTGGCATCTCGGTGCGGCAGGGCGCGCACCAGGAAGCCCAGATGTTCACGATCACAGGGGTCCCAAGTTGCCCGACCAGCATCCCCTCGAACTCCTGCTCGCTGACCGCCAAGATTTGGCCTTGAGCGGGCAACGGGAGCGGCCGTCCTGAGGCCTCGAAGTCCACCTTCGAGGGTTCGCGGAGGGCCGCGATCCCGACCACAACCGCCAGGGTGATCATGGCAATCGGTGTCATCCATCGTCGGAGCCGCGACCGTGCTGGGCTCGAGGCTGGACGCTCATCCGACAGGTCAGACACCCCCACAAACTACTACAGGTCGTCGTAGCAGCGATCATCCACTCTCGAGGCCGGACGTCACAATTGGCCTTGCGGCACCGCCGTCAGGCGCGTCGACCGGAGAACTACTACAACATGTCGTATACTCGCCCAGGCGCGGGATGGACTCGCAGGAGACCCAAAGCCCGACCCTCAAGAGCAACACTGCACAACCATCCGGAAGCGACCAGAGACGCCGTCCGGCTCGAGTAATGCCGGGCCGGACCTTGAAGCGCTCGCCCGCTATTCGGCGAATAGGTCTGGTCTGGTTATCCGGCCAGGCTGGCATCGCATCGCAGGGTGGCTCGGGATTGGGCTTGGGCTCATCATCATGACGCTCAACGATGCCATGAGACTCGGCGACGACCTGAGGCTGTTGCCCTACGGCCACACGGAGGTGTACCTGCTCCTCGGCATCGCTGTCGCTGGCGCCTCGACTTGGTTTCTCGGGATGTTCGACCGGCAAACGGGCTACCGCTGACCCTGGCGAGCGGCGGTGGGCTCGGCCAGTCGTTCTTGAGTCCATGCCCTCCCGTCGGACCATCCTTCCCAACAGGTGCCAGGGCGACGCTCTCAGAATCTGACGAACAAGAGGAACCATGACGGGTCATGATGAAGGCAACAGCGATCGCCAGGCACCTGATGACGTTCCCGGCTCTCTGACGCTTTCAGGTGCCGTCGCGTTAGGCACCGGCGTGATGATCGGCGCCGGGATCTTTGCTATCACTGGCCAGACAGCACAGCTGGCGGGCGACCTGTTTCCGCTGGCGTTTCTTGCCGCTGCCATGGTCGCTGCCGCGAGCGCCTACACCTACGTGAAACTGTCGAATGCCTTCCCGTCATCGGGCGGGGTCGCGATGTTCCTGCACGAGCAGTACGGACCGGGCACAACGACCGGTGTGTTCGCGATCTTCATGTACGTGTCGATGGTGATCAACGAGAGCTTGGTTGCCCGCACCTTCGGCACCTACGTGCTGCAGATCGTCGATCTTGAACCTGCAGGGTTCTGGGTGCCCACGCTCGCCGTGGGCCTCCTGGCGGTTGCTTTCGTCGTCAACATCGCAGGGAACGCCGCCATGCAGAGTACGCAACGCGTCATGGCGGCGATCAAGATCGTTGGGTTGGGAGCCTTCGCCATTGCGGGACTCTGGTTTGCTGAGGCAGCGAACTTCACGAACGGTTCTGCTGCCCAGGTCGACCCTTCCATCGAGGGGTTCCTTGCAGCGGTCGCGTTGGCCATCCTGGCGTACAAGGGGTTCACGACGATCACCAACAGCGGAGGTGAGATCAAGGACCCTCACCGAAACACGGGCAGAGCAATCGTCATCGCCCTTGCGATCTGCGCCGTCGTCTACCTCGCCATCGCCGCAGCAGTAGCGGGCAATCTCACCGTGCCCGAGATCCTCAAAGCTGAGGACTTCTCACTGGCTGAAGCTGCTCGTCCTGCGTTCGGTCAGGCGGGCGTGTGGTTCACATCTGTCCTGGCCGTGGTGGCGACCGCCTCGGGTGTCATGGCGAGCGTGTTCGCAGCGTCGCGGATGCTCGCCATGTTGACCCGCATGACACAAGTGCCTCACCGTCACTTCGGGATGTCAGGATCGGTCCGCATGCACACCACCGTGTACACCGTCGTCTTCGCTATGGCGCTCGCTGCAGCATTCGACCTTCGCCGCATCGCAGCCCTCGGAGCGATCTACTACCTCCTGATGGACATCGCAATCCACTGGGGTCTCCTCCGCCGCCTCAAGGAGAAAATTGAATTCAACCCTGCGATCGTGATGGCTGCAATCGGACTCGACGTGGTGCTGCTCAGCGCGTTCGTATGGGTCAAAGCATCCACCGACACCCTCGGCATCATCGTCGCCGTCATCGGCATCGTCGTGATCGTCGCTGGCGAGCGATTGTTCATGCGCTCTCACACGAGACCCGATGGCACGATGGCCATGTGAGCTGAACCGCATGGCCGCTGCCAAGGCCGCTGGTGGTCAGGCTCGGGATCTGGGTCAGGGAGCGTTCCGCAACTGCTCCAGGCACCGGCCGGCATGAGTCGTGGGTAGGTGCTGCCGCCCAACCGGCCAGCGTTCGGTGTCGGCAGTTCAACTGGCAGGCCCACTCCGCTGCGCGGGTATTGCCGGCAAAGAGGCGAGCCATCGCTCCCATGGATGCAAGCTCAGCCTCGACGCCGGCAGCGTTCCAGCACACCGGCGCGCCCCAGCCCACGATTCGACGGATCTGGCCGCCTCGCCGGGCAGCCCACCGGAGCGCAAGCGCACAGCCCATCGAGTGCGCACCCACAACCACCGGTCGATCTCCCACACCCAACTCGTCCAACAGGTGGTCGAGGGCGTCGAGGTGACGCTCTGCGCTGAAGTCCCTCAGCGATTCGTCAAGCGAGCGCCCGAACCCGAGAAGGTCGGGAACAATGAGTGTGCCGTCGTTGGCCAGCGGGTCGAACTCGGCCCCAAACGTCGCCTGTGGCAACCAGCCCATGCAACAGCACAAACGTGGTGTCACCAACTCCACCAGTTCGGGCGTACATGCCGTCGATAGTGCGGCCGCCCAGTTGAGGTGTGCTCCACCGGCGCACAACATCCGAGCGTCGGTGCCGCAAGGTCCACCAAAGCGGCCCCAAGGAGATGGGGACGGCTACCGCGACTCGATTCCTGGTGCCGACCGTCCCGCTTGGAGCTGCTGCCCCGCGGCCGTGCCACCACTGGCTAGGAAGCGGGCATCGCAACAGACGCAACACTTGAGGGTCGACACTCCGCACCCTTCAGCTTGCCTATGCCCGGTGACGAGCAGTAGCGACAGTGTGTCGCACAATGCCCCCTTTGCACCTGCCAGGCTGAACCGCATGCCCTGGCCGCCGACCCAACACAAATGCACGATCATGAGCCAACCCTGCGCACGTTACGACATACTGTAGTAACGATGAGTTCTCAGCACGTCAGTTCACCCGCAGAGCCACCACCACCTTCATGGGTCCGCTCATGCCGGTAGCACAAGGGAGGGGCGCCGACGGGCCATCATGGCTCTCGAGACGAGGAATGCCCAAGTGGTTGGGCGCAACCCTGCTTGGCGTTCCGTTCGTCGTAGCGCTCATTGCGTTGGGCTCATGTGGGTCAGACGGCGAGCCTGTGGTTGAACCGTCGTCTGCAGCCGCGAAATCCGGCGAGGCAGTCTACGCCAACTCGTGCGCTGCGTGCCACGGACTCGACCTCGAGGGCACCGACAAGGGCCCCTCCCACCTCTCGGTCGTGTACGAACCCGGGCACCACGGCGACGACGCGTTCCGATCGGCCATCGCCAACGGTGCGCCCCAACACCACTGGAACTTCGGCGATATGCCGCCCGTTGAAGGGCTCTCGGCTGGCCAGGTCGACGATGTCATTGCCTACATCAGAGGCGAGCAGGAGCGGCGCGGCCTCCAAAACTAAGAAGCCATGTATCACGGCTTCGCCGATACACGACCAAACGACCCCAAGATCAACCCCCTTACCCTCCCCCCCCGACCACATGAGATCACTCCACCGAGCAGCGGTCATCCTCGGCCTCCTAGTTGGGGCTGCGCTGATGTTCGCGGCACCAGCGGGCGCACATACCGGGTTTGAATCGTCCGATCCTGCCGACGGCACCTCGCTTGGCGAACCGGTCGGAGAGGTCAACATCACGTTCTCCGGTCCGGCCGAGCCCGCCGGTGATGGCTTCCAGGTGTTGGACGGGTCGGGTGACGTTCGCGCACCCTCCTCGTCGACGAGCGAGCCAATGACAGAAACGACAGCGGCTCCCGCAGACGGCACCACCGAACCGCCCACGCAGGCGGCCGACGAGGGCGAGGTGGCACAGTCCTCTCAGCTGGAGGGGTTCCTTGAATCCGAGGGTCAATCCACCACAGCGACGCAACGGCTGGCCGACTTCGGCCGAATCGTCGGCGTGCTCGGCGTACTCATCGGGCTTGGGGCGTTGGCCTTTGCCGCATGGGTGCTTCGCGGCGAACGGACCGACACTGCTCTCGTATTGAGCTGGGTGCGTCGGGGTGGCATTGCCATCACGTTGGGGGTGTTGATCGAGATCGCAGCCCAGGCCAATCTGGAGGCGGCAGGTGCGTGGGGCGACACGCTGACCGGTTCGAGCCTCGGCGCAGCGCTGACCAGCTCGTTCGGAATCGCCGCCCTCCTCCGGATCGCAGGCGGTGGAGCCTTGCTCATCGGAACCCGCATGATCACCACCCGAGCGCGGGACGGCGAGATGGGCTCCGTCCCAGTCGTCGGCCTGCAACGAGAGCTGGTGTCCGCTGGAACCGATCAGGGTGCGCCACCCGATGCACCTCCAGCGCCGGTAGCGGCTTCGGCCGACCGTGTGTGGCAACCCGTGCCAGGATCGAGTGTTGCGCTGACCGGCGTAGCGCTCATTCTGATGGCGCACGTTTTTGCGGGCCACACGGTGACCGAGGGGTTCCGGCCGCTGACCGGGCTACTCGACATCGTCCACGTCGCAGCCGGGTCGGTCTGGGCCGGTGGCCTCGTGATGCTGATCGCCGTCAGTTGGAATCGCTACCAGGACGACCGAGACCTGCGCACCGAGGAACTCGCCATCCGGTTCTCGTTCGTAGCAGCGGTTGCACTGGCTGCGGTCACCATCGCTGGCGTGGTCGTAGCCGTCATCATCCTCGATTCGGTGTCGGAGTTGTCTTCCACGCCCTGGGGACGGCTGCTCGTAGCCAAAGTGCTGGTGGCAGGCGCCGCGATCTCGGCAGGTGCCTACAACCATCGTTTCCTCGTGTCCGAAATGACCGCCCATCCAGGCGATGAGGGTCTCATCGCCTGCTTCAGGTCTGTTGTGGCCATCGAGCCAGCACTGCTCCTGATCGTGGGGATCGTCACAGCATTCCTGACCGGAGCATCGTCGTCATAGCCGCCATGCTCAGCCCCTCAACGCTGCACCACCATCGCCGACTCAAGAGCGACCGGAATCGGTACCGAAAGCGGATCTGGTCGATCATCCACTATCGGAGGACACCATGAGCCAGGCATCAGCACATGGGTCCAAGCCCAAAAACCGTTCACATCTTGGCGAGATGCGAGCCAGCCTCGGTACCACCGACGCCAACCCTTGGATCACCCGCCTCTCACTCGCGGGCCTGATCACCGCAGCCCTCCTGGCGGTAGTCGGAGGTATGCCGTTCGACCTCCCGATGCCGACCCACGGGATCGGATTGGTGACGCCAACCTGTGGACTGACGCGCGGGTCAATCGCTCTCGTCAGAGGCGACGCAGCGCTGGCCTGGCGCTATAACCCTGTGAGCCTCGCCGTGATTGCCTTCGGCGCCTTTGGCTTGGCGCGGGCGACGGTCGGGATCACCACCAAACGCTGGCTCAACCTGTCGCTTCGCCTCACCACGACAGCATGGATCGTTCTCGGTGTCTTGTTCGTCGCCCTGTGGGTCTACCAGCAGGGCAACGCTGACTTCGTGATGAACGCCCGTGGGTAATCTCGCTCGGGACTGCGATCAGCGTTAGGCCTGCCGTCGGCCGAGGACAGCGCGCCGCTGGACGAGCAACCCGCTGCACCAGCCAGGCCGACGCAACGCTACGGACTCTCCACGACCATTGAGACCCAGCGGCGCCTTCAGAACTATCAGGTCCTGTTCATCTTCGACCCACGTCGCTAAACCCCCACGCCGGTAACCACCAACCACTGTGCCGCCCTACGGTCGTTATGAGGGAGAATAGGTGTTGCCGGGAGAGACACTCCCAGGAGGAAGCATTATGGCAACAGAATCGACTCGTGTTGATGTGAGGTCCCGCCGGTCGTGGCCGGTGGCAGAGAAGGAGAGGATTGTGGCGGCCTATCGGGCTGCTGACACCCCGACCGGGCGGGGTGAGGTGATGCGCCGTGAGGGTGTGTATCAGTCGTTGGTGTGGCGGTGGGGCCAACAGATCGACGCCGGCACGTTGGGCACCAAACGTCCTGGCCCGAAAGCGACGGGGAAGGACAAGGCGAAGATCCGGGTGCGGGAACTCGAAGCGCAGCTGGAGCGGGCCAAGGACCGGAACCGCACCCTCGAGGAGCTGGTGGTGACCCAGGGAAAATGCTTGGCGCTGCACGTCGACGTGAGTGTCCACGGCAGCGCGAACTCCCCGAAGTTCTAGTCACCAACATCGAAGGGTGGGCCGAGAGGGTCGGGGCCGAGTTGGCTGCGAAAGCGTTTGGTGTGGCCCCGAGAACGTGGCGTCACCACGCCCAGAAACAGCGGGGCGAACTGCCCGAGCGCCCATCGAGGGCGACCGGGAAACCCAGACGTCCGCACCCGGCGAAACTCACCGACGAGGAGGAACAGGAGGTGGTCGACACGTTGTGTTCGGAGGAGTTTGTGGATGTTGGTGTCGACGAGGTGTTCGTCACCATTCTCGATGACGGTATCTACTTGTGCTCACCGTCCACGATGCACCGGATCCTGAGGGATCGTGGCCTCAATGGGCAACGCCGCCAAGGGAACCCTGGGGTGCCCCGACACCTCGTACTCGTCGCAGTGTTCGATGATGAACGGATCGCGATACCCAGCTGACCACAACGATCCAACTGGACGTGCCGAGAAGTCATCCTCCCCGTGATGATCTCCCACAGGTCGTGATCGGCATGGCCGTCACGAGGACGGGGATCCCGATCCGGGTGTGGTCCTGGGCCGGGAACACCAACGACCAGGCGCTGATCCGTGAGGTCAAAGACGACCTCGCGGACTGGCGGTTGGGGCACGTCATCTGGGTCGCGGACCGGGGGTTCTCCTCTGCTGAGAACCGGCGTTACCTCCAACGCGCGGGCGGGAACTACATCATCGGCGAGAAAATCGGGGGGAACACCGAAGCCGCCCTGGTGCTCGCACGGCCTGGCCGTTACCACGAGATCCGACACAACATGCGGGTCAAAGAAGTCGTCAGCGACGACGGTGCCGCAAGGGACCGGTTCGTGATCTGTCACAACCCCGAACAAGCCGAACGCAACGAGCTCATCCGAACCCAACTCGTTGACCGGCTCCAAGAAGCGATTGACGGGACCGACCAAGCGACCCACGACGAACGCACAAAGCTGGCCACAGGGCTTCCCGGCGCGGTCCGCCGCTACCTCCACACCACCAAAACCGGGCTGTTGCGTGTCGGCAAGACAGCGATCCGCAACGAAGCCAAGCTCGACGGGAAATACCTGTTACGCACAGCGGATCCGTCGCTGAGCATCGAGGACATCGCGCTCGGTTACAAACAGCTCCTCGAAGCCGAACGGGGCTGGCGCGACATGAAATCCACGTTGGACCTCCGGCCCGTCTACCACCGGCTCGAAGACCGCATCCGACCCCATGTCATCTTGTGCTGGCTCGCCCTCCTCCACATCCGGATCATCGAGACCCGCACCAACCAAACGTGGACCAACATCCGCCACCAGCTCGACCAGATGCACCTCGGCACGTTCACCGGAGCTGCGGGCACCATTCGGCGGCGCACCACAACCAGCACCGCCCAACAGAAGATCCTGGCAGCGGTCGGCCTCAAAGAACCCGCCGCCTACACCAGCATCACACCCAACACCCCCACCTGAACCAGCCCGAACCGGGCCCCCCAGGCACCAAACCGCCTAGTGACACGGCTCCCGCACCGCCCAGAGCCGTTTTTCCGCGCCCACACAGGGATCCAGGCATCTAGCCGACCCAGTCAGCTGCGGAACCCAGGCATTAGGCCGAATCAGAATCCGAGGAGGTCTGCTATCAATTCCCGGATCTGTTGCAGGGCGACTGGCCCAACATTCCTAGCCGTCTGCTCGACGACTCGGTCGACGCTGATAGTCGTCGGGAGGTGGGCTTGGGCAGCCCCGACCTCGGCGATTTCGACTTCGCTGAGCCAGCCTCGTTGGTTGGTCGTGCAGGGCACGACAAGAATCGCGTGTTGCCTGAACGCCAAGACGTCGTCAGACGTGACGACGATGGCTGGCCTGATGAAACCCGGCTCTCCTCGAGCGGGGGTCCCGAAGTCACAGCGGAGGACGTCACCTGCTCGCATCGGCCACGTCGTTCGCAGAAGCATTGAGCACCGTTACGTCGTCGGCATCAGGTGGAGCGCTGGCGAGTTGGGCACCCATGAGTCGGCGCCGCTCACGCCGGATCAACCTGTTGAGCTGCGCATCCAAGGTGAGGCCGTCACGATCGGCGAGCTGCCGTAACGCATCGCGAGTGCTGGTGGACACTTTGATGGTAGTGGGCCGAATCATACTAGGCAGTATACCGGACGGTCCCTCCTGGGTTTGCGTGCCGAGAAGTCATCCGCCCTTTGATCCTGAGGATTCTAGGTGGTCCTCGAGGTCGGTATCGTCGACGTCTCGTGGACCTGCTTCCCTCGCTCGCACGCCTCGTTCTCACCAGAATCGGCTGGGTCTTCGCCAACGGCGACTCCCGAGACGCCGAGATCCTTGCACTCCGACACCAGATCCTCGTGCTGCAACGCCAGATCGACCACCCGAGATTCATCGAAACCGACCGAACGATCCTTGCCCTACTGAGCAGCACCATGGATCGCACGCGCCGGGCGACGACGTTCCTGATCGTCCGGCCCGAAACAGTGCTTCGATGGCACCGACGACTCGTTGCACGGCACTGGACCCAACCGCCCACACCAAAGACGGGACGCCCACCGATCGACCCCGAACTCCGGCGTCTGGTCATCCGCCTCGCCAACCAGAATCCCAATTGGGGGTACCGGCGTATCCACGGGGAACTCGCACGGCTCGGACACAAACTCGCCGCGTCGACCGTCTGGAAGATCCTCCGCGCCGCCGGGATCGACCCGACACGCGACCGGACAGGCCCATCGTGGTCAGAGTTCATCCATTCACAGTGGAAAGCCGTTCTCGCGACCGACTTCGCATGTGTCGACACCGCGCTGCTTCGCCGATTCCATGTTCTGTTCGTCATCGAGGTCGCCACTCGGCGGGTGCATTTGGCAGGGATCACCACCACCCCGACCGGCTCCTGGACCACCCAAGCCGCCCGCAACCTGACGATGAAGCTCGACGACAATCATCCGTTCAGATTCCTGATCCGAGACGGTGCAGGACAATTCACCCGATCCTTCGACGCAGTCCTCGCCGGATCCGGCATAACCGCAATCAGAACACCGCCCCGGTCACCTCAAGCCAACGCATACGCCGAACGGTGGGTGCGCACTCTCCGTCACGAACTCCTCGACCGCACCATCATCTGGAACGAACACCAACTCCAACAGCTGCTCGACGAATACGTCGAGCACTACAACAACCGTCGCCCGCACCGAGGACTCCACCAACGAGCACCCAACGACACCGCCGACGTCACCCCGATCGGCACAGACCAACCGATCCAACGTCACACAAACTGCGCCGGCCTCATCAACGAGTACCGCACCGCAGCCTGAACCGCCACCCGGTCAACCAACCCCCAACGAACACGCCGGCCACAACGCCCCACACAACAACAACC
>ERZ1026810.458-NODE-458-length-24120-cov-13.085525_pt1 | contig 24120 bp, 9 predicted proteins | sample MGYA00520872_ERZ1026810 | MGnify/ENA primary metagenome ERZ1026810 (study PRJEB33270, sample SAMEA104284477) | anaerobic digester metagenome | biome: Anaerobic digester microbiome; feature: mesophilic sludge digester; material: Anaerobic digester biomass | place... | reverse complement strand
GGTGTTTGATGTGTGTTGTTTTTTTTTTTTTCAAGCAGAAGACGGCATACGAGATGCTCAGGAGTCTCGTGGGCTCGGAGATGTGTATAAGAGACAGCTGCGGCACAGCACCAGCCTGTCGTCATGAATGACCCTGTCTCCTGCCCGGTCAAATATCCGTGCCAGGGTGGTCTTGCCGCTGCCTGAACGGCCGGTGAAGAGCCATCCCCGGCCCTGGCATGACACCCCTGAGCCGTGGATCATGATATCTCCGGCACGGGAGAAGAGAAAGTAAAATAATAACCCGTCTAGAGGATATGGAAGAGGATTGACAGTAATAGGTGCTTCAGCAATAGTCCCGGCTATTGGATGGTCTGGGCCGGCATTGCCCTGAGATGGATCTGTACGGTGCGGTGAAATGAAATTGTCCGGTGCCAATCCCGACCTGTCACTGTAAAGATCTGCCGTGACCCCGGCATCGTCCGGAGCGCCGGTCACCTCACCCGTAAATATCCGCCACCGCTTTTCGCCGTTAGGCATTTCGAGAAGAGCCGTCCTCTCCGGCTCCTTCAGGAACACGCGCGCATAGGTGACACCTCCTCCCGAAAAAATCTCCCAGAATGGTTCGCCTGAATTGATTACCCCGCCAGGCACCTCCTCCATAAGCTGCGCATCAAACACCTTCTCTGCTGACGCAGGAATCTCCCCGGGCCCGGGCTCAACCTCAACAACCAGGTCAGAATCAGCATCCAGATCATGATCTTCCCCTGTCACCCGGTCAGAAAAAGTTCCGGTGCTCCCCGGAGACATTCCGGTACCTGTATGGCGTTGATCCCCCGGAGATATTCCGGCACCTGTATGGCACTGATCCTCCGGAGACATTCCGGCACCCGTATGGCACTGATCCTCCGGAGATATTCCAGCAACAGTATGGCACTGATCCTCCGGGGGCATTCCCGCACCCGTATAGCACTGATCCTCCGGGAGCATTCCGGCACCCGTATGACGCTGATTCTCCGGAGACATTCCGGCACCTGTATGGCACTGATCCTCTGAAAGCATTCCGGCACCTGTAAGAGATTGCCCCTCCTGAGGCAGAGTGTCCGGCACAGTCTCAGGCAAAATGTCACGATGTACCGCAAACGGCATCTCAGCCGGCGCCGTGAACGCACTGAAACGCTCATCAGGACGAATCTCCACACCCTCACGGGAGTGAAGCCGTATCCGCCGTCCGGCTATGACAAGGTCAACCGTCACGTCTCCCTGAAATGAAGGAATTCCTGAATCTCCCTGAAAAATTCCAGGGCATCTTTTTCGGCAATCTCAGGTTCTACATCGAACTCTTCCACTATCTTTGCCGCTATATCACTGATGTCTCGCTCTCCGTCAATCAACTCCCAGATAAAAGCACCTGTCTCGGTTAGCCTGTACAGAGAATCCATGTCGGCAATATTGCCTGTCAGCGGAATGAGCAGGTACTCATTGTTGATCCTGCGGTACACCACCGAGGGCGAATGCGAGGGGGTAGATGAGAGTGAAATCATAATCGTATAATCAATTCAAAGATAGCCAATTTCAATCTATCTTTGGAATCGCTAAACAAAGCTGTAATGTCAAGAAAAAAACAACCTAAAAAAAACGGGATTGATCAGAAAAAACTTATTGAGCTCATTGTCAAAGCAATGGCAAAAAACCCAAGACAACCGTTAAACTACAAACAGATAGCCGCAAAATTAAAGATAACAGAAAAAGAGGAGAAACGGGCGCTCTCCGAAGCCCTTCTCAGGATGAAGAAGGACGGCACCGTCGATGAACGGGGCCATGGCAAATATATCCTCAAGGCTGTAGGCGGATATGTAACCGGCACAATTGACCTCACCAAATTCGGATACGCCTTTGTGATCACCGATGAGCTGGAAGATGATGTATTCATCGCAGCGCGAAATCTTAATACCGCCCTCCATGGCGACCAGGTTAAGGTGCTGCTGTATGCACGCCGCAAGGGGAACCGCCCCGAGGGCGAAGTGGTTGAGATCATCAGCCGTTCACGAGCCACCTTTGTCGGCTCGGTAGAGGTAACGAAACAGTTCGCATTCCTCATACCCGACAACAAGAACATGCCGTTCGACCTCTTTATTCCTCTCTCAAAACTCAACGGAGCGAAGCAGGGACAGAAGGCCGTGGCACGCATGGTGGAGTGGGACCAGCGCTCGCGAAACCCTGTGGGTGAGATAATTGAGGTTCTCGGCAACCCCGGCGAGAATGATACGGAGATGCATGCAATCCTGGCTGAGTTCGGCCTGCCCAACAGGTTTGATCCCGGAATTGAGGCTGCAGCAGAAAAAATTCCCGCTGAGATTACCGCTGATGATATCGCCGCGAGGCGGGATTTCCGCGAAGTCCCGACCTTCACTATTGACCCGGAGGATGCCAAGGACTTTGACGATGCCCTCTCGATGAGGGAGTTGCCCAACGGAAACATCGAGGTTGGTGTGCATATCGCCGACGTCACCCATTATGTCAAACCGGGCTCACCAATAGAAAAAGTTGCCCGTGAGAGAGCAACCTCTGTCTACCTGGTCGACCGCACCATACCAATGCTTCCCGAGAGGCTCTCAAACAATATCTGCTCACTTAACCCGTCAGAGGACAAGCTGACCTATTCAGCTGTTTTTGAGATGGATGCAAAAGCCAACCTTGTAAATGAGTGGTTCGGGAGCACCATCATCAATTCTGACAGGCGCTTCTCTTACAGTGAAGCCCAGAAGGTTATTGACACCGGCGAGGGTGACATGCATGAACAGTTGCTGACGCTCAATAACCTGGCACAGCTGCTGCGACGCAGGCGTTTCGCCTCCGGCTCGTTCTCCTTTGAGAGGCTTGAAGTCAGGTTCAATCTGAATGAAGAGGGAGTTCCCCTGGGGATTCTCTTTCGCGAGTTCGGCACCGCCAACCAGCTGATAGAAGAGTTTATGCTGCTTGCCAACAGGCGTGTGGCAGAATTTGTCGGCAGAAAACTGAAAGGAAAAACCTTTGTGTATCGTGTCCATGACAAGCCTGATCCTGAGAAACTGAGCTCGTTCAGTTATTTCATCAAACGGTTCGGCTATGAGATTGACGCTGAAAACATCAAGCGTCTCCCGGCAGCAATGAACAAACTGATGGAAGAGGTCTCGGGAAAGAAGGAGCAGAACATCGTCGAGACCCTCGCCCTGCGCTCCATGGCCAAAGCGGTCTATTCCACTGACAACATCGGCCACTATGGCCTCGCCTTCAGGCATTACACACACTTCACCTCGCCCATCCGCCGGTACCCTGACATGATGGTGCACAGACTGCTGACAAAATATCTGGAAGGAGAGCCGGTACACGATAAGGAGAAGTACGAAAAGCTGTGCGAGCACTCCTCTAAGATGGAGCGTCTTGCAACAGACGCCGAGAGGGCATCAATCAAGTACAAACAGGTAGAGTACATGAGTGACAGAATCGGGGAAGTGTACGAGGGTGTCATCTCCGGAGTGACCGAGTGGGGTATCTATGTCGAAATCATTGAGAACCAGTGCGAAGGGATGGTAGCCCTCAGGGAGTTGCAGGATGACTACTTCGAATATGACGAGGAAAACTATTGCATACGCGGAAGGCATTCGGGCAAGGTTTATATGCTCGGCGACAAGGTCAGTGTTGAGGTGGTGAAAGCTGACCTGCAAAAGAGGCAGCTTGATTACCGGCTGGCTGAATCAGAAGATAGAGGTTAGCGTATCAGGTTTGCTGATTTCCGGATGGTCAATTGACCGGGGTTCTTCTTTCCTGATCACTGCTTATCAGCTCAAGAAGCTTGCCGGGCGCTTCTGCTTCAGGCACATTTTTGATGACGGCTTCAGTTCCCCGGTAGATGTGAACTTTCCCCTCTCCCGCGCCAACATATCCGTAATCAGCTCCGGCCATTTCACCGGGACCGTTGACCACACATCCCATCACTGCAATCTTCATCCCGGTGAGGTGTGCGGTTGCCGCCTTCACCTTACGCACCGCCTCCTGCAGATTGAATCTGGTACGGCCGCAGGTGGGACATGATATGTACCTGTTACGGGTGATCCTTGCCTCAGTGGCCTGCAGAATGGAGAATGCCAGCCTGATCAGTGCATCTCCCTGAACGGTGCCACTGTTTGATATGCAGAGCCCGGCAGGATGGCGTGCAATAAAAAACCTTCCAAGCAGCGCTGCAGCTCCTATGGCCAGCTGTTCCGGATTGTCATAATTGAAAACAGGATTCAGAACCCGGTCATAAGCCTGCCTGCCACCCATGGTCTGAAGCCCGGAGGGTGTGACGGTCAGCACCTCCCCGGTGAATGGTTCACCCGACTCATCCATGAAACGCTCTCCCTCACGGGTATATACCTGCGGGAACCATTTCTCCCCCGGTTTTCGCTGCTCCAGCGATGCAACAGGATTCATCACCCGGCACGCCTCACCGGCGACAGCCTTAATAATTGCACGGGCAACAGGAATCTCATCCTCAGGCGGCTCAGAGAGCGAAACACGAACCGTATCTCCAATCCCCTCTGCCAGCAGCGTTCCTGTCCCTGCGGCGGAGATGATTCTCCCGTCCTCACCCTCACCCGCCTCAGTGATGCCCAGATGTATGGGGTAGTGCATCCCCTCATCAATCATCATCCTCACCAGGAGCCGGTTGGCCATAACCATCGTGAGTGTGTCTGACGACTTCATTGAGACCACGATTCTGTTGAATCCTTCTCCCCTGAATATCTTTAGGAACTCTATTGCCGACACAGCCATCCCCTCGGGGGTGTTGCCATAGCGTGTCATGATCCGGTCAGAGAGTGAGCCGTGGTTTACCCCTATGCGTACGGCAGTACCATATTCTGTACATATCTTTATTAGTGGCATCAGCCTCTCCCTGGTGCGTTCCAGTTCTGCCATCCACCCGGAGTCAGTGAGCTCCTGCCTGATGAATGAAGCGCGTTTATCAGCATAGTTCCCCGGGTTGATGCGTACCTTCTCAACGATCCGTGCCGCCACTTCGGCAGCGCCGGGATTGAAATGGATATCGGCGCACAGCGGCGTTTCAAATCCTGCTGTCCTGACTCCTTTCTTAATGGCAGCAAGGTTCTCCGCCTCCCTGATACCCTGGGCCGTAAGCCTCACCAGCTCACTTCCCGCCTCTATGATTCTGATGCACTGACTGACACTCGAAGCCGTGTCAAGGGTGTCTGTGTTGGTCATGCTCTGAACGCGCACGGGGAGAGTGCCCCCCATGGTCAGGCTGCCTATCTGTATAATATCTGATTTATAAGGGGTAAGGCTCATGCCGTTATCTCCCAGTCGTACCCGTCCTTGCGGTCCTTGACCGTGATCCCCAGCTCGTTCAGCCTGTCGCGGATGCGGTCAGAAACAGCCCAGTCCTTCTTCGCTTTCGCATCCTGCCTGATGTCAAGGAGCAGTTTCAGCACACCCTCCAGCCTGTCGTTGCCGACTGACTCTTCCGTGCGGAGGCCGAAAAGGTCATGGATGAAGATCCGGAAGAGCTCCTGCAGTGACCTGATATCCTCTGCCGACAGCTTCTCCTTTCCATCGTTGACAAGGTTGATGATCCTGACTGCGTCGAAGAGGTGTGCTATTGCCACCGGTGTGTTGAGGTCATCGCTCATGGCCTCATAACACTTCGCGGCGATGCCGCTTATATCAACAGAAGACTCCCCGCCAGGCACAAGCCCGGACAACGTTTTCTCCGCATTCATCAGTTTCTGCAGCCCCAGCGAGGCAGCCAGCAGCGCCTCATTGCTGAAGTCGAGCGTGCTGCGGTATTGAGCCTGAAGCATGAAGAAGCGGATGGTCATGGGCGAGTATGCCCTTGTCAGCAGCTTGTGCGAACCGGAGAACATCTCCTCGAGGGTGATGAAGTTGCCGAGTGAGCGTGCCATCTTCTGACCGTTGATTGTCACCATGTTGTTATGCACCCAGTATCGCACCGGCTGTTTTCCACAGGCAGCGGTGCTCTGGGCAATCTCGCACTCATGGTGCGGGAAGATGAGGTCCATCCCACCACCGTGGATATCGAAGGTTTCTCCTAAATATTTCGTACTCATCACCGAGCACTCGAGGTGCCAGCCCGGGAAACCGTCGCTCCATTTTGAGGGCCACTTCATTATATGCCCCGGTGAAGCCTTCTTCCACAGGGCGAAATCAAACTGGCCCCGCTTTTCGTCCTGCCCCTCCAGTGCCCTGCTGCCGGCACGCATCTCATCAAGAAGACGTCCGGAAAGGATACCGTACCTGTGCCTGCTGTTATACTTCTCCACGTCAAAATAGACCGAACCGTTCACCTCATAGGCGTAACCACTCTTAATAAGCTTTTCTGTCAGCTGTTGCTGCTCTATGATGTGGCCGGTGGCGCGCGGCTCTATTGAGGGAGCCAGCGTATTCAGCTTCTCCATTGCCTGGTGGAAGCTGTTCATGTACTTCTGAACCACCTCCATCGGCTCGAGGCGCTCCTGGCGGGCACGACGGCTGATCTTGTCCTCTCCCGTGTCATCAGCTTCATTCTCAAGATGCCCCACATCGGTTATGTTACGCACATACCTCACATTGTAGCCCAGGTGCATCAGGTACCTGTAGAGCACGTCAAAAGTCACCGCCGGACGGGCGTGGCCGAGATGGGCCTCGCTGTAGACGGTGGGTCCGCAGACATACATGCCGACAAACGGTGGAGCCAGGGGTTCGAACAGTTCCTTCCTGCGTGTAAGGGTGTTGTATAGGTAGAGTGCACTTTTCATCTCATCAGCTGTTTATGCAAAAGTAATGCTTTTTGCCGCATAATGCCGTCACAAAACCACCTGCCCGAAGTTCATCAAGCATTGCATTGATATGACCATGATGCAGTGTCAGGGTGCCCGAAATGCACTGAGAATTGCATTGACACTGCCAGGAAACAGTGTCAGGATGCCGGAAATATCAACAGGCTTCTCACTGTCAGGGTGCGTTCGGGACTTCCACCCTATAGTTATCGTCCACGACGGGCACACAAAAAAACTGCCGTGGGGGTGCTGACAATATCAAAAGGCTTACAAAAAACTGCCCCGGGCCAGTGGAACCCGGGGCAGAGCTGACATACACATGACGGCAGCATTAGCAAAGCACGGTTCATGCAGCGAGACTGCGCAGATGAAGCGCCTTGCCCATTAATACCTATAAAAACGAAATTGCAGACACATATCTCCCGTCTTTTATGTTCAATAACCCATTATCTGAATAAGCCCAGACATGACATTGACTAAAAGAAAAGTTGACTGAGATAAATTTAATAATTAATCCGGTTCGCTCCAACAAAAACTGAAATAATTTAGCAGTTTTTTATACTTTTTATTAAGTGTCGTATTTTTCTGTCCGCAGAAGACCTAAAATCCACAGAATTTTACCCAACCTGTGTGGGTAAAAAAGAAAAGCTGCCATTTTGGATCGGCAATTATACCTTCTTTTCATGAATCCGATGGAGGGAAAAATATCGCCAAGAATGAAGATAAACTTTTTTAGCGGACTCTTCAGCGCCCTCAGGTTTTTCATGAACATCTCGCGCTGAGTGATCGATCCGACTGATTCCGGATGAGCCAGCCTGTTCATGAACAGGGCCACGACTGCATTTTCGGCATCAGAGCTGACGGCCATGCCTTCAGGCAATACCACTCCCCATACCTGCTTCATTACCGTGAGTACCGCAACGGTCTCCTTCCTGATGCCCGCCTCTTCCGCCGCATCAGCCAGCCCGGAGGTCAGAATCTGTTTGCCGTACCGCACCAGCAACAGGTATATGTCCGTCCAGAGTCTCAACTGAAACTCCCCCTTTATCTCATGCTTGTATATGTGGTTTACCAGGGCGAGGAATGCCGTCATCGGGGGGAGGATACGGAATGTTCCGGCACCGGGGGTGCCCGTGCTGAGTGCGCCGCCGGGGGTGCCCGCTTCGCTGCTGAGTGCAGTGTCAGGGAAGCCCACTCCGCTGCTGGTTATAGGACTGGATTCTGCATCACCGATCAACCCGGGCCTGGCTCCTGTGCCATTGCCTGGAGCGCCAGACTCGCTGCTGGCTACGGCACCTGGGGTGCCCGTACCGCTGTTGACTGCCGCATCAGTTCCACTACTGACTCCAACGCCATCCTCTGACTCACGGGTCACAGCAGCAGTGCGGCCAGGTTCCCGGTCAACCCCGGTAATAATTACCGAGTCCCTTATCGCCCTTTCCACCATCTCTTCGCCCTCCGGGCCGAAAAGCCTGTAATGCAGATCAACAGAGATGCCCCCGCGATGCAATTCAGGCAGGTGATTGCCAAGGTCAAGGATAATATGCCGGTATAGCGGCGATTTCAGGGACATCGACCTGAATCCGTCCCTGATGAGTATATCCCTGGCTCTCAGGGCATCAGCAGGTGCAACAAGCAGATCGGCATCGCTCATCTGACGCAATCCTTTCGAACCGTAAACGGTATGTTCAAGAGCAAGGCCCTTAAGCAGTACCACCTTTATGCCCTCGCGTTCCAGGAGAGCAGTTACCCGGGCAGCAGCCTCAGTAATCCATGATACGCGGGCTATCGATTTAAACCTCAACCCCTCCAGAATAGTCCTCTCCGCCTTCGGCACCTCACCGGCATGCCCCAGATCAGACAAATTCTGCCAGATCAGCGCTGCCACGCCATGTCTGACAGCCAATCCGGCAAATTGTTTCCACTCATCAAACAACCTTATCTCCTCTGCAATAAGCCTCTTTTGCTCAGCAGAGAAATCCATCCTGCTCAGCAGCAGCAGCAGATTTACTGCCCTCCGACGCCCGTCGCTGCCTTTTACCGGTATCTCATTCCCTCTCCCGGTCATCTGTACATTGATTTCTGCCTGGTGAACATGGTAAAATACCTGCCTTCCGCAGCCATAAGCTCTTCATGCGTTCCTGTCTCCACTATTCTCCCGCCATCAAGCACGATGATCCTGTCGGCATCACGTACATTAGAGAGCCTGTGGCTGATGAAGATGCATGTCCTGCCTCCTGTTATCCGTGAGAGGTCAGAGAATATCTCGTATTCAGCATCGGCATCCAGTGACGAGGAAGGCTCATCAAGTATCAGAACGGGCGATTTGCGGTAGAGAGCCCTGGCAATAGCTATCTTTTGCCACTCGCCCCAGCTGAGTTCCCGTCCTCCTTCGGTATGATGCCCGAGCATGGTGTCATAGCCTTCCGGGAGCGCTTCCAGTAGCCTGTCTATTCCTGCCGCGGCAGCAGCTCTCTGCACATCAGCCATGCTTCCCCGTTCCTCGGTTTCCTTTCCCGCCTTACTGGCGGTTGGCATTACCGCACTCCCGGCTTCATCACTACAGTTGTTCATGCCGGACCCCTCTTTCACCCGTGATCTAAACTGCTGACTTTCAACTGCTGACTGCCGGCTCTCTCCAAGCCTTATGTTATCACCTGCGCTCAGGTAATAGAGCATGAAATTCTGAAACACCACCGAGAAAAGCTTCCGGTATGACCGGGGTTCAATAGCCGAAGCATCGGCGCCATTAATCATAATCTGTCCCTTGTCAGGCTCATACAGCCTGCATAGCAGCTTAACCAGCGTGCTCTTCCCCGATCCGTTTGGTCCCACTATCGCCACCTTCTCTCCACGGCCAATCCTGACAGTCACATCCTGAATCGCAGGCCGCGCAGCCCCCGGGTAAGTAAAAGTCACCTTCTCTGCGGCAATCTCCCTGAATGATTCGTGATCCGGCGCCTCGCCGTCACCCTCCGTCTCTGGCCTGAGATCAAGGAAGCTGAACAGATCAGTCAGGAAAAGCCTGTTCTCGTTAATTCCGGAATAACCGGTGACAGTATCACGGAGGTAAACCAGTGCCTGCCGGAATGCCACGAGATACATCGCCAGCTCGCCTGCAGTGATGGAAGAGTTGAGGTACCGCGACGTTGCATAGATCAATACACCGGCAAAAGCCAGCACCTTGAGCAGCGAGGCGAGGCTTTCGGGAAGGATGTTTTTCCTTACCGTCTCTAGCTCCGGCTCCTTTGATGCCCTGAAGTGCTTCCGGAAGAGCCTGTCAAAGTATCCTCCGATGTCAAAGAGCTTTACCTCCCTGGCCGGTTTCTCGCCTGTGAGCAGCCAGCTGAAGTATGACGCCTGCCGCGAATCTGCCGTCGCCCTCTTGCGCGCCTCCCAGAGCCTCGAGGAGTTTCGGGCCCTGACCAGCAGGAAGGGGATGAATATAACCACCATGATCAGCAGCGGGATCAGCCCGAAATTCCTCAGAACATAAATCATTGCGATGAAAGAGATCACCCCGCGCATCAACAGGATGAAGTCTGACACCAGTGCTGCCGGCCTCCATGAAATGTCCCTTGCAGCCCGCTCCAGCCTGTCATGGAACAGCGGGTCCTCGAAATACTTCAGTCCAAGCCTGCCGGCATGATTATGTATCAGTGATGAGATATGTCCCTCAACCAGACAGGAGTGCCGCCTGGTAATATAGTTTCCGGCATAGGAGAGCAGATCGTCAGCCAGGAGGGCGATGGCCACGGCAGTTATTAGCCATATAAGTGATACCGGCACACTGCCGCTCCAGGGGAGGTTCCCGGTATCGGCGGCAGCCTCGGCAGCGGTTTCCGCTAATGTCCCCAAACCGTCAGAGTCTGAGACTGCTTCCACTCCCGGCGCCTCACTGAAAGTCTCCGAGACTGTCTCCATTCCCGGTGTCAAACCGGTAGCATCTATCACCTGGTCAACAAAGTAACGCAGCAGGAACAGAGCCACCAGTGGCAATAATGCTCTGATGATAAGAATAATAACGCTTATTACCGTCTCTTTCGCAGAGCTCTCTGCCAGAAGGCCAAGAGCACGCCTTATTGTGTTCTTTTCCGGTTGCATCCGATAGTGATATACACAAATATAGCAAGAAGAGTCATTCCAATCAGGCAGGACCGAAACTTATAAATATAAACATGACATCACCAATAGAATGAGTTTTCTTACTTTTGCAACAATTCAGCCTTTTGAGAGTTTAATAATAGATAGGGTAAAGCTGATTTTTTGGAGAGACAATGTATCATAAGACTAGGGGTTTAACATGAAAAAAATAGTGCTACTTTCTGTCCTGGCTGTCATTCAGTTCTTGCCGGTAACTGCACAATTACAGGGTGATGGAAGTATGGGCAATCCTTACAAAGGGACCCTGCAGGGCGCATTCACCATCTCTGGCACCAAATATTTCAGCGGGATAATTATTGTTAATAACGAACAGCTTACCATCGCCCCGGGAACGACACTCATTGCTGCCACCAGCACCTCCGGGATACTTGTCACTAATACCGGCCAGCTCAACGCTCAGGGAAACGCGACAAACAGGATACTGATTACTTCCGACAGTGACCTTGACGGCATTATTGGCGAGCCAACGGACACATGGGGCAATATCACCATTATATCCTCAGGGGTAAGCAACATCAGCTACTGTACCATTGAGAACGGCAGGCGGTTATCGGCCAGGATCGGTTACTACGGGGGCGGACTCTATCTGGGAACATCCTCTGTCACCGTCACCAGCACCACCATCCGGAACTGCATTGCCGGTTACGGTGGAGGAATAATAGTTGCAGGAACCACCTCGCCCGTGATATCGGGTTGTATCATAACCGGAAACACCGCTGTTGAACAGGGAGGCGCCATCTACGTTGCCGGAGGCTCTTCACCGGTAATCACAAACACCATTATTTACAACAACAGCTCCCACTCAACCTCACGAGGCGGAGGATCAGTAGCCTCGATATTCAGTTCACCAATAATTATAAACTCCACCATAGTCTATAGTTCTTCTCCTGCAGCTGACGGCAAATCAATTTACCTCGAGAACTCACCCGATGCGAAAATACTAAATACCATCATCTGGGGAAGCTCAGACAATATCAGCCTTTCCGGCACTCCGTCATCGGTCATTGAGTACTGTGCCATCGAAGGAACTTCTCTGGAAGGGTGCCTGACCCTGAACAGTTCCAACACTGACCCGCAGGGTCCAAACTTCACAGACCCGGAAAGCGGCGATTTTACAATTGCTTTTATCTCTCCCTGCCGCGACAGCGGAACCGACAGCTACCCCGGAGTTACCATACCTCTGACTGACTATGCCGGCAGCCGGCGGATCGGACAAACCGATATAGGAGCCTATGAGATCAGGTACAGCAGGTGGATGGGAAGGAATACCGACTGGTACCGGGGACTGAACTGGGACTGGGGAGTGCTCCCGGGAACCACCAACGTAATCATCCCGGCAGGAGCGGCAAATTATCCAACTATTGCACCCGGCCCCTCCTTTACCCTGAACGCAGGACTGATAATGATTATAGAACCTGGTGCAAGGGCAACCCTCTCCTCGCTGACCAACAACGGCACCCTTGTTCTGCAGGCTGATGCCAATGGCTACGCGACACTTATAACCGGAAGCTATTCAGGTGCCGGCGGCAATGCAAACATTGAACACTACCTGACGTCAGGTCCTGACGGCGACTGGTGGCACTATATTGCCTCACCCGCAACAGTATCAAAAACAGTCTTTACCGATATTGAGCCCGAGATGCTGGTGCGATATGACGAAACCAAAGTGGTGACTGATGTCTCTGACGGCTGGCAATGGCATGACGGGTACTCCGGAACCACCCCCTTCAGCAACCTGACCGTGAATGAGGGCTACGACGTAAGCGTTGCTGAAGACGTGACCATGACCTACCGCAACCTCAAGTCTCTTACCACCTCCATAGGCAGGATAGACCTTCCGTTCAGCGGCTCGGGAGGAGACACCACAATATATGGCTATTCCCTCCTGGGAAATTCGCTGACATGCGGCATCAACTGGGATCTGATCACCTACTCACATGACCATAAATACATCAGGCACGCATATTACCTCAGAACTGCCTCCGGCGAAGAGGCTTCTTATGTAAATGGTGTGGGAACGAACGGCGCCACAGCACATATAGCGCCGCTGCAGGGATTCTTCGTGCGTACCCGCGCAACAGGAACATACATCACCATCCCTGACAACGCCCGCGAGCACAACGCCGCCCCCAGGTTCAAATCAGCGGAACAAATCCCCCTTATAAGGCTGCAGCTTTCATCAGACACACAGACCGATGAAACGGTGGTGAGGTTTGATCGGGAAGCAACCACCGGTTTCGACGGGTTTCTTGATGCATCCAAACCATTCAGCCACGTAAAGGGACACATAAAAATCTATTCTGAAGCGGAGGGGGAGAACTACTCCATCAACACCATGCCATGGCCCTCGCGTAAGACATCAATACCACTTACCCTTGAAATCCACGAGGCAGGGACATACAAGATACGCGGCATCCAGTACCGGACCTTCACCGGATACACAGTTGTTCTGACTGACAGGCTTAAGGGGAGCAGGATAAGCCTCGAAGGAAAAGCAGCATACTCTTTCACGGCAGCAGAGGGAACAATCTCTGGACGTTTCGCCCTTGAGATCATCCCGGAAGGGAGGAAGGCCATTATCGCCGCAAGTGAAGAAAACAAATCAGAGGTAACAGAGGATAAATCCCTTAAGATTTACAGCGCCCCGGGCAGGATATGCATCCTCCCGCAGGGAAGCGGATGGGACGGCAACGCCGGCAAGATCAGGATGTTCGATATTACCGGCAGGATTGTATACATATCAGACAATGAGCATCTCTATGCCGGAGAGCTTATGGAGATAGAGGCGCCCAATAGCGGAGGCCTGCTGATTGTGGAGGTAGTGACAGGAGAAAAGAGGTACCTCGAGAAAATAGTATTGGCCAAATGACCGTTATTGTGAATAAGGGAGTATATCTGCAAGCTTATAAATGTTCAATGGTATCAAGAATCTAACAGGTTGTATTTGAGACGCGAGAGTAAATATTCAATGGGGAAGAAGAAGAGAAGGTATGTCAGGCCGGAAGTAATCAGGATTGAGCTTGACAACTCCATCTCGCTGGTCATGATGACCACTGCCCCGCCGCATCCTCCGGGCAGGAGAAGAAGAGGTACGGGTGACAGCCAGCCTGACAGTCCGTTTTCATCACCATTCTCAGACAAACCATTCAGTTAAATATGCAGGTAACGCCGGGCACGATGCCCGGCGCTATCATTTCCCGTATTGATATCCGAATTCATACACGTATCGCCGGGTCTGAGACCCGGCGCCATCCCCCCCCATATCGATTATTCCCATTCATACACGTATGCCCCATATTGATAATCCGAATATATGCACGTACCGACAGGTCTCAGACCTGTCGCTACATACCCCCATACACATATTCTGCATGGGGGGGGATATCATCATGACCGCATTGATAATCCGTATATATACAGGCAGCGCCGGGCATCGGAGCCCGGCGCTGCCATATTCCATCCGCACAATCCGCATCAATGCAGCAGCGTGATATCTCCCGCCTTCTTGAACGGCCTGCCGTTGGCATACTTGCCCTCCACGAGCCATACATAGACTCCCTGCTGGCATAGCTTGCCCTTGTAGTAACCGTTCCAAGGCTTGTTGATTTCATACGTCTCGAAGATCAGTGTACCCCACCTGTTGAAGATCTGCATGTGATACTCAAGCACCGTCTCCCTGATGGGCGGGAAGAAGAACTGATCCATGGCATCGCCGCTGTGCGGCAGCTCATCTATCTCTATCGGCCCTTCCTGGCTGGGCTTGAACACAGTGGCAAAGATCAGGTCACCGAAAGGCTCCACGGTCACTGCCGGCGCCATCACATAGGTGTCATAGCACCCGTTCGCCGAGTAGGCGTGAAGTGTTATGTCATAAATACCTTCAGTGGTGTACCTGTGGAACGGTTCACGCAGATGCGATGTGTCACCGTCACCAAACTCCCAGATAAAGGTATCGCCGCCCTCAGTGAGGTTGAAGAGCCTTATTTGCTCGTCGTTCACATATACCTTGGTAGGTGATACGTCGAAGTATGCCCTTGGCGAAGGATAGACATGAACAATCTGCGACTTGCTATCATGTCCGCCCGGACCGGTTACAGTCAGCGTAACCTGGTAGGTCCCCGGCTGCATGTAGGTATACTCCGGATTAATGGCGTTCGAGGTATGCCCATCGCCAAAGTCCCAGTAATAGGTTGTGGCATAGAGCGAGGTGTTGTTGACCGAAATTCTCCACGGCTGACAGCCTGACGGTATAGAGTCAAAGTCAGCTATCGGAGGTGCCGGAAGCACCCTCACAGTATGCACCACATCCTCTGTACAGATACCGTTACTCACGGTCAGACTTACATTGAAGTCGCCCGGTGCGGCATAGGTATGAACCGGTGACATATCTGCCGAGGTATGACCGTCATCGAAGTCCCACTGCCAGGTCCAGTTACCGGCGTTGGTATTGTTCGTGAAGGTAACCGTGGCATCCGGGAATACCTGCGAGGCCGGGACGGCTGTGAAGGCCGGCACCGGTGTCGGATACACCACCACGGGCAGCGTTGTCTCGCTGATGCATCCGAAGAACGATTCGGTTCTCAGGGTGACATTGTACGTGACCGGTGTGGTTTCGTTAATATAATAGGTGTGGCTTATCACATTGGAGCCTGTCTCCTGGAATCCGTCGCCGAAGTCCCAGTAATACCTGAAGGCGCCGGGCAGGAGCGAGAACATGATACTCTCACCCGAACAAATGGTGTCATCACTGACTACGAAGTCAGAGAGAATCTCCGGGTAAACGGTGATATTCTGCTCCATTGATGAGACGCACCCGTTGGCCGAAGTAACCTCCAGCCTGACCGTACGGTAATCCAGGGCCGGACCTGCATTAGTGTAGATGTGAGACGGATTCTCTTCCGCAGAAGTGTCGCCATCGCCGAAGTCCCACAGCAGCGAGGTGTACCCTGTTGAGCCATTGGTGAAATTCACGATAAGCGGCTGGCATCCCGATGGATTATCAACGGTGAACATTGCAACGGGCTTCTCTACCTCTATCACCAGGGTGTCAAGTCCGACGCATCCCTTGCTGTCGGTGACCTGGTAGACAAGCCTGTAATAGCCTGCCATAGAGGTGTTGAACACCGGGTTCTCTATGTTGTACTGACTCAGCGGTCCTACATCGCCAAACCACCTGTGGGAGGTGTATGTGCCCGAGCCTCCTGACGGGTTACCGTGCAGCTGTGTGGGTACGCCACCACAGACAAGCAGGGTGTCAACAGGTTCTATCTGTGCCGCAGGCCACTCGTTGACCGTCAGCAGTGCCTCACGGGTATAGTAGAGCCCGCACGGACCTGTGATCTCAAGCCTGTAGAGCCAGCCATTCATTGCTGTGGTGGTGCTCATGATAACCAGTTGAGGTGTCTGAGTGCCCTGGTAGAGGGCTCCGTCGCTCAGGTTGTTCCAGCCGCTGCCCTGGTTGACCTGCCATACCGTGGTCTCTCCGGCGCCGGTGTTAAACACCTGCGAGAAGAAGATCGCTCCGGCCTGATCACACACCTCGGCGTCAACCGGCTCAGATATTATCGAAGGCTCCATGTAAACCCTCAGAGGAGCAAATGAGCTGGTGACAGGAGGCTGACAGGTACCTGAAACAACCACCCTGATCAGGTAACCGTTCATCGACAGATCAAGGTTACTGATGGTAAAATCGGGTGTGGTGGTTCCTGAATAGGTTCCATTATCTGTCACATTGACGAAGCCTGAGCCGCTGTTCACCTGCCACTGATAGGTCACTGCAGTTCCTGCAGCCACCACACTGAAAGTGGCGCTTCCACCGGGGCATCCCCTGAACTCATCGGGATGATCGGAGAGCTCCGGTGCAGTGTAAACGGTAAGTACGGCCTCATCCGAGATCAGGTCTGCCGAACAGTCGCTGCCGATGACCACCCTGTACCGGGTGCCATCCATGGTGCGCGACGGACCGAAGACCATCAGAGTGGGTGTGTTCGCTCCTATATATAAACCTGTGTTGTCAAGATCATTCCATACGCTGCCGTCGTATACCTGCCACTGGTAGGTCAGGTTGGCTCCGTCGGCAAGCGCCGTAAAGCTTGCGGTCATGAACTCGCATATTGCCGAGTCTGCCGGCTGCGTGTTGATGATAGTCTCAATCGAGACATCAAGCTGCACTGTCTGCGAGATCGCCTTCGGCGCGCAAGTGCCTTCAATCTCAACGCGGTAACGATAGTTGTCATAGGTGCGCGGAACACTGGTCAGGGTCAGGGTGTTGGAAGTGGCGCCTGTATAGACTCCACCGTCAGTGATGGCGCTGAAGCCCGAACCGGTATCAACATACCACTGGTAGTCAAGTCCTGTGCCCTGTGCCGATACGGTGAACGAGGTGCTGGTGTTCTCGCATATAGCTGAAGCAACAGGCTGTGCCAGTATCTCAGGCGCCGTATTGACGGTAAGAAGTGCGGCTGACGAGGTGTCGGGAGGTGTGCATGTTCCTGATACGATAACCCTTAACATGTCTCCGCTCATCACCCTGTTGGTACCGTTGACCTTCAGGTTCATCGTAGAGACGCCGAAGTAGGTTGAGGTCTCCGTCAGGTTATTCCATGTACTGCCACCATCGGTACTGCGCTGCCACCTGTAGGTTGCACCTGTGGTCACGCCGGCATCTACGATAAAGTCAGCTATCAAGTATTCGCAGATGACAACGTCATCAGGCTGGTCAACAATCTCAGGCAACTCATTGACTGTCAGGAATGCAGGCAGCGAGGTCACACTTGACCCGCAACTGCTGCTGACAATAGCCCTGTAGGCTGTATTGTTGTCAGCCGAGGCCACTGCGGCAATGGTGTATGCAGAAGTTGTCTCGCCTGGTATCGGCGCCCAGGTGGTGCCTCCGTCAAGGCTGCGCTCCCACTGGTATGACGGATTGGTCGTCAGGCCGGCATCAACGGTAAAGGTTGCCGTCTCGTCCTCGCAGAGGATGAGACTGACAGGATGCTGTACAATCTCAGCCTGGCGGGTCACCGTGAGAGTGACAGGATCTGACTCAACATACGGTGTGCAGGTACCTGAAACCCTTACCCTGTACTGGTATCCTGACATCATCTCCAGCGTACTTACAACGGTCAGCGTTGCAGTGTTGGCGCCCTGGTAGCGGGCTCCGGTGGCCGGAGTCCAGCCGGAACCGGTATTCACATACCACTGGTAAACCGGGTTGGTGGTGACGCCTGCATCTACTGTGAAGGTTGCATCTTCGCCCGAGCATAATGTGACATCAGCAGGCTGAACAACAATCTCAGGCTTCTCATTGACCGTGAGTGTCACTATGTCTGACAGTACAGGCACAGGACAGTCACCCGAGATCTCAACCTGGTACCGGTAGCCGTTCATTGCACTGGCTGCCGTCACACTGAGTGTGGCTGCAGTCTCACCCGGCATGATTGTCATGCCTGATCCGGTGTCAGTAAACCACCGGTACTGCGGATTGGTGGTGCCTCCGGCGTCGGTGACAAAGGTTGCCACATCATCCTCGCAGACGGTCAGGCTGACCGGCTGGACGGCAATCTCCGGAACCGTCTTTATCTCAATGGTTGCCGAGCCGGTAAGGTCAGCATGAGGCGCCGCAACGGTACACCCGTTGTTATCAGTCACCGAAGTGATTGTATAGGTAGTGGTGACCGTCGGGTTGACCGTTATCGGATCACCGCTGGTATAGTTGTTTACTGTTGTTCCGTCGCTGAGGACCACCGTGAAGGGTGTCGCACCGGTAGTGATTGTAACGGTCACCGTGGCGTCGTCACCCGGACAGACAAAGCCTGATCCGGCAATGGATGCCACCGGCAGCGGATTGACAGTCACAACAACATTATTACTGTATGCCGGGTCACATGCTGCCGAGTTGACACGGCGGCGGAAGTGTGTAGTCTGCAGTATGCCTGCTGGCGGATCGTATGATGCCAGGGTTGCGCCGGGCACACTACTCCAGCTGCTGCCGCCATCAAGACTGTATTCCCACTGGAAGAGTATCGTTGCCGGCCCGCCGTCAGGTGCCGTCACCTCATTGAGAGGCACCGGGTTGCCCAGGTAACAGACCTCCTGATCGCCATCAATGGATCCCGGCGTCAGCTCGGGCGGCTGAGTAATAAGTATCGTAGCCTGTGCAGTGCAGCCGTTGTCATCAACAACCTGCACCGTGACTTCGCCTGCGGCCCCTCCCGTAAATGAAGCAGAGGTTGCGGTGATATTAACTGTTGCTCCTGCACTGTTTGTAACTACACTCAGCAGATATGGAGAGGTACCGCCTGACACTGAGAATGAACCGGTAGCTGTGGCATCGCCATAGCATGCAAGCAGAACATCCGGGGTCTTGCCAAGGGTCAGCACGGCCGGCTCAAGAAGCACAACGCTGGTAGTTGATGTACAGTTGTTGGCGTCAGTGACAATGACCGTGTATGTACCGGCAACCAGTCCTGAAATATCTTCAGTGTCAGCAGTGTAGCCTGCCGGGCCGCTCCAGGCAATGGAATAGGGAGCCTCGCCACCGGTGACATCCAGGTCTATGGCGCCGTCAGATTCCCCGTTGCAGGTGATATTGTACCCGCCGTTATAGACAACCGGTGTGGTTGTCAGCGCTATCGGAGGCATAACGGTGATAGTTATCTGATCACTGGCCGTACAACCGTTCCTGTCAGTGATGGTGACAGTGTAGGTGGTGGTGGCTGCAGGCTTGGCAACAGGACTCTTCACATTGGTGTAGTTGAGCCCGGCTGCAGGCGTCCAGTTGTAGGTATAGTCACCCGAGGTCAGCAGTTCACCGCCGGCGCCCGTGGCTGTCAGGTTAGCAACAGATGTCGGGCATGTGCCTATTATTTCGTCATCTGCCGTTGCAGTGACAGTAAGATCAGGAGCAACATTGACCTGTACCTGTGCCGTGGTGGTACAACCATTGGCATCGGTAACAGTGACGGTGTAGAGTGTGGAGACAGCAGGCTTGGCAACAGGATTGGCCTTTGTGGCGTCATCCAGTGTGCCTTCATTGTCCCACAGGTAAGTATATCCTCCTTCACCGCCGCTGACCGTGGTGCTCAGGTGAGCAACAGAGGTCTGGCAGGCGCCTATCGGGTCATCATCAACAGCTGCCGTAGCAGTAAGCGGCGGAGCGACGTTAATGGTGACGCTCGCAGTAACGGTACATCCGTTAGCGTCGGTGACGGTGACGGTGTAGGTGGTGTTGACTGCAGGCTTGGCAACAGGATTCTTCGTTGTCGCACCGGTAAGGCTGGCTACCGGATCCCAGCTGTAGATGTACGGCAGCTCGCCGCCCGTGACACTGACATCAAGGGTGGTGGTTGATCCATCGCAATCGCCAATCAGATAATCCGTTGCGGTGGCAACAGCTGCCAGCGGAGGACGAACCTCTATTGTAATGGTATTGACAGCAGTACAGCCATTGGCGTCGGTTACGGTAACGGTGTAGGTGGTTGTCGATTCCGGTTTGGCTACCGGATTCGGGATATTGGTTGCACTCAGGCCGGCCGTGGGAGCCCAGCTCCATGTGTAACCACCTCCTGCAAGCTCCTCACCTCCGGTGGCGGTGGCAGTAATCTGTGCCCGTGATGTGGAACAGGTGCTAAGGATATAATCATCAGCCATTGCCGTAACACCCAGTTCATCAGCAACCGTGATGGTTATATCATCGGTTGCCTCACAGCCGTTGGCATCCCTGACGGTGACGGTGTAGGTGGTGGTGACTGCAGGCTTGGCAATCGGGTTGCTCAGGTTCGGGTTGTTAAGGCCCGTTACCGGCGACCAGCTATAGGTGTATCCCGGCTCGCCACCGGTAACTGTAACGCTGAGGTTAGACCTGGAGGTTGAACATGTTCCGATGATCAGATCATCAGCCGCGGCTACAGCAACGAGTTCGGGAAGAACTGTGACTGTTACGGATGCGGTTGTCTCACAGCTGTTGTTGTCAGTAATCGTCACAGTGTAGGTGGTGGTGGCTGCAGGCTTGGCCGTCGGGTTCTTTATCGCAGGATCATTCAAATCGTCAACAGGCTGCCAGCTGTAGGTGTAGCCCGGTTCGCCGCCGTTGACAATCACATCCAGCGTAGTCCGCGAGTCCTGACAGGTGCCTATGTTCGGATCACTCACCGTGGCCGTGGCGGTCAGCTCAGGAGCCACCGTGATGGTCAGCGAAGAGGTGGCCGTACACCCGTTGTTGTCAGTGACAAGAACGGTATAGGTGGTTGTCACTGTAGGCTTGGCAACCGGGTTGGCTATATCCACAGCGCTGAGCTCGGTGGGAGGCGACCATAGATAAGTATATCCCGGCTCTCCGCCTGAAGCCGTTGCAGTGAGCGCTGCAACGGATGTGTTGCATGTGCCTATGTTATAATCATCAGCAGCCACAGTGACATTGAGTACCGGTGCAACAACAATCTCTATACTGGCAGTTGTCTTACAACCATTGGCATCAGTGACGGTGACAGTATAAATGGTAGTTGCTGATGGCTTGGCTGTTGGTGTCTTGCTGTTTGGATCACTGAGTCCTGCTACGGGAGCCCAGAGATAGGTGTACCCCGGTTCGCCGCCTGTGGCGGTCACATCAAGATGAGCCACCGAGGTGGGACAGGTGCCGATGTTGGTGTCATCAGCAGAAGCCACAGCGGTAAGATCGGGCGCCACGTTGACGGTAACCATTGCCGTATCCGTACATTGGTTGTTGTCAGTGACAGTGACCGTGTAGGTGGTTGTTACTGCCGGATCAGCCACAGGCGTCTGTATTGAAGGATTATCAAGCCCTTCCACAGGCTGCCAGCTGTATGTATAACCCGGCTCTCCTCCGAGGGCCACCGCATTGAGGGTGGTATTTGACGTCGGGCAGGTGCCTATCAGCGGATCAGCTGCCGAGGCGGTTACAGTGAGCGGTGAAACAACATTAATCGTGATATCCCTGGATATGGTGCAGCCGTTCTGGTCAGTAACCGTCAGGGTGTACGTGGTGGTCGCATCCGGTTTCGCCGTCGGGTTGGGATCAATGTCACTGCTCAGTCCTTCTGCCGGGGTCCAGAGGTATGTGTATCCCGGTTCGCCGCCACCAACGGTGGAGGTGATATGTGCCACTGATTCGGAACAGGTGCCTATTGAACTGTCATCAACGGCAAGTGTCAGCGTGAGTGCCGGACGTACGGTGATGGTGATGTCAGATGTTGCAGTACAGCCGTTGGCGTCAGTGACAGTGACGGTGTAGGTAGTGGTCACGGCCGGTTTCGCCGTCGGCGTTTTGATATTGTTGTCGTCAAGGCCGGTGAGCGGAGTCCACTTGTAGGTGTAGTCTCCTTCGCCGCCGGTGACGGTTGCATCAAGGTGTGATACGGATGTCTCACAGGTACCGATGAAGAGGTCATCAGCAGATGCCGTGACGGCAAGCTCAGGCGCCACATTGACCGTGATGGTAGCCTGGTCAGTACACCCATTGGCATCGGTGACTGTGACTGTATAGACGGTTGTTGATGCAGGCTTGGCTGTCGGGTTGGCGACATCCACAGCACTGAGCCCGGTGGCAGGCGACCAGAGATATGCGTAGCCTCCCTCGCCGCCGGTAGCGGTTGCCGTGAGATGAGCCACCGAACCGTCACAGGTACCGATAAGGTCGTCATCCACGGCGGCGGTCACGTCAAGTGGCGGAGCCACGTTGACGGTGACGCTGGCCGTAGCCGTGCAGCCATTGGCGTCAGTGACAGTGACAGTGTATGTAGTATTGGCTGCCGGCGAGGCCATCGGCTCCCGTACAGCCGGGTCACTCAGGTCTGTAACAGGCAGCCAGCTGAAGCTGTAGGGAGCCTCGCCGCCGTTGACGGTAACATGAAGCTGAGTCTCTGATCCCGGACAATCACCGATGAGGTTGTCATCAGCAAAGGCCACTGCCGTAAGTACCGGGGCAACATTTACAGTTACCGAAGCGGTCTTGATACAACCGTGGTCGTCAGTGACAGTAACGGTGTAGGTGGTTGTCGATGCCGGTGATGCAACAGGATTGGCAATTGTTGTTGATGTCAGGCCTGCTGCGGGCGACCAGCTGTAGAGATAGCCGCCGGCAGGCTCAACACCGCCGGTAACGGTTGCATTGAGCTGTGCCGATGAGCAGGTTCCGATAAGATCGTCATCTGTCGTGGCGGTAACAGAAAGCGCTTCCGGCTGGGTAAGGGTCCATGACCTTAGCAGCTGGCATCCATTGGCGTCAGTGACGGTGACCTCGTAGGTCCCTGCCGTCAGCGCACCCTGGTTCGGGGCGCCGGCAACGATGCCGCTGCCTCCGGCGGAGACAGTCCATGCATATATATAAGGTGCAGTGCCTCCGGTAACAGATGTGATGATGGTTCCGTTGTTGCCACCGAAGCAGCTGATGTTTGTGGTTGTGGCTGTCAGGTTCAGGGCCGGCGGCTCGGTAACGATTATCGTAGCCTCGGCGGTACAGCCATGCGCATCAATGACCTGAACGGTGATGGTTCCGCCACCGGCATCAGTAACGGCTACCGAGGTCGCTGAAGGCGTCAGCGTGGCCCCTGCCGTGTTCACCAGCGTGTTGAACGTATATGGAGCAGTTCCTCCGGCGGCAGTGAAGCTGCCGGCTCCGGTGGGATCACCGTTGCAGAGAAGAACCATATTTCCTGTTGAAGAGAGCGTCAGCACATCAGGCTGATAGACCGTGGCCTGCCCGCTGGCAACACAACCGTCACTGCTGGTGACTATCACATTGTAGAGACCAGCTTTTATACCGGTGATGTCCTCGGTACCTGCGGTGAATCCGTCAGGACCAAGCCATGAGAAGCTGTTCGTGGCAGAGCCTGTCACTGTAAGATCAATGGCTCCGCTGTTGTCACCGTTGCACTGGAGGTCGGTGACGGCAAACGCCAGCACGGGCTGTGCGTGAATGGTTACCGTGGCACTGCCTGAAAGGGTGCCTTCACAACCGTGGTTGTCCTCCATCGAGACCAGCGTGTAGGTTACCGCTGCCGAAGGAGTGACAGTGAAGGTATAGGTGTTGGTCGGGTGACCGGTTACTGTAACAGGTGTTGTGCCATCAGTATAGACACTGTCTCTTATACACATCTCCGAGCCCACGAGACTCCTGAGCAGCTCGTATGCCGTCTTCTGCTTG
>ERZ1026810.433-NODE-433-length-25000-cov-7.878422_pt1 | contig 25000 bp, 45 predicted proteins | sample MGYA00520872_ERZ1026810 | MGnify/ENA primary metagenome ERZ1026810 (study PRJEB33270, sample SAMEA104284477) | anaerobic digester metagenome | biome: Anaerobic digester microbiome; feature: mesophilic sludge digester; material: Anaerobic digester biomass | place... | reverse complement strand
TGACATACCTGCGCCTTTCCGTCCTCGGTTCATCTGTCATCACAGGCGATATAACGGGAATGAAGCTGACATTCCTTGGTCTCTACGACATCGGCTCATCTGTCATTACTGGCGACATAACGGGCATGAAGCTGACAGTCCTGTTCCTTTCCGGCATCGGCTCATCACTCACATATGGAACGAATCCGCTGAATATTACGGATAGCTATGGCATCCAACTCTTGGGCAACACAGTGTTTGCCACAGCCGCAGAATATGAGCAACTCTTTATAGATGCTGCCGCAAGCACATGGAGTCACTCAACGACGAGACCGCTTACGATAACGGGATCAGGCAAAAACTTCCACAGAGATTACTATGATTGGGGAACGTTCTCTGCCACACCCGGCGCATCCAGCCCAACACCATCAGCGATTGCAATAAAATCGTTGGTGAAGAGAGGAACAAATCCTGTGGTGGTGACGCTGGAAGGTATATCTGCTTATAGTTATGCTGGCGGATTCCCTGAAAACTTTGAAAATTGGTGGGCAGAATGAGTTCAATGAAATGGATATTAGTATACACAGCAAATTATGTTGTATTTGTAGCAGAGCTTGACGCAAACACAAGACCGCTATTTAACCCCGATACATACACCTAAGAATAAACTAAAAAGGGAAAAAAAATGACCAGATACAATGCCTTTAATTTAACTAAGATTTGGCAAGATAAGCTAAATCTGCAGGATTTTATGTTAAATCTGATAGGTGTCAGATTTCCTGAAAGCAAAAAATACAGGTTTACAGACCTGATTTTAGTAATTATCAATATTGCAGGCAAAGTTTATTATTATGAGTTTATTGCTTCTACTAAGCCTTATTTGGATAATATATTCAAAGCTGATAAGATAGGTTATCAAGGAATGTTGCTTCCAGGTTATTATCCAGATTTCTGGAAGGTAGAAAGCAGATATGATAATAAACTAATTCAAGCTTATGAAGTTCCTGTAGCCATAGCTTCTTTAGATGTTACCAGTAGTAAAGAAAAGCTATATAAGCTGGGAAGGTATGGTATAGTTAAAGGAATAGATTTAAGATTATGTCAAAGTAGAAGGAATGCTCGTAACATTGGAGAGGTAATGTCTCAATGTTTGGCTAAAAATGATGATATGCTGCAACTTATGGGATTAGCAGGATTACAATATAAACAAACAGGAAGGAAGTTTGTCAGTTATTATTTGACAAAAGAAGTGAGTGGTTATCCTGTTGTTCCTGAGACTAATTGGAAAAACATAAAGATTGAAAATTCAAATCCTTATGCTATGATAATTAAAGAAAAAAGTTATAAAAAAGGAGATAACGATTATGGCAATGAAGAAGATAACTAATATTATAGTGCACTGTTCAGATTCAGAGTTTGGAAGTGCATCTATGATTAGACAATGGCACCTAAAGCAGGGTTGGAAAGATATAGGCTATCATTTCGTAATTGATAATGGTCTGCTTGTTCCCAAAGCTGGTAATTGGCAGAAAGAGTTAAGATTAACTCAGTTAGATGGAAGTATAGAAGTAGGCAGATATTTGGATGGAGACAGTTTTATAAATGATAATGAGATAGGAGCTCACGCTTTAGGTTACAATGGAAATTCTATAGGTTTATGTTTAATAGGAGTTAAGAGTTTTACCCCCAAACAATTTAATAGTTTGGCATATCTCTTAAAAGAGATGTTAACTTATTTCGGGTTAAAAAAAGATTGTATTAAGGGACACTATCAAGTTTGCAAAAACAAGACTTGTCCCAACTTTGATGTTCCCAAGTTTGTTCAAGAGAGGTTATGATGTTTAAGAAAATAGGATTAAATGCAAGCAGCTTAAAGCATTATGCAGGAACTAATATAATTGTAAATATGTTTATGTTGGTAAATGCAGGCTTTGTTTATGGTGCTATTGTAGCTATGGCAATGCAGATTTTAGTAGAGTTTAATCAGGCTACAGGAAGTTCTTTAGGATTAAGAGAATATCTTAAAACTAAATGGAAAGATACCCTTTGGGATACCCTGTTTGCTATTGCAGGTATTCTTGTTATACTGTTATAAGTATCGGGGGAAGAGAAAACGGGACAGGTTTTTTCCTTGTCTTTTTCCCTGTCCCTCTCTTTCCCGTAAATAACACAAAATCGTTACTTTTAATTTTAAGGCACTTTTTAAGCATTTTGAGAGAGGTTATCCTCAAAATGGAGTAATCATACTGCTTAATATGAGAAAGTTAATAAGAAGCCCCTCAAATTTCGTTTAATGGCATTTTAATATGTCTACATCCATTCCTTTTTCCCAATTCCGTTTCAGGAACACCTTGTAACATAATATAAGTTATTATATTAACATAAATTGAGTATGATTATAAGGGTCTTTCCTATTATTCTGTTACATCCTGTTACATCCTGTTACATATTTATTTTACAAAATGCATAAATTCTATCAAAGAAATTTAAGCCAATTTTAAGGGTGTTAAATTAAAAAGGCATAAATTATACTAACCAACATATAGAAGTTCATTAGCGTTGATATTTGACCCCTTAAAATCAATTTTGAGGATACAGAGGTATTCTTTTTTTCAGAAATTTTAGATTGACAATGAAAAAGTCAATCATTTTAGGTTGTCAAGATTCAAAAAAAGAGAAAGAAAAGAAAAGTAACATAAAAGAAAAGAAAGAGAAAGAGGAATATATTAGATCTTAGATCTTATATATCTTAAAGATTATATATATATTATATATAATATATATCTTAGATATCTTAGATCTTAGAGATCTTTTATATTATAAAAAGATCTTTCTACTTCATAGTTTTATTTATAAGACTAATTTATTAGGGTTATAAATAAGTTTATGAAGAATGAGATTTAGACTTCTTTCTTTATCTTTCTTTGGTTACTTTCTTTCTCTTTCTTTCAGGCAGTCTAAGTTATACAAAAAGGGAGTTAAGTATATAAAGGGGGAAATTCCCCCTAAAACCCCCTTTTAGGCAGATAGAGAAAAGATCTAATCAAGATTTAATAGATACTACCATTAAGAATAGTCTTATTGTGAAAAGTAAAGCTACCGTCTTCCTCATATTCTACAATACCAAAACCTTGTTGCCATTTATTCATCTTGGCATAATCCAGATCTGTTGCCAAATAACCTACACTATTGGCGTTCCAATATCTGTTACCTACTTCTTGTATTTTATTCCACAGTAATCCATTACCTTTCCACATCCAAGCTTATTTATACAATAATCATATATTTGTGGATGTGTGTCTTGCATTAGATGAAATTTATTTGGTTCTTTTTCCATGTGAACACCAAACATGCACCACATACAGCCAGTTCTCTCATAGCCCATATCGTATATTTTAGAATAAGGGACATTGAATCGCTTAACATATTCCCAAATATCTTGTTCGAGCCAAAAAGCAAGTGGCGTTGATAATGGGTTGCTTGAAGCGAACGCATTGCATCCATTTTGTAAATATTTCTGTTGTCTCATTCTTGAGTCTTGTGCCATTGTTCCAATTATTGGCTTAAGCTTATGCTTGGTTCCATATTTTTTTGCTGGTAATTTTTTCATTATAGTGCAACAATAATTACTTACGTTGAATGGAGCATTAAGCAAAAACTTCCATTTTTCGCTAATCTTGCCATTACCATTTTTATCTCCATATAATCTTATGTTTTTGAGGTGTTCGGATTTAGTTGTTTTAGCTTCGTGAATATTTCTCGAAACTTCTTTGCTCACAACTGGATACCCATACTTCTCAATTACTTCAAGAAAAGACATCTTTGGCTTAACCCAGTCAACATTATCAATGGTTTTAACAAATTCTCTTATCTCTGGATATTCAAGTCCAGTATCAAAAAATACGGCTTTTACATCTGGATACATGCCTCTAACTATATGAAGTAAAACAGTTGAGTCTTTGCCACCAGAAAAAGACACGTAAACCTGTCCATCCCAATGTTCATACCATTCTTGTATTCTCAGCTTTGTCATCCTTATTTTTACTTCCAATGGCAAAGACTGTTTTTGCTTTAATTCATAGGGTAAAACTTTTAAGTCCAAGTTAAACCTCCCCTTCACTGTGAATCGTTTCTTCGGCTAGACCTTGATTGATAAAAAGAAAGATATCTTCTTTACTCTCAAAATGACAAATCTCAGTAAAGAAGTTAATCATTTCTTGAGCAAGTTGGATAACCTTTTTATCTGTCATTTGAACTCCCATTGCAGAAATAAACCTAATTTATTATTAGTATCTGCTTCTATTCCTAATCCTAAAGCCTTATATCTGAGACCTATACCTAAGTCTAAGACAGGTTGTTTGGATTGCCAATTATAACCATAACCTAACTTAATTAACTTCTTTAACTGCTCTTTTTGTGGATTTTCTGTAATAATTTGAGTTGAGTTAATACTATATTGAGAGTTAATATCAAATAAGTTATAATATTCATCATATTCCAAATGTAACTTATGCCAGCCTTTATCTTCTAACTGAAAAGTGGTATCTAAGACTGCTATCTCATAACTTAAACTATCTTTGATTATAATAGTATCATTGATAGTTTGAGTTATCGGTATCTTAACATATTTGATTTGAGGAACTACTTTAACATTCTCTACATAAACTGTATCCACAGTTGAAGTTATATTCTTTACATTGATATAATGTTGCTTATGCCATTTGATTAAGTATATACCTATCAATAAGATAGAAATAATACTTAAAGCAATTCCTATTTTCTTTAACATAACTTACTGTTTATCAGGTCTTTAATCTGTTCTATCAGATCTTTCAGTTCTTTAACTGTCAGTTCTTGTGCTTTATTTTCTATGATGTTCCATAGACCATAGACAATGCTTACTGTTAACCACACAATAATAGCCTGAGTTCCTGTAATTTTGCCAAACCAGCAAAATAAAGAGGCTACTATAAAAGTTAATAGAAAAAGCAAGAACTTTCTACTTAACAGCTTGTTCATCTAACACCTCCACAAAATATTTGAGACTTTTCTTGAGAATGGTATGAGCAAAATCTTCTGTCTTAATAAATAACCTGGATGTTTTATCATTGATTTCATCTTCTCTAATATCCATAACAGCTAAAGCATAGTTGTTATAAAGACATTCCAGTTCCTTGACCTTTTCCACATCTAGTTTATTCAGATATTCTCTAACTTGCTTAGTTAAGTCTATTTTAAGCGAACTTAACTTGATTTTTAATTGTTCTTCAGAAAGATTATCCAAACCTATCTCTATTATATCTTGCACAAAATCAATCAATAATCCTATCAATCCATCTATAAGTAAGGTGATTTCTGTTTTATCTGTCCAGTCTATAGCGTGTTTAGCTATATCTGTTAATCTTTGATTGATGCTTTGTTGCTTGATATAAGGGTCTATAGTAACGGAATGTTCTTCTAACTTACTAATAATACTTTTATGAGCTTCTTGATTATTGTAATCAAACTCATTCAGTTCTCTACTTATCTTTTCAATTCTTTTGTTAGGTTTATAGTTGACAAAATAGGACACTAAAGCATTGGCTATTGCAGTGACAAAAGCTAAAGTTCCTATGATAACAGCAGGATTTTGTGTTTCTACCATTTTTAACTCCCAAAGACAGAGAAAAGACCATAATCTAACTTGTCAAGTTAAATATGGGAAAATATGGTAGTTTGTTCCAAGTAACTGTTAATCCTGTTTTGAGCATATTCTATGGCTCTGTTGTCTAAGTCTATTCCGATAAAATGTTTATCTTGTTTTAAGGCTACTATGGCAGTAGTTCCTGTTCCCATAAATGGATCTAATACAATTCCATTGGGAGGACATACAGCATTTAAGATAGGGACTATAAGTTGTTCAGGATAAGGTGCTTTATGGAAACAACCATTATTGGAAACTGCTACCTTCCAGACAGATCTCATTATTCTACCTTCAACTTCTCCATCTTTGACTTTATTATAGAACTTCTGGATAGATTTATGTTCTACTTTGACATTCTCATCTTTATATTTATCTCCGATACTCACCTTTAAGTCTCCCAAATTGGGAGTTGCAAAAGGCTCATACTGAGTTTGAAAATAATAGTGCTCTTGTTTAACAAAGAAGAAGATCTCTTCATAATTAACTATGAATCTCTTTTTACAAGGTCTGGGCATTATATTGGGCTTATGCCAAATAAGCTTGTTGGGTATAATCCAGCCTCTATTTAACATCTCTATTCCAAATCTGGCAGGTATCATAGTTAAAGTTCTGGGAGACAGTTTGGTAGCATTATTGATCTTAGTTTTGGTGCTACCATAATAAGTGTCTCCTATAATAACAAAAACAGAACCTTCAGGTTTGAGAACTCTCTTAATTTCATCAAATAAATCACAAAGATTAGATATATAATCTAAGTAACTATCTTCCAATCCCAATTGACCTTCTACTTCATAGTCTCTTAGGTTCCAATAGGGAGGAGAAGTAACTACACAATCCACACAATTATCTGGTAGCGTAGTTACTATCTCTTTGCAATCTCCCAATAATAATTTATCTTTCCAAATCATTTAATTTCCTTTATAAAAATCTTCTTTGTTCAAGCTCATATTCAATTCTTTGTTTGGCTATATTGAAGTATTCTTCTTCTATTTCTATGCCGATATACTTAAATCCACATCTGATACAAGCTATAGCGGTAGAACCAGAACCGATAAACGGGTCAAGAACAATTCCATTAGGCGGAGTTATCAAGTTACATAAATACATCATCAAGCTTAATGGCTTAACGGTTAGATGTGTGTTTCTGCCATCAACGCCAGCACTTCTTTCCTTTTCGCTTGCTTTAGCACAATAAAAAAAGCGTGAAGCACTTTTATTGCCGATACCAGGGAATAGAGATACCACATCATCAGAATCATCAATAATAACATTTGAAGGGAATCTGCCCAAATCATTTTGTCGTCTTATTATCCCGATTTTACCAACGAGAGAATTTCCTCCTAAAAATTTATGTGTATTTCTGTCTATTTTAACATAAGGTTTAAGTTCTTTATTTGTAATTCTGCATTTATCTATATTTAATCCACCAGTTCTGTATTTGATTTTATTCCTTGCCATATTTTTCTCGGCTATTGGTTTTCTTGCTAAAGTCCATAATTCCATTGATGGCTTTAAGCAAGTTCTCCAGCCATCCCATTCTTTTGCTTCATCTGTAGCTGGAAGTGTTTCATAAAATTCCTTATCTAAACCTTTCTGGTCTTTGCTGTTTACATTGTAACAACCGTGTCCGCTATTGCTATATTTTCCATCAGTTCTTAATTTCCCTTGTTTTCTTTCGGCTCCAAGTTCTCTATCTATTGCTTTGCTAATATCCATTGATTTAGGCAGTCCCACTGAATATATCCAAGCGATTGCGTCTCTGATTTCAAAGCCAGCATTGTCTATGTTCATTGTTGCTCTGTGATATGTTCTTGTTCCGCAAGCCGATAATAAATGTCCGCCTGGCTTTAATACTCTTAAGCATTCAGTCCAGAACTCTACAGAAGGCAATTCATTATCCCATTTCTTATTCATAAGCTTGATAGCGTAAGGCGGGTCTGTAACTATTGCGTCAATAGAATTATCAGCCATTGTTTTTAGTATTTCAATATTATCGGCGTTATATAAAGTGCCATAATCTGTTGTATGTGTATCAGGCATAAATCTCTCCTATGTTGAAATATCATTTTCATTAAGCTCTTCTTCTATGATATAATCAAAATATTTATCTTGCCAGAGCTTAATTATTCTGGAGTTCTTGGCTTTGGCTACTACAACTCTTAATTTATCAAGATCTTCTATACTATTCGCCTTGTTGATGAGTTTCCTAATCTGAGGACTTCTTAAACCTGGATGTTCTTCTGCAAACTTAATGGCAGGATTAAGTCTTTCATCTGCCGAGATTATAGAACTTTGCCCAGTTGCAGGTCTGAGATTACCATATTCTTTCTTCTTCATTCCGCATTGAACTCCCTTTTAACTATTTTTAACAGTTTGTTATTTACCTTTTCTATCTGAGTTATGTCTATATTGATCTCAGACACTTTGATGGTGATAACCAACTTATCATAGTTGGTTAAAGCCAAAGGTGTTGCTTTGGCAGATATTGATACTTCGGGTTTCTTTTTCATTTTTGTCTCCTTTTTTGAGTTTTTCATTTCTCTTCCTCCTGTGCCTTTGGCTTCCAATAATGTATTGAAAGCTGTGTTTTCATTTCCTTGATATATGGTTTATAGATGTCTCTAATTTTTATTGCCACATCAATGTTCCCGCAATATATTATAAATGGTATATCAAATCCATGCCAATAATCGCCAGTAAATTCAGCCTTATGGCTTCTGATGCTTTCCAATGTTTCTACAACATCGCTCGGCAACGAAATACCAAGCCTATTGCATATATCCATTGTTGATAGGTTCCCTAACATGATATTCATTCCTCTTCCTCCTTTTGTGCTTTCAGCAAGCTCTTATAAGCCATTCTATTGCACTTTCTCTTATTGGTTAGTATAAAACCATTGCTTATCATTCTAACCCTTCTTAAAATGGCTTAAAATGCGTTTAATGGCTTTTTGTAGAAATATGGTTATTTTGTTATAATAATATTGATACTTTGCCCAATGTTTGTTTATGAACTTACCTGTTTTCAGATTTATTATTCTTGTGCTGAAACAAACAGGACATTCATAAATGTATCTGGGTATCCTGTCTGCATATAAATATCTAACATATTTGGTTATAAGAGGAATTCCAGTCCATCTGCAATCAATGCAACCATATTTCTCATAATTGGGATAATCTTTCATTATTTTTAAGGATTGTTTTAAGTCGCTTTTGCCATCACATATATCTCGTTTGAATATCATAATACAGTTAGCAATAGTAAAATCTCTTGGTTCCATAAAGTTGGATTTATCCAAATATCCTAAGCTTGACACAGGACATTTACGATAAAAACAGGCAAAGAGATTTTCATTGTTTTTTTCTTGATATATGTCTTTGCTACCTTGATATAGTTCCTTACCGCAAACTGGACAGTTCATTTTTTCTCCTTTTAAGATTATCATAACAATACTTACAATAGCCTTGTATTAGTTCACCTTCAGGATAATAATCTCCACAAATTTTGCATTGTTCTGCATTATCTATAAAGGGATAACTACATACAGGACAATAAAGAACAGTTATTAGTTCTGAATGTTGAGACGGTTCAACATATCTGGATACTAAAAAGTCATCTTCACGACCTACATATCCACACTTAAGACAAATTAGCTTATTCATTATTCTCCTTTAAGGTTTTGTCTTTAATATGATATTCAATATTGTTGCATTTACAGAAATCAATAACGGTATTAACCGCATTATTGTAAAATTGCTGATAATTAGGATATGCCTCTATCTGTTTATTATAATTCCATCTGCCAAATACAATCTTATTCGTAAAACTAATCCTGTTAAAAAAACTTAATAAATCCTGTTTAATTATATTAGGTGTAGGATATGGTTCAACACTAATCCAAGTTCTACAGTTATTATTGCATAATGCCATTAAGTCGTATATTCTTGCCGAATAATATGCAGAATAAGGTTCATACTTTTTCCTAAAATCTTCATCTAAAGATACCAAAGAAATCCCAAATTCGTGTTTATTATCAAATTTAGATAGTTCCTTAAAAGGCATAATTCCTTTGGTTAGTGTAACACACTTAATTCCATAGAAATCAAGTAACTTGATTATTTCTAAGCTCATCTCTGTTACTTCGGGATAACCTACCATAAACGGGTCTGTAGCAAAACAAAGATGAACTGACTTAATATTCTTCTGTTTCTTGGGCAACTCTTTCTTAAGCAGGTCAACCGCATTTTCAACCAGTTTTGGGTTTATCCAGTCCTCGTAATTTTTTACTTTGCCAAATCTTTTTGCCATCATAAAAGCATAGCAAGGATATCTACAGCCGTGAGCACAACCTAGAATATGGTTAATGGCATAATCACCATATTCTACATTGGTCTTATTTAGAATTTGTTTTCTTGTTATCTTTTCCATTCTTTATCTCTTTTATCATTGTTTTTATTTATTTCTGGCTTTTTCCAATTCTTCTTGAATAAAATGAATATAATTATAATCAAGAATTGTAACTATATCTGTATCCTCATCCGAAATCAAGACAGCAACTATATGTTGAGAAATAAACCAATAAAAATTATCTCCCAATGTAGCAGGTTCACCATAATTAGTTAGAAAATAAGTCATTGCTTTCAAGGTTTGTATATCATTCATAAGCATACCATAACTAACTAAATAATTGTCTTTATAAACAAGTGTTACCAGCATATAGTAGCCATCTAAAGCCAGATAAACATTATCGGTTTGTTGAGAAATTATATAGTCTTGTTTTCTTAAATAAGAGTTAACTTTATAACTGGTATCTCCAATGTTTATTTCCTTAATCATTTGTGCATCTGAAATAGCTATTATTGTTAATAACAAGATAGCCAATATTATGATTTTAATAGGTTTCATTTTTGTCTCCTTATATCTTTATTTTATTTAATCTTTCTAAACTATCTTCTGAATTAAACCTATCCATCTTCTCAAACTTAATGCTGTAATCTTAAAATATAATCTGATGATAAGTCCAATAATCTTGCTAACTTAACTGCTACTTCTGGAGTAATAGTATATCTGTCTTGCAAGATTCCCAATAAATAATCTTCTGTTACTTCTGGAATTGCCTTTACCAAATCTCCCAAACAGAGGTTATGATAAACCATAGCCTCCAATATTGTTTCACCTGCGGTAAGATTGTTATTCATATTGGCTAACTATCTCCTTCCATAAATCTATCTGGTCTTTTTCTGGATAAAAAGGGAAATAATGGAAAGCATAATATCCTAATAATAAAGCTTCTGCCAATCCATCTCTACTATATTTGGGATAAGACAATAACTCTTTTTCTATATTAAAGAGTTCCATAGCCTTGATAATGCTTTCATCTTTATCTCTACTTAACCTCATACAATTTTTCCAATGCCTGGGTGAACAACTTATTACTTGCACACCTAATCCTTCTGCATAACCTGTAATATAGCCATTTAAGAAAAAGAGATTGTTACAAGTAGTTCTATTGGTAGGCATACTAATGGCAGACTCCAAAAAGAGGACATTAGTGAGATAACTGACTTCTTTCAGGCTTTTATCAATATCTTCTTTCTTGGAACTAAACACATTAAGATAACGAATGGTATTTTTCTTATCAATTACACAGATACCACCATTTCTACCTGGATCTATAGCTGCTATTAGTTTAATCATTTTATTGCCTTTACCAAACTATATATAATATCGCTATAATGCCATTTGCTTTCTCTTAATAATTCATCCCTTTCCAGAGAACTCTTTACTATGAACAATAGAAGCATCTTATAAGCTGTTTTATTGTCATTGATTATCAAAGCTTCTGTCCAACTTGTAGCACTATCAATAATCTTTTTGGCAATTGCTTTTAACTCTTGTTTGGCGAGTCGTTTTTCCTTTTTATCGCCATAGCTTCTGTAATAAATATTATCGGTTGTTATCATTTTTTTATCTCCCTGAATAAAGTTGTTTCATTGTCAAAGATATACTTGATTTTACCTCTTCTTCCAAATTTGTTTTTAGCAATCATAATCTCTGCCAGATTGCTTATATCATTGCCTTCATCATCCTCTTCTATCCCATAATAAGCAGGTCTGTAGATAAAGATTACTCCGCTCATATCTTGTTCAATAGAACCGCTTTCTCTTAAATCTGAAAGGATGGGGATCTTAATAGCTCTTTCTTCTACTTTCCTGCTTAGTTGGGAAACTTCTATAATGGGTATTTTTAACTCGGATGATAATAATTTGTATTTTCTGGTGATTTCAGAGACAACCTGAACTCTATTGATATTGCCATCTAGTTCTAACTGTTGTAAATAATCTATCACTACCAGATCTAAAGGTTTTTCTTTATGCAAGGCTCTTATTCGGGCTATAGTATCATATAACTGGAAAGAACTGCTATCTATCAATAACTCTGAGTTCTTAGCTGCATTGTAACTGTATAATTCTTTATATCTTGCCAGCTTATGCTCTTCAGGAAGAGATCTGAAATCCTCATTGGATATTGCTTGTTTCATTGTAATGAACTTTTCCATAATCTCTTCCTTCTGCATTTCGGTAGAGACCAAATAAATTCTCTTTCCTTCTTGTAAGAGGTTGTCAATAATATTTAAGACAAAACTGGTCTTCCCCATAGCAGGTCTTGCTGCAATACAATAAGTATTTCCAGGTCTTAAAGACATCACTTTATCTAGTTTTGGATAACCGAACCTTAATCCCAATTCTCTTTGTGTTCCTGTTTTAATGGCATCTTCGGTTTCTCTTATGGCTTTATTGATAATGGATAACATAGTCTCAGGCTTATCTCCATTAGTAGAAGTATCTAGGTGAGAATACCTGTTCATTATGGATTTCAGGTTATTGTAACTTGTTCCTTCCTGAATAGCCTGACCCATTTTTTCTATCATCTGATTGGTTTCTCTGATTTTCCATAGATCTATTACTTCTTTTACTAACGAGATAAAGTGTTCAGGGTTAGTTTGCATTTCTACTATATCATTCAAATATTGCTTAAGAGTAGTATCTAATATACCTTGACTTCTAAGTTGATGAATAATGCTAACAGTATCCACAGATTCACCTGCATCTGCTACAGTCCAGATAGCATTGTAAATATTGCGGTTATCTATATTGGTAAAACATTTATGATTTAACAGAGAAATAGAAGCCAAAGCTTTCTCTGGATTATTAAGTAATATGGATAATAGTTTTTTCTCAGATCCTATATTGGAGGTTGTGTTTGCCATTATAACTCCTCATAATCATCAATTTTCTCAGGTCTCTTTAAGAGTATTAAAAGATGTTCAAATTTGGTTAAACCGCTTTTACATTTGGAATTAAGTTGGGTCAGAACCAATAAATTCTTTTTCCAGAAATCATTGTATAAGGCTACTTCTATTGCACCACAAACAAGATCTTCCTTGTATCCTTGTTTAAGCAATTTATATACCTCTTTCATAGATGCAGCAAAGTTGGCATTCTTAACTGAGGGAATATTGGGATATTGTTGTTTTCTTACCGTAATAAACTTATTAACAGTATCTACGATAGTTTCAGGAATGTCGTCTGGTAAATCAAGATCAGGTTTGTTTCGGGTTATATCTTTAGGTTCCTCGTCTTTGCCTACTGCACACAGCCTGTTATCTTCATTGATGTAGTAATAATCAATATCCAGTCTGTAATTTCCTATCTTAATATAGTCTTTTCTGTTTGGCATCTATTCCTCTACTGGTAAGATTTGTTCTTCTGGAAAAGAAAGATAATTATGCAGTTTAGGACATTGGACAGTATAGACATAACTTATATTATGTTTATTGTCTCTTGTTGTTTGAATACTGGTGATATACCCCAAAAACTCTGCATTATAGTCTTTAATACTGCCATCAGAATTATAAACTTCGGCAGTAATTTTTATCATTTGACCCAGACCATATTTGGACTTAGGTTCATAAGTAATATTGCTTTTTACAGCTTGAACTTTGGTTATCTTCATTTTTATACTCCTATTATTGAACTTTGTGGGTTATAGACCAGATACTTATTAACAATAGCCTGAGCTCTTCTCAAGTCTAAGTTATTTTTAATGGTTGTTAATTCTTGCAGATCTATAAACTCTCTTTTATCATCTGCAAAATAGATTTCATAAGCTATGTAAGTTTTCATTCTTTTAACTAAGAAATTGGTTATTTCTTCTTTGGTTAACTCTTTATAGGTAATGAAGTAATAAGCAATGGAACTATTGGGAAACACAATCTTAAAATCCCATTGTCCATTATATATTTGGCTATTATGGACTTTAACTTCTTTAACAATATCTTGATTAACCATTCTGACATTCCTTCAGATATTGACTGCAGATATCTTTAACAGGACAATATCTTTCACATCTTTTAGGTTTATTTACTGTCTTAACAATCTCATAACTGCTATCTAGATTGTTCCTCTGCATAAAGGTATAGGCATACTCTTCATTGAGAAAAGAATGAATGCTTTTGCCGTTCTTGCAGACATCATAACTATCTGGTTTCTGCCACTTAGCCTTATAAGAACAAGGTGGTAAATCTTTTTCTGGTAGCTGTCTATAATATTCCAATTCTGTTAATCTGGTAGTAACAAAATATTCTATCTCTTCTTCTGGTTTACTTTCAATATTGATTAGCTTCCAGAGTGTTTCAGGATAACTCTTAAATTTTCCTGCTTCATACTCTCTAAAATCTTTGAAGATAAATAACACTTGTAAATGTTTAACAGGATAGTTATTTTTATGGAGTAAGTATTTGTATAAGTTAAGTTGCCAGGTTAGATAATCTAACTTATCTTGAATATTTACCCAGCTTTGGACATTCTGATATTTGTAATCAACTATCAATTCATCATTTTGATTATAATAGTCTATCTTTCCAGACAGGATAACACCATTGATTTCTAAATTGACTTTCTTTTCTACAAAGATACCCAAATCTTCTTTGCCTTTGTGACCTTGTTCCAAAAGTATATGCACTGCAGTTCCTAACGCAGATGCCATTTGGTCTATAGCGTCTATTTCTAACTTAGGAGCATATTTCTTTTTCAGAACTGCAATTCTGGTAGGTTCCAAGATTTCGGTGACACTCCAACCTTGATTGTGAAGATGTTCATTATTGGCTTCTAATGAACATAATGCCTCATATAAGATAGCAGGCATACCTGCTTTATTGGTTAAACTCATCTTTTTATTTCCTTCCTATTTGCTGTGATGTTTATACCATTCTACTTGTCTTAGTCTCTTTAAGGCGTCTTTTTTGCTTAGGTTCTTTTTGGATAATGCCTTACCTTTATGAGACTTGACTTGGTATCCTCTTTTGGTTTTGACAATCATCTTAACCTCCGAAATTTATCATATAATAATAATATATCTGTCAAGAGAAAAGTTAAGATTCTGGAGGTATTAGATCGCTTAATATCTCTTTTGCTTCTGATCCTTCTTTTGGTAATAGGTCACTTAGTATCTCTTTGGCTTCTTCACTATAATTTCTCGCTATATCTTCTACCTTTTTTAATGTAGAGAATACGTCTTGCATAGATATGCAATGGCAACCAATTTCAAAATGACGAGCTAACCCCTTGTGTATTGTGAGATATATGCTTGCATAGGCGTTAAAGAATATGTTTGCAGATATTTTAATCTCGTGATTGCTATCTGTTTTATAATCAATATGGATATAATCCTCAACACATATATCTTGTTTTATGGTTACATATCTCATTCTATACCTCCCAAAGATTCTTCAATCATACCTGCTTCAAAATCTATCTCGGGATGATTGGCAATGTTATTTTCTGGTTTCAAATCCAAAGATTCTGAAATAGGGAAACTGTAAGATCTCAGATTTTCCCAGAAGGTAAAATACTTCTTGTTTGCTATTTTTATAGCCTTGCTAAGACTGCTTATATTGATAACTGCATACTTATTTTTAAGCAAAGGGTACTTGGACTTAAATCCTACTATCCAGACATTGTTATCTGGAAGGATTACATCGTTGTTAAGTTGAGTTATTGTCATTTTAATCTCCTTATATTATAAGATGGGGAAGAATAATCTCATTATCTTTTATATGAGGTTGTTCACCTTGTTCTATAAAACATAGTTCAACTTTTTTAGTATCAATGAGATAAATAATATGATAGACTACTTTCCTAATAGATTTAGTATTCATTTTGGTCTTCCAATAGTTTATAGGCTTGTTGTTGATAACGATATTTGAGATGAGACCTGTTGTAACAGGCAAACCTGTTAGCATAGTCTTCATCCCTTGCTTTCTTATACAATTCATAACCAAGTCTCAAATTGAAATCCAGGTGATAGATACTATCTTTCTTGGCTTTATTTAAGTGAACTTGGTTAATTTGCATTAAACCATAATTGCCTTGAAAGTAAGCTAAACTATCACCATTAGATTCCAATTTTATCAAGACAAGGATATCTAAGTAATGTTCTGGTAATATATAGATCTTAACAACCTCAGATATCCTGTCTTGATTTCTTAATTCCAATCTTTGTATTTCCTTTTTTAGTATTCCATCATAGCTTATATCATATTTGTTATCGGTTCTTAAAGAACTCCAAGATAACAATATAATCAAGCTAAGTGATATTTTAGAAAGGAACTTGGTCACTATTCAAATCCAGGTCTGCAGGCAGGTCATCATCTTCAATTTCCTCATATTCGCCAAAGAAACTATAAATGATACTTTCATCCAGCTTCAGAACTGCTTTATCTGCTTGTTTTTGAGCATACTTAAGGAAATCTGCCTTATTCATCTTTTCTTCTTCATAATCAGAAATCTTACTTATCAATTCCAAATAGACCTTAGCAGGTTTCTTACTGGTTATTTCAGAATAAGTTTGTAGAGTTTTATAATCAAATGCTCTAACAAACTGATAAGATAATTTCTTATCTTTATTATAATCTGGTAACCAGATACCAGGTTCATTGGCTCTGACAACATAACCTGTAGCGGAATCTATCTTCTTTAGCCTGTAACTTCTTCGTAACTGAATAAAGAGAGCTACATTCTTATTTAACAGATCATCATACATCTCTACTACTTTAGGTTCTTTGGCTTTGGTGCTAAAGTTATATCTGTCAACTCTGTATTTCTTTAGCTTATTAGGATTGGCTAACAATAGACAGAATAAAGCAGATACCCTATTTGCAGACGAGGTCTTTTGTTTACCATTGGTTAGATAGATAGTCTCTAAACTGATAATCTTCGGATTACCATTGAAATCTTTTTTACCTTCCAATTCTACTATTAAAGTGATGCTTTCTGCACCTGTATCTGTAACATTGTGCTCAGCCTCTCTGATAATACACTTATGGACACCTGTAAATTGTCCACTTTCAATCTTGGCACTTTCTTCGTCAAACCAACTCATTTTTTTTCCTCCTTATGAGTTATATTCGGTAACATAGTCTGCTACCAATTTGAGGTTGTTAGGTATTCTTTTAGCAGGAAACATTCCTTCAGGAGATTTAGCCGTAGAATGATTGGCTTGAGTTTCAAAATAATATTCATTTTTCTCATCTCCATAATCACATTTGGAATGTAAAACTACAGGAAACTTAGACTCCAGTTTTATTTTCTGCAGTTTTTGTCCAGAAGTTTGAATGCGATAGAAATGATTTCCTACATCATCTAACAGGTCTTGAGTATGAAACATACAAAAGATGGTTAGATCGTCTCTTAAGCAGGCAGCTGTATCCAGAATACCATAAACAGAAACAGCTAAATCTACCCACTTATCATAACCAACATCTTTCATTCGTTTCATTTCATCATCTATCATTACGGCATTTAGAGTATCAATAACTATGTATTTGATATTCTTACGCTCTTCTAAGATAGAGATGGCTTTCAGTAACCTGATAATTTCACTTGGATCTGTAGTAAATGCATAGTTTTGTTTTTCTATGCTATACTTACTTTTCCAACCTTTGAACGGAAGGGACTTTTTATCACAATTAAAGATAAAGGTCTCTTCGGGATTGAGGTATTGTATGGAATGAGACTTACCGTGACCTGTCTCACCCATAATAGCTACCATTTCAGACATTATTTACCTCCTTTTGTTCTGATATGTTTTGCACTTCTTTATATCTCTCAATAGTAAGATGGGTCATTGCTATAAGAATAAGCAGAGTTTTTTGTAATTCAATATCATTATATAGAACTTTGCGACCTTTGAGCTTTTCTATGGTTTCAAGTAAAGTTATATTGTAAAACATACGGTCACAATCTTCTGGTGTAAACAAAGATTTTATCAATTCGTCTGCTATTTTACCGTAATTAGGATAGTTATTATTCAGATCTTTGTTGCTATTATTGAATACATTTATAGCATTGTCTACTTCTTCTTTATTTAATAGTTCTGGCATTGGTATGTTTTTCCATTCAAGTTTCTCATTATTATCTAATGCTTTAGTAAAGCTGTTCGTTATTTGAATAAATATGTCTTTATCTTTCATTTTTTTACCTTAACCAGTTTTTCTTGTTCATTCAAGATGAACTTGGATATATCATCAAGCCCATCTAAGCACTTTTGATTATCATTGATTATGCTTATCAGTTTTTCTTTCAATGCTATAGGGAACTTTTCCAAGAATCTGATATGGTTATCTTGGCTTCCATATCTGAAATTTCCTAAGTTACCGTCGTATCCCATACCTAAAACCCTATTGTTATAGGTATATATGATCTTATAACCATAATTAGTAGGCATTAGTTCATAGTCGCCAATTTCTGTTCCCAATAATTCAGAATTGGCTAACCACCATCTATTAATTTCACGCACAATTTTTAATATATCTTCAGTGGTAAGTTTTGCCTTATTTATAAGGTCTTCAATTTCGTGATATAACATATTAAATCTCCTTTTCTTTAATAGTTAATCTTTTACTTTCCGTAACCTTTAAGAAGCTGTTATAAATATCTGGTGCTTCTTGTTTTACGGCTTTAACATCTAAACTGGTAGTTACTATCGTCTTGTTATTGACAACGAACTTACCAACTTCTACAGTTTCCGCATCTCCAATAAGTTCTAAGATTTTTTGTTTCTTTTCATCTTTGAACTTAGAGAGGCGTTTCTCTTCTTCTAATAGTTCTTGATATTGCTCTATTAGATTATAGAGAACTAGTTCAGAAACTTTACAAGTTTCCACAGGTTGTTTAACTTGGTCTGCCATTATTTACCTCCTTTCTTTTTATTTTGTTGGCTAAACCTATCCAACTTGTTATCAGGTAAAAACCTCCACCTGCTATTAAAGCTGGAATTAGGATAATGAGGAAGATAATGGTTACGATGATATAAGTAACCATATCTACCAATGGCTTAGTTTTCATATATACCTCCCTTGATATAGTTTGCTGCTTTCTGGGCTATGGAACTTATATTCCATATTTCTTTTATATTTGCAGTTTGTAAAAACGATCTGATATATACAGCACTATAATCCAGATGTTCTATGCCGTATTCGTTAGTTAAGAAAGTAGATGCTAATTCTGCTATAACTTCTTCTTGAGAATATTTTTGAATGCCTGTTTCATTATCAACTGCTCCTTTGCAGATTAGTTCTCTATTCAATCTATGTTCTGCACCTGTGGAATGTGCACATTCGTGAGCAAAAGATGAATAATAGCAATCTAAGTCATAATAAAGAGTTTTATCTACCAACCTAATCTTGTCTTCTTTAGGTAGATAACTGTTTTTATTGCCTTTAACAATCTCTATCTGTTCTCTTTGGCAATAATCCATTAACAACTTGTCTATCTCATCATATTGAGGATTAGGTTCCAATAAGAAGTCTTCAGGGTTGGCATCTGTTTGCTGGATATTGAACACATATTCAGCTGTATTATAAAATTGTTTGATAATTTCTATAGTAGGATCTGCCAATGCTTCCTGTTCTATTATTTCAACTCTTTGGTTATTTTTCTTATAGATGTTATAATACTTAGTAACAATAATGGGAGTTCCCTTAGATCCTTTTAAGATACTTATCTTCAGGTTTTTAGCCTGATGAAATCCTATCCAGCAAGGTAAGGGATATTTGTGTTTATAAGCAGATATAGCCAATAAGATATTATTGAATATGCCTTGATAATATCTTTTGGTAGAGAAGTTGATATGTCTGAAGGTGAAGCCATAATCAAACTGGAGATTGTCCTTGTCTTTAATCGCTTCATCCAGTTTTTCCAGGAGTTTTTTCAAATTTTGCATAAATTCAGCCTCCTTATAATTGCCATAAAACTGAAGCAGTTTTGCTTAACATCTTTTGTTAACTAAACTAAATTAGATAGGATAACAAATTGAAATCGTTAAACGCTATCTTTATATGGGGATAAAAAAATATCTATAGCTATAAAAATATAGCTTGCTTGATTATCTTGTTTTATGAGATTTGATTATTTGTTGATTAGCTGTTTTTTTTGGAATTGATTTAAGCGTTTTTTTGAGGGGTTAAAAACAGGAATAGGATAATTATACTGATTGAGTGTAAGAGTGCTTAAAACGGCTTAAAAAGTGGCTTAAAATTGATTATTAAGAATTGATGTTAAGTGTTTTGTGTTTGTTTTTTATTCATCCGTTCCTATAATATATGGTCATAAAAAAAGGGTAGCTGGCTTTGTGTATTTTTGCAGCTACCCTTATGTTATATATTTATCAGACAATCTGGCTTAACCAGAGATACTCTTCTCTGGCTTTACATATAATCTTGTTCAGCCGAGCTTCTCCAATGTGTTTGCTTAGGCAGAAACTCTTTTTGGAGAGACCGCTTTCAGCATATTCTTCTATTAAAGGATACTTTGCATAGATGGCTATAGCAGGCTCATCGGGATAAAACTTCTCATTCCAAATTCTTTCAACTTCTTTTATGGCAGCTTCCAATTCTGTTACTACTTCTTCATCTTTTTCTTTTTGTTTTGCCAAAAACATCTTTCTGTTCAACCAAGATCTAAAGTTTCTATATCCAGAAACTGGTAAACAAACTTTAGCCAGAAAGTTATAAACAACTCGTCTAGATATTTTGCTTATTGTTTCGGGATAGATGTCAAAGAAATTCATCTGAGATAACTCAAATAAAATCTCTTGCAAAATATCTTCACAATAATCTTTGTTTTTGATAAAGTATCTGGGAAACCTATAGGCATACCAAACTACTTTATCTGCTAACTTTAAATCCTGAACTACTACCAATGACCTGGTATATGGATCTTTCCAATCACCAAGCTCTTCACTTCCCTCTTTTGGTCTGAACATCTTTGTCTCCTTTCTTTTTTTTAGTTGTGTAATGACTATACGGTAACATATAATCATCATAATAATCTAGATCTTTAGATTTATAACTATTGCCAATAGTGTATCTAAATAAGTAATTATCAACACAATGCAGATCATTAAATACCATATCAGTCACACTATCTAATACCTTAGGCACAATAAGTGCAGTCCGTTCAAAAGCACTAACATCTATGTATTCCATAGTTGTGTGCTCACTAAAAAAGCCAACACTTAAATTTACAGCTGCTTTCGGATATTCATCTTGTATAATAGCAATATCTGTTACAGAGCCAAGCTTTTTTTCATAGCCATATTTCTTGACTATATTCAAAAGAGATTGACTTTCATAAGTATAAACAGCTGCATCTTGCTTCCCTCTTCTATCCAAACCGATGTAGCAACTACATCTGGAAAGCAAATAATCACAGCTGCTATATAGGAACTCTTCTGAACCCATACAACCAACTTCTTCTTTATCACAAAACAGATATACTGCAGGAATCTTTCGTGATAAGAGATGTAACATAATTGCAACACCACATCTATCATCTCCTCCAATAGGAGATCCCGTTAACTCATCTTCGCCAATAGCATTGCTGTTCCATCTGAGACGGCTTTTAATTATACCGTCTTTAGATACTTTAGGAAAAACTATCCTGTTAAAATTGACTGTATCTATGTGGCTTGATAACAACGGCAACACCTTATTATATATCAATTCAGGATAAATAGCTATGTAATTAAAACCTTTGCTCATAATCCATTCATTGACATATAGTTCCTTGTATTCCATTATCAACTGAGATAAATCAGGAGTTGATAAAGGAATAATCTCTAATAGCATATCTTTTACTTTCATCTTATCTCCTTTTTTATAATGCAATGTGAGGATCTTCCTCGTCTAGCTCTGGAACATCAAATACATCTGGAAGGGCTGCTTCTTCAACTTCTTCTACACGACCATAGTTGTCTTCTCTAAGTTTAACATTCAGCTTATATACTCTGTCGTTTAATGACCAGAGATCTTTTGTGGAGATATTTAGTGTTAAACCTTTTTTAGTTATGAATCCGTCAGGGTTAGATTCTGATTTAAGGAAATAATCCTTGACTAGATTAAAATTGTAGCAAATCATATAGCTCTTTCCATATTCACTACAAACAACTAAATGGTCTATAACACCTTCCTCAAACGGAATCTCATCTGTCCACTTAAGGAATGCAGATCCTTCTCTAACTCTTATATATATCCCGTCTTGCTGGAATACAAGAGCATCTAGATGAGGAACAGCTTCATCATATATTTTCCCATTAAATATGTCTCTCTTTGTGAGCTCGTTAACACAAGACGGGCACATTAGCTTCTCATATACTCTTTCTTTATCTTCATCCCAGCAAAGGACAGGGATAAGCTTAGTGAGAGGATATCTGCACTGACAAGCTAAACAATAGTATAATTCCAAAGAGTTGTGGAACGAGATTAGATACCTCTCTTGCTCCATAGGCTTCCGATAGAATAGATAGTTGGCAAAATCTATCCATATCTTTGACCTATAATAGTAATCATCATAATGGTAATCATTATTCCATCTACCGTAATGATTACCTATCCCTTCTACATTTGTTAGTCTCTCAAACTCAGAGACAATTTCATTGTCCCCGTCATCTTTTGCAAATTCATATCCCCAATCATCTTTGTCTTCCTCAAAGATTTTGGAGATTATGTAGTTGGAAAGTTCCCTTTGATAGCTTATAGGAAAAGTTCCGTAATGACGATTGAAAAAGATTATATTACTCATAAGACCGTCTTCACCTTCAGGTATAAAGATGAATCTACGAGCAATAATCTTACTTTCATCATCATTCACTATCAAAGCTAGCAAACAATGTTTAGATAATGAATATTCATAAGGACAATACCAGTTATCTCCGTTAGGTGAGAAGCAGCTTGTCCAGCTGCAATAATTATTATCACTACACAACTTAAACCATTCAGGGTCTATCGTAAGCAATAGCTTTCCAGATGTATTTGTATAACACAGCTTTTCATAGATACCTCTGGGAAGTATCTCTTGTAAGAAAGCTACTTTTTTCACTTTCTTATCGTTGATAATGAAATATCTCCCTTCTTCAGAGATCTCATTATATTCCGAGATCTCAAAGGGGATATATTCAACTAGTTCGGGTTCATCAGATAACCCTTTGCATATTTCTATGGTGAGGTTATCTTTACTAAATATCTTCAGGTAATCCAGTTTTTCCTGAAGGTATTTATTAAACAGAGATTCGTATTCCTTTCTACTTACCATCTTTCCCCCTATTTTTATCTTGAGACTTTATGTGGTCAACTACATCTATATATAAATCGTCGCCACCTAAATAGTTGATTAAATCCGTAGCTGCATAGAGACTCAAGTCACCAAAGCTATCAATGAAACGAATTAACTCACGATGAGATCCTGCCATAACGATGTAATGGATCTCATCTAACATATAAACCATCTCCTCCAGATATTGATCTTCTGGAGAAGGAATTAAAGGGAAACTATAAGAATATCTTAGATAATCCAGAAGTAACCCTTTAGCTACTCCATTACTTACAACTGCGTCATAATAAGCCCGAATAAACTCAGGCTTACCTATCAGCATAAACTCTCTCGCAGAAAAGTTTATTTCCTGCGATCTGAATCTAATGTAAGGAAGGGCATCAAGATTTATGCACTTCCAGCTAGGATGTTCCTTATTCCCATATATAACTATGGGATTAAGATTATTAAACCAGAAGATACAAGCATTCTGGTCATTGTCAAAAAACTCTTCAGAATTTATCCGATTAAGAGCTTTTTGGTTAAACAGATTGAACATAATTAACCTCCTTATTTTCATCTGTTTTTTTTATTTTAAGAGTAAAAATCTGACGCTTAATTTTGTCCATAAAACTGAGACAGATCAGATTGTTTTCTCTTTTGTTTTGAAATGAAATAGAATTGGAATTTAGATCGGCATAACTTTTAGCATATCTTATAGAATGCCCGAAATTTTTTTTTGAGCTCCTGTAAAAAGCTGTGTCAGATAAGCTGCTATAAAACAGCTCAGATTCTAAATAGTAAAGATAAAAATTCATAAATGTAAATGAATGGCAAAAAATAAAAGTCAATGAATCTAGATCCAGAGAACTAGATTGACAATTCTTTCTTGCCATATATATATTTGACGATTTTCTAAAAAAAGCTAAACACATAGATAAAAAAGAGAGGATAGATCCTCTATGTCTATCCTCTCAGTTCCTTTACTGTTTTACTTCTTTATCTCAGGCAACTTACCTTTAAGAGTCTTGAAGATTTTATACCTGGAACTTAAATCCATTGTCGAGTTATAAACGCCTTGTGATTGTAAGAACTTATCTATGAACTTAATTTGCTCTTCATTCAGCTCAGGCTGTTTATTGCTTTTTTGAAGCGTCCAGCAATTCTCTAATCCTTGTTCGTTCAATTCCTTCATTATATCCTTTAGTTTACTTGGATAACAAGCGAGCATATTACGAAAGCTTTGCGAAGGATTTTTTGTGTTTGTGTCTGTTTTCTGAGCCTTGCATTCGTAAGACTCAAAAAAAGCACTCCAAACAGCTTGAAGAGGTTTTGTTTTGAGGACAACTATAGGATTAGGATTATTGGAGAGGACAATTAACTCTGTGATGAGAGCATTGACGACTTTTTTCGTAATTTCTTCATTTAGATTATACATTGAATAAAAGCTGCCGTTAACAGCGACTAAGGCTCTGAATGTTTTGCCCTGAATCTCAGAGAACTGAGCAGGATTGACGAGCTCAGGTTTGTGGTCAGTTGCTTGACCAGCGGCAAAGTGGTCAATTGCTTGACCAGCGGCAGGATTTGAACCCTTGACGGGTTTGTCCTTTGCAGGATGTTTTGTGTTTTTGCTTTGTTCCATTGGAACCTCCATTGAAGTATTTTCATTGATATTTTATCCACTTCCATA
>ERZ1026810.432-NODE-432-length-25017-cov-7.766734_pt1 | contig 25017 bp, 14 predicted proteins | sample MGYA00520872_ERZ1026810 | MGnify/ENA primary metagenome ERZ1026810 (study PRJEB33270, sample SAMEA104284477) | anaerobic digester metagenome | biome: Anaerobic digester microbiome; feature: mesophilic sludge digester; material: Anaerobic digester biomass | place... | reverse complement strand
GCACCAGCGTGATCCGCGACTATTAGTGAGAATCGGCCGGTAGCTGGCGTAACAACCGGCTTCCGGCTCTGATTAATACTTTGTTATCAGTGAAAGAACAACCCCCGCATTTCCTCCGGGAAGTGCGGGGGTTTTATTTTGTTGTCGTAATCAACTATTTTAAAATTTTATAGCTTTGCAAGGATGAACCAGTTAAAGCAAACCCATATGAAATATCCATGCATCATTAATGCACCATCCTGCATGATTAACCCACATGGATATTACATCTGTTTCTCGGAATGGACCATAACAACCTAATATTTTAAAACAGATGAAAAGGATCATTGTGCATAAACCAATCACTATTTCTTGTAATGGAGCCTTCAGGAGCATCGGGATTCTGTCACTATTTGTATTGTTCACCCATAGTCTCCTGCTGGCGCAGCTTCCCCTGCCAAGGATAACCGCTATTTCAAACAGCGTTAGCGGTGACAGCATCAACAGCTTTGTCAGGATATTGTCGGGGGAAGATCCCGTAACCATTAATTCCCAAACCTGGTACATTACCAGCCGGAGACCCGGAACCACCACCTATCCGATCGCGCGCAGTTACATCAAATCGAAACTGGAGGGGTATGGGCTGGAAACCCACGAGCAATATTTCAGTGCCACTTATTCGGGTTACAATGTCTATGCCGTTCAACCGGGAAGGGACCCCGACCAGGTGTACATCATCTGCGCTCATTACGATGCAGTGACCAATTATGCCGCCGATGACAATGCCACCGGGGTGGCTGCGGTCCTCGAAGCCGCCAGGCTTTTGTCGTGTTACACGACGGAATATACCGTGATCTACGCGCTCTGGGACCGGGAGGAAAATGGTCTGGTGGGAAGTAAATATTTCGCCCAGTGGGCCAAATCAAACGGGATGGACATCAGGAGGGTCATCAATCTTGACATGCTGGGGTGGGACAGCAACAACGACGGACTGGCTGAAATTCACACGCAAAATTACGCAAGTTCGGTACAACTGGCCAATGACATGGTGACGATAAACAGCACTTACCAGGTCGGGTTAAATCCGGTCATAAAATATCCGGGAGTAACGAACAGTGATCACTCCTCCTTCTGGAACAAGGGTTTTTCAGCCATCCTGCTGATTGAAGGTTACAAATCGGGCGATTTCACTCCATATTATCATACGACCTCCGACAGGTACAGCACGCTGAACCTGAACTATCTATACAAAATGTCAAAAATGAGTATCACCACACTTGCCAATTATGTCATCGACAGTTATGTCACATTGGCGGGAACGGTATATCACGACGGTGACCGCCTGGAAGACGGTATGGTGGATGGTACGGGCACCAATGCGGGGGGGAGCCTGTATGTGAACCTGCTCGGCGCTGACGGGATAGTCTCCGCTTCTGCGCCTGTTTCCGCCGACGGAAGCTACACCCTGGAGGCGCTGGCAGGAGCAAGCCATTCGCTGCAACTTACCATCCACCAGGGTGCCGTGGGGAACAGCGCCCCGTCAACACTTTTGCCGCCGGGATGGGAATACATCGGCGAGCACTTTGCCGGGGGACCGCCGCATGACGGCCTGGCCGACGGGATGATATCCTTTGATATTGATATTGATGACCTTTCGGCCGAAATCAATTTCGGCATTGATGATGCAGGCGCGGCAGTTCTGGGAACATACCGTTATTGCGGCCAGGTGATCTGCAACGGAGAATTCATCACGTATACCCCGCCACTCGAAGGGGTAACCGTCACCTTGCAGGGAGGAGGACAAACATATACGGCCGTGACCGATGAAAACGGGGAATACCGCTTTGACGACCTTCCGGCCGGAACATATACGGTGGTTTCATCTTACAATGCGGAAACCGGAGGGGCAGTCAACGCCCTCGATGCCGGAATGGTCAATGCCTGGGGCGTTGGTCCGCAGTCTGCGATCGAATTTTTCAGGTTTAAAGCAGGAAATGTCGTTTTCGACAACAGGATAAATTCAGGCGATGCCGGAAGAATCAATTTGTTTTCTTTGAATGATGGAAATCCCGCCTGGGAGGCACCTGTGGAAATGTGGAGTTTCTGGAAACCAGGAGAAATCATTTCACAAAACTATACAACAGAAGGCATTTACCCCGAAATCATGGTGGGCACAACGGATGTCACCCAACACTTCTTTGGTTTGGTAACCGGTGATTTCAACCTGAGTATGCCCGCCCATCTGATTCCGGCAGATCCTTGCAATCTGTCCGGTGAATTCCGGACTGCGCACTCCCCGTCGGCTCTGCCGCGGGATTAACGAGCAAGACACTAAAGAAGTCCTCTACAGAATCGGATTCGCCGCTGCTCAGCGGCGGGGAGTTTCAATAGTGGGGTAAAAGCATTTGATAATTGTTTTAACGAACTGCAATGAAAGAAAAAGCCGTTGTTATATTACTGGCGATCCTGAACCTGGTGTTTACCCTTTCGCCATCTCCGGCCCAGACCGTTGCGCCAGTGACGACGATTCCGGAACAGGAGGCTTGTCCCGGACAGCGGGTGGAATTTCCGGTCACCGTCACCGGCTTCAATGGTATCGGGGCGGTATCCCTGACGATCCTGTACAACAGCCAGGTATTGACCGAACCACAATTCACCAACACCTCCGGAGTGATATCGTTGGGTTCCTCTCTGACGACGCCTGGCGTTATCCGTTTGTCGGGATTCACCTCCGCGGCGGGAGGGGTGAGCCTGGCTGACGGCGCCACCTTTTTTACCCTCTCTTTTACCTTTCAGGGGGGTGTGTCAGCCCTGGCATTTGATCATACCTATTCCACGACGTGCCAGTATGGCGGACCGCCTCCCGGTTATGCCCCTCTTGCCGACAGCCCTAAATCGGACTATTTCATCGACGGAGAGATAAATCCGGGGGCAGGCCCTGTGATCACGGCCGGAAGCAATTCTCCCGTGAATGTCGGGGGAACCATTCTGCTGACGGCGACGCCGGTGGCGGGGGCCACCTACAACTGGAGCGGTCCCGGAGGATTTGTTTCTTCGGAACAGAATCCGGTGATTGGAAATGCCGATTTCTCCAATGCCGGCGAATACAGTGTTACTGCCACCCTGGCCGGTTGCGTGGGCCCGGAAGCCACTACCTCCGTAGCAGTGATTGATCCGGGGGCATGTATCCGTATTGACGCCAAAGTCTACCTCGAAGGCGCCCTGATCAACCCGGTGACCTCGGCGGAATACACCGTGCCGATGCGTACCACGCTGAACGATCTGCAGATGCTGCCCGGACAGGCGTACCAGGATGGGGCGACTATCTTTTACACCCCTGCGGGACAGCCTTACAACACGGAGCCTTGGAACTACGACGGCGCTGAAGGGAGCCTCTTTGACACGGGAGGATCGGTGGGCAATGCGGGTTATCCGGCGACGGTAGTCGACTGGGTGCTGGTCTCCCTGCGGAACACCGCCGGAGCGGGTTACCAGAAGATCTGTGAGAAGGCGGCCCTGTTGCTCAGCGATGGAACTATAGAAATGCTTGAAGGCTTCGACTGCTGCGACCTCGACATGAATGGCAGCTACTACCTGGTGGTCGAACACCGCAACCACCTGCTGGTGATGTCGCACGTGCCGGTACAGGTCGTGGCCGGAACGCTGACCTACGACTTCACGGCACAGCAGAGCTACATCCTTCCGGGATCGGGTCTGTGGGGCCAGAAAGAAGTTGACGGGATCTTCTTTATGTTCGGCGGAAACGGCAACCAGTCGGCAAACGCTGATTCCGACACCGACATCAACGCCGACGACCAGAGCACATGGGAAAGCCATAACGGCAGGCAGGGGTACCGGTCGGGCGACTATAACCTGAACGGGGATACCAACAGCAACGACCGGATCATCTGGGAGCGGAACAACGGCCACGGTACCAGCGTGATCAGGAACTACTAATGATCTGTTAAAACCAAAAGCCGAATGTTAAGAAATTACATTCGGCTTTTTATGCTAATTGCCCGGTCCAATGCCTCCTAAGTCGCTGTCCGGGCAGATTTTAAGCACTTTTGAATTTTTTAATTTATTGTTAAAAAGCAAAAATATGTTATAAAACATATTCTTTAATCGTTCTTAACTCTATATTCTTCATAAATTGCTTCAAACTCAATTTTAGTAACTATGAAAAACATTTTACTTTTTTCGAAAACAAAAATGAAGCTTGTTGACCTGTTGCCGGGAATTGCAACGGTCTGGCATTCCAGGTTTTACCCGGAGAAACAAATCCGGGGCGCCTCAAAATCGGGATGGCTACGCTGGCTTGCAGTCCTGCTGCTCCTGGCGTGTTTTTCGCCGGATGCCCGGTCAACTTCACTGACTACGGTGGTGAAGGGGATAAGCATTACCGTTTCGGCTGACGACGGCGTACTTCCGGCAGGAACAACACTTGACGTCCGGCTTTTAACAAATGTTGAAAAACGCGGTTACCTCGAATTACTGCGTTCAGACCGTGGAATAACCCTCCGGCAATCCATGGCTTTTGATATTACCCTTCATGACCAACAGGGAAATGAAATTCAACCCGGCGGAGAGGTGGATGTCAGCTTCTCGGGCCTTAACCTGGATGGACAGCCTGAAGAATTGGTGGTTTTCCATGCCGTTGGTAGTGGCAGGAACGCTGAAAAAGGATTTGCCTTCGATAAAAAATACCCGGGGATACAGTCATCAGGTGGACTGAAATCAGGAACAATCCCCTTAAAACCCGAAAGGGGAAAGTTGAAGTTCTCTACTTCGCACTTCTCGATCTACCTCGTCGGAACTACCAATACTGCCACCTATAATTTTTATGTTGGTGCTTCCCTGGTTGATACCCAGATTGTTCTGAACGGTGAATCCCTCTTTGAACCCGAAGCACCGGAGGCAATAGAAGGTAAAAGGTTTACCGGATGGTATGAAGGAACCACACAGGTGGTTTTCAATACACCCGTAACTGTGGAGTCAACTGAGACCTATACCGTTAATGCGAACTTTGAGGACATCTGGTATGTGTATTTTAAATACAGCGGAAATATCATAGCCACCAAGGAGGTGGTTCCGGGAGGTACCGTTGATGCAACCGGCGTTCCTTTGATTGTGACGGAAACAGGAAAAGCCTTCTTACACTGGTCCGCTTCATCTGGCGGTTCTGCTTTTGATTTTGAAAGTCCGATAAATGCCAATACCACCCTTTATGCCGTTCTTGCTGATATGTGGACGGTCTCCTTTAATACTCAGGGCGGCAGTACCACCCTTCCGAAGTACATTGCTGACGGGCAACCCCTGGGAACCGTGGAAGATCCCATCAGGCCGGGATTTACTTTTGGTGGATGGTACACCGAACCCGATGGAGCGGGAACAGAATATACCTCATCTACCACCATTGAGGAAAGTGTGATTCTTTATGCCAAATGGACAGGCCTGCCGGTTGACTATACAATTATATACTGGCAGGAAAATGCAGACGATGCCAATTACACGTACAAGGAAACAGCTACAGGATCGGGTACTGCCGGAACAATCCTCACGCTTCCGCCCCAGGCTATCAGCAACACCCGTTATCAGTATTTCTCGTTTGATTATTACGATGAGGGTTTAACCCTCAACGGAGACGGAACTACTACTGTCAATGTATATTACTCAAGGAATAGTTATACGGTAATATTCGACCTGGACAGGACAGGGGCCACCCTGAACATCGGAGGAGAAACCTATACCGGCAGCGAATATACCTTCACCGCCAAATATGATTCCGACATATCAGCATTATGGCCAACCGCAACAAACATTCCAAATGTTGGACTTTACAAGTTTACGGGGTGGACTTATCCTGGTGGTAGTTTAACGTTAGTTTCCAAACGGATGAACTTTACACCTGACCTGTTTTCCACAACAGGCACCAGAACGTATGAAGGAAACTGGGCTATCAATGTTGTCACCTATGAGTTGCATTACATGATCCAGGTGACTTCGGGAACTGGAGAAAGAGAATATAACGGCACCTGGTACAATGAAGACATGGCCTACAATCAGATGGCAAATACCACGGGAGGTGGTTGGAGTGCTAAACAGATTTCCGGTGTTACAAACGTAGGTATTCAGCAGGATCGCACAGCGGGCCCCGATGGAGATATCGATGTTTATTTCTATTACAACCGGAATTCCTACAATCTCACATTTTACAATTATAATGAAAACGATAAAGAACTTAATTTCGTTTTCGGAGCATCAATCGAGGATACTGAATACACCCCGCTAAAGCCATCCGTTTTACCTGAAGGCTACACTTTTGGCGGATGGTACGATAATGAAGCGACCAGCGGTGATCCGTTTGATTTTGAAGGAGCGGTGATGCCTCCCAACAATCTTATTCTCTATTCAAAATGGATAACCCCGGTGTACACGGTCCGTATTCATGAAGTCATGGAAGATCCGGGACCGGGCGGCAATTCCTATACTCTGGAGCTTCCAACCGGGTCTACCATTGATGAAAGCAGCCTGATCAAGGAAGAAGTGCCCGGGGTGGACTTTATCGGATGGTTCTGGTATGTAGGTGACCTGTTTGTTCCCTATGACTTTAATCTTCCTGTTACGGTGGATATCATCGAGCTTTTCCCGGTCTGGGACATACAAACCTTTAATGTCACCTATGTTTTGAACGGGGGTACGGGAACTGCCCCGGTCGATCCGAACAATTACTATCTTGGTTCCGGCGCTACCGTTTTGCCTCCGACTGATGTGACTCCTCCCTCCGGCAAGGTGTTTGTCGGGTGGGCTGGTAACGGAGATATTTATTATCCCAATCAGGAAATAAAACTGGAAACTGGTAGCGTGACCCTGACTGCGCAGTGGGGAGATGCTGCACCGGAAACATCCATAACCTATAAGCCGAATGGCAATGATGATAACGGGGCAACTGGGGATGACATTGTAGTATCCCTGAATAACAATGAAAAACATACTGTTCTGGATAATACATTCACCTGTAATGTGTGTTATCAGTTTGTAGGATGGAATACCCTTGCTGATGGAACAGGTACCATGTTCATGCCCGGAAATGAGGTTATTGTTGACATAGAATCACCGGTTCCCAACATCCTGTATGCCATTTGGGAAACGAAATCGTTGGTTATCGAAGCCAAAGTCTACCTCGAAGGCGCCCTGATCGACCCGGAGACCTCGGCCGACTATGCTGCCCCGATGCGTACCACGCTGAACGATCTGCAGATGCTGCCCGGACAGGCGTACCTGGATGGGGAGACTGTCTATTACACCCCTGCGGGACAGCCTTATAACACAGAACCGTGGAATTACACCGGCAATGAGGGTGACCTCTATGACACGGGCGGATCGGTGGGCGATGCGGGCTATCCGGCGACGGCAGTCGACTGGGTGCTGGTCTCCCTGCGGGATAGCGACGGATCCAACTACAGCAAGGTCTTTGAAAAAGCCGCCCTCCTGCTCAGCGACGGGTCTATCCAAATGCCCGAAGATTTTGAATTCTGCGACCTCGACGTGAATGGCACCTACTACCTGGTGGTAGAACACCGCAACCACCTGATCACCATGTCGCACATGCCCCTTCAAATCGTGAACGGAATACTGACCTACGACTTCACAACTCAGAATAGCTATGTGCTTCCTGGATCGGGCGCTGTAGGACAGAAAGAGGCCAACGGCATCTGGTTCATGTACGGAGGTAACGGCAACCAGTCGGAAACAGACAACTCGGATACCGACATCAACGCCGATGACCAGAGCACATGGGAAATCGACAACGGAAAGCAGGGTTACCGTCCTGGAGATTACAACATGAACGGCGATGCCAACAGCAACGACCAGATCATCTGGGAAAGGAACAACGGCCGTACCAGTGTAATCAGGGATCATTAACAAAATCAGCCGGATGTCAGGAAAAAAACTGACATCCGGCTGTTAACAATTATTTTTTTGATACCTTTATAAATAAAAAAAAATAGTAGCTTTGCAATTAATTTGTATCTTTATTCCGGTCAAATCTAGTGATTACTTAATATCATAATATTATGAAAGACAAAAATTCTACCAAACACCTTCATGAAAAAATTAGCAGTACCAATGTGGGTAAGCTGCTGATTGTTATGCTATTGTTCGTCCTGTCAGGATTTTATTCCATGGGACAGCTGCCAGTTGTAGAGGTGCGGTTTGCCAATCCTAACTATGACTGTGTAAGAAACACCTATTGCGTGGACGTTCAATTCCGTTCGGATACACCAGAACTCCGCATGTTTTCTATGAACGTCCGCTTCTGGCATGAGTCCGCAGCCCTGGACTTTCTGGGTTTTTACGATTTGGCTGTTGGATACGCTAAGTTCAGCCCCAATCCGCCACTCGAGGATACAAAAGAAGGAACTCCGTTCGGGTTTCCAGGTGCCAGCGCAATTCATTACATCAACGGGGCAGTTCAGTTGACCAATACGGCAGCCGATCCGATCTATCTTCCTACCGTTGAGGACGAATGGGTGACACTTTTCAGCGTCTGTTTCAATGTATTGGATCCCTTAGCCTTCGGATCCGATGGATTTTGCCCCAGCCTTATCTGGGACCTCGAAGAGGATCCTTCCCGGGGAGGATATAATGTCGGCAGCGACGGGGTGACAATCACCTACCTCGCACCGCCCATTGGATATGATCCTATCGATGGTACTCCCATATACGGATCATCCCAGCCCTTCACGGAAAGCGTGGTTCAGTTCAACTGGACCTACGATGGGGATGGCGACGTGAATACATACGGATATCCCGTACCGACCGAATGCATCCAGGGCGATGAAATGCCGCCGGTGGTGAGTGAAGACCCCGGAAGTTCTGTCGTGGAATGCATCGATGACGCCACCCTTCCTACTCCTCCCGATGCTACTGACGACTGCGGCGGCTACACCGTCACCCTGGTGAGCACGGTTGATGATCCAGATCCATTGGTCTGCGAAGGAACACGCATCTATACCTTTGAATATTCCGATCAGGCGGGTAATACGACCACCTGGACCTATACCTATACAATCGAGCGTACAACAGCGCCTGCACAGGTTGGCACGGCTGCTACCAGTACGACAATCGCCTGCTTAGAGGAGGCAGAGGAACCGGAATTACCTGAGGTAGCAGATGTCTGCGGAAATGTCCTTACCCCGACGGCCGCATCACCGCATATAGACGCTGATTTCGACGGATGCGAGGGAATAATCACCTATACCTACGCCTGGGAAGATTGTGCCGGCCTGATCTACCCCTGGACCTTCACCTATTTTGTGGAACCCGAAGACTTTGTAATTGAAGATCCGGAGATCACCAATAAAGTGAGTTGTCCCGATTTGACCGATGATGAGCCCGATCACCCGGTGGTGACCGACAACTGCGGCAACATCCTTACCCCAACAGGACCGGTGGTGAGCGAAAAACCGCTCTGTGACGGAGAACGTACCTACACCTGGACATATACCGATTGTGATGGCAACTCCCACGACTGGGTCTATAAGTATGTTGTCCTACCGCGGGAAGAATTCCTCGTGCCGGCCGGTGTGACCACTACAGTGGCCTGTGCCAGTGAAGCTGTTGAACCCACACCCCCGGAGGTGACCGACAACTGCGGAAACATCCTTACCCCGGCAGATCCGGTGCAGGGTGGCACCTATAACGGCTGCCAGGGAACAATCACCTATACCTGGACCTTTTCCGATTGTTCTGGAAACACCCAAAGCTGGGTATTTACCTATGACGTGAATCCGGAACCCTTCGAAATTACAGCTCCCGATGGCGAAGCTACGGTCGAATGCGTTGATGACGCCGTGGCTCCCGAATTGCCCGTCGTTACCGACAATTGCGGCAATGTTCTGACTCCCGTAGGAATGGACATCGTGTCAAGGCCTGAGGAAATCAGCTGTGAGGGAACCATAAAATATGTCTATAGCTATGTGGATTGCGAACAAAACCAGGATACCTGGACCTTCACCTATACCGTTGAACGCTCTACGCCTCCCGCTGAGGTTGGCGGTCCGGTCGAAATCATGGCACTGGTGGAAACCCTCGATGAGGCTGTTCCGCCTGTCCTGCCCGTCATGCAAGATGTATGCGGTCTGACGCTGGAACCCTCGGGATCCACGACCGAAACTACCGTTGACTGTGACGGAACCTTCATATATTCCTACCTGTATGAAGACTGCGCCGGATTGACCACTACCTGGACCTTCACCTATGTCCTGGAACGTACCACTCCGCCCGCCGAGGTCGGCGAACCTGTTGCCGTCAGCAACAACGCCGAGTGCCTGGATGAAGTGACCGAACCAGACATCCTGCCTGTTGTTGAGGATGTCGAAGGTGTCGTGCTCCAACCTACAGAAGGTTCACCCGTGATAAATGAAACCGGAAATAGCTGTGATGGCACCGTGAGCTATACCTATACGTATGAAGACTGCGCAGGACTTACCTTCTCCTGGACCTATACCTGGTATATCGAAGACACCACGGAACCGGAAATCATCGTCCCAAGTGATTTGACAATCCAAGCCGAGGAAGACTGTACCTACGACGCTTCTCCCGAAGAAACCGGATGGGCCTCAGCTACAGATAACTGCACCGTTACTCCTACAGTTACCTATTCCGACGCGATCAACCCCGGAGAAGAACCCGGTTCAAAGCTGATCACCCGTACCTGGACTGCCGTTGACGACTGCGGTAATGAAGCTTCACAAAACCAGTTAATCACCGTGATCGGTGCCGGAGGACTTGAATTGGTACTCAACGACTACTGCGTCTTCCTGAACGATTACGGAAAATGGACCCTCTCGAACTGGGATATCGCCCAGATCATCAAGGGTACCCAAGCCGCCTGCGGAGGTTCCTATGAGTTCGTTACCAAGGTGGAACCGCGCACATTTGAATGCAAGGATGCCAACCAGGAAAACCCGGTGGTGGTTACCGTTACCGATATCTTCGGAAATACCAAATCAGGAACCATTAATATGCAGGTTCTCGATACCATCAGCCCGGTGGCCATCTGCCGCGATGTCGAGGTCAGCCTCGGTGAAAACGGGCAGGTATTCGTAAATGCCGTATTGGTGAATGCCGGTGACGACCGTGAATCAGTGCCGGAATGGGCGAAACATTACAACGACCTCGAAGGCGGAAGTTATGACAATTGCGGAATCGCCGAAATCTACCTCGACAAACAGCTCTTTAAACGTGAAAACGTAGGAGAGAACATCGTCACCATGACGGTGGTCGATCCCAGCGGTAACGTGGGACATTGCCAGGCGGTGGTGACCGTGGTTGATCCCTTTGCCGTACCTGTCGAAGAAGCCGTGGTCAATAAAGCGCCTACCCTTGCTGATATCAGCGATATCCAGATCAACAAGGAACCGCTCTCATTCGACGTCACCCTGGGCAACATCACTCCGGGCGACGAATCCCAGGAAATCATTTCCGTGACGGCAGTCAGTGACAATGCGGCGCTGCTGACTAACCTCCAGGTGGTTTACCAGCCGGGATCCACAACAGGTATCCTGGTGGTAACGGTCGCTCCGGGGGTCAGCGGAGAAGCTCTGGTGACCATCACCGTGAAAGATAACGGCGGAACCGCTAACGGAGGCGTAGATACCATCGTGAAGACCTTCAAGGTCAAGGTGACTGCCGGTGACAACATCGTTGGAATCACTCTTACCGATCCCGAAGGAACACCGATCGTCACCGACGCCATCGACCTGGATTCAGCATTCGGCTTGGAACTCTACCCGAACCCGACCTCCGGTAACGTCAATATCTCCATGACTTGGAATGAAATCAAGGATGTGGATGTCGCCGTTTACTCGGTCCTCGGCGTGGAAGTCTTCCGCAAAGAATTTAAAGCCGGCGAACTGATCGGATTCGACCTCGCACCCTTTGTGTCGGGAACCTACATGGTACGCATGACTGTCGAAGGAAAATCCATCGTCAGAAAAGTGATCCTTGATAAGAGATAAACCTGAATCATCAGGTGTTCAAATTGAAAAGCCGTTCCCTGCGTGGGGACGGCTTTTTTTCTATCTTTGCCTCCACAATGTGAACAGCAATGAGTGACAGACCTTATATCCTGGTTACCAACGACGACGGAATCCATGCCAAGGGATTGGCCGAACTGATAGAAGTCATGCGCCTCTTCGGCGACATTGCCGTCATCGCCCCTGAAGTGGCCATGTCGGGAATGTCAAATGCCATCACCGCCGACAAACCCCTCAGAGCGGTGAAACTTTCGGAAGAACCGGGCATTGCTATCTACAAATGCAACGGAACACCCGTCGACTGCGTCAAACTGGGTTTTAACCACATCCTCGAAAGGGCACCCGATTACGTGGTCTCGGGAATCAACCACGGTGCCAACTCCTCAATAAGCGTCATCTATAGCGGAACCATGGGCGCTGCTATCGAAGGATGCCTTCACGGCGTGCCTTCTGTGGGAATTTCTCTCCTCGATTTCCAGCCCGATGCCGATTTCGGAAAAGCCAAAATCTATACCGCCCGTATATTCCAGGCACTCCTCGAAAATGAACTGCCACGGTTCACCTGCCTGAATGTCAATATTCCGAAGGGAATCCCCAAAGGAATAAAAATATGCCGCCAGGCCCGGGGAAAATGGATGGAAGAGTACGATAAAAGAACCGACCCGCATAACCGTAACTACTTCTGGTTGACAGGCTCTTTTATGAATTTTGAGGAGAATGCTACCGATACCGACCTCTATGCCCTGGAAAAAAACTATGTTTCCATCGTGCCCGTGAAAGTCGACATGACGTGCTATGACACCCTCGAAGAGCTCAAATCCTGGAAATTCTGATGGGAAAAGCCCGCCGTAAAAAATACAACACCCTCCTGACCGGGATCACCACGGGGATCGCCCTGCCGTTGACTGCCTTTCTTCTCCTTTACCTGGTGAAATATGGCCATATTCCGTTCTTCTCCTTCCTGGAGGACCTCTGGAAGATGAAACTGCTGATGAAAATCCTGAGCCTGTGCGGATTCCTGAACCTGCTGGCTTTCCTCGGATTTTACCGTAAAGGGATGGACCTCGCTGCCCGGGGTGTCCTGATGGCTACCTTCGGTTATGCACTAGTAGTACTGGTTTCACGTCTGGCGTAGGGTTGTCCTGCCATCTGATATTTTCTTAATTTTGTTTTCCATGAAGTACTTTATCATCGCGGGTGAAGCCTCGGGTGACCTCCACGGATCCAACCTGATGAAAGCCCTGAAACAACAGGACCCCGAAGCTGATTTTATGTTTCTGGGCGGGGACCTGATGCAGTCGCAGGGTGGGGCGCTGATCCGCCATTACCGCGATATGGCCTTTATGGGAGCCATCGACGTGATCAAAAACCTGGGGAAAATCGGTAAGAATTTCCAGCTGGCCAGGGAGAAACTTCTGGAATACAATCCTGACGTCCTGATCCTGATCGACTATCCGGGCTTTAACCTGAAAATGGCAGAATTTGCCCGCAAAGAGGGGATCCGGGTTTTTTACTACATCCTTCCCAAGGTATGGGCGTGGAAGGAATGGCGGGTGAAAAAGCTGAAACGCTATGTTGACGAACTCTTTTCCATCCTTCCTTTCGAAGAGGAATTTTTCAGCCGCCACGGGTTGAACGTCCGGTATGTCGGGAATCCGCTCCCCGATGCCATCGACCCTTCAGGAGCTGAAACGGTTTCCCGTGCCGAATTCCTCCGGAGTAACGGCTTGCCCGACAAACCCCTGGTAGCGCTCCTGCCGGGTAGCCGGGCCCAGGAAATCAGGGCCATGCTGCCGGTGATGAGCCGGATGGCGTCCGAATTCCCGGAGTTTGCCTTTCTGATCTCCGGAACCCGGGCCTCCGATTCTGACCTCTACCGCAAATATTCCGCCGACAACTCCTTGCCGGTACTCTTTGACCAGACCTATGAAATGCTTCGTCACGCCCATGCTGCTCTGGTCACTTCGGGAACCGCCACCCTGGAAACTGCCCTGATCGGAACCCCGCAGATCGTCCTCTACAAAATGGCGGGTGGCAGGATCGGCTACGCCATCTTTAAACGGCTCTTCCTCAGGGTGAAGTATGTCTCCCTCCCCAACCTGATCCTGGACCGCGAAGCAGTGCGGGAGTTCGTGATGCATGAAATGACGGAGGAAAAGGTAAGGCCTGAAACGGAACTTTTGCTCAAAGACCAGGCTTACCGGAACAAAATTCTCGAAAGCTATGCCCGCCTGCGTGACAGGATGGGGGAGAAGGGAGTGAGCGAACGCACGGCGGCGACGATTTTCGCCAAGATCAGAAGATCAGAATAGATAGTAAATATGTATACGCTGTTCAGAAAAGAGATTGTTCAGTTCCTGGGATCCGTCACAGGATACCTCGCCGTGGTGGTGTTCCTGCTCACCGGCGGATTGTTTCTATGGGTATTCCCGGGAATTTACAACATTCCGGAAAGTGGGTATGCCACCCTGGAGCCCTGGTTCATGCTGGCTCCGTGGCTCTATCTTTTCCTGGTCCCGGCCATCACCATGCGCCTCTTCGCCGATGAAAAACGGTCGGGAACCCTGGAACTCCTCCTCACCCGTCCCCTGGGAGATCTGAAACTGGTATCCGCGAAATTCCTGGCCGCCCTGGTATTGGTAGGCTTTTCTCTGCTGCCCACCCTGTTATGGTTCTGGTCTGTCAGCCGCCTGGGAAATCCCCCGGGAAATATCGATGCGGGAAGCACCTGGGGCGCTTTTATTGGCCTGTTCCTGCTGGCATCGGTATACATCGCCATTGGATTGTTCGCCTCGGTGATCACCGACAGCCAGATCGTGGCTTTTATCCTGGCCATGGCCATCTCATTTCTCTTTTACCTGGGTTTTGACTTCATAGCAGGAACAGGATTGCCCTACGGAATTGAAAAGACGGTAGCCTGGTTCAGCATTGATGACCATTACCGCTCCCTGAGCCGCGGGGTGATCGATGCCGGTGACTTCCTCTACTTTGCCGGCATGACCCTCTTCTTCTTGCTTCTCACCACCGTCTTCCTCCGCAAGAGCCGGAATTCCCTCCGGAAGGCGTGGACATGGGCCGCCGGACTCGCAACGGGGCTGATCCTCCTCCTTGTCATGTCGGGGAAGATCCCTTACCGGATCGACCTGACCGCTGAAAAGAGATATTCGGTGGCAAGCGTTTCTAAACGGGTGGTACGTAGTCTCGATGAGCCGGTGACGGTGGAACTCTTTCTGGCAGGGGAGCTGCCTCCGGGTTTCCGGAAATTGCAGCAGGCCATTGGGGCCAAGGTCAAAGACCTGGAGCGCTATTCCCGGAAACCCATACGCCTGGTCATCACCGATCCTTACAAAGCCGTTCGGGCAAATGAACGGGAGGCTTTCTTCAATCAATTGGCAAACAATGGAATACGTCCGACCGACCTTCGGCGCCAGACGGAAGGGGGAACCTCTACCTCCCTGATCTTCCCCGGGGCACGCATCTCCTGCGGGGATAGAACAACGGGCGTCAGCTTCCTGAAGAACAATCCGGGAGTGAACCATGAGGTGAATCTCAACCATTCGGTGGAGGGCGTCGAATATGAGCTGGTGTCGGCATTGCAACGGCTGATGGCCCGTCAGAAGCCCCTTCTGGTATTTCTCCAGGGCCATGAGGAACTCAACCCCTATGAGGTGGAGGACCTTGCCCTTTCCCTGACGGAATTCTTCAGGGTGGAATTCATGAATCCTGCCCTCTTGGAAGCCCGCGATACCATCCCCGATGTGCTGGTCATCGCCAGGCCGGAACTGCCCTTTCCGGAAACCGACAAATTTGTGATTGACCAGCTCCTGATGCGGGGAAGCCGTATCCTGTGGGCCCTGGATCCCGTGGAAGTGAGCCTCGACAGCCTCTCTCAGGGATATATGACTCTGGCGTTCCCCCGCGACCTTAACCTGAATGACCAGCTCTTCCATTACGGGATCCGTATCAACGCCGACCTGGTCCAGGATGTGGCCTGCGCTCATATCATGGTGAGCACCTCCCTCTCCGACAGCCGCCCCGAATTCACCCCACAGCCCTGGTACTACTCCCCGCTGCTCACCCCTTCCGAAAAACACCCGGTTAGCCGTAACCTCAACTTGATATACGGAGAATTTGTCTCTTCCATCGATACGGTGGGCAGTTCCGGGGAAAGAAAGGCAACACCCCTGCTGACCACCTCTCCCTATGGAAGACGCGTAAGAACGCCTGCGGCGGTAAGCCTCGAAAACATCAACCGCCCGCCGGCACGTGAACTCTTCAACCAGCCTTTCATCATCACAGGAATCCTCCTCGAAGGCCGTTTTACCTCCGTCTTCCGCAACCGCATGCTCGACCACCTCGGAATCCCTTCCGCTTCGGTGATCGAGGCAAGTCCCGATACCCGGATGATGGTCTTCTCCGACGGTGACTTGATGGCCAACAAGGTCCGCTATGAAGCCGGCAAAGAACCCCGCATCCTCCCCCTGGGATATGACCGGGTATCGCGGCAGACCTTCGGAAATAAGGAGCTCTTTGTCAATGCCATCAGGTTTCTCGCCGATGAAGGGGACATCACCCAATTGCGGAATGCCGCCGTGAAGATGCGGCTCCTCGACAAGGTGCGCATTACCGGACAACGACGCGCCTTGGCCTGGCTCAATACCGGCGTGCCCCTCGGAATCGTACTTCTGTTTGCCCTGTTTTTTGGTTTTTTCAGAAAAAGAAAGTATTCCAAAGCGATTTCTTAAAAAACGATCCCGCCGGAAGTCACTCTTAATTCGAAAGTTTGTATATTCGTAAACCGGTATCTGACTGGATGGATTCACCCTGGTCTTTACCGGAGGTAACTGATAAATCAATCGATAAAAAATAATATCCATGAAGTTTGTTGTTTCCAGCACCGGCTTACTGAGCCACCTGACTGCGATCAGCAAGGTGATCAGTAGTAAGAGTACAATGCCCATTCTTGATAATTTCCTCTTCAGGCTCTCCGTTGAAGGGTTGACCATTACGGCTTCCGATTCGGAATCCACGTTGATTACCTCCCTGGAACTTGATAATGTGGAGGGCGAAGGCTTGATTGCCATCCCGGCCAGGTTACTGATCGATACCCTCCGGGAATTCCCGGAGCAGCCGTTGACCTTCCAGGTCGACACTACCTCTTTCGGTATTCAGATCTTCTCGGAAAACGGAAGATATACCATCGTAGGGTATGACGGACAGGACTACCCGGCGATCCCTTATGCCGACGAGGAGTCGGTGACCACGGTCATGGTAAAAAGGCAGGCTTTGCTTAAAGGGATTGAAAAAACCCTTTTTGCTACTGCCGATGATGAATTGCGGCCGGTGATGAACGGCATTTTTATTGAACTGACATCCGAATTCATGAGTTTTGTGGCTTCCGACGCCCACAAACTGGTGCAATACCGCCGCGCCGATGCCCGGTCGGAAGAGGAATCCTCCTTTATCCTTCCGAAAAAACCGGCAGCCCTTCTGAAAAATCTCCTCACCCGTGATGATCTCGACGTGAAAATGCAGTTCAACGATAAAAACGCATTCTTCACCATGACCAATTACCAGCTGATCTGCCGCCTCGTCGAAGGGAACTATCCCTCCTATAATTCGGTGATCCCGGTGAACAACCCCAACTCCATGGTCATTGACCGGCTGGCTTTTTACAATACCGTCAAACGGGTTTCAGTATTTGCCAACCAGGCCAGCAACCTGGTCAAATTGACCATCGGCGGAAACCAACTGGTGGTTTCAGCCCAGGATATCGATTTTTCAATCTCTGCCGTGGAGCGGCTGAGCTGTGAATATGAAGGGGAAGACCTCGAAATCGGATTCAAATCCATTTTCCTCCAGGAAATCCTTACCAACCTGCCTTCCACCGATGTAAGACTTGAAATGAGCGATCCTTCCCGGGCCGGACTCCTTCTTCCCGAAGAAAAAGATGATCCCGATGAAGATGTGCTGATGTTGCTGATGCCCATGATGATCAATATTTAAGGCATCCGGAAGGTCAAACTGAGGGGTTTTACTCCGGCCGACAGCATGCCCGGGGGAGTAAAACCCCTTTTTACAGGATTGCCGCTCTCCTGAGTAATTTCACAGGAAGAACTACGTATAAAAATAATTATGAAGCTAAATCTGAGGAATCCACTGGTTTTTCTTGACCTTGAGACCACAGGCATCAACATCGCCAGTGACAGGATTGTGGAAATTGCCTTGCTTAAAATTTATCCCGACGGCACAGAGGAGGAAAAAGTAATCCGGGTAAACCCCGGAATGCCTATTCCTGAAGCGGCGGTCCGGATTCACGGGATTACCGATGAAGATGTCAGGGATGCCCCGCTCTTTAAAGAGGTGGCAAGAACTCTTGCCCGGTTCCTCGAAGGTTGCGATCTGGCAGGTTTTAACTCCAACCGCTTTGACATCCCCCTGCTTGCCGAGGAGTTTCTGCGCTGTGATGTTGATTTCGACTTAAAAAAGCGGAAATTCATCGATGTCCAGGCCATCTATCACAAAATGGAAAAACGTACCCTGGCGGCAGCCTATAAACTTTACTGCAACAAGGAACTTGTCGATGCCCATTCCGCCCTGGCCGACACCCGGGCGACCTACGAAGTGCTCAAAGCCCAGCTCGATACCTACCAGGATGTGGAGTACGAAGACCAAAACGGCCGGATAAGCATTCCCGTTGTCAACGATGTGGCAAAACTTAGCGAATTCTCAGCCTACGACCGGTATGTGGATTACATGGGAAGGATCGTCCTGGATGAAAACGGGGTGGAGATCTTCAATTTCGGCAAGAACAAAGGTCTGCCGGTGGAAAAAGTGCTCCGCGAACAACCCGGATATTACAGCTGGATGCTGAATGGCGATTTCCCTCTCTACACAAAAAAGGTGCTGACGCAAATCAAACTCAGGATGAAGGAGCGCTGACGGAAGGAGGTTAATTCACGATATGCCATGAAAATTATCTGCATTGGCCGCAATTATGTGGCCCACATTCTGGAGCTTAAAAACGAGATGCCTTCGGAACCGGTATTTTTTATGAAACCCTGGAGTTCCCTCCTCCGCAACAACAAACCTTTCAGCATTCCTGCCTGGAGCAAAGATCTCCACCATGAAATCGAACTGGTGCTCCGGATCTGCCGTAACGGGAAGAATATCTCCAGGGAAACTGCCGGGGAGTATTTCCGGGAGATCGGCCTGGGTATCGACTTCACTGCCCGCGACGTGCAGAACCTGTTATCGGCAAAAGGACTTCCGTGGGAAAAGTCCAAGGCTTTTGACCAGTCGGCTGTACTGGGAACTTCCTTTCTTCATAAGGATGAGTTCCGGGGAACAGAACCGGTGGAGTTCAGGCTCGATATCAACGGGAGAACCGTGCAACAGGGAAATTCCGGGCTGATGGTCTTTGATTTTGCGGATATCATCGTCCACATTTCAAAATATGTCACCCTGAAAACCGGCGATCTGGTCTATACGGGTACTCCTGCCGGGGTTGGACCGGTCATCCCAGGTGATCACCTGGAGGGTTACATCGGCAAAACCCGGTTGCTGAACTTCCGGGTCAGGTAAGTCCGTCAGCCCTGAAAGGCCTGAAGCTTAGTAAATGCCGGTGAAACTGGTGGAAACGACAGGGGTGGTGTGTGATGCCGCAACCTATGGCTTCAAAAACCTATGGATCCACTAAATGTCGGAAACCCCTGAAGCCCTGGTGCTCGCTCAGGAAAAAGGAATTATTCGATGAGAAATATTCTGATCGAATAAAAGTTTCATACTGCAATAAGTGTTATTCTATTCTCTCTTTCAGCAGCATAACTTAATGCCGCAAGAATATTCTCTTTTACGGCATTGGGGCGAGTCCTTCCCATTTTACCTGCCAGGTACCGTCTTTGGGGAAGCCGGGGAGTTCCGTTGTGCAGCCGTCATAGCCGGCGCACATCATTGCCACGGCGGTGAGGAGTCCCCCGTTGCCCGGCAGATAGAGCCGGAGACGCTGGTCTTGGTAGTTGTGGCCGTTTTTCAGATAGCTGTTTTTCTGAAGGGGTAGCAGCAGAGCGTTTACGGCTTCCTCGGGCATGTTCAGCCGGGTGGCTGTCATGGCCAGCATGGGGTAATCCCATCCCCAGGTGGATTCCCAGTCCCACTGCGCCAGAATTTTCCGGAAGGTGTTGCGCATCAGTGCTTTATCGACCAGCGGAGTGGGGGGAAGCATCCCATAAGCGCCGGTGACTACCGGATGGTCGCCCGTATAGCGGGGATTTGTCCAGGAGTCGGGGGCGCTGGCTGCTGCCAGGAAGAGGGAGTCGATGGCGGCCAAGGGGGGGAGGTGCCCGAGAACATGATCCCATTTTTCGACTCGGGGAAGGCCTTGGCGCTCCCGCCAGGCTTGTGCCGTTGATAGTCCCCAGTACCAGTATGCCAGCTCGAAGGGCGGGTTGACGGTGGTTTCTGCCGGAAGCCTCTCCTGGGCAGGGATCAGCCAGGGACCGAGGGTGTAATAACCTTTCTCCGTATCATAAAAGGCATAATCAGCCATAAAATCAGCCGTTGCCTCCACCAGGAGCTGGAATTTCCGTAGGGTGACGCTGTCGGGGCGGTCACGGTAACACAATTCTGCCAGGTAGATGATATGGGGTTGCTGCCAGATCAGGAAGCTGCCCACCGAAGAAGGACTGTCCACCCCACCGGGGCCGGTCATCTTGGGCCAGCGAACCCCATGAAATCCCTGTCTCCGGGCGATGGCCCGCGCAGTAGGCAGGATGTCGCGATACCACGACAGGCTTTTTTCCATCAGGGAGGTACGGTTCCACAGGGCGAAATGAACGGCGTGCCACCAGTGCATCTCAAGGTGGAACTTACCATACCAGCTGTTCATAGTGAGTCCGGTTTCCTGGGGGGGATAGATCCCTTCGCACTGGATCCGCGTGAGGTATTGCGAGAGTACCACCCTGCGCTCCAGTTCTTCAGCCCGGGGATCGCTGCTTCCCGAGAAATCGACGGCGCCCCCCGACTTCCAGAAATCTTCCCAGAAGAGCCGGACGGCCGCAAGGGTTTCCTCAAAACCGGGTGGTGCCGGCAGTGCGGCTGACTGCTCCCCGGAAGCAGACACCCCCGGGGAGAAGTGAAGGGTAAAGGTGAGCTTTTCCGATCCGCCGGAAGGTGTCAATATAAAATGATGGGGTTTCGATTCTTCAAGGGTCATGGCTCCGCTGGTGCGCAGGTCGGTGAGGTAGCAGGTGGTGTCAAGAGTACGGTAAAACCGGATTTGTGATCCTGTATGGGTGACCGCCGTGGTATGCCTTTCCGGGGCGTTCCAGTCGCATCCGTCATCCACATGTCCGCCCGAAGGGTAGGGGAAGGCCACCACCAGTTGTAAGTTACCCGCGGCAATCATCGGAGATTCTATTCCGGCGGCTACCATATCTGTGCGGGGATGGCACAGGGTGGTCACCGTCACGGGAATTCCGTCGACGGAAAACCGGCTGGTGAGGATGCCGGTCCAGAGGTCGAGTTTCTGGGAGATGGCGGTGATCTCTGCGGGCCCTGCGCCCCTTCCGTCACTGTGGCGCATTTGCAGTCCCACGCGCCCCAGATGGAGCCGGTGGGGATTCTGCCTGAAATAGCCGGCCGCCTGTTGTTTCCTGCCCGGCTCGTTCCACTGGACGTCGTAGGTGATTTTCCGGCCGTGGTAATTCACTTCACGCAGGGTCTCCTCATATGTAAATCCCGATGTGTCGGGAAAACTATGCCACCCCCATTCCGAAAAGGTGCCCAGGGGGATGCCGTTGCGGTAAAGCTCCGGAAAGGATTGTAACCCGGTGGCGTCGACGGTAAAGGCAAAACGGCCGTTCCCCACAGTAATGGAGGCCAGGGTGTCAAAGCTGTTGTTTTCTATGTTGTGGCGGCTGACCAGCGCCTTCCGGTCGATGCGTCCGTGTTGCGAAGGTACCCCCGACTGGCAGCCAACCGCAAGAAAGAGCATGGTCGCCATGAGGAGGTGGTCAACTGAATAAAGTTGTAAACGAAACATGCCGGGACAAGCTAAGGTTAAGGTTTAGGTTGGGGTCATGACATCAGGGTTCGTTACAAAAATCGTATTGGCCGTAAGCACACCGGCGTTGATCCCCCGGGATGATGGTATGGCGGGATTCCGTCTGTTTGCACAGGACAAAATCATGGCAGAAGGCAAGGATCTCATCGAAAAAAGCATGCATGGGTTTGCTTGCCAGCTCATGAGCGCCCCCACAGGTGGTGTGCAGCCAGTAGGGAACGCCGAGTTGTGCCAGTTTTGCCGCAAGGGTATGGGCCCCGTGCAAAATCAGATATCCGGGTTTCCCCGGCTCACAATAGTGATGCGATGCCGAGGCATAGGGGACCAGGTTGTCACAGGTTCCGTGGAAAAAGAGGGAGGGAACTGCGGAATCGGAGAAAATTTTCGATGTGTCGGGAATGGCGCCTGCCATGGAGATGACGCCGGCATAAGATACCGGACCGGAGTCAAGGCCGTAGCACATGGGAGGCTGGTAGGCGGCATTCAGCACCGCTTCGGCACCGGCGCTGCTCCCTGCCAGAATGATCTTCTGCGGATCAATCCCCAGGGATTCGCGGTTTTCTGTCAGGAAATAGGTGGCGTCCTGAATGTCTTCCACGGCCGACTGAAAGGTGTTCAGCTTATCGGTGGCCCGACAGTCACAACTGAATCCTGTGGGTTCATTTTTCCGGGTAAGGCGGTAGGTTACCGAGACCGCATTGTAGCCGTGGGCTGCCAGTCGTTGACAGAATTTCACAATGGAGGCATCGTTGCGCGTACCGGCGCTGAATCCCCCGCCGTGCAGGTACAAAACCACCGGCCTGTACTCCTCAGGATCACCCCAGGGGGCGTACAGGTCAAGATCGAGGTTCTGCCCGCTTTTGGTGGCATAGGTGAGCGTCTGAACGGTGACGGAGTCAAAAAGAGGCTCCCGGTAACGCTCCTGGCTGGTGACCCGCCCGGGCAATATGAACAAAAGGAAAAGGTTGCAGAAAAAAATCCCCGCGATCGTGGCGCTCCGTCGCAAGGCCAAAACCGCAACACGGGTGAATTCTGCTAAAAAGGGTGCTGCGGAAGAGGTTTTCAGGGAATCTGCGGATGGTGTAATTGTCGATGTTGTCATATGAACGAAGATGTCGGATTTCTAATGCCCCCGGTGGTGTCGGAATAAAAACACTGACCGGGATGACAAAGTTAATAATTTTGTTGCGATCGGGGAACTCCTCGTGGCTCTCACGATATGTGCCATTAATCTTAGCCTCAACCTCAAACTCAAACTGCCGGAGCGAAGCGAAGGATCTTAACTTCAACCTTAACCTCAAAAAGAAATGGAATCGACCCGGCGGGCGATTCCATTTCTAAGTCCCAATTACTTGTGCAATTATCCTAACAAAAGGAACACGCTAACCTGAAATAAAATATTCAGGGATTACAGGGACACAAGCAAAAATCAAACCATAATATTATTATGCTATCAGCAAATGATTTACAAAATATTCATTATACAATAAGTACCAAATCTGTAACATTTTCCCATTTTGGGAAAATCGGCAAATGACCGGAGTGATCTTCCGGGCATTCGCCGATTTTGGCAGAATCTTCCCCTCCGGGCATTTCGGATCTGTCAGAACCTTTCCCTCCGGGTATATTTGGTATGGAGGAGTTTGTGAGAGAGTTCCCCGTTGGGTTCTTTCAGGAAGTCCTTGTACAGTTTGATCACTTCCTGGTTTTCGTGTGATTTCCTGACGGGCATGCTGGCATCTTCGGCGTAGATAGCTTCGGCCCGTTTCTTTCTGATCTCCGGACTGGTGGGGATGGGTTGTCCGCCACCGCCCAGACAACCGCCGGGGCAGGCCATGATCTCTATGAAGTGGTAGTCGGCTTTTCCCGATTTCACGGAATCCATGACCGTTTTGGCGTTGACAAGTCCGTGGGCGACGACACATTTCAGTTCTACGTTATCAAGAAATGCCCACTCTTTTTTGGGATTTTCGATTTTTACGGAAGCTTCGCGCACTCCTTCCATACCTCTGACCGGGGTAATTTCGAGGTTTGCGAAGGGGACTTCTCTTCCGGTAACGATTTCGTAGGCAGTACGGAGGGCGGCTTCCATTACTCCGCCGGTGGCGCCGAAGATGACGCCCGCACCCGTGGAATCGCCCATCAGCCGGTCATATTTGGCCTCTTCGAGGGCGGGGAAGTTGATTCCTGCCTGTTTGATCATGATGGCCAGCTCGCGGGTGGTGAGTACATAGTCCACGTCACGGTAACCGCTGTCGAGCATTTCGGGACGGGCGGCCTCGAATTTCTTGGCCGTGCAGGGCATGATCGATACCGAGACAATTTTCGAGGGATCGAGGTTCCGGGCTTTGGCATAATAGGTCTTCACAAGAGCTCCGAACATCTGCTGGGGTGACTTGCAGGTGGAGAGGTTGCCCAGGTATTCGGGATACATGTGTTCGATGTATTTGATCCATCCCGGCGAACAGGAAGTGGCCATAGGCAGTTTCACGTCGGGATCCTTGTCCACCAGGGCCTTTTTCAAACGGCCCAGCAATTCGGTCCCCTCTTCCATGATGGTCAGGTCGGCGGTGAAGTCGGTATCCAGCACCGAGTCGAATCCCAGCCTTTTGAGGGCGGCTACCATTTTACCCGTATTCCGGGTTCCCGGCATAAATCCCAGTTCCTCGCCCAGGCCGATGCGAACCGCCGGAGCCGTTTGCACCACCACGTGCTTGTCAGGATTGGCAATGGCCTCCCATACTTCCTCGATATAGTTTTTCTCAACCAGGGCCCCTGTCGGACAGTGGTTGACGCATTGGCCGCAGTTGGTGCATACCACTGCGCTCATCGGTTTTTCCATAAAGGTAGTGATTTTCATCAAATCCCCCTTGTGTGAAACCGTCAGGGCGTTCACCCCCTGCAACTCGGCGAAGGTTCGACCACACAGCC
>ERZ1026810.426-NODE-426-length-25364-cov-6.275350_pt1 | contig 25364 bp, 17 predicted proteins | sample MGYA00520872_ERZ1026810 | MGnify/ENA primary metagenome ERZ1026810 (study PRJEB33270, sample SAMEA104284477) | anaerobic digester metagenome | biome: Anaerobic digester microbiome; feature: mesophilic sludge digester; material: Anaerobic digester biomass | place... | reverse complement strand
TGTGGGTAGTGGGTAGAGGGATATTGATGTGAGTTATATGTGGTTGGTTTAGTGTGGTAGATGGTGTAGGGTGATTGATTGTTGGTTTTTTTTTTTAATGATACGGCGACCACCGAGATCTACACAGAGTAGATCGTCGGCAGCGTCAGATGTGTATAAGAGACAGTCTCTGATCAGCAATGTTATGTTTTTTATCGAGCTTTCAATCGTTTTTCGAGGGATCTTTTCTTTCCGATGGAGAAACCAGGCCATCGCAATTTTCCCGGCGCTCAGCTTCCCGAAATCCTTCCCCCTGTGAAGGTCGTACCAGCACAAATCCCGTTCAAATGTTCGTCGTTGTCGACCCCCATAAATTTCCCCGAATACTTTTTTTTGAGCGTATCGGACTTCAAGCCAAAGATAATCTATGTCTTTTTTTTTCGTCCAGGGATGAATCCGAATATAGATATAGCCGTCTTCATCTTGGATAGAATGATGAAGGGCATCTCCAATCCCTCGCCAAGGTCCAGCGTCCGGATAGAAGCTCCATGATTTCAATTCGACTTGCTTCTTTGATACCCGGGCCCTGGGAATTGAGACATGGAGTGAAGGGAGGGAATATGTACATTCAACCAAACCTTCTAATCTTCCATTCCATGCTTCGGATATTCGCCATTTATCACAGAACGCCTTCCATTCATCCGAATGGCTGGGGAATTTCTCCGCAGCTTTGTGTTCCTTCCGAAAACGGAAGTTTCTCTTCATAAGTTCCGCCCGAATCTCAGCGGCCTTTAACCGCCGCTTGCTTTCCTGAATCCTTTTTTCAATTTCTTCTTTCACGTCAACTCCCACTGTCAAGAATTATGACGCCCCGGGCGCTATCATCGGCTATTTTCTGCATACTTGGACTATATAGCAAGTCTTCGAGCGAACATAGAAAAACGCCTGATAAATCAGCCTATCAGGGGAAAAAAAAGGAATGACCCGTATAGGACTTGAACCTATAACCCGCGGATTAAGAGTCCGCTGCTCTACCAATTGAGCTAACGGGCCATCGAGGGAAAGTAGTGTAGCCGAGAGGGCTTTCGTTGTCAAACGGCCTGAATTGGTCAGAATGATCGGCGATCCGCGGCGATCTTGCCGGAAATGTCTCGGCTTCCGGGGACCGGGATTCTCGAGCGGAACAATGCGTCAGGTCCCGGCGGAATTTCACGCCGCGACGGGCTTTTCCGGCCCTCCGGCGATCTTCTCCAATCCGGCGATCATTTCGGGCGCGGCGATGAAAACCAACACGTCGCCGGCTTCGATCCGGGCGTTTTTTCCGGGATTGAAGTCGAAATCCTTCCCCCCTCCCCTTCTTCGGGCGACAAACAGGGCCCCGGTCCGGGATTCGAAATCCGCCTCGCCCACCGTCTTGCCGGCCAGCGGCGATCCGGGCGGCACGGTCACTTCGTCGAACCGGAGAACCCGGTCCCGCTCCCGGAGCATCAGGTCGAGGAACGTGGTCGTCGCCGGGCGGATCATCTCCGAAACCATCCGCATCCCCCCGATGAACGCCGGGGAGATGACGCTGTCCGCCCCGGCCTTCTTCATCTTGTCGTGCGACCGGACGTCGATCCCCTTGGCCACGACCCGGATCGCGGGATTCAAGCTCTTGGCCGTCACGACGACGAAGAGGTTGGCCTCGTCGCTGGGCAATAAGCAGAGAATCCCCCGGGCCCGGCCGATGCCGGCCTTCCGCAGGACGTCGTCCTCGGACGGATCGCCCAGGACCCACACGATTTCCCCCAGGGCTTTCATCTTCTCCATCCGCTCGGCCGACGGGTCGACGACGAGGAAGGGCTTTTTCGTCTGGAGGAGCTCCTGGACGACCGTTTGGGCCGTCTCGTCGCTGCCGCAGACGATGTAATGATTTCCGAGATGGGCGATGGCTTTTTCCATCTTGTGTCTCCCCAGAATGTTCCGGAGCTCGCCCTCCACGACGAACGCGGTCATGGAGGAAACGGCGAAGGCGATCGTCCCCAGGCAGAGGATGACGTAGACGACGCCGAACGCCCGGGCGGCCGGATGGGCGCTCAGGTCATGGACCTCGCCGTAACCGACCGTGGCCACGGTGATGACGGTCATGTACATGGCGTCGAGGATCGTCCATTCGGGCCCGCCGAGGATTTTGAAGCCGGCGACCCCGATGACGAAGACGAGAAGGAAGACCGTCAGAGCGGCGACGAGACGCTTTCTGCTGGCCATGGGCGATGATGGCGTGCCTGACAGGATTCGAACCTGTGACCTACGGCTCCGGAGGCCGTCGCTCTATCCAACTGAGCTACAGGCACGCGGGAACGGTCCGTATTGTAACCGAGGCCGCCCCCAGAGGCAAGGTCCTCCCCGCGCCGGCTGAAATCCCGCCCGGGAGCGAGGGACAAAGCCATGCCCGCCCGCGGACAAGGCTTTAAACGGCCGGAGAGAATATCGGCGGGAAACCGGACGTTTTTATCAAACAGGGGAAGGAAATGGACGGCCGGATCGTCTATAATGACGAGTTCGCATCTTTCCGAAGGAGTCCGCGCCATGAAGAGACATCTCGTCGGGGCGGTCGCCGTGATCGCCGCTTTTCTCACCCTCCAGGCCCAAATGCCGCCCCAGCCTCCGTTGAAGCTCGAGGACGTCCAGAAAGCCCTTTGCCTCGTGGACCGGCCCGCTCCGGTCCCCGAGAAATCCCGGGCCGGCTTCGAGTCCATCACTCCCCGGGAGACGACGGCCATGCTCGCCTATCTCTCCTCCGATTGGATGGAAGGCCGCGAGACCGGCACCTCCGGCTACGCCCAGGCGGCCGATTACGCCGCCTCGCTTTTTAAAATGTGGGGCCTCAAGCCGGCAGGCGATTTCCCGCCCGCGCCCCGCGGCCCGCGGCGCTTCGGGTCGACCCCGCCGCCCCCGGCCGCCGAGAGGAGCTATTTCCAGAACATCGCCTTCAAGGAGATCTCCGACGTTCGGAGCACTCTCACCGTCGAAGTCGCCAAGGGCCCCGGCGTTAAAACGCGCGCCTATGCGGGCGGCGTCGATTTCGCGATCGTTCCGGGACCGGCCGTGACGATTTCCGCCCCGGTCGTGTTCGCCGGCTACGGCATCAGCGAGCCGACGGTTGGGTTCGACGAGCTCAAGGGCCTCGATCTTAAGGGAAAGATCGTCCTGATCCTGACGGAGGCCCCGGGCAAGGACAATCCCCAGTCCCTCTTCCAAGCCGACAAGGCGCTTAAGGAAAAATACTGCCCGACAGTCGCCGGCTTCGAAATGATGATGCGCCGCGGCGGTCCTCCCCGCTTCTCCAAGGTCGAGGCGATCCTCGCCCGGGGCGCGGCGGCCGTCGTCCAGGTCGATAACGCCCCCCGGGACCGGGAGATCTTCCGCGACTTGGCCGCGCCGGAGAAGCCGTCCGACGACCGTCCGATCATCCGCAAGCCCCGGCTGCGCCTCCAGGTCGCGGGCGACGCCTCCGCGCCCATGGGCGGGAGGGCGGCGCTGACCGTCACCCGGGAGATCGCCGACGCGATTCTCGAGGGGACGGGCCAAACGGTCGACGAATTCAAGAAGAAGATCGAGACGGCCTTCAAGCCGGCCTCCTGCCTCGTGCCGGGAACGAAGCTGACCATCGCGACCACGGCCCGGACGTCCCTCGTCCAGAGCCCCAACGTTCTCGCCGTGATCGAAGGGTCCGATCCCGAGCTCAAGAAGGAATGCTTCGTCATCGGAGCCCATTTCGACCACCTCGGGGCCTGGGAAGACTACGTGTTCAACGGAGCCGACGACAACGGCTCGGGCTCGGCCGGCGTCCTGGCCATCGCCCGGGCGATGGCCGTCAATCCGGTCAAGCCCAAACGGTCGGTCGTTTTCGCCCTCTGGACCGGCGAGGAAAAGGGCTTGTACGGTTCCCGCTATTACGTCGCCCATCCCTTCTTTCCCCTCGAAAAAACCGTCGGCTACCTGAATTACGACATGATCAGCCGCTCCTACGACGCGGCCGCCCTGGCCCTGGCCGTCCGGCGCTACAGCGTCCCGGGAGCCGAGGAGATGGTCAAGAAGATCCGTCCGGACCAGTACGCCGGCGTGTTCGTGACGGAAGGGACGGATCTTGTCCGCCTGGCCAAGGAAATGAACGCCTATGTCGGATTGGATTTGGCTTTCCGGGAAAGCCCCCTCGGCTCGGCGGGCGGCGGGTCCGATCACGCCCCGTTCTCCCAGGCCAAGATCCCCTACGTCTATTTCATGGGAGCCATGACGGAGGATTATCACCAGACGAGCGACAGCATCGAGAAGATCAATCCCGAGCTGTTCACGAAAATCTGCCGGATCGGCTACCTGACCGCGTTCGCCCGGGCTGATCAATAATCCGGTCCGGCGGCCGCGCTGTTTTTCGATCCGTCTCCCGCGCCCCGCTCCCCTTCCAAGGGGGGCGGGGCGTTTTTTTTCCGTCTTCGGCCGGGGCGCATCGACTCACATAACGTCTGACCGAACGCCGGGCTGTTGAATCCTAGAAAAACGCCGCCGAAGAAGGATCGGGATTTCGGTTACATATTAGTTGATTCAATGCGCAGGGTGTTTAAGCCGAGTCAATATGTCCCCCTAACTGCCGAGCGAAAATGTCCCCTTCGAGCGGAGCAGGGGTTGTCTGGAGATAGATTTGGATGAGATGTCGAGCTCGATGGTCATCGCCGTGTTCACGGGGTTTCCAACCCCTCCAAGGCTCTCGCAGTGGGGTGGGGGCGTGACGAGCCAGTTGGACGTCTTCCTGCCAGACCGTCCAAGCCCCGTCCAGGTGCTGCCGCACCAAGACCTTTTGATGGGCATACGAGCGTCGAGGCGAACCGGGAGGGATATCGATCGTCAGACGGCCCAAGCGGACGGTATTGTCGTTGGCCACGACCGCTTGGTAAGCGAAAGCGACCAGGCGATACCGGTCGGCGGCTTTGATGGGACGGAAAGCGGAGCCGGACTGTTGCGGGGCTATGGCGAAGCGGGCATTGAAGCGGGGGATGAAGGTTGTTTCCAACCAGGTGTTGGCGATCTCGATGTCGGTAATGCCGGCCAAGGCCAGTTCCGCGACGAGCCGGTCCTGGAAGGTCCCTCCCTGACGTTCGATTCGGCCTTTAGCTTGGGGCGATAAGGCCGCCAGGGCTTCGATGCCGACTTCTTCCAGGACCCGGCCGACATGGGTGGGGAAGCGGATTCCGGCCAGTTCCTCCTCATGGCTCCAGTGAGTATCCGTACGAAAGAGCGCCGCATGGCGGTCCTGATAGATAGCGACGGGGATGCCGTGGCGCCGGAGGATCATATCCAGGAGGCGGAGATAGCCGATGGCGTCTTCCTGAGGCCGGAACAGCATGCCCAGGACCGTATTGGTCGCGTCGTCAACGGCATGGAGGAGGCAGCAGGGAGGATGTTGCGAGCCGAACCAAGGGTGGGGGCTTCCATCCCATTGGGCCAGCAAGCCCATGATCGGCCGCCTCGGCCGTCGCTTGTGGTGGCGGGGAGGTCTTCGCTGCCGTTTGGCCTTGATCCCTGCCTCCCTGCGCCAACCGCGGACGGTCTCCCGGCTGATCGCCAGCCCCTCCCGTTCCGCCAACATTTCCACAAAGTGGGTGTCGTTGAACTGGGCATAGCGACCATGGGAGAGGGCCAAGACCTTGTGCCGGATCTTCGGATCATAGGCATTGGCGGCTTTCCGGCCTCGATTTCGATGGGCCAATCCCTTGGGCCCATCCCGGCGAAGACGGACCAAGAGACGCTTGGCCTGGCGATAACCGAGCTTCATCAGCTTGGCCGCCGTCTTAAGGGTTAATCCTCGTTCAAGGACCTTCTGTAAGACCAAAGAACGCTGGATCTCACGGCTGCTCAATACGATCCTCTCTTCCATGTCCCCCTCCCTTCGAAAGGGGACATTTTACCTTGGCAGTTAAAGGGGACATTTTCGCTTTGCTATCACAAAAAAATAAATTTTCATTTGCTTGGAGGGGTTAATATGAGAAACTTAATGCTTTTTTTCCTATTGATAACCTGCTTTTTTTTATTAGTTACCAGTGATTTTGCAATAGCTACCGAAAACATATATGAAATTGGCTTTCAAACTTATGACTTTGCCTACCCGAATGTGTTGATGAAAGCTACTCAAATCAAACAAGATATCCCTGATAATCAGTTTCTACATTATCGGGATCTCCCGTTACCCAGTGATCGTGACATAGTCCGTTGGAACCGCGATACGCTTTACTCAATGGCATGGCTCGACCTTTCTAAAGGTCCAGTTCTCCTTACTGTCCCCAAAACTGGAGATCATTACTATCTGCTACAAATGATGGACATGTGGACTGACACTTTTGCCGGTCCCAGTTCCCGGACTACCGGTTCAGAAGGAGGACAATTTCTTATAGTAGGACCCAACTGGGATGGCCAATTATCATCAATTTCACTTCCTAATATTGATGAGTTAATAAATAGTTATAAATTGATAAAATCATCGACAAATCAAGTATGGATAGTTGGTCGGACCGAAATTGGCGGCGAAGATGATTATTCCAGCATCCATGAAATTCAGGATGGATACCATCTGGAGAAAATTATTGATCAAAAGATAAAACCAAGCCAAAAGGAAGCAACTTCTAACAATGAATCTCACTTTCTCAAAATTACTAATGAATTTAAAAATGGTGTCCTTGATCCACCTCAAGTGATAGCTCAGATGGATGCCGCTACTTTTTTTGAAATCTTTTCTCAACTAATGATAGAAAACCCACCTCATATTAATGATTGGCCAATGGTTGCGATTATGAGTAAGATTGGGATCATACCAGGTAAAATGTCAATAGGCGCATAGATTTACGAGATAAATCGGCGTGTAGATTTACGAGGGCCTCTCGAGGAACAACGGGACGATTCATTCCAGGTGAGCTCCCTTCATGGTTTGGTTGAAGTCTTTCAGTCGATAGCTGTGCCCGTCGATATTGAAGATATGAGCCTTGTGGAAGAGTCGATCGAGAACCGCCGTCGCCGCCATCTCGTCGCCGGCGAAGATCTGGACCCAGTCCTTGACCGACCGGTTGGAGGTGATGATCGTCGAGCCTTTCATGTACCGGGCCGAAACGAACTGGAAGAACAGGTGCGTTTCCGCGCGGTCGAGGCTCTGATAGCCGAGCTCGTCGACCACGACCAAGCTGCTTTTCACATACGCCCGGCCGCGCTGCTTCGCCACCGGGATATCCGCCCGTCGCTTCAGCTGCTGAAGCAGCTCTTCGACCGTGTAATAGATGACGCTGAAGCCGTGCTCGACCGCCCGAACTCCAAGCCCCACCGCCAGATGTGACTTGCCCACCCCGGGCGGCCCGAACAATAGAACGTTCTCCGCCCGCCGGATGTAATCGCAGCTCCCCAGGAAGTCCACCCGTGACTTTTCGACCGCCGGCTGGAAGAGGAAATCGAACGACTCGAGCCGCATCCCCCGCGGCAGCCCCGAGACCTTCAACGAGGCGGCAATACGCCGTTCTTCCCGGGCCTCGACCTCCATCGCCAGGAGCTTGTCGAAAAACTCCATCGGGCCGTGCTTTTCCCGAGACGCCTCCTCGAGCAGCTCGGCCACGCAGGAGCGGGTGTGGACGAGCTTCAGCATCTCCATGTTCCGCTCGATTCCGGTCAGACTCATCGGCTCATCTCCTGATAGATCTGGACCTGGCGGCGGGCGACCTCGAGACCCCACATCCGGATCCGCTCACTGAGATGGAGTTTGGGGTCCTCGAGTGCCGGGATCGACAGCCTGACCATCCCCTTGGCCTGAGGCAGAGCTGCAAAGCGCCCGATCTCCGCTCCCTCATGATCGATGAGGATCTCCTGGCCAGTATGCCGGCAGAAGACCGACCGGTCCCGGTAACCGCCCGGCACCTGGTAGTAGTTGCCGTCGAAAAAGACCGTGCCGTCCCGCCTGACTCTGGTCCGCGACTCCTTGACCGGGAGCGCTGGAAAATGGAGCGGCAGCGGTTTAAGGTACGGCTTTTCATAGGTGAAGCTCCGGGCCACCGAAAAGCCCGTCGCCCCCGAGCGCCACGTCGTCTCGGCATCCTCCAGGATCGCCCGGGCCCGGCTCGTCAGATCGTCCAGGTCGCGGTAGACGCGATGGCGGAGATCCAGGCGGGAGAACACGTCCAGGATCCTCTTCTCGATTTTTCCCTTGTCCTCCGGAGCCCCGGGCCTGGCTGGAAGCACGATGACACCCAGAGGCTCAAGGTACTTCCGGTATCGCTCGTTGAGGGTGGAGGCGGCGCCGCGCCAGACCCGGACCGCCGAGCGCAGGCAGTCGGGCCGGATGGCCTCGGGAAGTCCTCCGTAATCCCGGAACGCTTCCTGATGCCCAGCCAGGAAACTCTCCAGGTCCTTGCGAAACGAAAACCAGACTGCCATTTTCCGGCTGAAGCCCAGGACGAAACAGAGCGCCTGGACGGACGCCCAAGCCTCCGGAGCTCCCAGTTGGACGTGAAGATCCTCTTTCCAGTCGACGAACAGAAGCTTCCCGGGCGGCGTTTCCAACCGGCACCGCGCCCCCTTCTTGTGAAAATCTGGAAACCGCTTCCGGATATACCGCCGCAACGCGTCATAGGAACGGCCATAGCCGTGATGTTCCCGCAACATCTGCTCGAGGAGCCGAAGCGTCGGCCTCCGCCGGCTGTCTTCATAGTCCTCGATCCAGACGCTGATCCACTCCCGGAAAGTGTCCAGGCTCGAGGGCTTGCTCGTCCTCCCGTCCGGCTCGCCCGAATCCTGCCGGTTGATCCGGTACCGAATGGCTCCTTCTGTCACCCCAAGCTTGCGGGCGATCTCCGAGTTGGAATATCCCACTTCGTTGAGCTTCATGATGAAGTCCGAGTCGGCGGGCGTGAGCCTCGTCTGTGACATCCCTCTCTCCTCTCCATCTCGCGGTCGAAAGAGAAGGATGCCATATCTCCCATTTTCCAGGAATTATCCCGGGCCGGCTTCGCCGGTGCCTTAGCTCGTAAATCTATACGCCGATCCGCTCGTAGATTATCGCGCCGCTGGACACGGGATAAACGCGGGGACCGGCGGAGATCCCGCCGCCTGGAAATAGAAAAATCGTGAATCAGGCCATGATTGAACAGAATCGAATCGAGAGGATGCCGCCCGGCGATTGAGAAAAATCCTCAACGTGGATATAGTTGAGACCGGCCGCCCGTTTGGCTGCCGGGGTGGCGGAACTGGCAGACGCAAGTGACTTAAAATCCGACCCGGACGATTAGGGCTTTTATTTATTTTGCCTTGAAAGTATTTAGAAACCAATAAGTTTCTCTTTTTATGTGTTCTGTTGTTTAATGCCTGAATATTGACAGTGTACAGTGATGTTTGCAATTTGGAATAGGAGGGAGGCCATCGTAAACTCTCTTGATCGCCAAATCTCGAGAGGAGGATTTTTACTAAGATGGCCCCCAAAATGCAAACATCCGTTGACACGGCCAAGTTAGTTTGACTAAATGGATTTGTTGATAGAAAATCAAGTCATCAAACTACCGATAGCTTTTCAAAATCCCGATAAAGCAACCCTCAAAGATGCCGCCGAATTATGTTTTATAGTAATATTGAAATAGCCCAACGTCAGCGTACAATAAGGGGTATCGATAATGAAAAAAAGATTAATACTTCTCACGCTTTCAACACTTATTTCTGGATTTTTATACATTCCATTTATAAAAGCTTCCAATGATCGTATTACAAGCATAATTTGGCTTTTATTTCCAATAGGATCTACATTGGGCGTTCTGCTTTTTGGATGGCTTGGATTAAGATTTGCTGATAAATCAACACTAGAAATGCCAATTTTAAATAAGTGGGAATCTGGGCAAAAGATAAAAATAAATGATTTCAGAATTCTGCTTAAACCAATGCTTTTTAGCATTATTTTTGCCATAATTACTTGCGCATTCAATCAATATTTTTCGGTTCCCAAGAACCCGGGAACATTAATTGAACGCATATTAACAACTCCCTGGGCTGCAATAGTAACTGAGACCGTCTCTCATCTATTTGTAATGACAGGTATACTTCTACTTATTAAAAACAGGTGTCTTTCTATAGTCTTAAGTAGTCTCATATTTTTAATGCTTTTTCACTTAAATCTCATTGAGGGGAACCAAATACTGACTATTTATCTTGGAATAATGAATTTTTCAGCTGCAACGTTGACTGGCTGGATTTATAGTAAATACAGTTTTGAGTCAGCCGTGGTTTCACATGCAACGATGCATATTATATTATTAGGGTTGAATTAAAACGGCAAAGAACATCGCCCAATGTCAATTGAGAAAAATCTTCAACTTGGATATAGTTGAGACCGGCCGCCCGTTTGGCCGCCGGGGTGGCGGAACTGGCAGACGCAAGGGACTTAAAATCCCTTGGGGCGAAAGCCTCGTACGGGTTCGATTCCCGTCCCCGGCACTTGAAATCCCCCTAAATAACCGTTTGAACTGCGGATGGGCGGAGGCGGCGTTTCATTTCTCGGAGCCAAAAACGCCTGCAAAACGGCAAATTCCATTGCCGCCAGCGAAAAAACAAGAGGAAATTACCGATAAAATATTCTCTTTTCGCGAGCAAGCGAACGCTCCGCGCGCGCAAGCGGCCGAAGCTTCGGCGGGCGCGCGGAAACAAGCCGAGCGGGCGGTTATGGAGTAAAATTAATCCATGACGAAGACAATAATCAAACTCAAACGAATTTACGAAAAACCGGAGAAAGCCGACGGCTTCCGAGTGCTGGTGGACCGTCTTTGGCCGCGGGGCATTTCAAAGGAGCGGGCGCGGCTGGACTTGTGGCTGAAGGAGGTCGCGCCGTCAACGGAATTGCGGCAATGGTTTGGCCACGACCCGAAAAAATGGACGGAGTTTAAAAAGAGATACCGCCGGGAGCTGTCGAAAAATCCGGCGTTTGAGGAATTGAGAAGCGCGGCCGAAAAGCACAAGTCCGTCACGCTTCTTTTTGGAGCCAAAGACGAGGAGCGCAACGAGGCGGCGGTTCTCAAAGAGGATATTGAATAACCCCCGCCGGCGCGAAAGGCGAGACCGCGGCCAAGAAGAATCAGGGGGCGAGGGCGCGATAAACGGCCGAGGCGATCTTGATATCCTGGACGGCCACTCCGGTGAGGTCGGCGACGGTGATTTGGCTGTCCGATGTCCGCCCCGAGGCCCGGCCGCTGATGATATTCCCGAGCTCGACGACCCGGCTTTCGTCGATTTTTCCCGCCGCCAGAGCCTTGTGGATCTCGCCCCGGAGCCGGCATTGGGCCAGGCTGTCGGCCACCACGACGTCGGCCCGGGCGAGGATTTCGGAGTCGAGCTCCTGTTTGTCCGGCGTGTCCGAGCCGACGGCGGTGATGTGCGTCCCCGGCCGGAGGTCGGCCGCAGAAAGAAGCGGCGTCTTTGACGGCGTCGCGGTGACGATCAGGTTGCAGGTCCGCGGGATCGCGGCCGCTTCCCGGGTCGTCTCCACCGAAAAACCGCGCGATTTCATCTCCCTCCGATAGCCCTCGAGCTCGTCGGGAAGCGGTCCCCAAACCAGCGCGTCCCGGCAGTCGGTGACGCGTTTGAGCCATTCGAGCTGCAGCCGGCCTTGAACCCCGGCGCCGGCGACGCCGATGCGCTCGACCGTCCGCGGAGCGCAGTACTTGGCCGCGACCGCTCCGGCCGCCGCGGTCCGGATGTCGGTCAAATATCCCTCGTCGAGCAGGACGGCGGCCGGGACGCCGGTTTTCTGCTCGAAGACGAGCAGGCAGCCGTTGCCCGACGGCAGGCCCAAGGCGGGATTGCCGTAGAAGCCCGAGGCGATCTTGATCACGTAGAAGTCCTCGCCGGCGATGGCGCCGTACTTGATATGGACTTCGCCCTTGTCCAGGATCAGCTCGCCGACGGGCGGAACAACCGCCCGGCCCTCGGAATAGGCGGCGAACCCTTCCTCGATGGCCGGGAGAAGATCGATCCGCGGAAGGACGTTCTTGATCTCGGCCAGAAGAGCGATTTTCACGGAGCCTCCAGGGAGAGCAGCCGGCGCCGCCATGCGCCTTCTATCGTTTGATCGCGCCCGTTTCCGCGATCAATTCGTGGATGCGCCCCAGGGCCGGCGTCAGGTACTCGTGGGGCAGGCCGTAGCTGATGCGGACGAAATGATCCAGGCCGAAGTGGTCGCCCGGCACGATGAGAACCTTTTTCTCCTCGCGCAGCTGCTCGACGAATCGCGTCGAGGGAATATCCAAATTATATTTCACGAAAGCGATGGCCGCCGCCCGCGGAGGCACGGCCGACAGGATCCCCTCGTGTTCGCCCATCCACCGCTCCAGGACGGGATATCCCCGGCGGATGAAGCCCCGGCCCCGATTGATGAGGCGGGGCCGGACGGCGGGGGAGAGGGCGTAGGCGGCCAGGTGATTGGAGAGCATCGTCGCGCTCAGGGTCAAGTACTCGTGCCGGGCCCAAAGCTCGTCGATGATTTCGGCCGGGCCGACGGCCCAGCCGACCCGAAGGCCCGGCAGGCCGTAGGCCTTGCTCAGGCTGCCCACGGCCAGGACCTTGTCGTATAAGCCGTAGAAGGTGGGCGTTTGTTCTTCGGCCGTCCGCTCGGCTCCGGCGTAGACCTCGTCGGCCAGGATCCAGGCGCCCGCGCCCCGGGCCGTTTCGACGACGGCTTCCATCTCTTTTTTATCGAGGATATAGCCGGTCGGATTGTTGGGATTGCAGACGGCGATCAATTTCGTCTTCCGGGTCACGGCCTTTTTCAAGCCGTCGAGGTCGGGCGCCCAGCCGTTTTTTTCGTCCAAGGAAAAGGTTTTGAGGGAGAATCCCAGGTTCTTGGCCAGCCCCCAGATCTGCATGTAGTTGGGCAGCATGACGACGATCTCGTCGCCGGGTGAAAGCAGGCTCCAGAGGATGTCGTAATTGGCCTCGATGGCTCCCACGGTCACGAGGACGTTTTCCGGCCCGGCGCCGGGATAGAGAGCGGCGATGTTCCGCCGCAGCTCGGGAATGCCGTTGGCGTGGGCGTAGTCCATTTCGAGCGACATCAGCCGGGCCATTCCCTCCGGGTCGTCCTGGAAGAGCTCGTTCAGGGTCAACGGGTGGACGCCGCTCTCGGAGAGGTTATAGTCGACCGCTTTCTCGAATTTGGACATCATCCGTTCCATCACGAAAGGCTGAAACCGGGGCATGTTCGACCTCCTTAGACGCGGTGAGGATAAGCCGTGACGCGGCCCGCCGTCAAGACATTAAACAGGTGCCGTGTCTCCCTATTTGTTTTCCTCCGGACCGTTGAGCAGACGGTCCGCGGCCAGAACGGTGAAGATGTACGTCGCCGCTCCGCCGATGACGTTTTCGGCCTGCTGCCAGAGAAACGGAAAATCGTCCTTGAGCTCCGGGAAATCCGGCCGGATGAGGGCCGTCCCGGAAACGTTCATCCCCGGGATGTACGACCAGTCGGCCCGGTTCATCCCGTAGCCGATCGTCAGGGACTTGGCCCCGACGCCCGAGACGAACGAGACGTTCGAGCCGGGATGGCAGCCTAAAATAAAATGAAGGACGCGGAAGATTCCCTCGCGGTCGAAGAGCTTGGGAAGCGCCTGATTCAAAAAATATCGCTGGACGGCGAATTCCTGCAAATCCCAGCCCACGCCCCAGATCCGCGGCCGCCAGAGGACGCCGAAGGGATTGGCGGCGAGCTCGCGGGCGGTGTCCGCCGAGTATTTCTCCAAAGCCCGCGCCGTCCTTTCACGGAGCGGCCCCTCCCCGAGCAGGGGAAAGGCCCGGGCGACGGCCCAGCCGGTCTCGGCGATGTTCGCCTCGATCACGGGACCCAGGGCTTCCAGCCGCCGTCGGAACCGTTCCTCCTTTGTGGTCAGCAGGAGCTCGACCGAGGCCAGGATTTCCTGGACTTCCGGGCGGCCGGGGATGTAGGCGGCCCGGGCCGAGACCGGCGTCCGGCCTTGTTCCCGGTCCCAGGCCAGGAGAGCCGTTTCCAAGCACTCCCGGGCGAGGCCGGCATCGATCTTCCGGCGGCCGCGGAAACGCGAATCCCGAGTCTTGTGTCTCGCTCGTTTTGCCTCTACAATCGGACGCAAGGAGCCCGATTATGAAGAACATCCGGATCTGCCTCGCCGCGGCGGTTTTGGCCGCGTTCGCAGCGCTTTTCCTCTCCCCGTCGGCCGTTTTCGCCCGAAATCCGGCCGTGACGCGGGCCGCGTCCGCGGCCGATGACGCCTTGGCCGGCCGAATGGACGCCTTTCTCTCCTCGATCTACAAGCCCGGCGAGCCCGGGGCGGCCGTCCTGGTCAAAAAAAACGGCCGGATTCTCCTGCGGAAAGGCTACGGCCTGGCCGACATGGAGCTCGGCGTCCCCATTGCTCCCGACATGGTCTTCCGCCTCGGATCGATCACCAAGCAGTTCACGGCCGTTGGAATCCTCAAGCTGGCCGAGCAGGGCAAGCTGTCCCTCGACGACGATGTCACCGCGTTTCTCCCCGGCTATCCGACGGGCGGAAAGGCCGTCACCCTCAAGCGTCTGCTGACCCACACCTCGGGCCTCGTCAGCTATACCGATCTGCCGGAATGGCTGCCGCTCCGGCGGAAGGACATGTCGCTCGAGGAGCTTGTGGATCTGTTCAAGGACAAGCCGGCCGAGTTCAGTCCGGGCGAGCGCTGGCAATACTGCAACTCCGGATACGTTCTCCTCGGGGCGGTCATCGAGAAGGTCTCGGGGATGACCTACGCGGAGTTCGTCCGGAAGGAAATCTTCGAGCCCCTGGAGATGAGGCATTCCGATTACGACAGCCCGACCCGGATCATCCCCCGCCGGATCGGGGGATACCAGAAGGGAAACGAGGGATACGAAAACGCGCCCTACCTCAGCCCGACCCAGCCGTATGCCGCCGGGGCGCTTCTCTCCTCGGTCGACGACATGACCGTCTGGATCGAGTCGCTTCTCGCCGGCCGCCTGATCAAGAGAGAAACGCTGGAGAAGGCTTTCACTCCCGGCATTCTCAATAACGGCCGGACGACCGGGTACGGCTACGGCTGGTTCATCTCGACGTATCACGGCCGCCGGATCATCGAGCACGGCGGGGGAATCAACGGCTTCATCACGGCCATGTTGTTCGCCCCCGAGGACGGCGTTTCGGTCATCCTTTTAACCAACGCGATCGGCGACGGGCGGGATCCGGAAGCCGACGCCTTCCGCCTGGCGGCTCTCGCCTTGGGAGATCCTTACGTCGATCCCGCGCCGGTCGTTTTGGAGGAAAAAGACCTCGAGCCGCTCGTCGGCGTCTATGTCAACGAAAGGGGCGTTGACCGTTTCATCACCCGGGAGGGAGGCCGCCTCTTCGCCCAGCGGGCCGGCGGAGCCAAATACGAGCTGTTCCCCCTCTCGGCGGACGAGTATTTCTTCAAGGATTCGTTGAGCCGGATGCGGGTCCGGGGGAAAGCCGGAGCGGTCGAGGGCTTGGAGTTCACCGAGCGGATCGGGCCGGTCGACGATTATGCGCGGACGGACCGGCCGCTTCCCGCCCCCCGGGTGGAGGCCTCTCTCGATCCGGCCCTCTACGACCGGCTGACCGGCGTCTATGAGCTCAGCCCGGATTTCACGATCACGATCACCAAGGAAGACGGCCGGTTGATGGGGATGGCGACCGGCCAGCCCAAGGTCGAGCTTTATCCCGAGTCGGAAACCGATTTCTTTCTCAAGGTCGCCGACGCCCGGATCGTCTTCACCCTGGATGCCTCGGGGCAGGCCGTCGGCTTGACGCTCTATCAAAACGGCCTGGCCCTCCCCGCGAAAAAAATCAAGTCGTCCTTCGAGACGCCGTTCTCCTGAACCGCGGGGGATGTCCAGGCGGCCCGGGGCGTTCATCCCGGGCGTTGGGATCGAGGCCGCTTTCATTCTCCTCTCGGCCCGGAAAGCGGATATCGTCTTCGGCCCGGTCTTCGTTCCCCGGCCGTCGCGGCCGCGGCTCGAAAGAGACGCCCGCCGCCGGGAATCGGGCCGCGGGCTTTCTTTCGGTTCTTTACGGGATGGGAGGCCGCGCGGCGCGGCCGAAGCCGGGATACGAGGTCCGCGGGAAGCGGATTCCCACGTTATTTTTGAAAGGTCCGGACGAAAGCACGCAGCAGCTTGGCCAGCCCTTTCATCCTCAGGGAAATCGTCTTCCGGTAAAGGAAATCGAGCCCTCCCCGGAGGCCGGCGTAAACCGACCGGTCGTGAGGGTACCACCACATGTTCTTCTGAACGAAGGGCAGGGCGTCGTCGACGACGACCCGCGTCCGGGTCATTTCCTCCAGGCCGAGGGCGCCGTGCGTCCGGCCGAGGCCGGATTCCTTGAATCCGCCCCACGGCGTTTCGGCCAGGCCGTGGCTCATCAGGTGATCGTTGATGGTCACCGTGCCCGCTTCCAGCCGGGAAGCGATCGCCCGCCCCTTGTTCCGGTCGCGCGTCCAGACCGAGGCGGTCAAGCCGAGGTTCGAGCGGTTGGCCTTCTCGATCGCTTCCTCGACGCTCTCCACCCGGGCGACGGCCACGATCGGGCCGAACGTTTCGTCCCGCATCGTGATCATCGATTCGTCGACGTTTTCCAGGACCATCGGGGGGAAGAACAACCCGTCCGCGCTTCCCTTCAGGCGCTTGGAGAAATACGTTTTCCGGGCTCCCTTGCCCAGGGCGTCCTCCAGATGGGCCCGGATGGCCGCGAGCTGCTTTTTCGTGGCCACCGCCCCGACGTCGACGCCGCCGCCCGCGTCGATCCCGTACGTGAGGGATTCGGTGATCCCGCCCAGGATCGCGACGAACTCCTCATAGACGTCCTTTTCCACGTAAATGCGCTCGACCCCGCCGCAGGATTGGCCGGCGTTGGAGTATCCCGCCCAGGCCGCCCCGGCCGCCGCCCGGCGGAGGTTGGCGTCCCGGCAGACGATCATCGGGTCGTTGCCCCCGAGCTCGAGCGACAGCGGAAGCAGGCGCGGCGCCGCCGCGGCCATCAGCTTCTTGCCGACGGCGACGGACCCGGTGAAAAACAGCTTGTCGATCCCGGCGTCGATGAACGCCTGCCCGGCGACGGGCCCGGCCATGTTCACGATATGAAAAAGCCCGTCGGGAAACCGGCCGGCGCCGATGATATCCCGGATGAGCCGGGCGACTTCCGGGGCGCGGCTGGCGGCTTTCAACAGGACGGCGTTTCCGGCCATGAAGGCCATGGCGATCTCATGGAAGGGGATGGCGAACGGATAATTCCAGGGGCTGATGATCCCGATGACCCCGTAAGGGACATGTTCGAGACGGGATTTCTTGTTGAGGAAGAGGATATTCCCCGCCCGGATCTTTTTCGGCTTCAGGAATCCGGCCGCTTTTTTGGCGTAATAGGTCGCGGACATGGCCGCCGGAAGGACCTCGGCGCTCAAGGCGTCGATCCGGGTTTTTCCGTTGTCCCGGGAGATGATCTCGGCGATGCGGTCGGCCTCGGCGACGATCGCGTCCCGGACGGCCAGAACGTGGCCGGCCCGCGCCCGGAAGCTCAGGGCGGCCCAGTCTCGCTGGGCCGCCCGCGCTTTCTCCAAAAGACCCGGGAGGATGTTCGGCCGGTCCTCCGGACAAGCTCGGGAAATATTTCCGTCGTCCGGAGGGGCGGGCGCCGGCCCGGACGGAGGATCATTGCTCACCGCTGCCCCTTTATTCTCAGATGCCGCCGTCCGATTCTTTTTATTCCTTGATGCCGGCCAGATCGAGGATGAAGGCGTACTGGACGGCCTTCTCCCGCAGGCTTCGGAACCGGCCCGAGGCGCCGCCGTGGCCGGCGTCGAGATTGGTCTTGAGGAGGAGGATATGGTCGTCGGTCTTGATTTCCCGGAGCCGGGCGACCCACTTGGCCGGCTCCCAATACTGGACCTGCGAATCGTGGAGCCCGGTTGTGACCAGCATCGCCGGGTAGGCCTTGGGCCGGACGTTGTCGTACGGGGAATACGTCATCATGTACTCGTAGAAAACCGGATCGGCGGGATTGCCCCATTCGTCGTATTCGGAGGTCGTCAAGGGGATGGAGTCGTCGAGCATCGTCGTCACCACGTCGACGAAGGGAACGCCGGCCAGGATGCCTTTAAAGAGATCGGGCCGGAGATTGACGACCGCGCCCATGAGCAGCCCCCCGGCGCTCCCGCCCTGGGCGAAGAGACGATCCGGGGCGGTATAACCGTGACGGACGAGAAACTCGCCGCAGGAGATGAAGTCGGTGAAGGTATTCATCTTCTTGAGGAGCTTTCCGTCCTCGTACCAGGATCGGCCCATCTCGGACCCGCCCCGGATATGGGCCAGGGCGACGAGGAAGCCCCGGTCGAGGAGCGAGATCCGCGGCGCGTTGAAACCCGGGTCGGTCGAATAGCCGTAGGACCCGTAGCCGTAGAGAAGCAAGGGAGCCGGGCCCTTGTCCCGAGCGCCTTTCCGGTAAACGACCGAGATCGGCACCAGCGTCCCGTCGTAGGCCGGGGCCGATAGGCGCTCCGTCGCGTAGTCGTCGGGATTGAAACCGGGGACGTCCTGGCTCTTGAGGATGGAGGATTCCCGGGTCTTCATGTTGAATTCGATAACGGCCGGCGGCGTGGTCAAGGAGTTGTAATGATACCGGAGAAGCGCGGTCCCCGGCTCGGGCGTCGGAGCGGCGAAGACCATGTAAGCCTTGTCCGGAAAGGGAATGTCATAGCCTTCTTTTTCCCCCTTCGGGATCACCCGGAGATGGGACAGCCCGCCTTTCTGCTCGCGCAGGACCAGGAAATCGTCGAACAAATGAAATCCGGTGAGATAGACGTCGTCCCGGTGGGGGATGACCTCGCGCCATTGGCCGCGGGCCGTCCGGCCGGGGTCGGCTTCCATCAGGCGGAAATTGCGGGCTTGGTCGTTGGTCAAAATGGTGAAAACACCGCCGAGGTGGTCGACGTTGTATTCCAGGCCGCGGGTTCTCGGCTGGAAGACGGCGAAGCCGTCGAGGGGCCGGGCCGCCTCGAGAAATCGGTATTCGGTGGTCAGCGTGCTGGAGGCGACGAGGAAGATGTATTTTTTCGAGCGGCTCTTGTCGAGCCCGAGCGCGAACGTCGGATCTTCCTCGTGGTAGATCTCGACGTCGGCCGAGGCCGGCGCGCCGACGGCATGCCGGAAGATTTTATAAGACCGGAGGGAATCGTCGATGACCGGGTAGAAAACGGTTTTATTGTCGTCGGCCCAGACGGCGTATCCGGCGGTCATCGGGATTTCCTCGGGATAGGTTTTCCCGGTCTTGAGGTTCTTGAAGCGGAGCTTGTATTGACGCCGGGAGAGCGTGTCCACGCCGTACGCCAGGATCTTGTTGTCGGGGCTGACGGCCGTCCCGCCGATCTGGAAATAGCTCGTTCCGGCGGCCATTTTATTGCCGTCCAGGAGGATCTCCTCCCGGCCCTGAAGCGTCTTGGCCTTGCGGCAGAGAAGCGGGTAATCCCGGCCCGCCTCGAAACGGGTGTAGTACCAGTAGCCGTTTTCAAAATACGGGACGGACATGTCCGTCGGCTGGATCCGCCCGTTCATCTCGGCGACCAGCTTCTCCTGGAGAGACTCGGTCGGCTTCAGGACCGCCTCGGCGTAGGCGTTCTCGGCCTTGAGGTACTCCACGACCTTGGGATTGGCCCTCTCGTTCAGCCAGTAGTACTCGTCCACCCGGGTCTGGCCGTGGATCGCGAGCTCCTTGCGGATTTTCTCCGCGGCCGGCGGACGCGGGATCTCCTGGGCTTGAAGAAATCCCGCGGCCAGGAACGCCGCCAGGATGATTCCGGCGGCCGTCCGCCGCGAGGGAAAACGCGTCGATTTCATGAGTCTCTCCTTTGAGATGAAAATCAAAACTTGAACCGGAGCCCCAGCCGGGCTGAATATCCGGTGAAGTCAAGCCGGGCCTCGGCCGCGCCGCGGAGGCGCTGCCGGGAGCTCAACCCCAGGCTTTTGGCCGTCGGCAAAGCCTCGTAGATCAACAGCTCGGGAATCCACGGGCCGTCGGTCGTCATCTGCAGCTCGTAGGAATAGAGGATCCCGCTTCGGGGCTCTTCTGAGATTCCGGACTTGGGATGGAACCAGCCCGGCGTCCCCTCGGCCGTGCCCGTGAAGCCGTCGATGACGGCCCGGCGGCCGGCCGCCTCGGCGACCAGGGCGAGGCGTTCCGACAGGCGGATTTCGATTTCCAGGCCGGCCTGAAAGCCGAGGGCCGAGGCGTCGGCCCTCTGGCTGAAATAAAGGGTTTCCCCTTTCTCGTTGACTCCGCTCCAGACGTCGGAGAAGTGGCCGAAATACAGCCCGGCCCCGCCGTAGACGAGAATCCGGCCGAGCCGGGACCTGAGGACATCGGCATAAACATTGGCCCGGACGGGGACGACCGTCAGGCGGTCGGTCATGGAAAACGAATAAAGATCCGGCGTCCAATGCTTTGTCGCGAAATTCATCGACCCGGTGCTTTCCACCCGGACGTATTCCGCTCCCAAGCCGAGGCCGAGGCGGCCGAATTCGACGAGGAGCTCGGCGGCCGCGTTGTAACCGTTGTGAACGGGCGGGATGTCCCCCTGGAGAACGACCAGGTTCTTGGCCGCGGCCGCCTCGGCCCGGAAATAAGCGCCGAGGTATTCCCGGACCGTGTTCGGGAATCCCGTCCGGCAGCGGGCCGTCCCGCCGGAGATCTTGAGGCTGAGGGGACGCCGGGACGGCTCCGGAACGGCGGGCCCTTCCTCGGGTCGAAGGGACGCCGTTTCGACCTTCTCGGCCTCGTCCCGATGGATGAAGCCGATCAGGTCGTATTCGCCCCGCCCGCCCGGAAGAAAGACGCGGTACCAATCGTTCTCGATGTCGTCGGCCGGGAAAACGGCTCCCTTCGGCACGGTTTTCAAGAGCGAGCTTTGCGGGCTGGGAAGAAGCCGGACATGGCCCTCGTCGACGATGATCCGGATTTTCACCGCTTGGGCCGCCCCCCAGCCGGGGCCGGCCAGGAAAACGATCATTCCCAAAATCGCGCCGACAAATGGACGCCTCATGTTGATTGCTCCGGAATGTTTCGCGGTCCGCATTTTATCATAAAACCCGGTCCGGGCGGCTTTTTCCCATCTCCGGGGTGAAGCCTCCTCCCGTTTGAATTATAATGGAATAAAATCCGGATCCAAAAGGTATTCCGAATGAAGATCCGCGAATGCCGGGCCTCCGGTGCAAGGAGAGATCATGAAGCCGTCGCTGAAAAAAGCGGTTCCCGCCGTTCTGCTCCTGTCCTTCCTGTCGACCGTCCCCGGAAGCGCCGTTCGGCTAAAGCCGGGTCAGGACAAGCCGAAGGTTTCGACCGCGGATTTATGGAAGCTGGTCGAGGCCGCCGACCGTGACGGCCTCCCCCGGACGGCCATCGAGCACCTGAAGGAGATCGTCCGGCTGTCCCTCGAGGAGAAGAGGGAGGGCGAGGCTCTCCGGGCCCTGACCCGCCGCCTGGTCCTGGAGTCGGTCGTCGAGGGCAACAAGCCCGGGGCCCGGGTGGCCCGGATCCGGGAGGAGATCGACCAGGCCCCGGAGGGGATGAAAACGATGCTCCGGACCATCCTGGCCCAATGGTACCGGCATTATTTCTCCCGGAACCGGTGGCGGTTCGCCCAACGCTCGGCGACCGCCGGCGGAATCGACGAGAAGGATTTCACGACCTGGGATCTCCGCCGGATCGTCCGGGAGATCGACGCCCTCTACCAGGACATCCTGAAGGATGAGGCGTCTTTGAAAAGAACGCCCGTTTCGGTCTACCGCGATTTTCTCGAGCCGGGCGATCCGCCGGAGTCCTTGCGGCCGACGATGTTCGACTTCGTCGCTTTCGAGGCTCTCGGCTTCTACGTGTCGGGCGAGCGGGCCGCGGCCGCCCCCGAGGACGCCTTCGTCCTCGAAGCCGATTCCCCCGTCCTCGGCCCGGCGGACGAATTCATCCTTTATCGGCCGGAGACGACCGACGAGGATTCGCCGGCGCTCCGGGCGCTTCGCCTCTATCAAAGCCTTTTGGAATTCCACCGCGGCGACCGGGACCGGGACGTGTTCCTGGACGCCGATCTTCATCGCTTGGAAGCCATGCGGAACCTTGCCGCCGGCGAGTCCGCCTCGGCCCGGTACCTGGAGCGGCTGAAGGAAATCGCGGAGAAGAATCCGGCCTCGGCCTTTTCCAGCCTGGCCGATTATCTCCGGGCCCGGGAATTGAAAAACCAGGGCGACCTGGTCCAGGCGTACGCCCTGGCCGACCGCGGACGAAAAGCCCACCCGGCCTCCCTGGGCGGACGCAACTGCGACGCCCTGATTTCCGACATCGCCTCCCGCGATTTCGATGTCCGGAACGAACGGGTCGTCTCCCCCGGGACATCATCGGTCCTGGACGTCCGCTACCGCAACCTGACCGCCCTTCATTTCCGGGCCGTCCGGGATGACTTCGAGGCGCGGTTGGCGGCCGAAAACGCGGGGGATCTTTTTTGGCCGGGTGACGAGCCCGTCCGCGAGCTTCTCGAGCGGGAGCCGGCGGCCGCCTGGTCGGCCGATCTCCCGGCGACGGCCGACTTCCAGGCGCGCGCCGAGCGGGTCGCGGCTCCGGCCCTGCCCCCGGGATTTTATCGCCTTTTAGTCAGCGCCGATCCGGCTTTTTCCCGGGGAAAGAACAAGATCCAAGCCGGCTCGTTCTGGGTGAGCGAATGGGGGATTGTGACGGCCGGGGCGGGACGGGCCTTGGAGGGATTCGTCGTCCGCGGGGTGACGGGCGATCCCGTTTCCGGCGCGTCCGTCTCCCTTTATGATTGGGATTACGGAACGGACAGGCTGGTCAAACGAGGCGAGGGCCGGACCGACGACGCCGGCGCCTTCGCCCTCGCCGCGCCCGAATCTTATTCCAACCGTCTTTTGGTCGCCCGGGGGGAGAAGGGGATCGAAGTCGTTGAAACCCAGGTTTTAACGGGGTCCGGCCGGCCGGCCTCTTACGAAAGGGAACGGACGGTCTTCTTCACCGACCGCTCGCTCTACCGTCCTGGACAGACGATCCACTTCAAGGGTTTGTGCCTGAAGGCGGACGAGAACCGAGCCGATTACCGGATCCTGCCCCGGCGGAACGTCCGGGTGGTTCTCCGGGACGCCAATGCCCAGGAAGCCTCCGTCCTGACTCTCACGACCAACGATTTCGGGTCGTTCAGCGGAACCTTCACCGCCCCGGCCGACCGCCTGACGGGGACGATGACGATTTCGACCGAGAATCCCCGGGGATCCTGCCCCATCCGGGTCGAGGAATACAAGCGTCCGAAGTTTCAAGTGAAAATCGGTGTTCCGGACAGGGAGTTCCGTCTGAATGACGAGATCTCCGTGCCGGCCGAGGCGATGTCCTACGCGGGGGCGCCGGTCGACGGAGCCTTGGTGAAATACCGCGTGATCCGGGAGGTCCGCTATCCCGTCTGGTGGTGGTGGAACACGCCGGCCCGCGGGGAATCCCGTGAAATCGCCCACGGGACGTCCCGAACGGACGCTGAAGGAAAGTTCATGGTCGTTTTCAAGGCCGTTCCCGATCCGAAGTCCACCCCCTCCTCCCAGCCCGTTTTCACGTTTACCGTCACGGCCGACGTGACCGACGGGGCGGGGGAAACGCGGAGCGCGGCGGGAACCATCCGGGCCGGGTTCACGGCCCTCGAGGCCGGTTTGGCCGGCTCGGACTGGCAGGAAAAGGGCGAGCCGGTCGTCTTGACCGCGACGGCGGCGACGCTGAACGGCAAGCCGGCCGCGGCCGAGGGCGTCGTCGAAGTCTACGCCCTCAGGGGACCGGGCCGTCCCGTCCCGCGGGATCTGTTCGCTGAAAGCGGGGACCGGGGCCGGGTTCGGCCCTCCGGGAGCGCCGCCTCCGGGGATTCCGAGACGATGGATTGGCGCCGGTGGCCGGAAGGACGCCTGGCCGGACGGAAGGAATTCGCCGTCTCCGCGGTCGAGGGTTCTCCCTGCCGGCTGTCCTGGGATCTTCCGCCGGGAGCCTACCGGGCGATCCTCAAAACCGCGGATCGTTACGGAACGGCGGTCGAAAGCCGCTTCGCCTTCCTCGTCCTCGATCCGGCCGCCGATCGATTCGCGGTCCCCGTCCCGTTTCATGCCGCCGCCCGCTCGGGCTCGGTCGAGCCGGACGGGACGTTCGAGCTGTTTTGGGGGACGGGGTACGAGCGCGGTCCGGTCTTGATCGAGGTCCACCGGGACGGCCGGCGCCTGCAACGTTATTGGACGCGGGGGACCGCGACCCAAGCCGTCGTCCGCGTTCCGGTCACGGAGGCCTTCCGGGGCGGTTTCGTCGTCTCGGCGGCGATCGTCAAGGACAACCGCTTGTACCGGGAAGACCGCCGGGTTTCCGTGCCCTGGACGAACAAGCGGCTCGACCTTCGGTGGAAAACGTTCCGTTCGAAGCTCCGGCCCGGCCAGGACGAGACGTGGTCGCTTCAGGTCCGGGGGCCGAAAGCGGACGTCCAGGCGGCGGAGATGGTCGCCTCCCTTTACGACGCCTCGCTCGATCAGTTCTATCCGCACGGCTTCGGCGGGATTTCCGCGTTTTTCCGGAATGACGCGACGTATCTCCGGTCGGGGTTCACCAACCGGGCGGAGCCGCTGGGGACGTTTTTCGACCGGCTCAATCCCTCCCGTTCTTATGGGGAGGCCGTTTACATCCATTTCCCCCGGATGATCACGGAATCGCTGTTCGATTTCGATTACGGCGACCGGGTCCTGATGGCGGCCGAAGCCGTCCCGGCGCCCATGGCCGCCTCTCGGGAAGCCAAGAACGAAGTCTCGGGGGGCGTAATCGGAGGCGTCCTGGGAGGTTCCGCCGGCGAAAAAGAAGCCGGGAAGGACTCCGGCCCGCCGCCGCCGGCGATCGACCTTTCCTCGATCCAGGCCCGGGTCAATCTCAACGAAACCGCGTTCTTCTATCCCCACCTCCTGACCGATGCCGAAGGAACAGTCACCCTCGAGTTCAAGATGCCCGAGGCCTTGACCGAATGGCGCTTTCTCGGCTTCGCCCACACGACCGGCCTGCGAAGCGGATCGATCGAGGCGGCGGCCGTCACCCAGAAGGAGCTGATGGTTCAGCCGAATCCGCCCCGCTTCCTCCGGGCTGTCTCTTATACACATCTCCGAGCCCACGAGACTCCTGAGCATCTCGTATGCCGTCTTCTGCTTGAAAAAAAACAAAGAACACGTTTAGCTGTACTTATCGTATACACCAGCACAACATACTATACTATGATGATTACCATTTGCACGACATCGTACACCTGAATTCGAGTGAGCGATATGA
>ERZ1026810.420-NODE-420-length-25746-cov-4.776689_pt1 | contig 25746 bp, 19 predicted proteins | sample MGYA00520872_ERZ1026810 | MGnify/ENA primary metagenome ERZ1026810 (study PRJEB33270, sample SAMEA104284477) | anaerobic digester metagenome | biome: Anaerobic digester microbiome; feature: mesophilic sludge digester; material: Anaerobic digester biomass | place... | reverse complement strand
ATAGTAGGGGGGAGTAAGTGAGTGTGAGGCGGTGAGACGGAGGGTCAGATGAGGATGGTGATTAGTCATTAATAATTTTTATAATTTATTGTGTTTTTGTTTTTTTTTTAATGATACGGCGACCACCGAGATCTACACAGAGTAGATCGTCGGCAGCGTCAGATGTGTATAAGAGACAGGTGATCAACTCATGCTTATCTGAATCGAAATATGGAATACAACCAGAACATGGCGTATATAGTGAGATGAATTACATGGATCCCTTGAATGGTAATATAATAATCCTTCAATCTCCTTGATGTTGTCCTACCCTGTTTGAATCTATATCAATAGTCAATCTTGAGATTCTTGTACCTACAAAACATGAGAGTACCATATCCTCCCCATTTTTCAGCATACACGATTGAGCCTCTCCTATCTCCCCTTTCGCCCCCCGCGGTTTTCCCTTTTATCCCACGACTCCCAACGCACTCCTCGTGCCAGGGACTACCCATTCCGGCACACAGGAGAAGCATCATGCACGAAATCACCCAGGAAACCCTGGACCACCTCCCGGACCCCATCGCCAAACTCGTCTGGGAGAAATGGATCGCCGAAGGAAAAGCCCGCCTGATCACATACCGGGAGGCGCAGGTATGCCAGACCGCTCCAGAATAGACGGCAGCCCCCAACCCGATTCATGCGTCAACACGGAATCCGGAGAGACTGCCACCAGCTTTTCAGCCCCGGATGCAATAAGCGCTCCGGAAGGCCTCGTCGCCCACACGTCTGGCCCGGTGCCTCTCTACCTCATTGCCAAGGCCATCTCCACCGAGGTCCACGAGCACGGCGACAGGATCGTCGAGGTCCAGATCCGGAGGACCCGGAACCACCAGTACCTCATTACCATTCTCACCAGTAGCGAGGTGGGTGAGGCCCATGCATGAGCCCGGGACCCTCTCACGCGGAGAGGAAGGCCACCTCCATATCAAGGCCGAGGATGAGCGTTACTTCATCCCGGCGAAGGATGTCCGGTCACTCCTGCTCGCCGGGAAGGCGACTCCTCTGCTTGCTCTCCAGCGAACCCCACGCGACGGGGGCCTGGACATCATCGAGGGCTATGCGGTCGTAGGCAGCGGGGGGAGATCGGTCTTCATCTACACCCGGGCCGGCCACTTTCTCACCCCCATGGTGAATTTCCTCCGGGTGGCACGGGGCGAGGCACACTCGGCCCCGCTCTTCCCGCTCATCCCCGGAGATGCGGGAGCAGTGTCATGAGCGGGGAGCTCCGGAACGCACTCCCCCTCCTCTTCCCTCCCGGGAACGTGATCGAGCTCCGGGCAGTCGCGGATACTGCAATCCATAGCGGGTACTTCGATAACCCGGAAGCGCTCATCACCCAGGCACTTACGCTGGACTCGCTCCCCGATGTGCAGGGGATATACGTCACCTTAAACGAGGTGAACCCTGCACTCCTCGCCCGGCGGGCGAACCGGGTGAAACTCAGGCTGGGCAGAAAGGACGCAACCACCAGTGATGCCGACATCCTCCGCCGCATGTGGTTTCCCATCGACATCGACCCGGTGAGGCCGAGCGGTGTGTCATCGACAGACGAAGAACACCAGGCAGCACTCAATAGGGCTGAAGATATCGCCAGGTTTCTCGGCAATGAAAAAGGGTGGCCGGTCCCGGTCCTGGCCGACTCGGGCAACGGTGCCCACATTTTATACCGGATCGATCTGCCGAACGACGACGCGAGCCGTGACCTTGTGAAGCGGTGCCTCGAAGTGTTAGACCTGCTCTTCTCCAATCCTGCATGCAGCATCGACACGGCAAATTTCAACGCTGCCCGAATTTGGAAGCTGTACGGCACGACGTCGAGAAAGGGCGACCACACCCCGGACCGCCCGTACCGGGTGTCCCGGGTGCTTTCGGCTCCTGCAGAGATGCAGGTCGTATCAGCAGCACTTCTGCAACACCTCGCGGCATCGCTCCCTTCCGAAGGGCAGGCATCACAGGGAAAGAGGCAGGGGTCGTTCGACCTCCGAGCCTGGCTTTTCGGGCACGGCTTTCGTTTCCGGTCCGAACGCCCCTGGAACGGCGGGACATTGTATGCCCTGGAGGAATGCCCGTTCTCCACTTCTCACCACGACGGTGCGTTTGCTATCCAGTTCGCGAGCGGGGCCGTCTTTGCCGGCTGCCACCACCAGAGCTGCGGCGGGGGTTCGCAGCGGTGGCAGGAGCTCCGGAACCGGTATGACCGGAAGACTTCGCCATGCCCGGCAGCCTTGCCCACGCCCTCCGCACCTGTGACACCCCCACCGGCATCTCCGCCGGAAATGGAAGAAGCGCTTGAGGTCCTCACCACCGGCGACCCCCTGCGCGAGATGCTCCGGACGTTTGCCCTTGACCACGAAGGCGATGCCACGGTCGCTGAGTGCCTCATCCTCTCCCTTGCCTCCCGGTCGGTGATCAATACCAACGGACTGCACGTCTCCGTCACCGGCGAATCCGGGAAGGGCAAGAGCCATGCGTTCGGAACGATGCTCCGGCAGGTCCCGGAGCGGTTCAGGCTCAAGGGGGCGATGAGCAACAAGGCGCTCTTCTACCATGACGGCCTGCAGCCCGGCAGCGTGATCGTGCTCGACGACACCACGCTCTCCGACGAGATGCAGGAGATCCTGAAAGGCGTGACGACCTCCTTCCGGGAGCCGTTCATCTACCGCACCGTCAGCCGGGACCGTAAGGGGTTCGTCTGCACCATCCCCGAGCGGTGCGTCTGGTGGGTGGCAAAGGTCGAGGGCTCCGGTGACGACCAGGTCTTCAACCGGATGCTCACCTGTTGGATCGACGACTCCCCGGAGCAGGACCGGCGGGTGCTCGCACGGGTCCTCCTCCGCGACCAGGAGGTCCCCCGCCACGGCGACCGGGAATCCCACGAGGTCCGGGTCTGCCGGGCGATGTGGGAGGACCTCGGGCAGCGGCGGTTCTTCGTCACGATCCCCTTCGCATCCCGCATCCAATTCCAGGAGCACGACAACCGGCGGAACCCCGAGATGCTCCTGGACCTGATCAAGGCCCATGCCTTCCTCCGGTACCGGCAGCGGGAGCAGCAGGTCATTGAGGGCGTCTCCAGCCTCCACGCTTCCCGGGAGGACTTCCTCGAGGCGACCCGGATCTACGGGCTCCTCCACGGGACCACCGGTGGGCAGACCACCAAGCTCACCAAGCGGGAGTCGGACCTGCTGGTGGTCATCGAGCACAGCGGGTGGCAGGAGTTCACCATCCCGATGCTCCAGAAGGCCACCGGGTGGAGCAACGGCAACATCCACAAGATCATCCACGGGTTTGTCAGCAGGGGCACGGCCTATTCCGGTCTGCTCGAGAAATGCCCGTCCATCGCGTTCACGGACCGGACCGTCGTCTCCGAAGAGGACTCGGGTATCTCGATGCGCCGCCGGACGAATGCTTATACGTTTGACCGGGAACTCCACCGGCAGTGGGTCGCGGGCGGAGGCGTATGGCTCGATGACAACGGGGGGAGCGATGATGACGGTTCTTCCAATCCTTCCGCAGACTTCCCTCATTCTTCCGCAACCCGGGAAGAGAAATCAGAATCTCGTTCGTGTTTGAATGGCGGAAATCCCAACTTAGAAAAAAGTACGTGTGTGAGTGAGAGTGGATCCTTCTGCACAAACGAAGGGACATACAGCCTCCATGAGAACCATGCGAATGCCATCCTGCCTGTATGTGACCCGGCAGGTCCGGAAGGCAACGTGAAGAACAGCCATGAACAACCCGGAAACCTGAAACGGAAAGAGGATGCCGGTGATTCAGGGTCGCCACATGAATCGAAGTGCGTTGAGGGACGAAAGGATGTTACTTTAGTATCCGCATATGACTACAAGCCCCTCGACTTTCCTGAACGGACCCCCTGCTACGTATGCGGGAGAAAGGAATCGAGGTATGTCGAGAAACTCACCCCGGAACGGAAGAAGAGGCCCTCGGAACAGCAGGATGCCCGGAGATTATGTAAGGTGTGTTTCCAGGATGCGGTTGAAAGGGCACGGGCATCCGCCCCGCCACTCCCTGGGGTGATTAACTATCCCCAGATGGAGCTTGTGACAAGCTCGCTCGGGAGGTGTTCGCTGTGCGGGCTGGAGAAGGCGGAGTGGATCGACAGGGAGACGGGAGTGAGCCTGTGTAATTCTTGTCATGGAAGACATAACTAAAGAAAAAAAGAAAATTTTCTGTCAGAGAACCATGTGATTTAATATTCCATCAACCAAAATCATTTTTTTATGGAACAAAAAGTCACGAGATTATTCAATGAAACATGTTCTCTCATTGGTGATAAAAAATATTCAGCTGCCTTATCTAAATGCAATGAAGCTCTTTCATTTGAACCGGATAATGAAGAATTACTCTTTCTTAAAACTCAAATATATGCACATTTAGGGGAGAAAAGTAAAGCAATTGAAGAATCTGAAAAATTATTAGGTGAAAATCCTGAAATGGAATGTGCAGTTCAGATAATTCTACAATTTGATAATCAAATGAAGACGCTCGCAAAAAATATCATTGCAAAGAATGAGTCACTACGTAAAAAAGCAATTAGCGATCTTAGTAAAATGAATAGACCCTCTGCGGCTTTTTTGTTATCTCAGTGTATTATTCACGACGAAGAATTGTACAGTGAGGCAGCAGACGCTTTGTATCACATGGGTCCATCTACTATCCCATTCTTATATCAAGCTTTTTTAAAAACGGTTCAAGCACCATGTGCAGTAGCATATTCTACGATTTCCTATTTTGGGGATGCAGCCATTCCATATCTCCACGAGATTTTAAAAAAGGGTGGTGATGAATATCACATAAATGAATTAATTAAGCACATCGAGGAAAAAAACAAAAAATAAAAAATTATTCACATTGTCTTTAGCAATTTCTCGTCATGAATGGTGGGGATTTTTTTAACTCTCACCCCCCGCACTCTTCCGCGACCTTCTCCGCGTCATACAGGAGAGAGATCTCCCTTGTCCTGCCACCCCTCCGATGGTTCTGGAAGTTGATCAGCCGCATCTGGTCGAACTTCCTCAACCGCTCGTAAAAGACCGTGTATCCCATCGGGACCTCTTCGCGGACTGCATTGAAGACCGCCCCTGAGGTCATCATCTGCTCTTCGTCGATGGAATAGCTGGCGATGTGCCGAAGGAGTCTCTTCTCATCGCCAGAGAGAGCCCGCACCGACGCCGCAAGGTGGATATACCGCGAGACGTCATAGGCGGCATTCACGTCGCTCGCATTCACCGACTGGCGTGCATGCTTCTCGGCATTCAACACCGATCGCCTGATCAGGTCGATTCCGACCCGGAGGTCCCCGCATCTCATAGTGTTCTCGACGATGAGGTCGAACATTGTGCTGCTGATCACGCCGGGATACACCGCCCGCCTGATCCGCTCCTGCAGGATGCCCTGTATCTCCTCACTGCTGTAGGGCGGGAAGTAGACCTCGGTGGGCTGGAGCACGGACATGACGCTCGGATCGAGGACCTTCTTGAGGTCGGTGTCCACGTTGCTCACGGTGAGGAATACCCCGCTTCTGACGCCCGGGAACCCTTCATACAGCCGGAGGATGGTGTAGAGGACGTGGTTGAGGACCCCTTCGGCCTGGATGAAGTTCGCATCGTCGAGGCAGACCAGGAGCACCTGCTGCCGGACGACAAGGGCATTGCCGATCTCGTTCATCAGCCTCCGGATGGAGAGCCCGGTGGTCGGGGGCGTGTGCCCGAAGACCCCGTGGAATATCCGTGCGAAGATCATGAAGTGGGTGTGGTCGAGCTGGCAATTGACGTGGACCGGGACCACCTTCCGCGTGGTGTACGAGAGCTCGTCGAAGATCCGTTCCACGCTCGAGGTCTTCCCCGTCCCCGGGATCCCCTTGAGGAGCAGGTTGATGGGGCGGGCCCCGTGCAACGTGGGCCCGACGGCAAAGGCCAGCTCGTTCAGCTGTGCTTCCCGGTAGTTGAACTGGTCAGGGACATGGCTTGGCTCGCAGACGTCCCTGTCCCGAAAGAGCGTCTGGTCCGACATGAGCAGTCTGTCTGTCATGCTCAGTCCTGTGGATTGAGCGGTATATAGGAAAGGACTGCGGTGGGTGAAAGTGAGTGATAGGAAAAACAAAGAAAAACTAATGACTTGAACTACCTATTCCCTCTTGACGTGAACCCATGTGTGAATTGTTTGGAATGAGCTGTCAAACACCTGACCGAGCTTCGAAAAGTCTCACTTCATTTCAAGAATTATCTCGAGGTAATCCCGATGGATGGGGATTGGCTTATTATCAAGATGGACATGTAGTTATTGAAAAAGAGGCAAAAGATGCGGCATCTAGTCAAAAATTTACAAATCTTATTCAAAATGTAAAAAGTAACATTATCATTGCTCATCTCCGTTTAGCGACACGCGGGGAAGTATGTACCAATAATTGCCATCCATTTCCACGATCCTCATTCAATAGAGATTGGGTGTTTGCCCATAATGGGACGATCAGTAATATCGCACATCATCAGTTTTCACACGGTACAACTGATTCAGAGCAGGTTTTTCACAAGATGATTGATGATATTGAATCATACATGCACCAATCGCAATTTCATGGGCTTTATCCAGGAATTAAACAAAGTATCAAGAATTTATTCGAGACGTATTCGAGAACTATTACATTTAACTTCTTGCTTTCCGATGGTTCGGTTCTGTACGCCTTTAATCACTATCTTGGAACACCACTTTATATCGCAAGTCGGGAGAAAGATTATGGTGGTGCTGTTGTCATATCGACAGAAAAACTTCATTCAAGAGACTATTCAGAGTGGAAACAATTACCGAAAGACCGGGTCATTCTAATAGCTGATGGGCGGATACTTGTGTTATCTAATAAAATCTAACAGTTCATTTCTCGATAAAAACAAGTAATTCGCACCTTTTCTTAACGATTGGGGAATTTTTTATAAAATTCTCTTTCAACTCGCAATGCCCCTTCACTATCACCTTGTGCGTGTAATTCATGTGCAATATCCGCCATTTCTAAAAAGGCGTTTTCTTCTTCTTCGAATTTTTTGTATTCATCATATTCTTTTTTCCGCTTTTTGCCTTCAGGAGTTTTTTGGAAACATTCCCAACATGAAGGATAATTGATTTTTTTTGAATTTTTTCCACAAATCGGACAGATGTCTAATCCTCTATGAATCAAAACATGGCATTTTTTACAGAGAATAATGCAATCTTTGAACTGCATATATTCTTCTTCAAAGAATGAATTTCTTTGTTCATCAACGATCTCTTCGATTTTGTCTTTATAGTCGGTAAGAAATTTTTTATAATCCTCTTTCGTCAAACGACCCGTTGGAACTATTATGGGGATATCGAATTCATGACCACACTTAATGCACTTAAAAACTGGTTTCATTTTTTTTCTTCGATAAATTGACTGATACTTACACAAAGGACAGCCATTTTTCAGTTCGGTTGACTGGATCACATTGGAATCAATCAATTCCTTTAGCATTCTATCCGCAACCGCTCGAAAATGTCCAGAATAAGAAGGAAGATTGTAAAGGTGATGGATAACCAGATTTTCATGAGAACCACATTTCGAGCACACCTTACCTTCTATATATTCTGCTCGTAACTTTTTCCAGGCTGCCGTTTGCCAGGGTTTTGTGGAGGTTTTGTTTTTTAAGAAGTCTTCGGTTTTGTGAACCATTGCTCTCTATTTCTCCATATTTCCTTTATATTATTTCATAACAGAAAGAATACTCGATATTCCAATGGTACAGAACCAGTCTCATTGAAAACTTTTTGAAAGAGAATGATTATCAGTGTTGTTTGATGAGCGATTCTATCATTTGTGATATCTGCGGTACAAAAAATCTCGACAAACACAATTTTTGTACCGGATGTGGCGTTGACCTCCGCGAATCAAAGAACGTTGATCCCGAAAAAAACGATGATGTGAGGGGAAGGATTGATAAAAATCCTAGGAGGCAACAAAAAGAGAAAAATCTCAGAGAACAGTTTCGGGTCATCAAATGGTGCTGGCTTAAAACGTATGAAATGCCGTATGTGCTTTTGCTCATATCCATGTTAGCCCAGGGCAAAAGCAGACTTGGTTTTTGTGACTGTACTATCTGTAACCAGGGATATCGTGAATTCCTTGCATTCCTAGAATTTTTAGACGGTAAGAATATCTCTTCACAAAGCAGGGAGATTGTAAAAAAGGCAAGGGACCAGGATATGTCAAAAATATCATGGGATCTCTCCGATATCTTGCTTAATTATTCTTTTTTAGATGACCAGGAAACATCAAGGAATAAAGACACAACACCCGTTCAAAAACCTGTTGCAGGAAAAGGAAAAATCCTGGTTGAAATTGACGAAGAAATCATCGAGAATGCAGTGTTAAAAATACTGCAGAGTGAAAAGGGTCAACACATCATCCAGGAGAGCAGGACTCCAAGGAAAAAGCGGACACCAAAGAAAAGTTAAAGAGCGGGCCGGTTTCTCTGCACATTTTACTTTTTCCCCATTATTCTGCCTTTTGATACAGTCACGCCTAAATATGAGGCCTCCTTTATATACTGAACGTCTACCCGATTCCCGGGAACCTCCGGTAGGCAAGGAGTATCAGCAAATGGCAGACTTTGTCACACAGACTGTAGTTAAGTCGGCTATCAGGGAGCTTACGGCTCCGATTGCGGATGTTACGACCTTTGCAGGGATTGTGCAGACCGTGCTTACCACCAATCCCTTCGGGTGCACCGCATACGAGACCTCGAGCGGCCCCCAGCCGGCAATGGAGAAGACCCGGGAGAGTTATACTGCCCGGATCGTCTACCAGGACGACGATGCGAACACCACGGGAACGATGACTGCCCGTGCCCCCACAGTGGCCGGCTTCAACACCGTGAAGTCCGAAATCCTCGGCGATGCCGAGATGACCGCAGCCATGGGTGGAGACCCGGCAAACGATCCCGAGTCCGAACGGTACTCGACCACGATCAAGTGCCACGATCCGAGCGGCGAGATCTACTACGTCGCCTTCGCCCGTGAAGAGGTCCGCGTAACCTCCTTCGAGGCAGACGCTATCCTCGCCGTGATCGAGGCCTGGGCCGATACCGTGCCCGCACTGGCGTGAGCACTGAACACTAGGTATCCCTTTCCAGGGAGGGAGGGGTCATGGATGAAGGATTCATGTTCCTCCTCGGCATGTGCTTCGGGAGCCTGATGATGCTCTTCGTCATCCTCAGGATTATCACCGGGATGCATGATCGGATGGAGCAGAACCTGCGGAGGCGGTGAATTCATCACCGCTTCCTTTCAGCGTGGTCGCCTCCCCCACGGGGTGATGTTCATGGAGAACGAATTAGTCCAGATTTTTGAACTACTTGTGGCGTTAGTGGCGGCGATTGCCGCATACTGGCAGCACAGGCAGAAGAGCCAGGCGGTCGAGGCCCGGGAGGAGGCAATCGTTGAGAAAGAGGTTGCCGAAGCCCTGCAGTGGGCTGCGGAGTCGGAGAAGAACGATGTGGTGTCCTACTTCGACCCTGCTGACGATACGGTAACCAAGCCTCCGGATTCGGTTCCGACCAGGTCCTGGAAGATGAGCGATGAGACCAGGCGATGGGTGACCTTCAATCACAAGCCCGATGAGCAGGCTTCTCTCCTGAAGCAGATTGCAGACGCAGAGGAGCAGAGGAAGGTGAGCTACTTTATCTCGGTGCCCGGATGTTTTTATGAGATCGAGTATGGGCTGGTGAAGGGAGGGGGGAGGGGGTGATAGCCTCCCTCTTTACCCTAAATAATAGTCACATTATTCCACTATCACATAATCAATAACCCTTTATTTTATGAGGAATCACCACTGCATTATTTCCGAATAAATAATCTTAATGCATTCTCCGTTGTGTGATCCGGGATTGTTGTCCATTTTGAATCTTGAATTTCCTTTGATTCCTTCTCAATATTCAGCCACTCCCACACTTCCCGGATGCGAACACTCGTTGGTAATTTATCATTTGCATAAGGTCTCATCAAGACCCCTTCGATCATCTCAAGATGTTGTTGTTCGTACAAGAGAAGTTTGAGAACACCAGGTGTAAAGGATGTACACCATGAGGGTTTATCTCCGACAACAGAAGGAAATCGAATATACCAGCCATTCACGATGAGATTTGGAATATCACTTGCATATTGCTTAATAAGTAATTTGAGCACTGCAGTGCGGATTGATCCCCCGAGATGGAAGATAAAGGTATTTTTTTCGGTCCAAATTAAAGGCCAAATATCCCTTTCAATTCTCAAATAACGACGTAACGCTTCCGGTTGACTTGCATGCTGGAACTGAGGGGAAGCGATGTATGACCATTTTCCCTGCGGGTGGGCTCCATCAATGGCTTTTCGAACCTCGAGAGTCATGTTCTCCCATCGCCTCACTTCGAGTGCCTTTCCCCCTACACCGATAAATTTCCCGCCATCATACAGAACATTATATGCAATGGGACCACCCGTGTCAATATCGACCACGTCCATTCCACCTCTTCTTTCAATATTGGAATGAAGTTGCCCCATTATTTCTGCCCGGTCCCACCAAAGGTCTCCTAGTTTAAATGTGGATGCATTATACCGTACTATTTCCTGGTTCTCTATCATCTGTTGAATAATCTCCTCAATAATAGAGGTATCAAATTGAGTTTCATCGGCGAGCGCAAGAAGAGATTGCACTTTCCGCGTTTTTTGAGGAGATTGAAAAATATATGATGCAATTTGTTGACGGATTACTGCATAATTCGGGCCATAGAATCCATCACCCAACCATCCGTCTTCCGCTGCCTCGATCATAGCATTTTGTAAGAGCAGTTCTGCAAGTGAACCTGCACATATCATTACCCGGGTTAGGTCAGTCCGACGGTTTCCACGGCCTATTCTTTGCAGAAGAGCAGAAATATCAGGTGGTGGACCATCCAAAACGATGAGGTCAATATCCCCGATATCGATACCGATTTCCAGGGTAGAGGTTGCACAAATCACAATCTTTGAGTGAGTCTGGGCAAGATATTCCGTTGTTTCCCGTTCGCTTTTACTTAAACTGCCATGATGGGGTGAGACTTCATATCCAAATGATCGTAAATCCTTTGCGAACTGTTTGGTAAGAGCGTCAACTCTTTTCCTGCTATTCGAAAAAATGAGAATTTTTTCTTCTCTATCGAGATTCTTGATATATTCCGGGATTGCCGATTCTACATCCCCCCGGGGAGAGGGGGATTTGACAATCTCAATCGGGCGTTGTTTTGTGCTCTGTAATATCTTGGCTTTCGGAGGGAAGTATTTTTCACAGACTTTTTCCGCATTGGGAATGGTTGCACTCAAGGCGAGAATTTGCATCTCCGCAGAATCACTCCAATTCTTTTGGCATGCAAATTCGCGTAATTTCTTTAATCGGTGTACAAGCCATTGTATCTGGTCCCCACGAGCGGTTCCATCCAGGAGATGGATTTCATCAAGAACTATTGCAACCACATGAGCAAGATCATGACCGAACTGGTCCTTCCTCTTGTTCCGACACAACAGGCTGTCGAATGATTCCGGAGTGGTGATGAGAATATGAGGAATGGTGGGTAGGGCATCCCGATGGTCTCCCGTTCTTCTTTTTAATGATAATTTGAGCATAGTTGAGGGTTTATAGAGGCGGTGATACAGATCATTGACGAGAGCCCGAGTTGGACAGATATAAAGGATTGTCCATGGTTTCTTTTTATGGATATGGCGTTCAACAAGGGGAGCACATGCCGCTTCAGTTTTTCCTGATGCTGTGCTTGAAATCAAAAGGGCATGATCGCCATTGAGAATGATCGGTATTGAACGCCGCTGGATAGGGGTAAAGCGCCCAAACGATTGAAAAAATGCATGGTACGTGAACTTGAGGTGCTGCATGATAGCGCAATCATCTTCATACGAATTCCCGCATGTTTCTACTGATTCTTCATCGTCCATGCACTCACGTTATTGTAGTCAAGTAGTTTGATGAGGGGGACCATAGGTGCTGTCAAGAAGGCCAATTAACCTTTTCATGAAATACCGAATCCCACCACTGTCATAGGTTTCCGGGCCCTGCATCAAAGTATCCAAGTCCCGAATAAGGTTGTCTTGTCTGACTCCATCACATTGATAGCTCTCCTTATAGATTTCATGAATTTTATTAACGAGAGACATTTGATCTTCATTATCATGATTCCACCCCTCAAAAGGGGGAACCGTATAATACTGCCCAAGGGATTCGGAGACAAGGGAATCAATCTGATAGTATTCATCATCATTTTCAGACTGAGTCGGAACAGACGCAAAATACAGCGCAATTGGAGCAGAAACATATTTACTCTGGCCTGAAAAATATGCGATCAATGCATCAAAGACATCAGTTTTTCGCTGCAACTCTATAGAGGTAGAGATCGATTCATCCACTTCGCATTCATCAATGGTCACGATTAATCCCTTGTATCCTGCAAGTTTTCCGACAAGGGATGTCCCTACCAAGGCTTCGACAAACTCATTTGGGCGTTTTTTTACTTCGCGTCCAATGATCGGAAACAGGACGATGTCTTTTTGAGGTATTCTGTCCTTTGTCTCATCAATTAATATTGCTTTCACTTCAGTTGCCGTTATATCCTCATTACACGTCAGTACCTCATCGATGAGGTACCCCTGTTCGTCAAGGTATTCATACCTGTCCAATAACCGAATCAAGTTATACATGAGGTGAATACGGTCAAGATCCCCAGGTTGTGCAACATAAGGCCCATTGAATCCTTTTCGTATTGCTTTTCGATATGTCTCGATCAATGGCATGTTTTTCGGGAGATCCTTTCCTTCAAAGGTTGAGAAAAGCGAGAATAGGAATGTGTCCGGTTTTGAGAGGGTGACTTGTTTTCCATCCACTTCAACGCGGCTGACCAAGTATCCCTCCTGGAGTGCGAGATGACGGATGATCGACAATGTGTGACTTTTTCCCTCTCCAAAAGGTCCAATGATGTGATGAACAAGGGGTCGATCCTGGTTCTGATGAGGAAAGGTAGACATTGCCCATTCTTTAATTTCTCCATACCCTAACGTCAATTCACTGATATTTTCCATGGGAACCAAACCGAATCGTAATGCATCGACACACCGCTTCTGGGAGAGAGGAGGGCGTTTTTTTTCCGCTGGAACTTCGGTTTTTTGAAGAGGGGTGGTTGTTTCAGAAGGCTTTTTTTTCAGAATTTTAATGATTGATGCTGATTTTTCACAATCTAATAAGATCTGTTGTCCTTTCATCACGCCGGATAATAATTCAATTTTCACCGTTTTTGTAAAGAGATGTCGAACTATCGCAGGTCCATAGGGGGTCTGAATTTCATCCCCGACTGAGAACACCAATTCCATTCCTATGCCTCGTCGTCAACAAACTCGTCCGGACTTGGCTGGATGACAATATCATTGATATTCATTAACTTGTCTGTAGTCTGTAGGGTAGACAAAAGGCTGCATGTGCCTTTCACCATATATCGCCGGTTACTGGAGGTCATGTCCTCCTTGATGCACCGATCTGCCAATGGAGGAATAAGTTCGAGAGTCGATTCAAGAGGCACCGTAATTTCAGTGCCTGCTGCAGCATACATCAGAGATACCAGCTTATTTCCAATTGATTGCAATTCCTGAAGGATCTCTTCTTTCGATGCCATCTGGGGGCGTTCTATCTCGATGACTGGGGAGCTGAAGTGCTCGGCACTGAATTTAAATGGGTGTTGGACCCTTTGCTGGAGCGCAGGGAAATTCATCATACCCCCCATGGTGTGTGATTGTATTGCATACATGACAAGCACCGCACCTTTCTCGAGATTGATAATTGAATTGATATCCGATTGAAGGAGTGAATACAACATACTTTGCTTCTTTTTGCTGATATTGAATCCCTGTTCCGCTTCGTCAAATACTACAACAGTTCCCTGGAATCCGCACATTTTAATGAATTGAAAAAGGGAGAGGTTGACTTTTTTTGCGATAGTATTCATCTCGGATTTTGTGTACGTTGAAAGATTGAGGAGCTTTGCAATTGATCGATTATCGAATTCACCCTCAAGCCATCGAATTGCTGCATCTAGCTTATCCTTGTCATTTTTTAAATCCGCATCAAATGCCTGTTTTACGACTCTCCCAAATGCATCGATTTCGAAATTTTGATCTTCGAGGCTCTCAACCCAACTCCTCAGTAACACATTCGCGTTTTCGGGAGAGTCCGCTTGCTGAAGCGTCAATTCTTTGATTGATGAAAAACACGCATTGAGCAGGCTTCTCATCCCGAGTTTCTTTGTCCCGGGAGGACGGACTTTCCGGGCAAATTCACGATAGATCAGGTAATTACTCGTGACATCAACATCCCTTGTGAGGGCAACTGTTGAAGTCACACAGCGTAATCTCCTTGCCTCCTCGCTGACCTGATTGACAAAATGAGTCTTTCCTGATCCAAATTGTCCCGCGACGAACTTTTCAGCCGATGATTTGTTGTTGAACCGTTTGATAAGAAATATGTCCTTTATAGCCCGGATGAACTCTTCATTTCCAATACTAAAAAGAGTACATCCATCGAGAGGAGCAGTCCCATGGGACGCCATCTTTTCTATCATGTCAATAATTTCTGAGGGTTCATATCCTTCAATCGGGATTTTTGCAGGGTGAAGGGAGGGGGTTGTCGTGTGGGATCCTGGGTCTTCCCTTTGTGCAGTTTTTAAAAAATCGGTAAGATTCCGAGGTGTGAGGTGAAGTTCTTCAACAATGAGATCAAGATCCTTCTCAAAGAGGGTATACTGCGGATCGGTATGTACAATTTTATAGGAAAGAGAATCCGCAGTGACAATATCAAACCATTTTACAATAAACCGGTTGATTTGTCCGTCAGGATAACTGCTCCCTCTCCTGAAGTAACCCCATGCACTGATCTTTCGGAGATCGATGAGGTCGACTCGGGGGATGTGAGTTTCAAAGATTTTTTCTAATTTATGATAAAGGTCATTCCTCTGCCATTTTAATTGTTGAAATACATTTTCGTGGAGGGAAACAATTGTTCCATCCGTATCTTTTACAGTCCATTCCCCGTTTTCATCACCGAGGACCTCACCAGAATAATTCTTTAATTCGAGAATAATCGGCCCTTTTTTCGTCAATAATACGCAGTCAATTTCCCCATTGGAGACCAATACATTGGTACAAAGATATATGGTCTCATTCGGAAAACTTTTTTGAATGCATTCAATGATCTCTTCAACCTGTTTATTCTCGTGTTCGAACTTCGATTGTTCCCCATAAAATAATTTAATTGTCATCCCCATGCCCCCTTATGCAGCATTTTTTTCGATTCTCATCAGTGATAACTCTGCAAGGACCTTGATAATTGCCCTTTTATATTCTTCTCCTGCCCATTTTTCCATTTCGAGGTTCCCTTGTTCCAGAAATTCATCGTGTAATCCATCGGTGTCTCCGTCATAATGTTCAACCAGCCGAGAAAATTTTTCAATTGCGAGGTTGAGAAACACCTTCCTTTGTTCGAGGGGATTCTCAACCTTTGATAAGATCTCATTCACTTCATTGGTCGTAAGGAGTGGCCATCGCCAGGAGAGTATAGTGGCATCATCGCGGTGTAATTCCAGTCTCTGGCCGAGTGCTGGATAGCAATCGGCACAATCGCGAATAAAATTAGGCAACACCGCAAAAATTGCAATGGTTCCTTGTATCTCTCCTATCGAGCACGAATCGATAAATCGCCGGATAAGGTTCGCTGCGACCTGCACTTTTTTAGGAACAGGACGTCGCTGGGATACCCAGGAACGATCCGTCTCATCAAAGATAATGACGGTTCCCTTTAATCCGATCTGATGGATCGCATTCAGAACGGTATTCAGAACCTGTTCGGCATTATTTTTCGTAATTGACTTTTTGATGCGTTTCAATCCGTGTTTTTTTAATTGAGAGACAAGTATTTTTTCACCAAGGAGATATCGCCTCAGAAGATCCCAGGATTCCTGGTCCAATGTGGAATGATGAAGGGCATACTGTATTGCATTCTGGAAACAAGGATGCGAAAATTGAACCTCTTGTAATCCTTTCTCATTCGCATGAGAAGTACCTTCAATGGATGCCAGAATGTCAGGAAATCGCTTTATCAATCGGCCATTTAATTGAAGGTACATATTTTCGAGAATTGTCTTCGTGATCTGATCCCAGTCGGAGAACTGGAGATCTGCAGTGAGTTCGAGGTAACAAACGACATATCCTTCTCGTGCAGCGGTATTTTCTATCAACCTGATGATATGTGTTTTTCCAGACCCTGCAGAACCTTCAAAAAAGCGGCATGTTGAACCTCCCTGCTCGAGATACTCAGAAAATATCTCTTTGTTAAAAAAATCGAGGAACGAAGAGGTCCCCACATCAATAATTCGGACAGCATCTTTTTTTGCTGCACCGTATGCTGAAAGTGAAGCAAGAATACTGATCATATCATCGCGTGGAGGCAGATGATCATCCTGGATCATTCTCATCTACCACGGAGATAGCAGAATTTTTTATATTCTGATTGTGCTGTAAGCCCATTCAACACAACACCATATTTTTCAGTTTCTGACTGACTCCCGGTCTCAAACAATAACCTCTTCTCTTCATGGATTTGTGATAATTTTGCCCGGTAGAGATCCAGGTTGTAGAGGAATGCCCAATCGGGAAAGAAGATATCTTTCATTTTTACATTCAGGCTTTTCTTTCCCTTCAGCTGACGTTTGAATAATTCAACCAGGATTTCACTGTGAAGAGATTTCAGCATTACAAAATCTGGATTTGGTTTTCGCTCTTTTTCCTGCCTTGCCCGGACTTTTTGATAGGCATAATGTACCATCCTTGAGAATTCGTCCAGTGGTACCTCGACTTCTTTCAATTTTGCATGAGCTGCCTGGATAGAAGATTCAATATCATTTATCTCACGAACAGAGGTCCAGGGGAGAATGGTATTTTTATTGAATAATATCCGAATATTTCCTTTTTCCGGTTGCGTCTCAATTTCGAGACATCCCACCCTGAACAACGTGTTATCAATAATTCTATAGACGATGTTCCTTCCCTGGAGAGAGTTGATGTATTGGTTGATCAACGGGCGGAAAAATGCTAACCGATTCTTATTAGAGGATTCAATATAACCCTTCAGTTTCTTTGAAACTTCGTCCAGGATCGGTCCCACTTCGTCTCCTCGGGGAAGAGTTTTCTGATATGATTCCAATTTTTCTAAAAATTTTGGATCTTTAGGCTTTATGAATCGAATAGCCGAGATTTTTTTATCTATCTTCAGTAGATCCTTTTTTATCATTTCAAAATCGTTATCGGTAATTGAATCAGGCTTCTCTTCCATAATATTTCACGTAAATATGTGATAGGAGTATAGACATAAAAATCATTCTTTATCGAGGGGAAAAGGGATTTTCTCTTCCCCAGGAAAAACATTCTGTTTCGATTTTGTGAAATTTCCGTTGTTTGAAAGTGTTAATATCTCCTATCTCGGTCACTGGTCAGGTCCTGGAAGATGAGCGATGAGACCAGGCGATGGGTGACCTTCAATCACAAGCCCGATGAGCAGGCATCTCTCCTGAAGCAGATTGCGGAAGCTGAGGAGCAGAAGAAGTCTAGGTACTTCATCTCAGTGCCCGGATGTTTCTACGAGGTGGGGTACGGGTTATTGAAGGGAGGTGGGAAGGGGTAGTTCCACTCCGTAAGGAGGGTCCCTTTAAATTTTTTACCATCTCTAGATACTTAATTGATATAACCTTAATTAGTGAAAATAATCTCAATCATTAGTTCGGGCACTGACTAAAGGCGATTTCGGCATTTTCAGCACATAAGGAAGTAAAATTTTCTATTTAATTGCATCTCTAATAGTATCTTGAATTTTCCATCGGTAATCATTGAGTGCTGCATCAAGGCTGCTTCCTGACCGCCGAGATTGGATTTCATTGCTACTTAACGATTCGATGAAATGGGCGATTTCCCATTTTAAATAATCTGTTAATCTAAATTGAACTCCAAGCCGTTGAATCGCGTCATTAATTTTCGGCTTCAAGGCACCTTCAGTAACAAATTGAGAGTCAGTTTGAAAATCCGTTAATACCAGATTGGGCTTCAATGATTTTATCAATCGACCTAATTCCCGGGCTGTTCTGATTTTCACAGCAGTTTGTTGTTGGCTATATTCTGTATGGAGTGATTTCAGGAATCTTAACTTACTTGATTCAACTCTTTGTTTTGCCATATTTGTTGCATGTCGCAAGGCACCACTAACCTTTTCTTCATCCGCTTGATCACCCTCCCATACCGAGAGAAGGTTTTTCAAATCATCAATGGATTTGACTTCCTGTAAGTGATTTCTGTGAATCCACACAGCAAATGAACTTTGGAATCCTTTATCACTATACGTTCCAATCACGAGAGGTAATCGTTCTTCGGAGCGGTTGAGATAGTCTGAGATTATCTTAACATTGGAATCCAGGATGGTGAATGGGATAAGTGAGGGGTCCCCATCCAATGAATTCGCTGATAGCGATATTCTCATTGGCGATGGTGTTTCCGGTAATTTTATTGAATATACATTTTCATTTTCCAAGTCCCTGATTGCTTCATTCTGAAGCAGGTTCAGAGCATCGATAAGATCCTTTTTTGTTACAGGTTTTACTAAAGGAAGTGATGGTCTGACAGCTTCCGATTCGATATAGGTCTCTGCACTGATGACGTCACTTTTCGTTAAGTTAATCCATTTATCAAGTTCTTCAAGGGAGAATGTCTTTGGATTGTTCAGCATCATCTTTGCACGGGCAAGGACAGGTTGCATTGTGCCTACAAAATGCCGGAAGAGATCACAACGATCATCAAGTGCTTTATAGACTTTTTCATCGATACTGTCCTTGAGGAAAAGATTGAAAATTTTCACTTCCGTTTCTTCCTGACCAATACGATCAATACGGCCGATTCTCTGTTCAACTCTGCTGGGGACCCATGGCAGATCATAATTAACAAGAGCACTTGCTGCCTGCAGGTTGAGTCCTTCGCTTGCTGCATCAGTACAGATTAAGAAGAGAATCTTCCTTTCACGTAATCTGTCAGTAATTTCTTTTTTTGTAACACTCTGCCAGACGCCATCAACATAAATTGCCCCCCCATCACCACAATAACTTCCCACGTCCTGGCCAAAATGAACGGCGAGATGATCACGGAGATATTCCATCGTATCGGTGTACTCAGTAAATACCAAAACAGGGCGACCTTCGTTAACAACAGACCGAATAATATTGAAAAAATGCAAAAGTTTTGTGTCCGTGGATCCGAGATCATCCAGCTTTTTCAACATTAATTCAACTTCCTCTTTTTCTTTCAGGGCTTCCTGCGGATCTGTTGGGAAGCTGGCAGAGATTTCATGAGGATCAATATCATCAGGCAGGTAGTCCCAGTATTCGCTTGTAGGAACATCGACGAGATCAATCAGACCGGACTGGGCTCTCTTTTTTATCACTTTGTCAAGTCCGTCTCTCCTCCGCAGAAGACTGCAACGAAGAGCATGGGGGGAACTCGCGGCTCTTCTCCGGTAAATCGTCATGACAAATCCTTTTCCCGGCTTCTCGGATTCAAGTTCTTCAAAACGACGGTCGATATAATGGGTTATTGCGTTGTATGCCTGACGTTCCGGACTATTTACGGGCTGATAATCATAGGAAATGTCTATTACTTCACGTATTGGTGGCGGAATAGTGATAAGACGCATATCATAATATTTTTTCAATGTTGCCCGGGTATTTCTGTGCATACGCCGGTAAAGTGGCGATCCTTGTCGCATCCATTCAACAACCTTTGGCTTGGCAGATGATGGGAGAAAACGAATTCTTCTCTGTCCTTCATCCGGCGACTGGATTTTTTTAAATAATTGTGGTGGATCGGGAAATGATGGATCCGAATGAATCAGCCATGCCGCCCTCTTTGCCTCTTCCTCTGTTGGTTTTTTGCCGATGGAGAGGTCGTGGATGACATTATAATACGAACGAACTCCATCGAAATCTGCCATCCATCCGTCCCCTTCTCCTAACACTCCTAAAAGATCCCATGGTTCCCAGGGAGAGGTCTGCATAGGAGTGGCACTCAGGAAAAGGAAGCTGCGCACTTTTCCTCTTGCCTGAAGCTCACGGAGTAAATTTAACAGGAGAGTCGATGAATTGAATTCCCCCTCTTCCTGTTTTCCTCTCCTCGCTGCATGAGCTTCATCCATGAGAACAAGATCCCAGGGTTCCGATGCGAACAGAATTCTCCGGTTGTCGGGCAGACGAGCTAGTTCCCGGCTCATGATAAGCAGGTTCTGGTCAAGTGCATCATACAGACTGTCCAGTTGCTCAACTGAACCATCAGGCCAGACAAGAGTGTTTGCATTTTTAAGGCGGGGGACAACGAGTCCTCCCTTTTCACGAAGTTCTTCCTGCCACTGAAGAGTCAATCCTGCGGGGAGGAGGAAAAGGACTCGCCTGACACCACGACCACCCAATAAACTCCTGATAGCCATAATGGCTTCAATGGTTTTCCCCATCACGACTTCGTCGCAGAGCAACCTTCCCTCAGGCCATGCTGCCGTAACTTCTTCAATAACATTCTGCTGATGAGGCCAGAGGTGGTCAAGAGGTGCTGTGAGATAACAGGAAGCTGTACTATCCGGGAGATATGCCGAATGAGCAAGGAACTTCCAGAGCATTGCTGTTTTTTTTCTGTCTATCTCTCCTTTTACCCCGGGCAATACTGATTCTGTCTCTTTCGGTTCGTGGATTGGCGGTTCCGGACCTGCAAATTTTATCAATTCTTTTTGCACTGCTTCCGGAAGAGGCATTGTGTGTACAAAAACATCAGTATCGTTCCAGATGTTTTCAAATTCCTCCTTGTAATGATGAAAACGAACGGCATTTGTCCATGATTCCGAGATCTCAAGATGATCATAATTTGCGATTAATCCTTGAGCAGTCTCGTTTCCACTCCCGCTGAAAACGATAGCATTTCCCTGCGGATCGTAAATCAAACCATATTTTGCATGAACAATCCCGCAACCGGAACGCATGATTCCGACACGGACAATAAGATATCCTTTCTGGACAAGCCATCCAAGCATTTCAAGCCGTTGCTTTTCGAGAAGAGTTGCCGGGTTTCCGAGACGGTTTAACAGCACTCTTTCGAGAGCGGAGCAATCCCCTCTCTGTAATAATGCATCGACATCTTCTTTGGACAGCTGCTCATTAACAATAAACCGGACCGCAGGCCTGGGGGCATTCTCTCCGTATTCGATAAGGTGTTTTATCAGGTTGCCGAAACCCTGCGCTGCTGCAGAAAGGACGCTGCTTGAGAAATACGCACAGCACCGGTCATATCGTACCGCTTCGCTCAGGGCGGGGATGTAGAGTTTCTCCAGAAGATCCCGATCCGGACCACGAAGGAATTGCGGCCAGGGATGATTCTTCAGGGAATATAACGAAGCATTCTGCCGGATTGTCATATCCCGATTATCATCCTGATTTGTCATTCAGATCCTTCCACGGTCTCCTCTTCTTCAGCCTCACTATCTTCGCTGTCTTCAGCTTCATCAGCTAAGCCAAATATTTCAAGCTGGGATTGCTCTCCTTCTTCCTTCCAGACCGGGGATTCGATGCCAAACAATGGTAATAGAAGGTCATGCCATGCGCGGAATTCAGGATATAAGGCTGCGGTAGAAGTCTTCCCTTTTTCAAACCATAATGCAGGGGGAGCTGCCGTGACAAGTGCCTCCATTAGTTTTCCGATTGGCGAGCCGTTTTTCCATCCCTGCTGGACCGCCAGTTGTCGTGCAGCACCGATACCTGCGGCACTACCACCTGCTTCAATGTACCGCAGGGCAAGAGCATGACACCCGTCAAGAGCTGTCCGGAAATGGGGATCATTGGGATGCACTTTCAGGACATCGCCTTTCTTTACCCGTTTCTTTTTGCCGGTGGGAAGAGCGCCAAAGAGGGCTTCACCAACTTCTTCCATCTCTAATTTCTTAGGCCTGCGCCGGTCAGCAGCGGATAGCAGTTTGATTTTATCGCCGGTTTTTGAAACCAGCCCTGCTGCAACAAGGGTATCAACATCCATCCCGACAGCATGGCCGAGGAGTTTTGCTTCATTGAACCGGAACTCGGCAGCCTGCAACACATCCCAGCAAAGCAGATAGAATTTCCCTTCAGGTTCTACGCCGTCTAACCCGCGTTTTGCCAACTGCTGGATCCTTAAATCCGTCACTGCCCTGCTTGCCTCATCGAGAGCTTTGTCGACACCGACAGGATCCCCCATATCTGTTTTGACTTCGCTATGTCTGCTGAAGACTTCTATCGCGGGTCCGAATGAACCGACCAGCTGATCGACCGGATTGAGTCCCTCATTCCGGAGCCGCTCCGCAGTTTTCTGAGCAACGGTTCGAATTGCAGATCGCATATCTGGGTCATACCATCCAACATCGGCATCTTCTGCCCGTTTGCGAGCGACAAGTATCACAGTGCTTTGTGCGGCATTCTTCTTCGCTTGATGTAGGCTGTGTTCACTCTCGGTTTTTATTGGCCACGTCGCAGTAATTGTGAAACCTGCTTTAATTAATGAGTTAAACAAAGTTTCCCATGCTTCTTGTTTTTTATGAGTGAACATGACAGTAAGGACACCATCATCACGTAGGATCCGACGAGCCTCTTTAAACGAATTTGTCATCAGATCTTGGTAAAATTCATTTGCTTTTTGTTTAGCTTCCTTTAACTGTCTCTTGGCTTCTTTTTCTGAAAGACCTTCTTGCTTAAATCTTGAGACATTAACAACCGCCTCTTCTGAATGATCGCAAAGATACGTGGAAAACAATTCTGGATGCTGATACCCAATTGTTCTTTTTAACCATACATAGAAAAAGTCTGCCAGCTCTGCATATTGGACATTATCAGCATAAGGTGGATCGACTACAACTGCGGTTATACTTTTATTTTCGATAAACGAGAGATTTGTGGCGGATCCTTGCGTAAGTTGTAAAATCGTCTCCTTTTGATTTCCTATAATTTTTGAAAGATCTTCATATGCCTTTAAAACACTTTCAATTGGCCACAATAAACCTGAAGCATCTGAAGGGAAAGCCATTTCAGCAATTGTAGTTTTAAAAGAAAAATCGTGCTTTTCAAAAGTATGTGCTATTATACCCCGTTGTGAATGCCAAAATGCCAGATTACTATTATAATCTGCGAGTTTATCAATAATAAGAGCAAGAAGGTGTATTATTGCATTTCCATTTTCTTGACCTTCTCTCTCTAGAATTTCTTGACGTAATGTGTTTAATTCTTCAACGAAATAACCAATTGTTAGAAGTTGACGAGGTGTGAATAAATCAGACCATTTTGTAAATCCATATACATAGGAACGATCGCATTCTCCTTTATACCTATTCTCTATTGGAATGATATTCCGATTCCGCCATTCTGGAAGTAAAATTTTAAGACTTTTTTCTGCATTTATTAATGCATCATAATCTTGTTGTGATGGAGAAATAAATTCAACGCCACGACGTGTTTTAATTGCAATAGCATAGAGTGATAATCCCATTTCTCCCGCTTGTGCTTTCGCTTTAATATAATCAGGAGTGATCTGAGTAGTTTTATTGAAAAGAGAAATCCCTTTTCCGTCTCTATAAGTAGGTTGCGGCACTTCTGGAGTTCTGCGTTCAACTCGATTATCAATAATTTTTACAGACCAAGTACCTTTATTAATGTCAACTATCGGTTCTCCCCAAACATGAATAGGACTATCCTTGGGTTTTAGCAAATTCCAATTTGGTACAAGGGGTGTTTGGAAATGAGTATCTGGACATGGTACCGTGCGGGCGAAAATATAACACATTGGAAAAATATTTTGTCCATTGTAGTTCACTTCGGGAAAAAAAGGAGATATTCGGTTATTTAATCTATGTCGAATTTCATCCGCCCAAAACCGTGCCCGATTTGCTATAGTAATACCATAATTGAATGGATATGATACTGTAGCTTCAATGACGGAACATGCTACTGGATTGTATTCATTGGCCAACGTTCTAAAACCCAATCTGCAAGATTCTAATGGAATCGACCCCCCACCAGCCATTGGATCAATAATTACCAATTCTGATCCCCAGATTTTTTTTGCATGTTCATGAGCCCTTTCGATGTCTCTTGAATTGATTTTATGTTTGAAAGCTCGTTCTCCATGCGGATTTTGGATTCGTGTTCCCCCTCTTGCTCTTGCATTATCAACAATTCTCTGGCCGGCGATAATCTGTTGAGAAGATCCCCAAAAGCCAAGTAATCGTTCGAATACCTCATGAGGGAAATCTGCAGGTAGTACAGATCCGAGAACTGCTGCTCTCGATGCACAAAGTGGACGCCGAGCCCACCAAATATGTAACCGTTTGTCAGGAGGTTGTTGGCCAGTAGAACGCTCCCGCATACATTCCACTCCTATTGCAGCAGCTGGCAGCCAATCCTCTATCAAAACACGTGGCGGTTGTGCTGAACTCATTTAACCGCCTCAAGAAGAATACGGAGTGCACGGATGGCACGGATACCTTTTGAACCAGACATCAGGCCAAACCACCATGCAGCTTCATTCCCGTCGGCATGTTTTAAATTATCAGCAGCATGGTGAAGACCGGATGGATTTCGGAGACCACGGGCAACCAGTGCATAGCAGGCAACCCGGGCCCCTCCATCGGGATCAAGAGGATAAAAGGGGCCTGGCTCTAGTTTCCGTGGCTTGGGATTTTCATGAACGTCAATAGAGTTCCTAAGCAGTGATATGCCGGCGGAATAAGCAAGCGGACCGATTGCCGCAACACGGCTGAGTCGTTCTGTTCCGTTTGTTTTCAGAGATCGACGATAAATAATCGCTGCCATGCCGGTCTTTCGTTTCACGACCCGTATTGCGAACGACGCTGCCCGAATATTCATTTCTTCTCACCAGCTTTTCCCAGGATCGCGAGAATTGTGATATCATCACTGACCTTGTCTGCAATATTTTCAAGTTCTGTCTTCTTCCCGCCTCTCCCTGGCTCATTAAAGAGAAGATGAAGGCTGGCCTCATATGACATACCTTCCTGCATCGCTGTGAACAGACCACGTGCTGAATCGAGAGGTTTGATCGAAGAGGTCAGTTTTACCCCATTTACTTCGAAACTGGCGTTGCCTCCGCCTTTCAGTTCACCCGAAACAGAAACATCAAGGGTGATCTGATCTGCTCCCAGCGGCTGTGCATACGAGATAAGCATGTCTGAATCTGCCGGTTTTGACGATATCAGGTCAAGTTTTCTCAACGGACGTGTCTCGGAATGCCGGATAAGGTCATCCCATGACTGCACCGTAATGATTTCCTGTTCTGGGAGTGGTGGCGGGTGATCAAAAGGTTCTTCCCCTACCCCTTTTGATCGCGGTTTTGGATCTACCTTAATCCATTTCTGTCCAATCTGACTATCTGCACGGGTGATACATTCATTCTCCCGAAGGTGGATTGTTGGTTTAATCCCATCAGTAAATGTGCGCTTTCCTGGTAAACCATCCACCCGACCGTATCCACTATAGGCAGAACCATCTTCGAGCCTGATATAAACTC